>Ga0316628_100004303_pt1 | contig 11149 bp, 13 predicted proteins | sample OWC_Aug_M2_C1_D5_FD_207648 | JGI IMG/M metagenome (GOLD analysis project Ga0316628, IMG submission 207648) | Wetland soil microbial communities from Old Woman Creek delta, Ohio, United States - OWC_Aug_M2_C1_D5_C | ecosystem: Environmental > Terrestrial > Soil > Wetlands | place: USA: Ohio... | reverse complement strand
TATCTAGTCGTGCCGCAAGGGTTCGGCCTCGTCCACGAAGGGAAAACGTTCGGAGCCAACGCCAACCGTTTAGCCAAGAACACTCATCGGGATCGTTTGGCGGCTACACCGTACCACCGGCATATCCCGTGCCGCGTCACGGCCCAGTGAGCCGATGCGGGAAGGCCTCAGGTAGTCGACTAACGTTCCTTCGTTACGGCACCCGGCGGAGATAAGGAGAGCGCGAACGTGCAGAATCCCTCCACCTTCCCTTGTCGGTCGAGCGGACAACGTTCCGTCGAACGTGTCCCCGGCGGAGGCACGATGTCTGCGCGGCCGTTCGAAGCACGAGGCGCCACGCGGTCGCGAGATTCGTGCATGATGAACTCATCTGAACAACGTCACCTAGCCCCTCCTGATCGCGGTCACGCGAGTCGTTCCTCGATGTCGCCATTGAGCCTCCACACTCGCAGGCCAGCGTGCGTAGCGCGAACGACTTTGCCCTTTCGCTTGGCATGCGTGTTGAGAGATGGGTGACGCAGAACACGCCGGATGAAACTTGCCGCCTCGTCCTCCGCAATGGCCAACAACACGAGGCAATTTTCCGCGTGGCGGTGCGTGGGTTGATAGAACCAGTCATCGCGGGTGAAAAACGTGAGCCGTTGGAGTCGCCGAAGAAATAGAACGATTTCGGCATCGCGCATTCCCCGACGACCAAGCTCGTGGCCGATCTGTTGGACCCGGATGCGTCAGCTTCGCAAAGGCCGACGCTGGCTGTCGGGAAGGTTTTCATCGAGAACGATCACGAGCCGGTCATACGCGTTGGGATCGGCCGGGTGATGAGTGCCTCGCGAGCGAGACGTACCGCTTCAGCTATGGCTTCAATTGAGACCGTGCCTCTCCACTCTTCCACGATCGTCTCCCATGCCATGCCCCGCGCCACCTGCCCGAGAACATCCGCGACCAGAACACGCGTCCCCCGGAATGTGGGTTTGCCTCCACAGATGCCGGAATCGGCAACGACGTACCGGCCAAGCGCCTCGGCTTTGGGCGTCCGAGAGCGTGCTGTTGCGTGCGATCGTTTCGTGCGTTTGGCTTGCATGTCGTCCTCTCCGCTCAGCGGAGCATATCTGCACCCGAGGAGTTTTTCGAGGCGGCGCAATGTAGGGGCACGCGGCCACAGGCTGGCATTGGTCGACACTATCCACGGCGACGGCGATGTCGGGGTCGCGAAGATCTGCCGGGCGAACTCCCAACCCCAACCGCTCCATTGCAAATCCACGTCCACCCTGCGAGGCACTGGACCCATGGGTCCACTCGATGACGAACGGCGCCATATCTAGCCACACGGCTTCTTGATTTCCTTAGGTTTTTCGGCGCCTTCGCCGGGTTCAAGTCCCCCTCCTCGCATTTTCCCCCGCGAATTTTTCCTTGGGGTTTTTTCGAAATTGCGCCCCAACTTTGGACAACCGGGCGCACAATTTGTCCGCCAAATTCCTTGACAGGTGTCCGTGTGTAAGGTGTGTCAACGGGCGCCAACCACGGGGCGATTTCCACGCAGGTGGAACTGACCCCGGGGGATCCGCAACCGCCTGCCGATGGTAGGCGTCCAAGTCAGGGACGCAATTGCGGCGTTTCGAGGTCCACCGGGTCGATCATACGGTCCACCAGAAGCATCCCGTTTCTTCCTTGTCTCCGATCGACATCACGGTACGCGGTCCTTGACGGCCGACGCAGCGGCCTGTTTGTTCTCGAAGTCGCCGCGATCACATCCCAGGAGTTGATCACGCAGTCGCGTGTCGATGGGAGTGTCGCCGAGCCAGATGCGAAAGTAGGCGGCTGCGAAGTCAGCACCGTGGACGACGCCGAGCCGGTTGCCGTTCAGCGCCAACTCGGTCCCGGCACCGGGCACGTAGGTGAGCGAGTAGCTGTCGCCCGGCTTGACATCGCGGTACCACGCGTTGATTCGGTCCAGACGCGGCCGCAGCGCGGCAATAGTATAGGCATCAACATTCTGCGCGAGGATCTGGTCACCCGCCTTTCCGAAGTCCGCGCCGCGGATGCTCCAGAAGTAGCTGAGCTCGAGACGCTTCGGAACGTCGGCCAGGACATCGCCGGCGACCGCCCCCTCGCCCAGGTACAAGGCGGCCACGTAGGCTTTGATGAAGAGCTTGTACCGCAAGAGCCCAACGCAGCGCAGTCGCAGGATGGCATCACCGGCGCGCACCTGATCCGCGAAGTCTACGCCCTCCAGTTCCGCCGCCGTGCCCGGCTGCGCCGTCAGTGCGGCGATGCAGAGTACCGCGGCGATGATCGGTGTGCATCTCCGTGAATTGGCCGTCTGGCCGTTCATCCAAGCAACTCCTGTATCCGTTGCCGGCGAAAGTCAAAAATCGCAGCGAGATCACGCCGGACGAGCCCGCCGCCGATCCAGTTCCCAAGCGCACCGAGCGGGAGGCGGTAGCGCACCCGATCGCGGATGATCGTCCCGCCGTCGTCCGCCTCGAACTCGTGGGTGTGGTGCCACAGCGCGTACGGCCCGCGGGTCTGCGTATCAACAAAGAGGCGAGGCGGCGCCCACGACTCGATGCGGCTCTGCCAGCGTAGCGGAATGCCATGCAGCCGCAGCGCGTAGTTGATCAGTGTCCCATTACCGATCTGTGAGGTCGTCGTTCCCAGTACGCGGAAGCGCAGGAACGCTGGGGTGATCTGCTCGAGGTTCGCTGGGTCGGAAAAGAAAGCAAAGACTTCCTCCGGCGGGCGAGCGAGCCGCTGTTCGACGATGAGCTCACGACTCGCGTCAGCGCCCATCTCACGTACGGCACGCTCGAGGCGGGGCAGATCAAAGCCGTCGCCTCGTGCGGGTTCTGGTGTGTGCTCGGGTTCATCAATCTTGCGCAGCAACGATACAGTTGACATCGATCTTCATTCCTCCTCGCATCGCAGATTCGTTGTCGTTGTTAGACGACTCGGACTGGTTGAGGGGCCGGCACGCCCGCGCTGCGTTGACACACCGCCTCCCTGATCACCAGAAGGGCCGGCATCGCCAGCCCCCAGACGGTGGCAATGCCGGCGAGGCTCACAAGCGCGCTTGGGTGGAGCTCGATGGCGCCTAGGCGGGCGCCGGCCGCATAACTGAGGGGCCCGCACACCGCACCGAGCACCGCGGCGAGGCGGTGGCGTCCCGCCAGCCACGCCATGGAACTGTTGAGCGTGGTGGCGAAGAGCATCCAGAGCGCCACCATCCACGGCGGGCACAGCCACGGCGGCACGCTGGTGCCGGTGAACGCATACAGGCCCGCCGACGCCTGCAGCGTGTCCACCGCAAAGCCGAACAGGCCGATCGTCAAGGTGAGTGTCGCTTCTCGTACCCGATCGCGTGTCAGAAGCAGGTGCCCTATCACGAGCACCGCAGCCACCGTCGGTCCGAGCCAGAGCCGCCCGCGACCAGCACCGGCGACGCACGCGAACCAACCCACGTAGAACATCCCAAAGTTCAGCAGTCGACTCATCCGTTCCTTCCTTCGAGGCCCTGCCGGGCGAATCGTCGTTCTCGGGATCTTCCAATACTGCGCCGGGAACCGGGTGTCAATATGCGTCCTGACAAAACTTGACTATAGTTAAGAGCCGCGCTATAAGGGCTGCCAGGAGCGATGGGAATGGAACCGGTGGGACGACGTGGGTCGGAGAGGCAACATGACGAAACCGTGCGCCGCGCGGTATTGCTGGTCGGGCACGGCGGGGTGCCGCGCGACTACCCGCGCGAACGCCTGATGCAGTTGCGCGCACTGGAAACGCGACGGCGCGCCAGCGGGTCGACCCCCTCGCAAGAGGAGGTGGCGTTGGAGCACGAGCTCCGACACTGGCCACGCACGCCGGCGAACGACCCGTATCAAGCCGGCTTGAAGAGCCTAGCGGCGCACCTGCGGCTGCGGCTGGAGCCGGCGCGGCTGGTGTTGGCGTACAACGAGTTCTGCGCGCCGACCGTGGCGGAGGCGATCCGCACGCTTGCCGCCGAGGGGATCACCGACATTGTGGCGGTGCCGTCGATGTTCACGCCGGGGGGCGTACACGCCGAGATCGAGATACCGGAGACCATCAGCGCGTTACGCGCCGAGTTGCCGCATCTGAGGCTACACTACGCGTGGCCGTTCACGGGCGAGCACCTGGCGTCGTTCTTCGTCGAACACCTGCGCCAAGTCGACAGGCGATAACGGGGGCTGCATGTTCGATCTTCATCCTTTTCTCACCGGCTTTGCCGTCATCCTGACCGTGGCGTTCACCACGTGGTGCGTCAGTCTGCTCAAACGCGACGTGAGCATTGTCGACAGCATGTGGCCGCTGTTCTTCGTCGTGGCCGCCGTCACCTATGCGGTGATGCTGCCGCAGCCCGGCCCGCGCGCGCCGTGGGTGCTGACGTTGGTCGCCGTGTGGGCCCTGCGCCTCTCCGGCTATCTCACCTGGCGCAACTGGGGTGAGTCGGAAGACCGGCGCTACCAGACGATTCGCCGCCACAACGAACCGTACTTCGCGCTCAAGAGCCTGCCCCTGATCTTCGGGCTGCAAGGCACGCTGGCGTGGATCATTTCTCTGCCCTTGCTCGCGGCAGTGGCCGCGCCACGACCAATGAACTTGCTCGACTGCGCCGGCGTGGCGCTCTGGGTCGTCGGCTTCGGTTTCGAGGCGGTCGCCGACTGGCAGCTGGCGCGTTTCAAGAACGATCCGGCCAACCGCGGCCGCGTGATGGACCGGGGCCTGTGGCGCTACACCCGCCACCCCAATTACTTCGGCGACTGCTGCATCTGGTGGGGGTTCTATCTGATGGCGCTGGCGGCGGGCGGCTGGTGGTCGCTGGTCGGGCCGCTGCTGATGTCGTTCTTGCTGCTCCGGGTCTCGGGGGTCGCGCTGCTCGAGAAAGACATCGGCAAGCGACGGCCGGCGTATCGCGATTACATGCGACGCACCAACGCATTCTTCCCCGGACCGCCGAAGCGCGACGGCGATCAGACGGCTGCCGGGCACGCCGGCTGACGTGGCACGGACATGGGAAACCCAATGAAAAAGAATCTCTGGCTCTTGGTCTTGGTGAGCAGCATCGCCGTTGCGGGCTGCGCGGCGCGGCGGTCGCCGATCCAGACGGTTCCGCATGTCGACCTGCCGCGCTTCATGGGCGACTGGTACGTGGTCGCCAACATTCCGACCTTCGTCGAGAAGGATGCCTACAACGCCGTCGAATCGTACCGCCTCGACGGCGACGGCACGATCGCCACGACCTTCACCTTCCGCAAGGGCGGCTTCGACGGCGAGGTCAAACGATATCAACCGCGTGGCTTCGTGTACGATACCCAGAGCAACGCGGTCTGGGGCATGCAGTTCATCTGGCCGTTCAAGGGCGACTTTCGCATCGTCTACCTGAACGCCGACTACACGCACACGGTCATTGGGCGGGAGAAACGCGACTACGTTTGGATCATGGCCCGCCAGCCAACGATCCCAGAGGCGGACTATCGGCGTATCGTGGAGCTGTTGGCGCGCGAAGGCTACGACACGACGCAGATCGAGAAGGTGCCGCAGCGCTGGGAGCCCACTCAGCCGGCGAACTGGTAGTCAGCCTTGCATACCGAAACCTCAAAGGAGAATGACGATGAGTGACGAAAGCAAATGTCCCTTTACGGGCAAATCCGGCAGAGGCACATCAAACCGCGACTGGTGGCCCAACCAGCTGGACCTGGGCATCCTGCATCAGCACACCCCGGCGTCCAACCCGATGGATCCCGACTTCAACTACGCGGCAGAATTCAAGAAGCTTGACCTGGCGGCCCTGAAGAAGGACCTCTACGCGCTGATGACGGATTCGCAGGACTGGTGGCCCGCGGACTGGGGCCACTACGGCGGGCTCTTCATTCGCATGGCCTGGCACAGCGCCGGCACCTACCGCACCTCTGACGGCCGCGGCGGCGGTGGCACCGGCAACCAGCGTTTCGCACCGGTCAACAGCTGGCCCGACAACGGCAACCTGGACAAGGCGCGCCGCCTGCTCTGGCCCATCAAGAAGAAGTACGGCAACAAAATCTCCTGGGCTGACCTGATGATCCTGGCCGGCAACTGTGCCCTGGAATCCATGGGCTTCGAAACTTTCGGCTTCGGCGGCGGCCGTGTGGACATCTGGCAGCCCGAAGAAGACATCAACTGGGGCAACGAGGATACCTGGCTGGGCGACCAACGTTACAGCGGTGACCGCCAACTGGATCACCCTTTGGCCGCCGTACAGATGGGCCTCATCTATGTGAACCCGGAGGGTCCGAACGGCAATCCCGACCCTGTGGCCTCGGGCCGCGATGTGCGCGAAACCTTTGCCCGCATGGCCATGAACGACGAAGAGACTGTCGCGCTCGTCGCCGGTGGACACACCTTCGGCAAGGCCCACGGCGCTGGTGATCCAAAGTTGGTGGGGCCGGAACCGGAAGCAGGTCCCTTGGAAGCGCAGGGCCTCGGCTGGATCAACCGGTTCGGTACCGGCAAGGGCGCGCACACCATTACCAGTGGCATTGAAGGCGCTTGGAAACCCAACCCGACCAAATGGGACAATGGCTACTTCGACATGCTGTTTGGTTATGAATGGGAGCTGGTGAAGAGCCCGGCCGGGGCCTGGCAATGGCTCGCCAAGGACGTCAAACCGGAGCACATGATTCCGGACGCCCACGACCCCTCGAAGCAGCACCGGCCCATGATGACCACCGCCGACCTTTCGTTGCGCTTAGACCCGATCTACGAACCCATCTCGCGCCGCTTCCACGAGAATCCGAAGGCTTTCGCCGATGCCTTCGCCCGCGCCTGGTTCAAGCTGACCCACCGCGATATGGGACCGAAGGTCCGCTACCTGGGCCCTGAAGTCCCGGCGGAAGACCTGATCTGGCAAGACCCGATCCCTGCTGTCAATCACCCGTTGATTGGTGCGAAGGACATCGCCGACCTCAAGGCCAAGGTGCTCGCCTCCGGCCTGTCGGTTGCGGAACTGATCTCCACCGCGTGGGCCGCGGCTTCTACTTTCCGCGGTTCCGACAAGCGCGGGGGTGCCAACGGCGCGCGCATTCGCCTGGCGCCGCAAAAGGACTGGGAAGCCAACCAGCCGTCGCAACTTCGGAAGGTGCTGGGGGCACTGGAAAGAATCCAGCAGACCTTCAACAGCGCCCAGAAAGGCGGCAAGCGAGTTTCCATGGCGGATCTCATCGTGCTGGCCGGCTGCGCGGGCGTTGAAGCAGCGGCCAAGGCCGGTGGGTACGCCGTCGAGGTGCCCTTCACACCGGGTCGCAGTGACGCATCGCAGGACCAAACCGATGTGGAATCCTTCGCGGTGCTGGAACCCCAGGCCGATGGTTTCCGTAATTACCAGAAGAAGGCCTGCACCTTGCCGGCGGAGGAAATGCTGGTGGACAAGGCGCAGCTTCTCACCTTGAGTGCACCGGAGATGACGGTGCTCGTCGGCGGCCTGCGCGTGCTGGGTGCCAATATCGGCGGCGCAACACACGGCGTGTTGACATCACGGGTCGGGGTTCTCAGCAACGACTTCTTCGTCAACCTGCTCGACATGGGCACTGTGTGGAAGCCCACGTCCGATGCCGGCCAGATATTCGAAGGACATGATCGCAAGACCGGCCAACTGAAATGGACAGGCACAGGTGTCGATCTGGTTTTTGGCTCAAACTCGCAACTGCGGGCCTTGGCCGAGGTCTATGCGCAGGACGATGCAAGAGGGAAGTTCGCACGAGACTTTGTCGCAGCATGGAACAAGGTCATGAACCTCGATCGCTTCGACCTCGCCTGATCTTCGCCTAAACGCTTTCGAGGGCTTCTGAGAAGGCGACAAGAAAACGATCAGCCAACAACCGGTTCCAGCGGACGGCGTGCCGCCGCTGGACCGGAGCGATCCGCCGCATGGACATAGAGCAGCTGAGCACCAACCCGAACCTCACTGTGCGGTGCAGCGGTCAACCAGCGCACAACGGGACGGCCGTGGTGTACTGGATGCGGCGCGCCCAGCGGGCGACCGACAACCCGACGCTCGAAACGGCGATCGCGGCGGCCAACTCCCTCGGCAAGCCGGTGGTCCCGCTCACGCTGGTGCGCCACTACGTGCGGCAGTTCGGCGTTGCCTATTTGCAGGCACAAACGGACCTCGAGCCGCACCCTAAAGAGTTGATGCTCCGCAACCACGTGTGATCGACATGAGCGAGCCGCTGACGGTGGAGGAAAGTTTCCGCGCGCGCTGGGGACGACGCGCCCTGACGATCCCTCTCTACCTGGGCCTGGGGGCTGTGAGCGTGTCGCTGCTGCCGGCGACAATGCTCCTGGCCCTGGGGATCGACGCGCTCCGCCGCACCGGTCACCTGGTCGCCGTACGTTGCGTGCTGGGGCTCACGCTCTACCTCGTCTGCGAGGCGGCCGGGATCGTCGCGAGTTGCGGGCTGTGGGTCATCGACGGCCTGTGGCCGGGCGCCACGGCCGATCGCACCGTGGTGTGGAACCTGCGTCTGCAACGCGTCTGGGCGCGCGCGCTGTTCACCGGCGCGACCCGGCTCTTCGGCATGCGCGTCGAAGTGACGGGCGACGACGCCGTGCGCCGGGGACCGTTGTTCCTCTTCTGCCGGCACGCGAGCACGCTCGACACGCTCTTGCCAGCGGTGTTCGCCTCTCATCCCTCCACCTTGCGGCTGGGCCACATCATGAAACGCGAGCTGCTGTGGGACCCCTGTCTCGACATCGTCGGGCAGCGCACCAGCAACGCCTTCGTGCGCCGCGGCTCTGGCGAGCGCGAGAAGGAGATCGAGTTGCTCCGCGGGCTGGCCGCCGCCCTCGGGAATTGCGATGGGGTGCTGCTGTTCCCCGAGGGGACTCGCTTTTCGCCGGCGAAGCGGGAGCGCGCGCTGGCACACCTCGCCGACACCGGACAATTGGCGCGCCTCGCACGTGTCCAACGCCTGCAACATGTCTTGCCGCCCCGGCGGGGCGGTGCCCTCGCCTTGCTCGAGACGCGCCCGGACGTCGACGTGGCCTTCCTCGCCCATGTCGGGTTTGAAGGCACGGCCGACCTGAACGACATCTGGAATGGGAAACTAATCGGCCGCACGATTCGGCTCTGCTTCTGGCGGGTGCCCAGCGCCGACATCCCGCGCACAGCGGAGGGCCGCGTCGAGTGGCTCGATACGCAATGGGAGCGGGTCGATGCATGGGTCGGGGCAAACAATGGATCGCCGCTGGGGGAAACCCTGGATACTGCACGCGGCGATGCGAAGGCACGGACGTCGGGCTGCGCCGAAGGCACGGTGAAGACATGATGACAGGGGGGAGACTGGGCATGCGGAACGTGGAGAAGACCAGATGAAGCGCGCGACAGCAAACCAGCGCACCCCGGCGCACGACGCCTTCCCACTGCGGACGGTCGCCGCAATGACCGGGCTCACTCCGGACCTCATCCGTGCGTGGGAGAAGCGCTACGCGGTGGTGGCCCCGATCCGCGGTGCGCGCGGCGCACGCTTGTACTCTTCGGCGGACATCGCGCATCTCCGGCTGCTCGCGCGCGTGGTGGGTGCGGGCCGCGCGATCGGCGATGTCGCCACGTTGACTCTCGCGGAACTGGGAAGGCTGGCGGTGCAACCCGCGCCGGACGGGCAGGGAGTGGAGGGTCGCGGAGCGCCCGCGCCGCGAGAGGACTTCGTGAGCCGCGTCTTGGAGCGCCTGGAACGCTTCGACCATGCCGCGGTGACGCGCCTGCTCGGGGATGCGGTCATCGGCCTGGGGGTGCGCCGCTTCGTGTACCAGGTCGTGCTGCCCCTTGTGCATCATGTCGGCTCGCTTTGGGCGGACGGGGAACTCTCCATTGCCGAGGAGCACCTGCTGACTGGGATGCTACGCAACCTGCTCGCCAGCTTGGCGCAGGGTCGAGGCGGGCACGGCCGCCCGCTCGTGCTCGCGACACCCGCCGGTGAACGGCACGAGATCGGCTTGTTGCTGGTGGCCTTGCTGGCGCGGGATGCCGGGGTCGACGTCGTCTACCTCGGGGTCGACCTGCCGGCGACGGACATCGTGACCGCGGCAGCGAGCGCCCGAGCGCGCGTGGTCGGCCTGAGCGTGGTTGCCGGCAAGAACCGCGCGCGCGCGTGCGTCGAGGTTGCGGCCATTCAGGCCGCGTTGCCGGCCGAAGTGGAACTGTGGCTGGGAGGCGCGGACGCCGCCAACGTCGCGGCCGGCGTGAAGGGCTTCCGGGGCCTGCTGCTGGACGGCCTGGAGGCGACCGAAGCCGAACTCTCTCGCATTGCAGTCCAGACACCGATTGAATCTAGACAGGAGGATCAAAGGCAATGAATGTCGCCAGGCGTCTCGAAAACATCAGCGTGCTCGATCCGGACGGGCGGGACCTTCGCCTCGGTGATCTATGGCGCGAGCAGACCGTGGTGCTCGCCTTCATCCGCCACTTCGGCTGACTCTTCTGCCGCCAGCAGGTCGCGCAGTTGCGTGACGCCCTTCCCGAGATTCGCCGCCGCGGCGCCGAGCTGGTCATCGTCGGCAACGGCCGGCGCGGGCGTGCGGTGCACGACACGCGCGCGTTGGACGTCTTCGCCGTCCGCCCGATGGGGCTTCGCGAGGCCATTCGGAGAGCGATGGCGAATGAGGATCAGGAGTATGCGGCGACGTGCTGGTCCGCCGACGCCCTCTCGTCGGCGGGCATGCCGCCGTCGTGGGGCGGCATGCGGTTCGGGACCCGACTGGTCGATGCGCGGGCCATGCATGTGAAGGCGACGCGACCGATCGTGTTCAGGGGCAACTTTGCGGGTGCTTCTCTGGCCCTTCGCATCGATTGAACTGAGGAGTGCGCCGCGCTGCTCCTTCGATCGCCGAGGGCCGATCTCGCCAACGCATCGCAGCGGCGAGTTCCGGTTTCCAGAAGCCCGATCGGGGCTGTCGTCGGATCAGGGTGATGGAGACGGTCGACGCTGACGGCACAGTCCTCGGCTTCTGCGTGCTCAAGGTGAGCGCACTGAAGGAACGGCCGCAGGCCTTATTCCCGCCGCGCGACGAAGCGCCCCTGCGCAACTTTGCCGGCCTGCGCCAATTCGCGGATGAAGGCAAACTCGCCCGCCACCGTTTGCAGCATATCCATGTTGAAGCCGAT
>Ga0316628_100004302_pt1 | contig 11150 bp, 12 predicted proteins | sample OWC_Aug_M2_C1_D5_FD_207648 | JGI IMG/M metagenome (GOLD analysis project Ga0316628, IMG submission 207648) | Wetland soil microbial communities from Old Woman Creek delta, Ohio, United States - OWC_Aug_M2_C1_D5_C | ecosystem: Environmental > Terrestrial > Soil > Wetlands | place: USA: Ohio... | reverse complement strand
GTGGGTTGACCGTCAACGTTGATCGTTGACGCTCGCTCGACCGTTGCTTGACGCGTCAACCGACGCAGGCGATATTGCGCCGCACCCGAATGTTCGGGTCCGGACGGCGCTGGACGACATCCCGGCGCCGCCTTTGTATCAAGAGAGAAGGAGACCCGATGTCGATTACCGCCGAGCGCAAGCAGGAGCTCATCAAGGAGTATGCGACCAAGTCCGGCGACACCGGCTCGCCCGAGGTCCAGGTCGCCATCCTGTCCGAGCGCATCAAGAACCTGACCGATCATCTGAAAGACCACAAGAAAGACCACCACTCGCGGCGCGGCCTCCTGATTATGGTGAGCCAGCGCCGGCGCCTGCTCGACTACGTCAAGAACGTCGACGACAAGCGCTACGACTCGCTGATCGAGCGGCTGGGGCTACGCCGATAGGCACAATCGAATTCACGGAGCATGGCTGGACGCGGCATTCGCCGCCTCCGGCCGTTCGGCGTTGCGGATGGGCCGCAGCGCAAATGGGTGGCCGGCTTACCGGCTGCCTGCGGGCGACCCCGCGTACGGCGGCGTCGCGTATGGAAGGAAGACTCGAATGTTCAACGTTCATCGCAAGGAGATCGTCTGGGGAGGACGCAAGCTCGTCCTAGAAACCGGAAAGGTCGCCCGTCAGGCCGATGGGGCCGTGATGGTGACCTATGGCGAGACGACGGTGCTGTGCACCGCGGTCGCCCAAAAGACACCGAAGCCGGGGATCGATTTCTTCCCCCTCACGGTGAACTACCAGGAAAAGACCTTCGCCGCCGGCAAGATCCCGGGCGGATTCTTCAAGCGCGAAGGGCGCCCCTCCGAAAAAGAGACGCTGTCCTCGCGGCTCATCGACCGGCCGATCCGGCCGCTGTTCGCCGACGGGTTCCGCAACGAGACGCAGGTCATCTGCACCGTGCTGAGCCACGACCTGGAGAACGACCCCGACATCGTCGCGATGGTCGGCGCCTCGGCGGCGCTCACCATCTCCGGCATCCCGTTCATGGGGCCGATCGGCGGCGCGCGTGTCGGCTACATCGACGGCGAGTACGTGCTCAACCCGACCCAGGACAAGCTGCCTGAGACCAAGCTCGACATGGTCGTCGCCGGCACCGCCGACGCCGTGCTGATGGTCGAGTCCGAGGCCGCCGAGCTCACCGAAGAAGTCATGCTGGGCGCGGTCATGTTCGCCCATCGCGGCTTCCAGCCCGTGATCCAGGCGATCATCGACCTGGCCGAGCTATGCGCCAAGGAGCCGTGGAACGTGCCCGAGCCGTCGGCCGATCACGCCGCGCTCGAGCACAAGCTGCACGAGCTGGCGGAAGCGCCGCTGCGGGAGGCCTATCTCGAAACCCAGAAGCAGCTTCGGGTCGAGAAGATCGCCGCCGCCAAGGCGGGCGCGCTCGCCGTGATCGAAGCCGAAGGCCTCGACAAGAACGCGGCCGCCGGCATCCTCAAGCACGTCGAGAAGGACATCGTCCGCGGCAACATCCTGAAGACCGGCATGCGCATCGACGGACGCGACACCAAATCGGTGCGCCCGATAACCTGCGAGGTGGGCGTGCTGCCCCGCGCGCACGGCTCGGCGCTGTTCACCCGCGGCGAGACGCAGGCACTCGTCGTCACCACGCTCGGTACCGGCCAGGACGAGCAGATCATCGACGCGCTCGAGGGCGAGTACCGCGAGCACTTCATGCTGCACTACAACTTCCCGCCCTACTCGGTCGGCGAAGCCTCGTTCCTGCGCTCGCCCGGCCGGCGCGAGATCGGCCACGGCAAGCTCGCCTGGCGCGCGGTGCACAAGCTGATGCCGAAGAAGGAGGACTTCCCCTACACGGTCCGCATCGTCTCGGAGATCACCGAGTCGAATGGCTCGTCCTCCATGGCCTCGGTCTGCGGCGCTTCGCTGTCGATGATGGACGCGGGCGTGCCGCTCGGCCGCCCGGTCGCGGGCATCGCCATGGGCCTCATCAAGGAGCCGGACGGCTACGCCGTGCTGTCCGACATCCTGGGCGATGAGGACCACCTCGGCGACATGGACTTCAAGGTGGCGGGCACGACCGAAGGCGTGACCGCGCTGCAGATGGACATCAAGATCCGCGGCATCACCGAGGAGATCATGAAGGTCGCCTTGGCGCAGGCCAAGGACGGCCGCCGGCACATCCTGGGCGAGATGTCCAAGGCGCTAGAACACGCGCGCGAGGGCGTGTCCGACCACGCACCGCGCATCACCACCATCACCATCCCGAAGGACAAGATCCGCGAAGTCATCGGCACCGGCGGCAAGGTGATCCGCGAGATCACCGAGGTCACCGGCGCGAAGATCGACATCGAAGACGATGGCACGATCAAGGTCGCCGCGGTCGACCAGGCGAAGGCGCAGGCCGCGATCGACTGGATCCGCGGCATCGTCGCCGAGCCGGAGGTGGGCGTCGTCTACAGCGGCAAGGTGGTCAAGATCGTCGACTTCGGCGCCTTCGTGAACTTCCTCGGCTCCAAGGACGGGCTGGTTCATATTTCCGAGCTTGCCGCCAAGCGCGTCGGCAAGGTGTCCGACGTCGTCAAGGAAGGCGACGCGGTGAAGGTGAAGGTTCTGGCGGTGGACGAGCGCGGCAAGGTGAAGCTCTCCATGCGCGCCGTCGACCAGCAGACCGGCGAGGACCTCGGCGACCGGCCGCGCGAGCGCGAGCAGCGCCCGCAGGCCCCAGCCGAGGCGTAAGTACTGAGCCGTTCCAACCCGAGACCCCCTCCCCTTACCGGGGAGGGGGTCCTATAGTTAGTGCATGCGCCCTCTGAAACCCTTGGTGATTTCGGGCCGTGAGGTCCTGCCGCTGGTCGAGGGCGGCAAGGGCATCTCGATCTCGAACGGCGAAAGCTCCGGCGCCTGGGCGGCGGTCGGCGCCGTCGGCACGTTCTCCGGCGTCAACGCCGATGCCTACGATGAGAACGGCAAGCTGATCCCGGTCGAATACCATGGGCGCACGCGGCGCGAGCGCCATGAAGAGCTGCTTGCCTATGCCATCCGGGGCGGCATCAGCCAGGCGCGCGTCGCCCATGAATCCTCGCGCGGCGAGGGCCGCATCCACATGAACGTGCTGTGGGAGATGGCGGGCGCCGAACGCGTGCTGCACGGCGTGCTGGCCGGAGCGCGCGGGCTGATCCACGGCGTCACCTGCGGCGCCGGCATGCCCTACCGCATCGCCGAGCTCGCCGCGCAATACGGCGTCTACTACTACCCGATCGTGTCCTCCGCACGGGCGTTCCGCGCGCTGTGGAAGCGCGCCTATCACAAGTTTTCCGACTGGCTCGGCGGCGTGGTCTACGAAGATCCGTGGCTCGCCGGCGGGCACAACGGCATCACCAACTCTGAGGACCCCGCGCACCCCGAGCCCCCGCGCCCGCGCGTTGCGGAGCTGCGCAAGCTGATGCGTGAATTCGGGCTCGACGCGACGCCGATCTTCATGGCCGGCGGTGTGTGGTGCCTGCGCGAATGGGAGGACTGGCTCGACGATCCGGAGCTGGGCCCGGTCGCGTTCCAGTTCGGCACGCGGCCTTTGCTCACCCAGGAAAGCCCGATTTCGGAAGCGTGGAAGCAGCGACTCCTGCATCTGAATCCGGGCGACATCTGGCTGCAGCGCTTCTCGCCCACGGGCTTCTATTCGTCGGCCGTGGTGAACCCGTTCCTCACCGAGCTCCGCGAGCGGTCTGAGCGGCAGATCGCCTATTCGATCGAGCCGGTCGGCGATCTCGCGACGCCGTTCGGCGTCGGGCCGCGCAAGCGCCTTGTCCACGTCACCGAGTCCGACAAGGCCCATGCCGAGGTTTGGATCGCGCAAGGCTACACCGAGGCGATGCGCACGCCGGACTCGACGTTGATTTTCGTCACCCCGGAAAAGGCGAGCGAGATCCGCGCCGACCAGATCAACTGCATGGGCTGCCTGTCGGCGTGCCAGTTCTCCAACTGGGCGCAGAACGAGACCACCACCACCGGACGCAAGGCCGATCCGCGCAGCTATTGCATTCAGAAAACGCTGCAGGCGATCAGCCATTCGGACGACGTCGATCATCAGCTCATGTTCGCCGGGCACAATGCGTACCGCTTCAAGGACGACCCGTTCTACGCCAACGGGTTCATCCCGACGGTCGGCCAGCTGGTAGAGCGGCTCCAGACCGGGGATTGATCCGGTTCCAATCTTTCCGCTACGGCCCTGAAATTCATGCTTTAAATCGGCTTGCCACCATACTATATGGGGGCCATGACCGCTTCGCGCCCTTATGCCAGCGTAATCGACCGGTTGCGTGCCGCCGGGCTTCGCCCCACGCGCCAGCGCATCGCGCTGGCCAAGCTGCTGTTCGACGGCGGCGACCGCCACGTCACGGCGGAGGAGCTGCACGGCGAGGTCGAGGCCGGCAACGCCGCGGTTTCGCTCGCCACCGTCTACAACACGCTGCACCAGTTCACAGATGCTGGGCTGCTGCGTCAGGTGGTGGTTGACTCGGGCCGCAACTATTTCGACACCAACACCTCCGATCACCATCATTTCTTCTTCGAGGACACGGGCCGGCTGAAGGATATCCCGGGCGACGCCGTGACCGTCTCCAGCCTGCCGCAACCGCCTGCGGGCGGGCGCATCAGCCGGGTCGACGTGATCGTTCGCGTAGACAAGGATGAGGCTTAAAAGCCCTTCCTGCCTCGGCCACTAAAAAGTTTTCTAGAACAATTCTAAGGTATTGACAGGGTCCTCGCCCGGGCCATATAACGGCCTTGGGAACCGCAACGGAGAGGCACAAATGGCAAACCTCAAGGGTAGCAAGACCGAACAGAATTTGAAGGACGCGTTCGCCGGCGAGTCGCAGGCCAACCGTCGCTATCTCTACTTCGCACAGAAGGCGGACGTGGAAGGCTACAACGACGTCGCCGCCGTGTTCCGCTCGACCGCCGAAGGCGAGACCGGCCACGCGCACGGCCACCTCGAGTATCTCGAGGCGGTGGGCGATCCGGCGACCGGGCTGCCGATCGGCTCGACCGACAAGAACCTCAAGGCCGCTGTCGCGGGCGAGACGCACGAGTACACCGACATGTACCCGGGCATGGCACGCACCGCCCGCCAGGAAGGGTTCGACGAAATCGCCGACTGGTTCGAGACGCTTGCCAAAGCGGAGAAGTCCCACGCGGGACGCTTCACCAAGGCCTCGAACGACCTCGGCAAGTAAGCGGCACGGAATATTTCACCGCTCGTCCTGGGGGCCGCGCTTGCGCGGTGTATCGAAGGACGGGCGGTGACATCCGCCCACCGCCTTCGATACGGCCGCCCGAGGGCGGCCTACTCAGGCCGAACGGAGTTTTAAGGACATGCGCGAGGGCAGCCTAGAGGCCCCGATACGTCACCCGCTTGCCTGGAACGATCCGGACTTCGTGGATGACAAGAAACTCGATGCGGAGATGCGGCGGCAGTTCGACATCTGCCACACGTGTCGGCGCTGCTTCAACCTGTGCGACTCCTTTCCGCGGCTGTTCGATCTGATCGATCAATCCAAGACGGGCGAGCTCGACGCGGTGCCGTCGGAGGCATTCAAACCCGTCGTCGACGCCTGCACGCTCTGCGACATGTGCTTCATGACCAAGTGTCCCTACGTGCCGCCGCACGAGTTCGACATGGACATCCCGCACCTGTTCCTGCGCTATCGCGCGGCGGAGCTGGCCGACGGCGACGGCAGCTTCATCGACAAGCAGATCGCGGAGACCGACCGCAACGGCAAGCTGGCGGGGCTCGTCGCGCCGCTCGCCAACTGGGCGACCGATACGCGCAACGGGCTGACCCGGCCCGTCATGGCCAAGGTCGCGCACATCCACCCAAAGGCGGCGCTGCCGAAATTTCACGGCAAGACGCTGACCGCGCGCGCCAGGACGAAGATCGAGCCGAACAAGGATGCGCCCGCATTCGGCAAGCGCAAGGCCGTGCTCTACGCGACCTGCTACGGCAACTACAACAATCCGGAGATCGGCGAGGCCGCACGCGCCGTGCTGGCGAAAAACGGCGTTGAGACCGAGGTGGCCTATCCCGGCTGTTGCGGCATGCCGATGCTGGAGCGCGGCGACATCGCACGGGTGGCGAGGAATGCCGCCGAAGTCGCCGCCGGTCTCAAGCCCTGGATCGAGAAGGGCTACGACGTCATCGCGCTGGTGCCGTCCTGCGCGCTGATGCTGAAGTTCGAGTGGCCCTTGATCGTCAACGACAACGAGGACGTCAAGCTGCTGTCGCGCTCCGCCCATGACATCGCGGAATACATCGTCGACATCGCCAAGACCGAGGGTCTCGCGCCCGGGCTGAAACCGGTCGAGGGCGGCGTAGCCGTCCACCTCGCCTGCCACGCACGCGCGCAAAACCTGGGGCCGAAGGCGGCCGAGATGCTGCGCCTCATCCCCGAGACCGACGTGCAGGTGATCGAACGCTGCTCCGGCCACGGCGGATCCTGGGGCATCAAGAGCGAGAACTTCGACGTCGCCCTCAAGGTCGGCCGACCGGTCGCGCGCCAGGCCGCCGAAGCCAAGACGCGCCACGTCGTGTCCGAATGCCCGCTCGCGGGCCTCCATATCCTTCAGGGCATGGAACGGATCGAGGGGGCTGCCGTTCCGGAGACGGCGCCGCACCCGATCCAGATCATCGCCCGAGCGTACGGAGTTTGACCCTGGAAGCCATCGCCATGAAACACGAGATCACCCGCGACGATATCATCCCGATGACGGAGTACGCGGCGACGCGCGCCGAGCGCCGGCGCGCCCTTGCCGCCTACAAGCGCGACCGCCGCGTCGAGGTGGGCCCGCACGCCACCTTCTACTTCGAGAGCTACGAAACGATGTGGAATCAGGTGCACGAGATGCTGCACATCGAGAAGGGCGGCGAGGCGCAGGTCGCGGGCGAACTTGAGGCCTACAACACGCTGATCCCGAAGGGGCGCGAGCTGGTGGCGACGCTCATGTTCGAGATCGACAACCCCGTGCAGCGCGCACGCTTCCTGGCCGGGCTCGGCGGCGTCGAGGAGACCGTGTCGATCGATTTCGCGGGCGAGAGCGTCAAGGGCGTGCCCGAAGCCGATGTCGACCGCACCACCGCGGAAGGCAAGGCGTCCTCGGTGCAGTTCATCCATTTCCCGTTCACCGAAGCGCAGGCGGCGAAGTTCAAGGCCGCCGGTACGCGAGCAACGCTCGCCATCGGCCACGACGCTTACGCCCACTCGGCGGTCATCCCCGAGCGGGTGCGCCAAGCCCTGGCGCAGGATCTGGAGTGAAACAAAGCCGTTCGTCCTGAGTAGCGCGTCAGCGCGTATCGAAGGATGAACGGCGTCCGCCCTTCGATACGCGCCCTGCGGGCGCACTCAGGGCGAACGGTTCTTCTTCACTCCACCTTCTCGCCGTCGCGCACGCCCCAGAAGGAATCGCGCGGCAGCCAGCCGCGGAAGCGTGACACCTCCACCCGGCACCAGTCCGGCTGGCAGGAGATCAGGCGGGCGATCACGCCCGGCTCGATCTTCGCGATCACCTCGCCGTCGGCGCGCGGGTCGCGCCGCATGGGCTGCGTCACCTCCCCGGTGACGATGATCGAGCGTTTCGACGAGAGGAGTTGACTGTGCATCCATCCCGTCGCGCCCATCCAATCCCTTACCTGTCGCCAGGCTTCGAACTCGGCCACGATTTCGACCGGCATGTCGCGCCGCTGGTAGACCCACTCCACCGGGTAGCGCAGCCCGGGACCGGTCCGCAAAGCGGCCTTCTCCGCCTTCACGCTGGCAAAGCGCGGCAGGTCGCGATCGGCGGCCAGGGCTGCCGCCGGGATCGCGAGACATAGGATGACCCCGACCCAACGAATCACGGTCCGATTATAGAATGAGCACATGCGAATCACGGTGACCAGGAAGCTGCCGGCCCCAGTCGAGGCGACCCTCGCCGCGCACCATGATGCGCGGCTGAACGCCGCGGACCGGCTTCTGAGCGAGGCCGAGATGATCGCCGCCTGCCGGGGCGCCGAGGTGCTGGTGCCGACGGTCACCGACCAGATCGGAGCCTCGCTTATCGCCGCGCTGCCGGCGAGCGTCAGGCTGATCGCCAACTTCGGCGTCGGTGTGGACCACATCGACTTGGCTGCCGCCCGGTCGCGCGGTATCCCCGTCACCAACACGCCCGACGTGCTGACCGACGACACCGCCGACCTCGCCATGGCGCTGATCCTGGCCGCCGCGCGCCGGCTGGGCGAGGGCGAGCGCATCCTGCGCGCGGGGCACTGGACAGGCTGGACACCGACCTTCCTGGTCGGCACGCGGGTCACCGGCAAGCGGCTCGGCATCATTGGCATGGGGCGCATCGGCGCGGCGCTCGCCCGGCGCGCCGCCGGGTTCGGGATGGAGATTCACTATCACAACCGGCGCGCGGTGCCTGGTGCGCAAGCGCGCTATTGGCCCGACCTCGACGCCATGCTGCGCCAAACCGACGTGCTGTCGATCCACTGCCCGCGCACCCCGGAAACCGTCGGGCTGATGTCCGCCGCGCGGCTGGCGCTGCTGCCGAAGCACGCCGTGGTGGTCAACACCGCGCGCGGCGGCATCGTCGACGAGGCGGCGCTGGCGGCGGTGCTGGCGAGCGGGAAAATCGCCGCCGCCGGACTCGACGTCTACGCCGGAGAGCCGAAGGTGAACCCCGCGCTGCTGAAATTGGAAAACGTGGTGCTGGCGCCGCACCTGGGCTCGGCGACGGACCTAGGGCGAATCGCCATGGGCGAGCGCGTTATCGCCAACATCGACGCCTTCGCGGCAGGCAAGCCGCTGCCGGATTTGGTGAAGTGACCGCCGGAAACACCTCCTCATGGTGAGGAGCGGACACTCGCGTCCTTCGACATCCATCCTCACCCTGAGGAGGGCGCGAAGCGCCCGTCTCGAAGGGTCGAGGACGGATGCTCAGGATGAGGGCGAATGGACGCGTCTCGAACCATGAGGGGCAGCACCGTGCGGCAGTGAACCTGCGGCTGCGCATGGTTCGAGAGGGCCTCGCCTACGGCTCGGCCTCCTCACCATGAGGGGTGCGTTAAATCAAATAAAAACGATCTGCCCGGCGGGGTCGCAGTCGTTCAGGAACGTTACGATTCCGCATTCGGCGAGATCGAGGTCGGCACGAAGATCCTTGCGCGCGAGCTTCACCGCGATCAACCCGGCCTCGCACACCATGAATTTCGCGCCGAGCTGGGCGCAGGCCTGGATCAGCTCCTCGGTCGCGGGCGGCGCCTTTGCGGCGAGCGAGCGGATCGCCTCTCCCGTGAAGAACAACGTGGCGCCCTTGCCGATCGCGAGCGAGGACGCCGCCATCATCCAGGCGTAGTGCACCTTCCCCGCCTCGCCCGAATAGACGACGAGCGAAAGCTTCGCCGGCGCCGGCATCAGGCCTCGGCGCGCGCGCGGTGGGCCGAGAGATCCTTGATCGTCGCCTGCGGCCCGCACAACGGGCAGTCGGGATCGCGCGGCAGCTTCATCTTGCGGAATGTCACCTCAAGAGCGTCGTAGATCAGAAGAGAGCCGGCAAGGGATTCGCCCGCGCCGATGATTTCCTTGATGGTCTCGACGGCCTGGAGGGAGCCCATGACGCCCGCGAGCGCGCCGAACACCCCGCCCTCGGCGCAGCTCGGCACCATCCCCGGCGGGGGCGCCTCGCGGTAGAGGCAGCGGTAGCACGGGTGGGGCGCGCCGAGGTGCGACTTGAAGGTCGCGATCTGGCCCTCGAAGCGCAGGATCGCGGCGGAGACGAGAGTCCGCCCGCCCAAGTGACACGCATCCGTCAGCAGGAACCTTGTCTCGAAGTTGTCGCTGCCGTCGGCCACCAGATCGTAATCGGCGATCAGCCGCGCGACATTTGTTGCCGTCAGGCGTTCACGGTGCGCAACGAATTCAACCTCCGGGTTGACGCGGCGCACCGTGTCCTGTGCGCTGTCGACCTTGGGCCGTCCGATGTCGGCGGTGGAGTGAATCACCTGGCGCTGCAGGTTGGACAGCGCCACCGCATCGTCGTCGATCACGCCGATGCGACCGACACCGGCGGCGGCCAGGTACAGGATCAGCGGCGCGCCGAGCCCGCCCGCGCCCACGACCAGCACGCTCGACTGCAGTAGCTTCGCCTGTCCGACGCCGCCCACTTCCGGCAGGACGATATGCCGCGCGTAGCGTTGGAGCTGGGCCTCGGTGAAATCCATCAGCGCCGCCCCGCCGTGCCGGTCGAGCCAAACCCGCCCGCGCCGCGCGCCGTGTCCGGCAGGGTCTCGGTCAGCGACCATTCGAGCCGCGCGACCGGCGCCACCACCATCTGGGCGATGCGCATGCCGCGCGTCACCGCGAAGGGCTTGTCGCCCAGATTGATGAGGATCACCTTCACCTCGCCGCGATAATCCGCGTCGATCGTGCCGGGCGAGTTGAGCACGGTGACGCCGTCGCGCGCGGCGAGCCCGGAGCGCGGGCGCACCTGGGCCTCGTAGCCTTCGGGCAGCGCGATGGCGAGCCCCGTCGGGATGAGCGCGCGGGCGCCGGGGGCGAGGACGACATCGGCCTCAACCGCAGCCAGAAGATCAACCCCGGCGGCATGGGCGGTCTCGTAGGCGGGAAGCGCTAGTCCTTCAGCGTGGGGCAGGCGGCGCACCGCGACCGGAACGGTCACGGGTGCGCCTCCAGGAACTCCGCGATGCGCGCGGCGAGGCGCCGCGCCACCTCGGTCTTGGGCATCTGCGGCCAGGCGTCGATGCCGTCGGCGGTGACGAGCTTCACGGTGTTGTCGTCCGCGCCCATCACGCCTTTCGACACGTCGTTGGCGACGACCCAATCGCAGCCCTTCTTGGCGAGCTTCGCGCGCGCGTTCTGTTCCAGATCGTCGGTCTCGGCGGCGAAGCCGATGACGAGGCGCGGGCGGGCGTTGCCCGCGGCCGACAAGGTGGCGAGGATGTCGGGATTTTCCGCAAGCTCGATCGGCTTTGGCGCCGCGCCGGTTTTCTTGATCTTGCCCGCCGCGGCCCGGTTGGGTCGCCAATCGGCGACGGCGGCGGCGCAGACCGCGACATCGACCGGCAGTGCGGCGCGGCAGGCCTCCATCATGTCTCGCGCGGT
>Ga0316628_100004301_pt1 | contig 11151 bp, 10 predicted proteins | sample OWC_Aug_M2_C1_D5_FD_207648 | JGI IMG/M metagenome (GOLD analysis project Ga0316628, IMG submission 207648) | Wetland soil microbial communities from Old Woman Creek delta, Ohio, United States - OWC_Aug_M2_C1_D5_C | ecosystem: Environmental > Terrestrial > Soil > Wetlands | place: USA: Ohio... | reverse complement strand
CGCGGCTCCCCGCGCCCGGCCAGTGACCGCCCCGCCCCACCGCGTCGGTCCCCGCACGCCCGGCACCGCGCTCGCGGCATCGCGGGCCGCCCTTCGCACCGGGCGGCACAACCCCGGCACGCGGCTATAATTGTTTCTTGCTCCTCGATTTAGAGCACGTCGAAAAACGCTTCGGCGGCGTAGCTGCACTGCGCGACGGCAACCTGTCTGTAAGCCGCGGCGAAGTGCACCTTCTGCTCGGTGAGAACGGCGCCGGCAAGTCCACCCTCATGAAGATCGTGGCCGGCATGCTCAGCCGCGACGGCGGCCGCATGCTCTGGCAGGGGCGCGAGGTCTTCATCCAGTCGCCCACCGAGGCCGCCGCCCTCGGCATCGCCATGGTGCACCAGGAATCGCTGCTGGCACCCCACCTTTCGGTGGCCGAGAACATCTTCCTGGGCCGCGAAGACCGGCTGCCGTTCGGGTGGGTGAACCGCCGCCGCATGATCGCACGCGCCGCACGGCTCATCGAGGAGCACCATTTCCCCTTGCAGGCGGACTGGCGGGTGGCGCGCCTCAGCCCAGCCGGCAAGCAACTGGTCGAAATCTGCCGTGCCATCCAGCACGGCTCGAGCCTCCTCATTTTCGACGAGCCCACCTCGTCGCTTTCGGGCGCCGAGACCCAGGAAGTCTTCCGCATCGTCCGCACCCTGCGCGACCGCGGCATGGGCGTCATCTACATCACCCACCGGCTGGACGAGCTGCGCTCGGTAGGCGACCGCGTCACCATTCTGCGCGACGGCTCGACCGTGCATAGCGGCGCGCTGGGTGGGCTCACCACCGGGGAGATCATCCAGTACATGGTGGGACGCGAAATGGTGGCGCTCTACCGCCGCGAGCCGTTCCCGCCCGGCGAGGAGCTGCTGCGCGTGGAAGGCCTGTCTTCCCGCAAGAGCCGCCTGGCGGATATCTCCTTCGCCGTGCGCGCGGGGGAAATTGTGGGCTTGGCGGGCCTGGTGGGAGCCGGCAGGACGGAGCTATGCCGCGCCATCTTCGGGGTGGACCCGGTGGACGAAGGCCGCCTGCTGGTGACTGGGCATCCCGCAGCCATTCGCTCCCCGCGCGAGGCGGTAGCCGCGGGCATCGCGCTCGTCACCGAAGACCGCCAGAAGACCGGGCTGTGCCTGCGGCTGCCGGTGGCCGCCAATCTGACACTCGCCAACGTGCCCGCCATCAGCCGCTCCGGGTTTCTCGACCGGGCGGCCGAGGCGGGCGTCGTCAGGGAGTATTCCGAGCGGCTCAAGATCCGCGCCGCCTCGCCGAAGCAGCTCGCCGGCCGGCTGAGCGGCGGCAACCAGCAGAAGGTCGTCATCGCGCGCTGGCTGTTTCGCCACGCCCGAATCTTCCTGTTCGACGAGCCTACCCGCGGCATCGACGTGGGCGCCAAGGCGGAGGTCTTTGAAATCATGCACGAACTGGCGCGCGCCGGCGCCGCGGTGCTCATGGTGAGTTCCGAGATGCAGGAATTGCTGCAAGTGGCGGACCGCATCCTGGTCATGCGCCAGGGCCGCATTACGGGCGACCTGCCCGGCCGCACTACCCAGGAGGAAATCATGCGCTACGCCGTGCTCGAGCGGGAGGCCAACGCATCATGATCCAGCGGCTGCTACCGTTTCTCACCCTCATCGTTCTCTTCGTGCTGCTTTCGGTGGCCTCGCCGAATTTCCTGACCGGCACCAACCTCTCCAGCGTGGTGCGGCAGACTGCCGTCATCAATATCATGTCGCTGGGGATGACCATGATCATCGTCTCGGGAGGCATCGATCTTTCGGTGGGCGCCATTCTCGCCATGGGTGGCCTGCTAGGCACCATGGCGATGGAGAAAGGCCTGCCCATCCCGGCGGGCGTGCTGATCGGCATCCTCACCGGCCTGTTCTGGGGCACGGTCAACGGCGGCCTCATCACGCGGCTCAAGATCAACCCGTTCATCGTGACGCTGGGGACGCTGGGGATCGTGCGCGGCCTCACCCTGATCATTTCGAACGGGCTGCCCGTGCACCGCATCCCGCAGTCGTTCTCCTTCCTGGGGGAGGGCACCCTGCTGGGCGTGCCGTTCGTGTTGTGGATCCTGGTGGTGTGCGCGGTGCTGACCCACGTGATCCTGGAGCGCACGCGCCTGGGGCGGTATGCCTTCGCCATCGGCAGCAACGAGGAAGCGGCGGTCTACGCGGGCGTGCCAGTGAAGTTCGATACCACCGCGATTTACGCCATCGCGGGGATGCTGACCGGACTGGCCGGGATGATCGAGGCCTCGCGCCTGATGACCGGACAGCCCACCGCGGGCAACGGGTACGAATTGCAGGCCATCGCCGCGGTGGTGATCGGTGGCGGCAGCCTGCACGGCGGGGAGGGCAGCGTGATCGGAACCCTCATCGGCGCATTCATTATGGGGCTGCTCTCGAACGGCAGCGACCTGCTGGGCGTGTCGCCTTACCTGCAACAGGCGATCATCGGCGCCGTGATCATCCTGGCGGTGACGGTGGACGAGGTGCGGAAGAGGCGTCTGGCGTAGGCGCGGTTTTCCCTGCGGCCTGGCACCGGCGCCGGAGAGCGGCGAGGCTCTGCGGGTCTACCCCCCGTCCGGCATCGTCGCCATCAACTCCAGGCAGCGGCGCTGGAAGGCACGGTCGCTGTCTGCGTGCTGGGCGATGAGCCAGGCGGATTCGGCAGCCCGTTTCCCGGCCAGTGTGCACCCGGACCAGCCATAGCGGTCGAGCACCGTGGCGAGCCACTCGCGATTGGCCCTGTCAATTTTCATGGCGTGCCGGACCAGGCGCGTGAAGTCCTCCCGGATCTGGGTGGGCAGGTCGTCGCTGGTGGCCTCGGGGTGCTGCCGGTTCAACGCGTGGCCGTGCCGGCGGACAAAGCGCTCCACGTCGCGGCGGGCCTTCTGGTCCGCCTTCTCGCGCGCCAGCAGTTCACGGCGAAGCGCGGGTTCGGCCGCACCGGCATCGGGCGGATGGCCGCAGCCAGCACCAGCGCGGCCGCAAGCAGCGCGACCCGCCGCGCCTCAGCGTTCGACATGAAACTCCACCGATGCCCATTCGATGGCACCGATGAGGTCCCGCAGGGTGCTGTAGCTCACGGCGCCGGCGGCAGCGCGCAGGCGTTGGGCGGCTTCCGGCTCGAGCGCCACCTCGAAGCGGTCGGCGCGATGGCGGTAGGAATAGCCGGAGTAGCGCCCGGCCGCGGCGATCTCCATCAGGCTGTCCCAGAAGCTCTCCCGGCGGAGGGCGCGGGTACGCGCACCGGCTTCCCGGGGGATCTCGACGGTGCGGCCCGCACCGCGCAGCACTGCGCGCACGCAACGCTCCGCCGCAAAGGGGCGCAGCGGGTCGGGGTCCGGAAAGCCCTCCAGGAGCGCGGCCAACTCCTCTTCGGCGGCCTCCCATCCCGTCCACCGGAAGCGCGATGCCCCGCTCACCAGCGACCCGCGCTTCAGGAACTCGCGGATGCGCGCGGTGTTCTTACCGGCCAGCGGCAGCATATACTCGACCAGTTCCCGGAGCGGCATCTCCCGCACCACCACCTCCGTCAGGGAGATCGCCCCCGCTTCCTCCGAGCTCAGCCTGACCCGTATGGTATCCGGCAGCGGCATGGATGCCTTCAAGCTAACATAAACTTCGTGAGCCAACCCGCCGGGCCGCTTGAGGAGATCCTGCGCGACGAGATCCGCCGTGATGGCCCCATCCCGTTCCGCCGCTTCATGCAGGCGGCGCTCTATCATCCGGAGCACGGCTACTACCGGCGCGCGCGCGACCCATTCGGCAGGGAAGGGGATTTCTTCACCGCCGAGCAGTTGCAGCCGGTCTTCGGCATCCTGGTAGCCGCCCGCATCCGCGCGTGGTACGAAGAAGCGGGCAGGCCGCCGGGGTTTACGGTGGTGGAGTTGGGCGCCGGGCGCCGCGAGATGGCCCGCGCGCTGAGCGAGTGGAACTACGTGCCCGTCGATATCGCGGGTGGCGCCCTGCCCGTGCGCTTTCGCGGAGTGGTCTTCTCCAACGAGTTCTTCGACGCGCTGCCGGTGGACGTGGCGGTCTGGAGCGGCGGCGCGTTTCACGAGATGCGCGTCGGGTGGGAAGGCGGGCGGTTCGCTTGGGTGCGGGGCGGCCGGCCGCCCGATGACGTGGCCGCGTACCTCGGCCGGTACTTTCCCGCGCCCGAGGAGGGCCGCGTCTACGAAGCGAGCCTGGATGCGCTCGCGTGGATGGAGCGCATCGCCGCGGCGCTCGACTCCGGATGGGTCTTCACCATCGACTACGGCTACACCGCGCCGGAGTACGCGCGCTTTCCGCGCGGCACCCTCATGAGTTACCGGCGGCACACCGCTCGCGACGAGGTGTTGGAGCGTCCCGGCGGGCAGGACATCACCGCGCACGTGGCTTTTACCACGCTCCAGAAGGACAGCGCGGCACGCGGCCTGGAAACGGTGCGGTTCGAGAGCCTCGCCCGCACGCTGCTGGCGGCCGGCGAGCCGGACCAGTTCCGCGCCGCGCTCTCCGGCGCCACACCGGAAGAGGAGAGGCGGCGCCGCCTGCAACTGAAGACCCTGCTGTTCGGGATGGGGGAGACGTTCCGGGCGCTGATTCAGAGGAAGGCCACAAAATGAAAAAGGCCCCGACGCGCGGGGCCTTTGGAGTGGATTGAATCTGCGCCCCGTTCAGGGGCGGCCCGGAAGGCTACTTCTTCTTCTTCGCAGGAGCCTTTTTCTTCGGGGCGGCTTTCTTGGTTGCGCTCTTCATCGATTGATTCTCCCAAACATCAAATTTTGCGACTCGAAAATCGCAATGTGATTCATATATAAAGTTGTTCGGCGGGAAAGTCAAGAAAAAAATGTACGTAAGGCCCGCCGAGAGCATGCGGGCACGGTGCGCGCCCGAGCACGCGAGTGCAGAAGTCCACGTTCCGTCGCCACGCCTCGCGTGAACCGGCGGCGTTGCATCCCATTCAGCGGCACCAGCGCCGCTTCGCACCGGCCGCGGCGTTCGCGTGCTTGTGTTGGGCCGGTCCAGCGCCGCACCCGCCGGGTCGCGAAGATCCGTTGCCGGTATGCGCGGGATCCGCCCGCCGGCTGCGCTCCGGCGTGTAGGCACCCGGCGGCGCGCATCCATCCCGCCGCGAAAACCCCTGGCCGCGTTTTCGGAAGGAGGCCGGCCCGCGGCGGGCAGCACTTCCTCCCCGCGATGATCGGCTGCCCGCGTGCGTCGAATCCGCCCGGCGGCGCGCAGCGTCGCCTGGAACGCCACGGCGTTCGCGCGCAGGTGCTCCGCCGAAGCGCCAGCACCAACCGGATTGCCGCCGCGAAAAACCCCGGCCGCGTTTTCGGAGCGGGCCTCCGGCGGGAAGCATGTCCTCCCCGCGATGATCGGCTGCCCGCGTGCGTCGAATCCGCCCGGCGGCGCCGGCGCCGTCTACCGCCCCGCCGGATTCGGCCCGGCGGTGCGCAGCGCCGCCTGGAATGCCGAGGCGTTCGCGCGGAGGTGTTCCGCCGAACGCGTGCCCGTCAGGACGACGCCGCCGAAGGAGCGCGCCAGCACGAACCGGAATGCCTCCACCATGGCGGGGACCCCGAGGTGCCGGCCGTCTTCCCCGTAGAGCAGCTCGCCCATGCCGAACGGCCGGTTCACGAGCACGCGCTTCCCGGCGCGCGCGGCGAGGCCGATCGCGTCCGCCATCCTGGTATTGCGGCTGTTGAACGGCACCTGGATCGCGGCATAGAGCGGGTCCGCCGCCGCGAGCGCCGCCGTTTCCGGGTCCGCCGCGCTGACTCCCACCTCCCGCACGCCGCGGGCGCGCGCATATTCGAGCGCCCCGCGCACGCCGGCGTCCGCGATCACGGCGGGGGTGGATTTGTGAACCTGGAGCAGATCGATGACCGGGAGCCGTTCGAGGCTGCGGTCGATGCTGCGGCAGAGCGCATCGTAGGAGTGGTCGACGTAGGGCGCCCCCGCCGCCTCGTCCCAGTGCTCGCCGCACTTGGTGGCGATGGTGAGGCCCGTGAGCCGCGCCTTGTCCAGCCCGCGCAGGAACGTGCCCGCGCGCCGCTCGCTCGAGCCGTAGGAGGGCGCGGTGTCGAAGAACCGGATGCCGGCCGCGAGCGCCGCATCAAGCAGCGCCCGCACCTCCCCTTCGGAAGGCGGCGGCGCCGGGCGGAAGCCCCAGGCTCGCCCGATCGAGATCAGGCCCAACCCGAGCTCGGGCGCCGGTTCAGCGCCGGCCACCGGCCTTGGGCTCCTCGACGGTCTCCTCGCTGTCTTCCCGGTAGGACTCGCGGCCGACCCAGGCGGCGCGCAGGAAATCGTGGTTCATCCGGGCGATCGCCTCCAGCTTGATCTCTTTGGGGCAGACCGCCTCGCACTCCCCGATGTTCGTGCAGCTCCCGAACCCCTCGGCGTTGGCCTGCGCCACCATGGCGATGGCGCGCCGCTCGCGCTCGGGCTGGCCCTGCGGCAGCCGGCCCAGGTGCGCGATCTTCGCGCCGGTGAACAGCGCCGCCGACGCATTCGGGCACATGGCCACGCAAGCCCCACAGCCGATGCAGGCGGCCGCGTCCATGGCCAGTTCGGCATCGTCCTTCGGCACCGGGATGGAGTTCGCCTCGGGCGCGCTTCCCGTGGAGGCCGAGATGAAGCCGCCCGCCGCGATGATCCGGTCGAAAGCGCCGCGGTCCACCGCCAGGTCACGGATGACCGGGAACGCCTTGGCGCGCCACGGCTCCAGGTACAACTCGTCGCCGTCCTTGAAGTGGCGCATGTGGAGCTGGCAGACCGTGGTCCCCTTGAGCGGGCCGTGCGCCACGCCGCTAATCATGAAACCGCACATGCCGCAGATGCCCTCGCGGCAGTCATGGTCGAAAGCGACCGGCTCCTCCCCCTTGGCGATGAGGTCCTCGTTCAGCACGTCGAGCATCTCCAGGAAGGACATCTCCTGGTTCGCCTCCGCCACCTCGTAACGGACCATGCGGCCCTTCTCCGTGGCGTTCCGCTGCCGCCATACGTGGAGTATGATGCGCATCTACTTGTAGCTCCGTTGACTCGGGTGAACGTATTCGAACACCAGCGGCTCCTTGTGCAGCGCCGGTGGCTGTCCCACTCCCTTGAACTCCCAGGCGGCGGTGTAGGAATACTGCTCGTCGTTCCGCAGCGCTTCGCCCTCGGGAGTCTGGTACTCCTCGCGGAAGTGGCCGCCGCAGGATTCGCTGCGGTCGAGCGCGTCCAGGCAGATCAGCTCGGCGAGCTCGAAGAAATCCGCCACGCGCCCGGCTTTCTCGAGCGACTGGTTGAAGTCCTCGTTAGTCCCCGGCACCCGCACCTCACGCCAGTAGCGCTCCCGGAGGCCGGGGATCTCGCCGAGCGCGTGCTTCAGGCCCTCCGCCGTCCGGGACATCCCGCAGTACTCCCACAACAGCTTGCCCAGGTCGCGGTGGAAGGAATCCACCGAACGGGCGCCGCCGGTTTCGAGCAGGCGCTTGACCTGGCAGGTCACCTGGTTCTCGGCGTCGCGGAACGCGGCGTGCGAGGCATCCACCTTCGGGAGCTTCGTACCGGCCAGGTAATCGCCGATCGTGTAGGGCAGCACGAAGTAGCCGTCGGCCAGCCCCTGCATGAGCGCGCTGGCGCCCAGGCGGTTGGCACCGTGGTCCGAGAAGTTCGCTTCCCCGAGGACGTACATCCCCGGAATGGTGCTCATCAGGTTGTAATCCACCCACAGGCCGCCCATGGTGTAGTGGATGGCCGGGTAGATGCGCATGGGCACGTTGTAGGGGTCTTCGCCGGTAATGCGCTCGTACATGTCGAACAGGTTGCCGTAGCGCTCCCGGATCACGTGCTTGCCGAGCCGTTCGATGGCTTCCCGGAAATCCAGGTAGACGCCCAGCCCGCTCTCCCCCACGCCGCGCCCCTCGTCGCAGACCGCCTTGGCGTTGCGGGAGGCCACGTCGCGCGGCACCAGGTTGCCGAAACTGGGGTACTTACGTTCCAGGAAGTAGTCGCGTTCCGCTTCCGGGATGCTGTTGGGGGAACGCTTGTCGCCGGCCTTGAGCGGCACCCAGATGCGGCCGTCGTTGCGCAGCGATTCGCTCATGAGAGTGAGCTTCGACTGGTATTCGCCGGTCACCGGAATGCAGGTGGGGTGGATTTGGGTGAAGCACGGGTTGGCGAACAGGGCGCCGCGCTTGTACGCCCGCCAGATAGCGGTGGCGTTGCACCCTTTGGCGTTGGTGGAGAGGTAGTAGGCGTTGCCGTAGCCGCCGGTGGCCAGCACCACCGCGTCCGCCACCCACGATTCGAACTTGCCCGTGACCATGTCGCGGGTGACGATGCCGCGCGCCTTCCCGTCCACCACCACCAACTCGAGCATCTCGTGCCGCGGGAACATCCGCACGGTGCCGGCGCCGATCTGCCGCTCCAGCGCCTGGTAGGCGCCCAGCAGGAGCTGCTGGCCCGTCTGTCCGCGGGCGTAGAACGTGCGGGAAACCTGCGCCCCGCCGAAGGACCGGTTATCCAGGTAGCCGGAGTACTCGCGCGCGAACGGCACACCCTGTGCCACGCACTGGTCGATAATGTTGACGCTCAACTGCGCCAGGCGATAGACGTTCGATTCGCGGGCGCGGAAGTCGCCGCCCTTCACCGTGTCGTAGAAGAGGCGATAGACGCTGTCGCCGTCGTTGCGGTAGTTCTTGGCGGCGTTGATGCCGCCCTGGGCCGCGATGCTGTGGGCCCGGCGCGGCGAATCCTGGTAGCAGAAGTTGAGTACGTTGTAACCCAACTCCCCCAGGGTGGCGGCCGCCGACCCGCCGGCCAACCCCGTCCCCACCACGATGATCGTGTACTTCCGTTTGTTGGCCGGGTTCACCAGCTTCAGGTTGAACTTGTGCCTGTCCCAACGGGTCTCGATCGGCCCGGACGGAGTCTTGGAGTCGAGTTCCATGATTGCTCCCTGATTAGCGAAGGATGCCTGCCAGCACCGCCGCCGGAATGGAGATGAAGCCCGCCGTCACCACGATGGCAAACCCCTGGGCAAACCGCTTGAGGCGCGGCGTGTAACGCGGATGATTGAGGCCCATGGACTGGAACATGCTGTACAGCCCATGGTAAAGATGGAAACCCAGCAGCGTGACCGCCACGATGTACGCCGCCGAAACCCACCACAGGCGGAACCCGTTCACCACGTTGAAGTAGACGTCGTAGCCTCCTTCCGGCAGGGTCGCCAGCGGCAGTACATCGCCGGTGGTGAGGTGCAGGACGTGGAAGATGACGAACGCCGCGATGATGGGTCCGCTCCACTTCATGGTGCGGGCGGCGTAGGCCGTCGGCACGTCGTCCTTCTTATAGTAGGATACCGGGCCCCGCGCCCGGTGGTTCAGCACCCAAAGCTGGATGGACGACACGATGTGCAGCACCACCGCGGCAAACAACAACCCGCGAACGACCCACAGCACGGCCGGCTGCGAGTGCAGAAAGTGGGCGTACCGGTTGATGGGGGCCTCCGGCCCCCCGCCTGCAAAAACCTGCAAGTTGCCCAGGAGATGGCCCAGGACGTATCCGAACAGGATCACGCCGGTTATGGCCATCACCGCTTTCTTCCCGTTGGTGGCTTCGTAAAAACGGGTAGCCCGGTGCAAAGGGCTAACGGTTAGGGTTGCGCTCATTTCGAAGTTCCTGGTGCGGGCGCGGAAGAGAGTTGCCCAAATGGATGCCCGCCTCTGAGATGGCCTGTCGCAAACATTCTTTCGATGGTCTTACGATTCCAGTATACATTCCGCCCTTTCACGTGAATTGTCAAGTGCCGTGGGAACATTGCCTGCCGGCGTGGTGTCTAGTGGGGTGAAGGGAGTGGTCAGATGCTTTATTGGAAACCGGCAGCCGCCGCAGCGGCGCTGCTGTTTGCGGCCTCAGCCGCCCCGCAAACGGCCGCCGTGGGAATCGAAGATAACGTGAACTACCCGGTGAAGCTGGTAAAGATGGTCAAGCCTGCCTACCCGCTGGAGGCCAAGGCCGCCCGCCTCTCCGGGAAAGTGAAGCTGGAAGCCACCATCGATAAGGAAGGCAAGATCCAGGACCTCCGCATTTCGAGCGGGCATCCGCTGCTCGCCGCCGCCGCTTACGAAGCAGTCCGGCAGTGGGAGTACACGCCCGTGCGGAAGGAGGGCCAGCCGGTCGACGTGCGGACCACCATCGACATCAACTTCAGCCTGGATGACGGCGGCACCCCGCCGGTGGAGGTGCCCGGCAGCATCCAGGTGGGCCGCCTAGTCCATAAGGTCAGGCCAGCTTATCCGGCGGACGCCAAAGCGGCCCGTGTGCAGGGCCCGGTGCGGCTGCGCGCCACTATCGGGAAGGACGGCGCGGTCGAAGCTATCCGGGTGCTCGATGGCGACCCCGCGCTGGTGGCCGCGGCGGTGGATGCCGTGAAGCAGTGGCAGTACGAACCCGCCATGGTGGATGGCGCGCCGGCGGCCGTCATCACCGATATCGACGTGAACTTCACGCTCTCCCCGCAGTAGCCCATCCCGGCCGGGTCCTCGTCCCCGTTCCCGCCGCTTGCCTCCCACGGCACCACCGGGCGGCGGGAACGGGCGCGAGGCGCCGCTGGTCCCCCTCGTTATAATCAAGGAATGCCGTCCTCATCGGCGGAGCTTGCGCCGCCCGAAGTCATCGCCAAGTACGAACCGGTCATCGGGCTCGAAGTCCACGTCCAGCTTGCCACCGCGACAAAAATCTTTTGCGGTTGCCCCACCAGCTTCGGCGCCCCGCCCAACACCAATGTCTGCCCGGTGTGCCTGGGGCTGCCCGGGGCCCTGCCGGTGCTGAACCGCCACGCGGTCGAACTGGCGCTCATGGCCGCCTTGGCGCTCAACTGCCGGGTCAACCCCGCCTCCCGCTTCGCGCGCAAGAATTACTTTTACCCGGACCTGCCCAAGGGCTACCAGATCTCGCAGTACGACGAGCCGGTGGCCGAGTTCGGCTACGTGGATATTGAGATCGGCGGCGCCCCGAAGCGCCTGGGTATCACCCGCATCCACATGGAGGACGACGCCGGCAAGAGTATCCACGACGGCTTTCGGGATTCCAGCCGTTACTCCTACGTGGACTTGAACCGCTGCGGCACACC
>Ga0316628_100004300_pt1 | contig 11151 bp, 5 predicted proteins | sample OWC_Aug_M2_C1_D5_FD_207648 | JGI IMG/M metagenome (GOLD analysis project Ga0316628, IMG submission 207648) | Wetland soil microbial communities from Old Woman Creek delta, Ohio, United States - OWC_Aug_M2_C1_D5_C | ecosystem: Environmental > Terrestrial > Soil > Wetlands | place: USA: Ohio... | reverse complement strand
AGGTCCTTCGTGCCGGCGTGCCGCTCGATCGCGATCGGCGGCTGCGCTTCGAGCAGGAAGCGCGGGCGGCGTCCGGCCTGAACCACCCGAACATCTGCACGATTCACGACATCGGCGAGGACGAAGAGGGCCGCCCGTTCGTCGTCATGGAGTTGCTGGAAGGCAGATCGCTGGAGTCGGCGATCGGCGATCGGGGAGTGCCGATCAAGCGGTTGCTCGATTTCGCCATCCAGATCGCCGACGCGCTCGATGCGGCACACCGCGCCGGGATCGTGCACCGCGACATCAAGCCCGCGAACGTGTTCATCACGGCGCGCGGCGATGCGAAACTGCTCGACTTCGGCCTGGCGAAGCTGCAGGCGCCGCCGGCGGAAGGTGCATCGCAAACCACACGGTCCGTCGCCCCGTCGCTCACCGGGGCCGGCACCGTCGTCGGCACGGCGGCCTACATGTCACCGGAACAGGCGATGGGACAGGAGCTGGACGCTCGGACCGACCTGTTCTCGTTTGGCGCCCTGATCTACCAGATGGCGACCGGGCGCCAGGCGTTCGCAGGCGACAGCGCCGTCGAGGTCGTTGACTCGGTGCTGCATCGCACCCCGGCCGAGCCCGTGCGTCTCAACCCGCTCGTGCCTGCCGACCTCGAGCGGATCATCGCCAAAGCGCTGGAGAAGGATCGAAACGTCAGGTACCAGTCGGCCGCTGACATCCACGCGGATCTGGAGCGGTTGCGTCGGCAGTTGAGCGTCGAGGGCGCGGGCTATTCGCACGCCGGGGGATGGACGGTGGCGCGAAAACCACGACGGTGGCTCGTCGCGGCAGGCGCCGTGCTGGTCGTGCTTGCCGCCGGTGCCGTCGCCGCGAGTCTCTGGTGGTCGCGGAACCGGCCGACAATCCTGGCTGCGCGGGACTCGATTCTCATCGCCGATTTCGCGAACGCCACGGGCGAGACAGTGCTGAACGCGGCGCTGAAACAGGCGCTGGCCTTCGGCCTCGAACAGTCGCCATATCTGAACGTCCTGTCCGAGGACCGGGTGCGCCGCGCGCTGCGCTTCATGGGCAAACCCGCCGCGGAGCCGGTCACGGACGATGTCGCCAGGGAAGTCTGCGTACGCGAGAACGCCCGCGCGATGATCGCCGGCTCGGTGGCTCCGGTCGGCTCCCATTTCCTGATCGCGCTGCAGGCCGTGAACTGCCGAACGGGTGACGTCCTGGTGCGGGAGCAGGCCGAGGCGGACCGCAAGGAGACGCTGGTCAGGGCGCTCGGCTCGGCGGCGACGAAGATGCGGCGGCGGCTCGGCGAGTCGCTGCCGTCCATCGAGAAGTACGATCGGCCGGTCGAAGAGGTCACCACGAAATCGATCGAGGCGCTCGAGCAGTTCGGGCTGGGCGATGCGACCAGAGCGCGTGTCGCCGAGGCCCAGGCAGTTCCGTTCTACAAGCGCGCGATCGAAATCGATCCCGAATTCGCCGTCGCCCATGCCCGCCTTGCCGTCGCGTACGTCAATGCCGGACAGCGCGGCGTCGCGATTGGGTACTCGAAACGGGCATTCGCCTTGCGCGACAGGCTGAGCGAACGTGAGCGGCTGTACGTGACGTATCAGTACTACGCCGTGGTGACCGGGCAGGCGGACAAGGCGATCGAGACGCTGCAGCAGGCGCTTCAGCTGTTTCCGAACGACGGCGGTGCGTGGAACAACCTCGCCTACTGGCACGCCAGGCTGGGCCAGCCCGAACGGGCCGTAGAGGCGAACCGTGAAGCGCTTCGCCTCGACCCGAACAACACGATCCGTTACAGCAACCTCGCCGAGGTACTCACGACGCTCGGGCGCGTCGGGGAGTCCGACGCAACCTGCCGCCAGGCGTTGAGCCGAACACTGGACGGTCCGAACCTCCACTACCAGCGGTTCATCAATGCCTTCATCCAGGGTGACCAGGCCGGGATGGACCGCGAGGTGACGTGGTCGCGGAACAAGGGGGCGGCGGAGTACGTGATGGACCTCTATCGGCTCCAGGCGCTGTGGTCCGCCGGGAAGATGCGGGACGTGAAGAGCCTGCTCGGAGACGTCGATGCCGAAGTGAGACGGATGGAGGTGCCCGAACGGACCGGCGCGGCGCACTTGATCCACGCCCTCGAGCGCATGGACTTCCGGGATCGCGCGGCTGCGAGAGAATCCGTGCTCGCCGCACTGACCGCTTCCCAGTCTCCGGCCGTGCTCGTCGCCGCCGCAACGCTTCTTCCCGAACTCGGGGACGTGGCGGGCGCCGAGCAGGCCGTACGCGCGCTCCAGGCGCAGTTCCCGGACGATACCCTGATCAACCAGATCGCGGTACCGCGCGGCCGGGCGGCCATTGAACTGGCGCGCGGCAACCCCGGGAAGGCGGTCGAGATCCTGCGGACATCCTTGCCGTACGAACCCGCCGGGTACTACAGCGCCTTCGAGAACACGATCTTGCGCGGTCGCGCGTTCGCTGCCGCAGGAGTGCACCGCGAGGCGGCGGCCGAGTTTCAGAAGGTGCTCGGCGCGTTCACGGCTGTGGCTCCTTCGCCGGCCTACCCGCGCGCGTGCCTGGGCCTCGCGCGCGTGTGGAAGGCCGCGCGAGACACGGGGAAGGCTCGCGCCGCCTACGAAAGGCTGTTCGCTCTGTGGAAGGATGCGGATCGGGACCTGCCGCTGCTGGTCGAGGCCCGCGCCGAGTACCAGAACGTGCGGTAGACTCTCCCGTCCGGGTTCCCGGACCTTGACAGGACGCACGCCAGCTTTCGGGCCGCCTCGATGACATCGCCATGACCACCGACAACCTCGCCCGTCTGGAAGATCTTGCCATCGTCCCCATCGACGAGATCGAATTCGTCACGGTCCGCCTGCCGTTCGTCAGCCCGTTCGGCACGAGCGTCCACACGTGGACGTGCAAGGAGGCGCTCCTGCTGCGCGTCGTCTCGGGTGGCCTGGTCGGGTGGGGCGAGTGCGTCGCGGATCCCGACCCGTTCTACGCCTACGAGACGACGACGACGGCGCGGCACGTCCTGAAGGATTTCCTGCTGCCGATGGTGCTGCCGGGGTTCACGCTGGGGGCGCTGATGGCGGCGTTCGGCCGCGTGCGCGGTCACGGCATGGCGAAGGCGACGATCGAGAACGCGCTGCTCGACCTGGCGGCGAGGCGCGAACGCGTCCCGCTCCACACGCTGCTCGGATACCCGCGAAAACCGATCATGTCGGGCATCAGCATCGGGCTGCAGGAATCGATCGACGCGCTGCTGGCGGCAGTCGGCGAGGCGGTGGAGGCGGGCTACCACCGCGTGAAGATGAAGATCGCGCGCGGCAAGGATGTCGAATGGGTGCGCGCCGTGCGCACCCGGTTCCCGAGCCTGCAGCTGATGGTGGATGCGAACGGCGATTACGACCTGGTGTCGGCCGACCACCTGAAGCGGCTCGACGGCTTGGATCTCATGATGATCGAACAGCCGTTGTCCTACAGCGACATCTTCCAGCACGCCACGTTGCAGCGCGAGTTGAAGACCCCTATCTGTCTCGACGAGTCGATCCACAGCGAGGCCGACGCGATCGCCGCAATCGAGATGGGCGCGTGTCGCATCATCAACGTCAAGCAGGGGAGGGTCGGCGGGTTGCTGGAGTCCATTCGGATCGCGCGCGCGTGCGCGGCGCGCGGCGTCCCCGTGTGGTCGGGAGGCATGGACGAGACGGGCATCGGCCGCGCGGTCAACATTCACCTGCAGGCCGTCGACGGCTTCACCCTTCCAGGCGACACGTCCGAGACCCGGAGGTATTTCCAGGAGGACATCGTCGAGCCCGGCGTCGTGCTCGGACCGGGCGGGTTCATCGACATTTCCCCCGGGGCTGGCACCGGCGTCACGGTCGTGCCCGAGCGCCTGGCGCGGTACACGCTGGAGCGAGAACGCGTGCAGTAGCGCCGCAGGACCTAAGACCTAAGACCAAGTCCGCAGTCGTGAGTCTTGAGTCTTAGGCCTTAACCCTCTTCCTCCACGCTCCCGGCGACAGCCCGACGACGCGCTTGAAAGCGCGCGAGAACGCCGCTTCGCTTTCGTATCCCACCTCGAGCGCGACCTCGATCAGCTTGGCCGGCGTCTCGTGCAGCAGGCCCGCGGCCACCTGCATCCGCCACTGCGTCAGGTACTGCATCGGAGGTTGACCCACGAAGTGCACGAAGCGATCGTGGAACACCGAACGCGACATCGCTGTTTCCTCGGCGAGGCGTTCGAGGGTCCAGGGCGCGCCAGGCTGCTCGTGCATGCGCGCAAGCGCGCGGCCGACACCGGCGTCGCGCACCCCTGCCAGCCAGCCTGTCTGGTCCGGCGGCAGGCTGTCGACGTAGCGCCGGAGCACGTCGACGAACATCGCCTTGGACATCAGCTCGAGCACCGCTTCGCCGCCGGGGCGTTTCTGGTTCGACTCGCTGACCGCCGCGCGCAGGAACTCGCTTACCAGCGAGTCGCGGCCGAGTGTCGCGCTGGAGACGCGGAGCACGCGCGGCAGAGCGGCCAGCAACGGGTTGAACGGCCTGGCGTCGCAGCCGAGGAACCCGCACACGATCGTCACCTCGTCCTCGCCGCCGCCGTCGAGCCGCGCCGTCGTGACTCCTTCCCGCGTGAACGCCAGGGAGAACGGCAATTGGGGCGGCCTCGGCGTGAAGTAGAGGGCCTTGTCTACGACGCCCGCCCGCATGCCGGGAGCACTGGACATGACGTGGGCGTCACCCTGCGGAAAGAGGATCACGTCGCCTTCGTCCAGCCGAATTGGTGCGTCGCCGACCGGCGTCGCCCAGCACGAGCCGCGTACGATGCCGTGAAACTCGATCATGTGATCGACGCCCGACATGATCGCCGGGATGATCTCGCAAGCCGCGGGCGCCTCGGCGACCCACGGCGACCTGCCCTCGATGTAGTAGAAGAGAGCGCCCCGGAGACGGACGGCGCGGAGCACGTCGGACAGGGGGTCCCCGCTCATGGTCCTCCCACGGCCGTGCTGGTGACGGCCAATCACCCGGCTCAGCTTGAGATGCCGGGACAGCCACCTCGTTTCGGACGATTAGTCATGTTTTCCCGACGCGCGGCGACGCGTCAACTTCGCGGTCGCGGCAGGATCGGACGGTAAGCGAGTGCCGCGAACGGCCCGCTACCCGCGGCGCCCAGCTGCAACTCTGACACTGAAGGAGCCCCCAAAATGTCATCACTTACCATGCCGCTCCCCATGCCCACCGACGTCCAGCACCCGGATCTGGAAGCGGTGAAAGCCCGCCAGCAGGTGATGTGGGCTTCCGGGGACTATGGCCAGATAGGCGTCCGCCTGCAGGTTGTCGGCGAATCGCTCTGTGAAGCGGTCGGCATCGGCGCCGGCGACAAGGTGCTCGACGTGGCGGCGGGAAACGGGAATGTCTCGCTCGCCGCCGCTCGGCGCTTCGCGGACGTGACATCGACTGACTACGTGCCGGCCCTTCTCGAGCAGGCGCGCATGCGTGCACAAGCCGACCGGCTTCCCATCACGTTTCAGGTGGCCGACGCGCAGAAGTTGCCCTTTCCCGACGCGTCGTTCGACGTGGCGGTGTCCACTTTCGGCGTCATGTTCGCACCTGATCAGATCCGGGCCGCCTCGGAGTTGACGCGCGTCGTGAAAGCCGGGGGCCGGATCGGTCTGGCCAACTGGACGCCGGAAGGGTTCGTCGGGCGGATGTTCAAGGTGGTCGCCCGGTTCGTTCCACCGCCCGCCGGGGTCGAGTCGCCCGTCCTCTGGGGCACCGTGGCGCGCCTGAAGGAACTCTTCGGCAACGCGTTCGACCTTCAAATCGAGCGCCGGCACTACGTGTTCCGGTACCGGTCCGCGGAACATTTCGCCGACGAGTTCCGGCGGTACTACGGGCCGATCCATAAGGCCTTTGCCGCGTTGGACGGCGACGGTCAGCGCGCGCTGTACGACGGGCTCATCGACCTGCTCGTGAGTGAAAACCGGAACGGCGGCGAGGCGCTGATGATCCCGGGCGAGTACCTGGAGGTCGTCGTTACGCGATGAGGTGAGGTCGTGGGCCGCAGGGGCGCGGCGCGGCCGTGCCCCTGCGGTGTCCGTTGATGAAATGGGCCTGGCCCATTGATCTCGTGCCGGGAAACCGACGCGAGGCCGCGCGTCAGCTGTGCACGGGCTGCGGCGCGAAGTTCTTCATGAACTCGTCCTGGCGTTGTTGGAGTTCCTGCGGCGTCAGATCTTCCTTGTGCGTTGCGATCGTCCAGACGTACCCGTGCGGGTCGGTGAAGGTGCCGCTGCGATCGCCCCAGAACTGATCCTGCATGCGACCCATTTCACCCTTGTACACCTGTCCGCCAGCTGCAATCGCCCGGTCGAACAGGGCGTCGCAGTTCTCCACGTAGACCCACATCGAAACCGGCGAGCCGCCGAGCGCAAGGGGGCCCTTGCCGCCCATCATCGCGTCGTTCAGCATGATGCGCGAGTCGCCGATGCGCAGTTCCGCGTGCATGATCTTCCCATCGGGGCCGACGTGCCGACTGACTTCCTCTGCGCCGAGCGCCTTCTTGTACCACTCGATTGCCGGAGCGGCGTTGTCGAAGGTAAGGTGTGGCGTCACAGTATGGAAACCGTCGGGGACAGGCTTCTTCGCCTTCGCCATCTCAACCTCCTGTTTGGCTGTGGGAACCTCGAAACCAGCATTGTGGGCACAGGTCGATTCGGCGTGCAAGCTGATGGGAAGCGACACTCGGCAGGCAACAGCGATTCAGGCGCTCAGACGCGGCAGGTCGCCCCTATTTCGCTGAAATGAGGACGACGTCGCTGGTGGTAATCCCGCGGGAAAGCGCGACGCGCCCGTCTCGCGACCACGCGCCGTAGAAGATCTCCGGCCCCGTGTCGCGGCTGAACCGAGTGATCTGGCGTTCGACCCCGCCCGCGATTGGCTGGGCGAACAAGTTCGCAACGCCGTCGCGCATGGCGGCGTACGACACCAGGTCTGCAGCCGGATGGAAGCGCCACGACTGCAGGTCAACGCCCGCGGCACGCGACACGTCGTCGAGCAGCCGAACGGGACCGCCCCCAATCGGCAGTATCCCGCACTCGGGTCGCTGCTTCGCTTCGTTCCAGGCGATTCCAATCAGCTCCCGGCCGTCGGCCGAGATATCGAACGCGGCGAACCGGGCGCTGGTCACCACGGAGGCGTCGCCTCCGCTTGCCGGCATCCTCATCGTTTCCGGCAAGGGCTCCGCGCCGGACATGAAGTACACCCAGCGGCCGTCCGGGCTGGGAATCGGCATGGCGCCGACGGTGTCTCGCGTGAGCGTCCGTTGATCCGCGCCGTCGATACCCATGCGCCAGATCGCCGTTCCCTCGGACGTTTGCCCGGTGTAGTAGATCCACCGGCCGTCGGGGGAAACCGCGGGATGGGCAACCATCATCTCGCCGCTCGTCAGCTGCCGGGGGTCGGAACCGTCCACCCCCGCGATCCACAGCTGGGAAGCGCCGCCCGCGTCCGCCGCGAACACCAACCGTCCTTCGGGAGTCCAGGAAACGCCCAACACGCCCGCGGTGCGCCCGGGCGCGGTCCGCATTTCCTTGCCCTCGCCGCGGCCGGCCGGCCCCACCCATATCCTGGCCTGCTTGGCGGCCTGCACCGTCGCAAGCACAGAACCGTCGGCGGCCAGACTGACGCCCGCGTAGGAGGCGAGGTCGTTCGTAATGCGCCGCCGCTCCCCCGACGGATAGTCGACCTGCCAGATCTGGCTGTTCACCGTTCCGACGCGGTCTATCCCTACGATCAAGAACGAGCGGCCATCCGGCATCCACTGGAGATTCTGCGGCCTCCGCCAGTCCCCGCCGACAGGCATCAGCGTGCCCGTGGCTGCGTCGATCGCGACGACGATCCCTTTGACGACGCGATCCCGCGCGATCGCGAGGAGTGTTCTCCCGTCCGGCGACCAGGCGGGGGCCGCGGCGGTAAAGCGGACAGACGCGGTACCGGTGCTGATGGTGCGCGCGCCGGTGCCGTCGACACTCGCCACCATCAGGTGAACGATCCCGCGTACGACGTCACCGCGAATGAAGGCCATGCGTCGCCCGTCGGGCGAGAACGCGGGCGCGCTGTCGATGTCCTCCAGCACCCGGATTGGCGCGCCGCCCAGGACAGGCACCCGGTACAGGCTGGCGGCGCCGTAGTCCATCGGATAGGCGACGTAGTACACGTAGGTGCCGTCCGGTGAGAACGCGAGGCTATCCAGTCGACCGTCGGCCGGCGCCACGACTGGAATGTCGCTCGTGGTGGCCGTCTGCCTGACCCAGATGCCCGGCCTGCCGTTCTCGATCTTCGCGTGTACGACCCAGCGCCCGTCCCGCGACAGCGCCGCGAGATTTGCCGCGCCGCTATCGGTCAGGCGGGTCAGCCGTTCCACGGTGAACAGCCGGGCGCCGGAGGGCGGGCGCAGCCATGCAAAGAGCCCGGCTGCAATGCCGACGAGGATCGCGATGCCGCCCCCAATGGCGAGCCATCTCGCCCCCCGCTTTCGTGCGGGCGCGACGCGGGGAGCGACATCTACGCCTCTGTCGAGATCTTGCTTCAGTTCCTGCAGGTCGTTCCGCAGGTCTTTCGCGGTTTGGTATCGGTGCTCCGGATCCTTGTTGAGTGCACGCTTCAGGATGCGCGCGAGCTCGCGGGGCAAATCTGGCCGCAGATCGGTCACTGAGCTCGGACTGTCCTTGAGGATCGACGAAATGACCGACACGCTCGTATCGCCCTTGAACGGGCGTTGGCCGGTCGCCATCTCGAACAGGAGGACGCCGAGCGAGAAGACATCCGATCGCTGGTCCAGGTCTTTTCCCTCGGCCTGTTCCGGCGACATGTAGGCTACCGTGCCGAGGACACGTCCTTCGCCGGTCGTCTCCACGGTTGGCTGCATGCGGGCGTCCGGGTTCGTCGCCGCCTCACCCAGTTTCGCAAGACCGAAATCGAGCACCTTCACGCGGCCTTCCGGGGTGAGCATGACGTTGGCAGGCTTCATGTCGCGGTGCAGGATGCCCCGCTGGTGCGCGGCGCCGATCGCATCCGTGATTGGAGTCGCGATCCGGAGCAACGCGTCGAGCGGGAAGCCGCGAGGCGGAATCGTGTGGGCGAGCGTCTGGCCCTCGACGTACTCCATCGTGAAGAACGGGAGGCCGTCCACTTCCTCGACTGCATGGATGGTCACGATGTTCGGGTGGTTCAGCGCGGCAACGGCCTTGGCTTCGCGCTCGAACCGGGCGCGCCGCTCGGGGTCCACGGCCATCGCCGAGGGGAGGACCTTGATCGCAACCGTCCGATCCAGGCGGGTATCGCGGGCCTTGTAGACCTCGCCCATTCCGCCCGCGCCGAGTTCACCGACGATGTCGTACGGCCCGAGGTGCGTTCCCGCAGTGAGACTCATCGGAACCCCTCAACAGGCTCGGAAACACGTCCTACGGTCGATCTCCCCGGGAGCAAGGGATGCAGGCGGCGGCTCAGAATGTCGAGGCGATGGGCGGATTGTAGCACTCTGAGCGCGCCGCTTGCGTGCTCTTCGTGTCTGCTCGCGCATCCGCTCCGCCAGCGGTGCGTGCCGGCTCGCTCGGCCTCACGCGCGTGATGGTGTGGTAATTCAGGCAGTTTAGCGTGCAAGGGTTCGCGCGCCGCTCAGCCGCGGCCAGGCGTACCCGTACAGCGCCACGAAGGCGAAGCAGCACAGCGGGACGGCGAACGCGCGCGACATGCCGTAGTGGTCGCCGACGGCACCCATCACTTTCGGCAGGATCGCGCCGCCCATGATGGCCATCACGATGTAGGCCGAGGCGGTCTTCGCGCGGGCGCCCAGCCCGTGAATGCCGAGCGCGAAAATCGTCGGGAACATGATCGACATGAAGAAGTAGCTGAGGAACACGCAGGCGACCGACGGCCAGCCGAGTTTCAGGAACACCAGCAGGCAGGCGAGGACGTTCAGCACGCCGTAGAGCGCGAGCACCTTGTGCGCGCTGAACTTCCTGAGGATGCCGGCACCCGTGAACCGGCCGGTGAGGAAGCACACGAAGCCGAGCGAGGCCAGCGCCGCCGCCCCCTGGTCGGTCAACTGCACGCCGCCTTCTGCGCCCCGCTGGAACCAGCCGCCCAGCACCCCCGTCGTCCACGACTCGGGCAGCGGCGGCACTTCCGACGTCATGTAATTGATGAAGAAGCTGAAGATGCCGGCCTGGGCCGCGACGTAGAAGAACTGTGCCGCGACTGCCATCACGAAGTGCGGGTGCTTCCACACCGAGTGCGAGGCGCCGGGCGCCGCGTCGTCGTCCAGGTGATAGGCGTCGTGCATCTTCACGTCGGGAACGGGCGCGAAGAGGAAGATGACCGCGAGCACCAGCACGACGCAGCCCACAGCGGCGTACGGGATCCACAACGTTGCCGCGCCGGTGCTCCGGCCCGCCGCGTCGGTGCCGTAGAAGAACGCGGCCCCGGCAATCGGCCCCAGGATCCAGCCGACGCCGTTGCACGACTGGGCCAGGTTGATGCGCGCCGCGGCCCAGCGCGGCTCGCCGAGGACGGTCGTGTAGGGGTTGGCGATCGTTTCGAGGAACGTCAGCCCGGCGGCAATCACGGAGACGCCGAGCAGGAACGCCCAGAACGCGGCGATCTTCGTCGCCGGGACGAACCAGAACCCGCCGGCCGCGACCATCAGGAGCCCGGCAATGATGCCGCCCTTGTAGCCCAGCCTCGTCGCCAGCCACCCGGCCGGCAGCGCCATGAGGAAGTACCCGAGGTAGTGGGCGAACTGAACCCAGGCCGACTGCGCGAGGGACAAGTGCAGCTCCCGCTGGAAGTGCTTGTCCATCACGTCGATCATGCCGTTGCAGAAGCCCCAGAGGAGGAACAGCGAGCTGACCAACGCGAAGGTGAGCGCCACGCTGGAGCCGTCGGCCAGCACGAACATCCGTCTGGGTTCATTGGTCATCGAATCATGCCCTTGCAGCCCGTGGTGCAAGTCCAGCTGCATTCGACCGGCGATGCATCCCGCTGGATTGCGTTGCTCCTTCCTCGAATATTGCCCGATATTCTCGGTCGTCGCGCCTTGGCGGGGTCCCCAGCGTGGCAGCCACGCTGGGGTGCCCGAGCGGGCGCCTC
>Ga0316628_100004299_pt1 | contig 11151 bp, 14 predicted proteins | sample OWC_Aug_M2_C1_D5_FD_207648 | JGI IMG/M metagenome (GOLD analysis project Ga0316628, IMG submission 207648) | Wetland soil microbial communities from Old Woman Creek delta, Ohio, United States - OWC_Aug_M2_C1_D5_C | ecosystem: Environmental > Terrestrial > Soil > Wetlands | place: USA: Ohio... | reverse complement strand
GACGACGGCGTTGGAAATGTGAGCAAGCTGATGGAGCCGCCGCAAGACGACAGGCACATTGCCAAGAGATGGTCGGAGCTTGGCGCAAAAGGCGTCGACCTTATCGTCTGTGTCGCTGCCGCAAAGAGGAGAGGCGTAAATCCTGACACCATAATGCCGAACAGCCGCATATCAGGCCTTGGCCAGCTCAGCGAGATATGCACCGATGCCGACAGGGTCGTTACCTTCGGCGACTAAAGACTGAAAGGAGTAAAACCGATGGCCAAGATAATGTTTGTAAACAGGAATGCCCCGCATGGCACGATTTACGCCTGGGAAGGGCTTGAGGTCATGCTTATATTCGGCGCCTTCGACAACGAGCTGGGCGCTATATACATGGACGACGCGGTATTCTCACTCAAGAAGGGCCAGGACACTTCAGTATTGGGCATAAAGGGCTTTATCCAGACCCTGCCGGTCCTCGAGGACTACGGCGTGGAGAAGATATATGTCGAAAAGGAGTCCATGGAGGCAAGGGGCCTGACCCAGGATGATTTCGCAATCCCGGTGGAAGTGGTCGACTCAGCCCAGATTGGCAAGGTAATGGCCGAGCAGGATGTCCTTCTGCCGTTCTAAGCTTTTATTATAAAGGAGGCGAAAAGTGCTTCACATAGTAAACAAGTCCCCGTACTCAAAAGACAGCCTCGCCAGCTGCATAAGGGTTGCCGGCAAGGGCGACCCGATACTGCTTATCGAAGACGCGGTCCTCGGAGTGCTTGCCACTGGCAAGATGGCCGACACTATAAAGGCCGCCCAGAAGGACCACGAGGTCTATGCCCTCACCGCCGATATAAAGGCGAGGGGCATCGACAGGATTGTAGACGGCGTCAAAGAGATTGACTACACTGGCTTTGTAGCACTCGTTGAGCAGCACAGGCCGATGTCCTGGCTTTAGAATGTCCGCACGCGAGACCCTTGCCGGGCTTCTAAGGGAAAACAGGCCCGAAGAGGTGATAGCCCTCGCAAGGAAGGACAGGAAGCTGGTACGGGTACTTTCTGGTTTCCTGTATGATAACGAAGAGCTGGTTATGTGGCGGGCGGTTACTATGCTCGGCCACCTTGCGGTGGTAGAGCCTGAACTCGTCAAGCCGATAGTCAAAAGGCTCCTGTGGTCACTGGCTGAGGAAGCCAGCATTGTCGGGTGGGGCTCGAACCAGGCATTAGGGGAGATATACCACAGAAACCCTGAGGTCGCGGGCAACGCCGGAAGGATTGCCGCCCACTTTCTGGACGACGAAGAGCTATCGAACCCGGCCAACCGCAACACTACAATGCTTGCGGGCTCAATCTGGGCGATAGGCGAGATTTCCGGGTCAGACCCATCCCTCTCGCTGGAGATGGCTCCGAAGCTGGTTGGTTTTCTGGCTGATCCGGACCCGCAGGTCAGGGCGGTCACGGCCTGGACGCTGGGAAGTTTGAAATACTCACCGGCAACGGCCGCACTTGAGGCGCTGTCCGGCGACGATGCCATGGCAGAGGTCTACGAGGATGAAGAACTGAAGCTGATGGCAGTAAAAGACTTTGCAGCTTTTGCGTTAAAGAATATAGTCGGGCCATAACGGCCCTTGAAATAGTCACAGTCTGGAAAAATAAAAAGAAGGCAAAGGAGGTGAGCCTGGAAGAAGTGGAAAGCGCAGTTGTGAAGATGTCGGGTTTTTATCGAAAAACGAAAAGGAGAAAGCTATAATGTCCAACACCCCGTTAATAGACGAGCTTGAAAAAGGTCCCTGGCCAAGCTTTATAAAAGACATAAAGGAAATGGCCGGCAGGAAACCTATGTGCAAGGACCTCCTTGGACTCCTTGAGATGTCCTACGAGGACAAGAGGACCCACTGGAAGCACGGCGGCATCGTCGGCGTCCGCGGTTACGGCGGCGGCATCATCGGCCGCTACTCCGACAGCCCCGAGAAGTTCCCGAACGTTTCGCATTTTCATACCGTCCGTATCAACCAGCCCTCCGGTTGGTTCTACAACACCACGGCAATGAGATACATCTGCGACATGTGGGAGAAGTACGGTTCAGGCCTTACCAACATGCACGGCTCCACCGGCGACATGGTCATGATGGGCACCACGACCGACCAGCTTGAGGACATATTCACCGACCTGTCCGAGCACGGCTGGGACCTGGGCGGCTCAGGCTCCGACGTCAGGACCCCGTCTTGCTGCAACGGCATGGCCCGCTGCGAGTATGCCTGCATAGACACCATGGCGATCTGCCACGACCTGACGAACGCGTACCAGGACGAGCTGCACAGGCCGGCCTTCCCGTACAAGTTCAAGATAAAGGTATCAGGCTGCCCGAACGACTGCGTCGCCTCGATAGCCCGTTCCGACTGCTCCATAATCGGGACATGGAGAGACAACATCAGGCAGGACGACGCCGCTGTCGCCGAGTACGCAAAGGGCGGCAAGGTTGACATAGCCAACGACGTCGTTGGCAAGTGCCCGACCGGCTGCATGTCATTCGACGGCGGCAAGCTCTCCATAGACAACAAGAACTGCAACCGCTGCATGCACTGCATAAACGTAATGCCGAAGGCCCTCAGGGTCGGCACGGACACCGGCGCAACCCTCCTGATGGGCGCGAAGGCCCCGATCGTACAGGGCGCGCTGCTCTCGTCTGTCATCGTGCCGTTCATGAAGATGGAGCCGCCATATGAGGAGTTCAAAGAGCTTATCGCCAACATCTGGGAGTTCTGGGATGAGACCGGCGAGGCCAGGGAGCGTATCGGCGAGATGATCGTCCGCATAGGCAAGGGCAACTTCATCGAGGAAGTAGGCCTTGAGCCGCTGCCGGAGATGGTGAGCGAGCCCAGGTCCAACCCCTACATCTTCTACGAAGAGTTCTTCGAAGAAGGCGAATAGGCCTGGTTTACAGCGGAAGCATATGTACATAAATACCATAATACATTAATGGAGGAATTAGGAAATGGCTGCTCCAAAAAGAAAAACTGATATAGGACCGCCCCATTACGAACAGATGCTCCACCCGGTCGTGAAGGCCAACTACGGCAAGTGGAAGTACCACACAATCCCGAAGCCGGGCGTGCTCATGCACGTCGGCGAATCCGGAGACAAGCTCTACACCGTCAGGGCCGCCTCTGCGAGGTTGGTCAGCATCGACAACATCCGCAGGATGTGCGACCTGGCCGACAAGTATTGTGACGGCTTCTTCCGCTACACCAGCCGTAACAACGTCGAGTTCATGACGGACAAGGAAGCCAACGTTGACCTGCTGATTGCCGACCTTAAGGCCCTCAATATCCCGGTTGGCGGTACGGGCAACAGCATATCCAACATAGTCCATACCCAGGGCTGGGTGCACTGCCACAGCTCAGCGACGGACGCCTCCGGCGTGGTCAAGGCCACCATGGACGAACTCATCGACTACTTCACGTCCATGACTCTCCCGGCGCATCTCAGGATAGCGGTCGCCTGCTGCCTGAACATGTGCGGCGCCGTCCACTGCTCCGACATAGCCATACTCGGCATACACAGGACCCCGCCGACTATCAACCATGACCAGCTCCCGAACATGTGCGAGATCCCGACCACCGTCGCCTCCTGCCCGAAGGCAGCCATCAGGCCGAAGATGGTCGACGGCAAGCAGTCGGTCGAAGTCGTCGAGGACCTCTGCATGTACTGCGGCAACTGCTACACCGTCTGCCCGGCCATGCCGATAGCAAACCCGCTGAACGACGGTATATCCATATGGGTCGGCGGCAAGGTCTCCAACACCAGGCACAAGCCAATGTTCTCCAAGCTCGCAATACCCTACCTCCCGAACAATCCGCCGAGGTGGCCGGAAGTCACAGACGCTGTCAAGAACATCGTCGAGACCTACGCCAAGGACGCGAAGAAGTACGAGAGGGTCGGCGAGTGGATCAACAGGATAGGCTGGCCGAAGTTCTTCGAGAAGACAGGGCTTGAGTTCACCAAGTACCACATAGATGACTTCACCCTGGCCTCGAGCACGTACAACAGCTCAACCCACATCAAATTCTAAGGGGGGACACCATGGCGTCTATTGAAGAAATAAAAGACTCCATCTTCAAGAAAGTCGAGTCCTACTCGGGCAAGAAGCAGGTTAAGGTTCCCCAGATGGTCGCGGAAGTAACCGAGCATTTCCCTGACGCATCCAAGAAAGACGTCAAGGATGCCCTCAAGGAGCTCATCGACGACGAGAAGCTGGTATACGGCTATTTCGGCGGCACGACTCTTGAGCTCCCGCACAAGGAAGGAAGCGCCAACTAAGCAGTAACAGGTTTGGCACAAGCGCTAGTATAAGGTCAGGCCGCGCACCCTTCAGGACAGAAGTTCATGCGCCTGAAGGGTGCGTTGCCTTTTAAACAACGGAGAAAAGAAGTCATGGCATTGGTGAAAAAGAAGAAAAAAGATTACGGCGCGAAGTCTTCCGGCGCACAGGTCTCCACACTGAGGCCGAAATACCAGCCCAAGACCCCGCCGTGCACCTTCAAATGCCCGGCCGGCATTGACATCCGGGGCTACGTAATGCATATCAGCCAGTCCGAGATGTACGGCAGGACTATCGACCAGTCCACGGCTGAGGCATGGTACATGCTGACGGACAAGAATCCCCTGCCGGCGACGACCGGAAGGGTCTGCCCGCACCCCTGCGAGAGCGAGTGCAACAGGGCCAGCATGGAGGGCGCGCTCAACATTAACAACATAGAGCGCTACATGGGCGACTACGGGATAAACAATAACCTCCCGCTCAGGAAGCTCACCGAAGAGAAGAAGGCCGAGACGGTAGCGGTCGTGGGCGCTGGCCCCGCAGGTCTGTCCTGCGCATACCAGCTTGCGCGCAGAGGCTACGGCGTCACGGTTTACGAATCATTCGAGAAAGCTGGTGGAATGCTGCGCTACGGCATACCCGCATACCGTCTCCCGGATAATATCCTTGACGCGGAAATCAAAAAGATTCAAGATATAGGTGTTGATATAAAGCTCAACACCAGGGTTGGAAAAGACGTCTCCATGGACGACCTCAGGAAGAACAACAAGGTCGTATTCATGGGTATAGGCGCACACATCGGCAAGAAGCTGGGCGTGCCCGGCGAGGATGCCCCCAACTCGATGACGGGCGCAGATTTCCTGCATAAGGTCAACCACGGCGAGACGGTTGAAATCGGCAAGAAGGTCGTCGTGATCGGCGGCGGTAACAGCGCCATAGACGCCGCGAGGGTTGCGGTCCGCCTGGGCGCTGACGTCACCCTTTCCTACAGAAGGACGAGGGCCGAGATGCCGGCCATCGAGCACGAGATTCACTCAGCCGAGGAAGAGGGCGTGCATTTCGAGTTCCTCACCGCCCCGGTCGAGGTCGTGAAGGACGCAAGCGGAAAGGCCACCGGCCTCAAGGTCCAGAGGATGGAGCTTGGCGAGCCTGACTCATCCGGCAGGCGCAGGCCTGTTCCGGTACCCGGTTCCGAGTTCGTTATAGAGGCAAGCTTCGTATGCCCCTCCATCAGCCAGGAGCCGGAGTGGGAAGGTCTTGACAGCATAAAGAACGAGTGGGGTTGGATATCCGCCGATGCAGGTACCGGCAAGACTGCCGTTGAGGGCGTCTTCGCAGGCGGCGACGTCACCAACCAGCTCGGCCTGGTCACAGAGGCGATAGGCCTTGGCAGGATGGCCGCCGAGGCGATAGACGACTTCATCCAGAACAAACAGAAGGAAGAAGTCGCCCCGCTTGCGGTTGTACGTTACCAGACGATGTTCAGGGACTTCTTCCCCAAGAAGGAACGTAACGAGACGAAGTTTATTGCCGCGGCCGAGGTAAAGGGCAGCATGACCAAGGAGCCGATGTTACCGCTTACGGACGACGAGTTCAAGGCGGAAGTGACACGCTGCATGAGCTGCGGACTATGCTTCGACTGCGACAACTGCTGGATGTACTGCTCCGACGGCGCCGTCGAGAAGCTCTCGAAGGACACTCCGAGGGGAACGCACTATGGCTTCATCCTGGAGAAGTGCCAGGGTTGCAAGAAATGTGCAGAGGCCTGCCCCTGCGGCTACATAGATATGCTATAATCCATTCTATCCGGGCTCCATTTAAGGAGCCCGGATAGAAAACGGATCCCGCTTAGGAGGGCAAATGGAAGATATTACCCTTGTAGAGATTATAGACTACGCAAGGATTAACGAGGATAACGCCAGACAGTTCTACCTGGGTGCGTCCAAGCATGCGCGTAACGATAGCGTCAAGGCGTTTCTATTGTCCCTTGCAGAGGAAGAGCAAAGGCATATTGACCATTTGAACGACCTCGACAAGATAATCGAGGCCGGTAAGCCGCTGCCTAAACCGCATGGCATCGTCAAGCCCTTAGGCTACGAGGACTACCTCGGGAAGATCACGCTGGACGAGACCGCGGATTACCAGGAAGTCCTTAAGGCAGCCATGGCCAGGGAAAAAGAGGCGATGGACTCGTATCTGAAATATTCCAGTCTGGTCGACGACCAGAAGGCGAAGGACCTCTTTTTGCTGCTGGCCGCCGAGGAGAGCAGGCATCTGAGGGACTTCGAGGAGAAGTACGACGACTTCATGAAAGAGATAGAGAACTGGTAGTCCCTTTTAATTACCAATAAACAGGACAGGGTGAGATTAATGTATGAAATCCTGAATAAAACAGTCTGGTCGGATGTCGAACCGAGGATCACCGAGTTCGAGCTGAACGCGCCGGAGATAGCGAAGGCGCACAAGGCCGGCCAGTTTGTCATCATAATAAACGGCGAGACCGGGGAGAGGATACCCCTGACCATAGCGGACAAGAATGTGGAAAAAGGCACTATAAGCATCCTGTTCCAGGAGGTCGGAGCATCCACCATAGCACTTGGCGCCATGAAAGAGGGTGACAGGCTGGACCACGTAGCCGGCCCGCTCGGCAAGCCTACTCACGTTGAAAAATTCGGCACTGTCGTCTGCGTTGGCGGTGGCGTCGGGATAGCTCCGGTTCACCCGATTGCCAAGGCCATGAAGGAAGCGGGCAACAATGTCATATCGATACTGGGTGCTCGCACGAAGGACCTCCTCATCTATGAGGAGAACATGCAGAAGGCAAGCCACAAGGTCTGCATAACGACCGACGACGGCAGCTACTGCAAAAAGGGCTTCGTTACTGACGAGCTGAAGCGCCTGATCGAGGTCGACAAGATGCAGATCGACCTGGTCGTGGTCATAGGCCCGCCAATCATGATGAAGTTCGTCTGCAAGGTGACCGAGCCCCACAAGATAAAGACCTTTGCCAGCCTTAACACCATTATGGTGGACGGCACCGGGATGTGCGGCGCGTGCCGCGTCACGGTCGGCGGAAAGACCCAGTTCGTGTGCGTGGACGGTCCGGAGTTTGACGGCCACCAGGTTGATTACGATGAGATGATGGCCCGCCAGAGGCAGTATCTGCCCGAGGAAAAGATAGCCGTCGATATCTGCAAAAAGAAGATGTGCCACTCGGCATAAAGAGAAAGGGACGTGATGAGCGAGGACAAAAAAGAGGAGCAGCCCAAAAAGCCGAAGGTGCCGCGCCAGCCGATGCCTGAGCAGGACGCACACGTCAGGGCGAAAAACTTCCAGGAGGTTACTACCGGGTACACAGAGGAGCAGGCGCTCCTTGAGGCCTCAAGGTGCCTGCAGTGCAAGAAGCCTTTTTGCAGGACAGGCTGTCCGGTCGGCATAGACATCAAGTCTTTCATTGGACTTGTTTCAGAAAAGAACTTCCTTGGCGCGCTTGCCAAGATCAAGGAATCAAGCCTTCTGCCCGCAGTCTGCGGCAGGGTCTGCCCGCAGGAGATGCAGTGCGAGAAGTTCTGCATAGTGGGCAAGAAAAACGAGCCGGTCGCCATAGGCCGCATCGAGAGGTTCGTAGCAGATTACCAGGCCAAGCACGGCGGCGGCGAGCTGCCGCAGCCCGCTTCTACCTCTGGCAAAAAGGTCGCCGTTGTCGGCGCGGGTCCATCCGGCCTTACTGCCGCTTTCGACCTGACCCTCTTAGGGCACAAGGTCACGATATTCGAGGCCCTTCACAAGGCCGGAGGCGTGCTCGTATACGGCATACCGGAGTTCAGGCTCCCCAAGGCCATAGTGGAGAAAGAGGTTGACCTTCTCCAGCAGCTGGGCGTCGAGATAAAGCTCGATTATGTCATAGGCAAGATAAAGACGATAGACCAGCTTATGGAGGAAGACGGCTTCGACGCCGTCTACGTGGGCAACGGCGCGGGCCTGCCCTGGTTCATGGGCATACCCGGCGAGAACCTGAACGGCGTGTTCTCGGCCAATGAATACCTCACCCGTTCAAACCTGATGAAGGCCTACGAGTTTCCGAACTACGAGACCCCGATAGGGAGGTTCAAGAACGTAGCGGTTGTCGGAGGCGGAAACGTAGCGATGGACTCGGTCAGGACGGCGCTCAGGCTTGGCGCGGACAATGCCTACATCGTATACCGCCGTTCCAAGGACGAGCTTCCCGCAAGGAAGGAAGAGGTCGAGCATGCCGGTCACGAGGGCGTCCAGTTCAAGCTTTTGACCGCGCCCGTCAGGGTGATAGGCAACGAGCAGGGCTGGGTCACCGGGCTTGAGTGCCTTGAGATGGAGCTTGGCGAGCCGGACGACTCCGGAAGGCGCAGGCCGGTCCCGAAGAAGGGCTCCGAGTTCGTCATACCGTGCGATGCGATTGTCGTGTCTATCGGGACCAGCTCAAACCCGCTCCTGTTCCAGACGACACCGGGCCTTGGCCAGACGAAGAAAGGCTACATAGAGGTTGAGAGCGAGGAGACCTGCCGCACGACAAAAAAAGGCGTGTTTGCAGGCGGCGATATAGTCACCGGTGCAGCCACGGTCATCCTTGCAATGGGCGCCGGCAGGAACGCTGCGAAACACATGGACGAGTACCTGAAGACAGGCGAGTGGTGGAGCAACTCATAGTCCACGGTCTGGTTTGAAAGAGGTCAACAACACTTCCGGCAGAGCCGGAGAAAGGTAGGCGTATTATGGCCGTACAGGCGGATCAGGTTTTGGATTGCGTGGGTCTTGTTTGCCCGGAGCCGATTCTAAAGACGAACATGACAGTGAAGAAGATGGAGGTCGGCAAGGTCCTTGAGATGGTAGGCACCGATCTCGGCACGAAGAACGACATCGTGGCATGGGCCAACAGGACCGGCAACGAGCTCCTGGAAGTTGTGGAAGAAGGCGGCAAGCAGCATTACTTCATAAAGAAGACGAAGTAAGCATTAACCGGCCCCGGATAAAACCGGGGCCGGGCCTTTATTGGGTCTTTACGGGGGAGGGGTTTCCAAGCATCCAGGAGGGGTTTGTGCAATGAAGATAAAAGACATACTCGATACCAGCAGGGGCGTGATAACCATAGGACCCAAGGAGAATGTTGGGACCGCAATGAAGACCCTTCTTGAAAAAAAGATAAGCTGTCTGCCGGTCCTGGATGATTCGGGAAAGGTATTGGGCGTTATTTCCGAGCGTGATATAATTAGAGAAATAAGTGAGACTGGTTGCCTTGGCTCTATCACAGTGGGAGAGGCGATGACCAAGGACATACTTATCGGTCTTGAGGACGACGACCTCGACTATATCATGAACATCATGTCCAAGAACAACATCAGGCACATGCCCATCATGTCCGGGCAAGCGCTTACCGGAATCCTCTCGATAAAAGACGTGGTCAAGGGTCTGATGCACAAGGTTGAGGCGGAGAACCGCTACCTGAAGGATTACATAGGCGGCAAATACGAGGGTTATCAATAAACCTATCTTTGAGAGGTGTGCCATGCCATCCATAAAGTTTGAAGGCGGTTCGGTAGAGGTAGACAAGAACGGTTACCTGAAGAACATATACGCATGGAACGAGACAATAGCGGCAGCCATCGCCAAAAGAGAAGGCATTAACAAACTGACCGAGGACAGCCTTGAAGTCATAAAGTTCCTCAGGAACTATTACATTAAATTCAACTCTTTTCCCTTGTTGAAGATGGTCTGTTCCAACCTTGACAAGCCTTCGAGCTGCATGACGAAGCCGTTCAAGATGGACCCGCTCAAGGCATGGAAGATAGCCGGACTGCCCCAGCCAGTGGAAGAGGCGCTTGTATATCTCCAGGGGCCACCACATCCCCAGAAATGATTTGTAAGGATGTCGGCCAGGGCCGGCATGGAGGAATATCGATGGAAGTAGCAACAAAGCCCGGGACTGTTTACCTGGTCGGAGCAGGGCCGGGAGACCCGGGTCTTTTTACTTTAAAAGGCGCGAAGATACTCACAAGTGCCGAAGTGGTCGTATACGACGCCCTGGTGCAGGAGGACCTGCTTGCGCTTGCTCCCGCGGGCGCAAAGCTCATTTACATGGGTAAGCGCTGCGGCAGGAGTTGTCCCTCGCAGGAGGAGATAAACGAAACCCTGGTTGCCGAGGCCAGGGCCGGGCATAATGTGGTGAGGCTAAAGGGCGGAGACCCGTTCGTGTTCGGCAGGGGTGGAGAGGAAGTCCTTGCCCTTGGAGCGGCAGGTATACCGTGCGAGGTTGTGCCCGGGGTCACCGCAGGGATAGCCGTGCCGGCATCAATGGGCATACCGGTAACTCACAGAGGCGCGTCCGGCAGCGTAGCATTCGTTACCGGCCATCCTGGAAGCGGCCTTCAGGACCCGGTAAACTGGGAGAGTCTGGCTACCGCCGTAAGCACGATAGTAATCTATATGGGTCTCACGCGTCTTCCGGAGATCGCCGAGCGACTCATCCACGCCGGCAGGCCGGCAGATACACCGGCTGCAGTCGTCAGCCAGGGCACTGGCAAGGACCAGCGCCAGGTTGTAGCACCTTTGAGCGAGTTATTCAATGCGGCAACCGCTGCGGGAATCGATATGCCGGCCCTTATCATTATAGGCCCGGTAGTCGGGCTGAGGGATAAATTCGCGACCCTGGCATCGGCAGCCCTGCCGGCAAGCCCACAGCAGGAAGAGATGGCCAAAGCCCAAGGCTGAGGCCCTATGACAGAAATAAACGATAGGCCTCATGCGCCCGGCGTAGTCAGAAAAGTCAAGAGAAGGAAGAGGCCGCCGAAGCATAACTGCGACAAAAACTGCGCCGTCTGCCG
>Ga0316628_100004298_pt1 | contig 11152 bp, 13 predicted proteins | sample OWC_Aug_M2_C1_D5_FD_207648 | JGI IMG/M metagenome (GOLD analysis project Ga0316628, IMG submission 207648) | Wetland soil microbial communities from Old Woman Creek delta, Ohio, United States - OWC_Aug_M2_C1_D5_C | ecosystem: Environmental > Terrestrial > Soil > Wetlands | place: USA: Ohio... | reverse complement strand
CCTTTGTCATGACGAACCTGAAAAAAGCCCAAGGCCTTGACCGGATCATCGGCTTCATCGAAGCCAAGGGTGGTCTCAGCGCCAAGGGCCGACCCGGGACCAGCGGAGCCCGTTAACGCTTATGGCGGGTCAAACCGGTTAAGCATTAACCGCGGATTTGCGCGAGTAGGGAACGAATTCCATCCGCCGCAGTTAGGCTACTCCGACGCCATAACCCATCTCGCGTGGTGACCGCTTCGTTTGCCGTGATATATCCCGAGCGGCCAACCCACCTAGAGCCAACCGATGATCACCGCTCCACCCATGCAGAACGGTTGGCTTTCATCTCATTTCGAACTATGGCCGTCGTGGCGGCCGTTAAAGGGTTCCTCCCTGGCGTCGTCGCCAAGTTTTCCTGTTTGAGTGATCGAGTGGTTCGGCTGGGATTCATCATCGGTTTTATCGCGCTGATCGGGGTCTTGCTCTCCGGGCTTGCGGCCTATCGCGTCCGCGATCAGGAGTTGACCGTTGACGGCATCGCGCTGGCGCGCGCCATCGATGTTCACGCCAGCCTGGTGCAGGAGCGCCTGATAGAACGCGAGCTTCTGGCGCGCGTATCGTCGGGCCTTTTCCGCTCCCCGTCGGTGATCAAGGCCAATATGTTGCAGCCGCTGCGATCCTCGATCTACGCCTTCAAGACCGATTTCGTGGTCGCAAGCTGGATCGCGCGTCTTCGTCCCGAGGAGCTGGCGGCGGCGCATACCGAACTCGCGGACGCAGGATTTCCGAATCCGGTCATCCGCAGCTTCGACGACCGTCCGCTCGATGCGGCCGCCTTGTCTCGGCCGATCAATCTCGTGATGGACGTCGAGCCTCGCAACGAAGAGACGAAGATCTTTGCGGGGCGCTGCCTCGACCAGCATCCGGTTCTTGGACCGATGCTGGCCAAGGCCATGTCCGCTCTGAAACCGGTCGCCTCCGATCCCTTGCCGCTGTTACGGAAAGACGGGCCGATCGGCCTCGTTCTCGCCGCGCCGGTGTTGCAGAATGATAGCGGAACCCAACCGGTGGGATTCGTGACATTCTCCTACGAACTCGCGCCATTGATGCTTGCGAACGACGACCTTTCGCTTTTCTCGGTGGCGCTGAAGGATCCGCGTAACGACGACAGCGAACTGATCGCCAACGACCGCGGGATAGTCATCTCGCGATCCAGGGACCCGCAAGAGCTGGAACCGGCCGTCAGCCGGACGGTGTCATTTGGGGGACGCGACTGGTCGCTCGTCTATTACGCCAAGACCAATGAGATGAAGCGCGCGTGGCAGACCGCGGCCATCGTGGCGGCCATCGGATTGGCCCTGACCAGTATCATCGGCGGTCTGTTCGGCTATGTCGCTTACAATAATCTGCGAATGAGCCGCGAAATCGAGATGCGGATCGGCTTCGAGCGGCGTCTGACAGCGGTCATTGATGAACTCAATCATCGGGTCAAGAACATCCTTGCGGTCATTCAGTCGATCGTCACCCGCACGCTGCGTCACGGATCGGACATCGATACAGCGCGCGAACTTCTGATCGGCCGGATTCATGCGATGTCAAATGTGGTCTCGCTGCTCAGCGAGAGTCAGTGGCAGGGCGTCAGCCTAAAAGGGCTGTTCGAGGCGCGTTCGATTCCCCACGCCGAACGCATCGCGGTGAGCGGCCCAGACATCACGGTCAGCGCGCGGGCTGCGCAGTCGTTGTCGCTGCTGTTCTTCGAACTGGCCTCCCATTCCGACGAGGGGCTGTCGCTGGTCGGCAAGCATCCGCACATTGTCGCGCACTGGGAAGTGACCGGGGAGGAGCCGGACACGGTCTTCCAGTTTCGCTGGGAAGAGTTCAACACCAGCGCCGCCACGCGCCGCCCGGACAGCGATTTCGGCGTCATCCTGCTGGATCGTGTCGCGCCGGAGGCGCTTGGTGGGACGTCGAAGCGATATTTCACCGACGTCAGCTACGTCTACGAACTGACGGCTCCCATGTCGACTGTGATCGACATGTCGGAGCGCGACAGGACCGAGAAATTTTCGATACCGCTGAAGTCCGCGTGATGCTTCGAGCCGCCGGATCCCGCGTCGAACCGGCACACAGATGCGGCGCGCGGCGGCTCAAGGGCTGAACCGCTCATTTGGCGACCGGCGATTTGATATTGGCCTTCGCAGTTTTAGCTGCTGCCGCCGATCACGGCCCGGACGGTTTCGTCCGGGCCGAAATCCTCGGTACCTTCGACATAAAGCAGCGCGGAAAGCTTGGAGCGTGCCCGGTTGACACGGCTCTTGATGGTGCCTACGGCACAGCCGCAGATCGCGGCGGCATCCTCATAGGAAAATCCGGAGGCGCCGACCAGGATCAGCGCTTCGCGCTGGTCCTGCGGCAATTTGTCGAGCGCTGCGCGGAATTCCTCGAATTCCAGATGTGCCCCCTGCGCCGGCTGGGTCTTCAGCGTCTTGGCGTAACTGCCATCGGCGTCTTCGACCTCGCGCCGCCGCTTCCTATAGTCCGAGCGGAACAGGTTGCGCAGAATCGTAAACAACCACGCCGGCAGGTTCGAGCCTGGCTGGAAGGAGTCGATGTTGGCCAGCGCGCGCAGCAGCGTCTCCTGCACCAGATCATCTGCACGGTCGCCATTGCCGGACAGCGAGATCGCGAATGCGCGAAGGCTCGGCACCGCTGCAAGGATGTCGTCGCGGAGTGAATCGGTGAGAGGCATTATTCCCCTCCGTCATTTTTTTCGCCCGCATTTCCCAATTGGGGGCTGCCCTCAGCGACATCAAGCTTCCGGATCAGGTCCACAAACCGCTCGGGAATGCCTTGCCGGACGACATCGTCGTACATGGCCCGCAGCTGGTGGCCTATTCTGGACTGAATTTCGGCATTGAGCCCGCCCTGCTTCTTTACGTCCTTCATGTCCTGTCCCACGTTTCCGCGGCTGCTAAGCTTTTGTCTTGTCACAGTTAATCCTCGAAATGGCCCGCGCATCGGCTACCTCGGCGGTAATGGCTAATGCGAAGAGGGGAGAAAAGTTCCGCGAAATAGGGGAACTTTTCGCGGCCCAAAGCGTAAATTCCTTCGGTTGGGGGAGATCGGCCAGCCCCCGGAAATTGAGGTTTGGCCAGAAAGAGATGGAGTGGGGATGTCCCGATCACAGCTTGTTGCCGAACACCTGCCGCTGCTGCGCCGCTATGCCCGCGCCCTGACCGGAAGCCAGACCTCAGGCGATGCTTATGTTGGAGCGATGCTTGAGGCGCTGCTTCAGGATCCGTCTCTGCTCGACGAGGGCCATGGCCCCAGGGTTGGTCTTTTCCGCCTGTTCACCCAAATCTGGAACTCGGTTTCGATCAACGAAGATCCTGATGTCGCGACGTTGCCCATGCCGCCTGAGCGAAGGCTTTCCAATATCACCCCGCTGCCGCGCCAGGCTTTCCTCCTGTTGTCCCTGGAAGGCTTTTCGGAGGAAGAAGTGGCTTTCATTCTCGGCGTCGATGTTGCCGAGGCGCGTCGGCTCGCCGATACCGCCGGACGCGAAATGGCGGCGGAGATCGCCACCGAGGTCCTGATCATTGAGGATGAGACGTTCATCGCGATGGACCTCGAGAGCCTGGTCAGGAATCTAGGCCATCATGTCATCGGCGTCGCCCGCACCCATGCGGATGCGGTGGCGCTTGCCAAGAACCAGAAGCCCGGCCTGATCCTCGCCGACATCCAGCTGGCTGACGGCAGCTCGGGTCTGGATGCGGTCAACGAATTGTTGCGCAGCTTCGAGGTGCCGGTGGTGTTCATCACCGCCTATCCGGAGCGCTTCCTCACCGGTGAGCGGCCCGAGCCCGCGTTCCTGATTTCAAAGCCGTTCCAGCCTGCCATGGTTTCGGCGGTGGCGAGCCAGGCACTGTTCTTCCAGCGCAACTCGCGCAACCGGACACCAAGGGTGGCCTGATAGGGTCGCACCACGAACTTCGCACCCAAGCAAGAACGGGCGCTGCGGTGCCCGTTTTTTTTATCGTCCATGTCAGGCTTGCCGCCGCCATTGGCATATTCGATGGGAATCAGCCGGTTAAAAAACAAGAAGGGCGCGACTGGCATCACCGCAGTCGCGCCCCACGTCGCCGGTCAATGGGGCAGGGGGGATAACCGGCTGTAGGATGACTCAGATGCCGTTCGATCGTTCCTGTCGGGTGGCGGATTTTTTGCAACGGGTGAGAGGACGGAGGCCGGGTTCCACGGAACTCTTCCGGCGTTGTCCGCGTTATCCGTTCGATCGCAGCTTAAGGCGATTTGAACGAGACAAGAAATGTCACGGCTCACAACGGGAATCCTGGGCGCGATCGCTCTCTCGCTGGTTTCGGGCGTGGCGCAATTTGCCTTAGGCCATGATGTGGGCGGTGATTTCGCAGCCATGGCACGCGATATCGCACCGACCCTGAACTCGTCACGCGATCAGCTTCAATCTTCCCAAGCGAAATCCTCGGGGCCGGGATCATCCGCGGTCAACCGGATGGCCAAATCTGATCGTGCGACCAGCCCACCAGGTCGATCGACGCGGACCAAGACGGTTTCGCTACGGCTGAATGGCTTCTCGGACACAACGTTCCTGCTGCGCGTCCCGGTGGCTGGTGGCAGTTCTTCGCGCCCGGCCAAGCTTGGCGTGCGCAAGCCGACGGTCGCCTGCGAGCCGGTCGTCAGCGTGTTGACGGAAGTCGCCAAACAGCTTGAACCCGGCCGCTGCGTTACCTGAACAGCTTCAGAACGGCTGGCAACATGTCATCGCCGGATGGCTATTCAGCCGGTGCCTGGCCGGAATGTGCTCGGTTAGCGAGCAAACCCAGCGCCAGCCCGCCGACCGCCAGTATCGGAACGAGCTTCCTGACGCCGATGGCGCGAATGACCTGAAGGCCGGTAGCCAGCAGCATCGGATCGGTGAGCGCCGACTGTAACGCGGACTTGGCCGTCTCTGCGGCGTGTTGTCGCGCCTGCCGCTTTCGGGCGGCATAAACCGCGATCGCAATCAGCGCGACGAGAAGAAAAATGCCGGCGCCGGTCAGGCAGGCTTCGACCGGACCGTAGGTTTGCAGAACATAGACGAAGGCTGCCGCGCAGAGGAAGCAGATCGTGATGAAAAGCGCGATTGCGATCGCTGCCGCAAGCGATGTCATCTTGACGGCCAGGCCCGCCGATTCCTTCAGATCATCGATCATCCGCGCAAACATCCGCACTCGCCGCTTGGCTGCGTGGCTCTATCGGCGCCACGTCACGCCGATCAAAAAGCCAATCCCGAGAGCAAGGCCGACGGTCGCTAGCGGCCGCTCGGCGATGACGTCTTCCAGCGTTTCCTCAACCGACACGGCCGCATCCTGCGCCGCGCCCATGACCGCGCTGCCCCGTACCGAGATGTTATCGACAACCGAGTCCACGTTTGCGCGCGCCTGTTTGTAGCCGCGGCGCGCCATTTTTCGGGCAGTGCCCGCAAGGGTGTTCAACGCGTCGGTAATCTGGTCGGTAAGCGCGTTGATATCGTTCTTCACCGCTGCCACATCCTTTTCGAGACGTTCGTAGGTTGCCTGATCCGTCATGTTTCGCATTCCGATTTCGCCATCCACGCTCGACATCAAGAATTCCTTGGCAATCGAGACTCTTCACCTCACAAACGCACTGCGGAAAGGGAAGTTCCTCGGAACGAAACCGGCCTGCCGGCTACGGAAGTTGCCGCGAGGTCGGTTGCGACAAATGGTCCTGAAGGATCAGTGAGACGATCAGAAGTGGGGATGACAGGAAGGCGCCCATCGGTCCCCAAAGCCAAGTCCAGAACGCAAGGGAAAGGAACACGGCGAGCGCGTTGAGCTCCAGCCTGCGCCCAATGATCGTCGGCGTGATGAAATGGCCCTCGAGAAAGGTAAGTCCGCCAAAGGCCAGCGGCGCGATCAAGGCCGCGCCCATCGTCGAAAAGGCGATCACCCCGACCAGCGTCAGGATTGCAAACATCGCGACCGGGCCGATGATGGGCAGATAGTTGAGCGTGGCGGCAAGCGCACCGAGGCCGGCGGGGTTGGGCATGCCCGCAGCCCAACAAATCAGGCCGGTCGCGGCGCCCACGCCCATGTTGATCAGCGTCACCGTGAGCAAGTAAGTGCCGAGATGGTCCTCGATGGCGTTGAGGACGCGCAAGGCGCGCAGCCGCGAGTCATGGTCCGCAAACGTCATCACCAGGGCTCGCCGCAGGTCGCGCCAACTCGCGATGAACAGGACCAGCGTGGCGAAGAACAGCAGGAATTCGGTGAAGGTCGGCGGCAGGAATTCCAGCGCCGGTTGCGCCCATTCCAGCTTCGGCATCTGGAATGGCGCGGTCGAGAAGGTGTCGGAGGCGCCGAGCATATTCTGCAATTCATACCAGAGCGCCATCGGGCGATCGAACATATGGAGCTTGTCCTTGAGCAGTCCGGCGAGTTCGGGCAGCCGGTTGGTCCATTGCATGACCGGCGAAGAAATCAGCCCGACGATGAAGGTGACGCCGGTGGCGACCGCGATCACGATCAAAACCGCCGCCAGTGCCCGCGGGATTCGATGGCGCTCGAGGAAGTTCGCCGCAGGCGACAGCATCGTGCCGATCACGAAGGCGGCCACGACGGGCAGGAAGAAGGGCTTGGCCGTATAGAGCACCGCGACGACGCAGATGATCAACAGCGAGATCAGCGCGAAACCCACCGGTTCGCGGCGAAAGATCGGCAAGGCCGCGGAGCTAAGTTCCAATGCCGGCGCGCCGGAGTCGTCATCTCTGGTCAGCGCACGTTCGTTCGGCAACACACGCAACTGGCCCTCTCCGCGCTGGTATCGATGCCGGCATTCGCCTTTGACTGCCGCAATTCATTCCGCCGGCAGCACGACGCTACTTGCGGCCGAATAAGCGCGGACCGGCGAAAAGAGTTCCCTCGCGCAGACGTGAGTCCTGAACTTCTTGACAGTTGCAGCATGGGCCCGGCCGCGGCCGGAACTGGGCGCGTCTGCCCGCGTTTGTTGGAAGGCAGCATCCTTTGCGATGCGCAAACCTTTCTCGCGGGGCGGATCATGACACGGATACCGGTTCGGATTCAGGCGATCGTTCTTACCGTCGTTCTCCCCTTGGCCTCGTTCATTGCCGCAGGCCGGGCCAATGCGCAGGCGCTCAGCTACGCGCCGGTGCCGCAAGCCGCTTTTCCATCGAATTACGGCATGAGCACGCGAGGTGATGCGGCGCCTTCCGACGCAGGGCCAAGCTCCTATGTGCTGCCGGAGCGGCTGCGTCGCGCGGTGGTCGCGCTTGATACGGCCGAGGCGCCGGGAACGATCATCATCGATACCGGAAATACCGCGCTCTATTACGTGCTCGGGCAGGGCCGCGCCATTCGTTACGGCGTCGGCGTCGGCCGCGACGGTTTTACCTGGTCGGGCGTCCAAGCCATTACGCGCAAGGCGGAATGGCCGGATTGGCAGCCGCCGGCACGCATGATCGCGCGTCAGCCCTATCTGCCGCGCTTCATGGCCGGCGGCCCCGGCAATCCACTCGGTGCCCGCGCGATGTATCTAGGCTCCAGCGAATACCGCATTCACGGCACCAACGATCCCACGACCATCGGAAAATTCGTTTCCTCCGGCTGTATCCGACTGACGAATGAAGATGTGACCGATCTGTTCAGCCGCGTCGGGATGGGCACGAAGGTCGTGGTTCTGGCGAAAAACGCCCCGCACCTTGCGGCGAGGCCGGTTGCTGGCGGTGAGGGATCCGCGTCGCGGACACGCCCTGCGGTGACGACGCTGCCGTCGGGACGCCAGGCGATGAACCTCTCGACCGCGCAGCCGTACTGACTGGCCGAGCCGTCCGGGAGATGGAAGCATGGACAAGCGATCGGGCAAGATAGGCTTTGTCGCCGCCATTCTCCTGTCGGTGGCCGCGATCGCGCCGGTCGCGCAGGCGCAGGATTTCTTCTCCAATTTCTTTGGCGGGTTCGGCCGCCACCGGCCGCCACCGGCGACGTGGCCGCTGCCCTATGCCGGCGAGCAAAGCACCATTGTCGTGCCCGAAAATTCGAGGCCGCGTACGCGCCATTCCTATGGTGGCGGATCGCAGGCCTATTGCGTGCGCAGTTGCGACGGGCGCCATTTCCCCATTTCGGGCGCGAACCATCAGAGCCGTGCGGCCGCCTGCAACAATCTTTGTCCAGCGAGCGAGACCAATGTGGTCTATGGCAGCAACATCGATAGCGCCGTTACCGAGGGCGGAAAGCCCTATTCCGAATTGCCGAACGCGTATCGCTACCGCGATGAACTGGTTGCGGGGTGCACCTGCAACGGCAAGGATACGGTCGGTCTTGCCGCCGTGAAGCTCGATGACGACCCGACGTTGCGCCGTGGGGACATCGTCGCCGGCAAGAACGGATTGATGGTCGCGGGCCGCAGCACCGAGCGGCGCGGCGCCTCGCTTGAGCTCTCACCCGCGCCGCATTCGATCCGGTCGCATTACCGGCGCGTGCCGGTCGTCGCGGCGCAGTGAACGGCGTACTGCTTCCCGAAGACCTGCACGGGCAAGCGCCGCGGCAACAAGCCAATCAGGCGGCGCGGATCTTGCCCAGAAATTCGGTGACCTGCTTGCTCAGCTGACGACTTTGCGCCTCCAGCGTTTCGGAGGCGTGCTTTACATTTTCCGCCGCATCAGCTGCCGCATCCGCGTCGGTCTTGACGCCCGTGATATTCTCCGAGACGTTTCTTGTGCCTTGCGCGGCAAGCTGGGTACTGCGCGAGATTTCCTGGGTCGCCGCGCCTTGCTCCTCGACCGCGGCCGCAATGGCGGTAGCAACCTCGTTCACCTCACCGATGATGCCGCCGATTCCCTTGATCGCCTCGACCGCCTCGCTCGCCACTTTTTGAATCTCGCTGATCTGCTCGGAGATTTCGTCGGTCGCCTTGGCGGTCTGGCTTGCCAGCGACTTGACTTCGGACGCCACCACGGCAAAGCCACGGCCCGCCTCGCCGGCTCGCGCGGCCTCGATGGTCGCATTCAGCGCAAGCAGGTTCGTCTGGGCCGCGATCGAGTTGATCAGGCCGATAACCTCGCCGATCGCACCGGCCGTCTTGGCCAATCCCTGGACCGTATCGTCGGTTTCCCGCGCGCGGCCGACGCCGCGGCCGGCGATGCCGGCGGCGTGGGATGCCTGTCGGCTGATATCGTTGATCGAAGCGCTCAGTTCCTGTGCGGCTGAAGCGACGGTCTCCACACTGACGGATGCGCCCTCGGACGCCTTTTCCGCGACCTTCACGCGCGAGTTGGTCTGCGAGGATACCGCGGACAGGTTCGCCGAGGTTGTCCTCATCTGGCCGGAAGCCTCGTTCAGTTGGCCAAGCGTCTGCTGCACCAGGTTTTCAAATTCACCGACATAGCCCTCGACGGTGCGCTGCCGAGCCGCGGCGGCGGCGTGGCTCTCTTGCTCCTGATCTTCGATCCGGCGCTTGTCCATGGCCTGCTGCTTGAAGGCTTCGAGCGCGCTGGCAAGCGCTCCGATCTCGTCCCGGCGATGGGTGTATCCGGTGTCGACCGACAGGTCGCCAGCGGCCACTTTGAGCATGGCATCACGCATGGAATGGAGCGGCGTGATGATGCGCCGGCTTATCGTCATCATGGTGGCGGTTGTCAGGACGATCGCCGCAGCCAATAGCACCAGCTGCAAGGTCAGGGACCATCGTGCCTCGCTGTGCTGGGTCGCGGCGTAATTCCTCGCTTCGTCCAGCGCGCGCTCGGCAACGGTGACAGCGCCCGTCAGATGCGCGACCGAAAACGGACTCCACTCGTTCGCCTTCATTTTCGGCTTCTCGCCGGCGACCAGGGCATTCACCAGGTTATCCCGCAGGCCGACAAACTCCTTGTCGAAATAAGCGGTCTGCGCCGTGGCCATGGCCGCCGAGATCTCGGGCGGCAATGCGGGGCCGGTGGCGACCGCCTTTAGGGCCGCCCACCCGCCTTCGATATTGCCTTCGAGCTTGCTGAAGTTCTGACGGAAATCCGGGCCCACATTGCCGAAGGTGAGCGCGTTCGAGATCATCAGCGATGCCTCCCCGGCCGTATTGCGCATCAGCCAGGCAAGCTGCTTGATGGTCAGCATCTGGTCGATAACGGGATCGTCGTGATGGACCGCGGCTGCGATCTGGTTCGATACCTTGTCGAGCGCCTCGAGCAGTGCTGCGGTATTATCCAGAAATTCCTTGCCCAGCGCTGGCCGGCGCGATGCCTTTGGCTTGTTCAGCGCGTCCCACGATTCGGCCTCAAGCGCGGCGAAGGCCTCGATCAGCCGCTTCAGCTCTGGAAGCAGCGTCACGCGGTCGGGAAACTCCAGCCCTTCGAGGAGGGCCGCTGCCGCGCGCATCGGCGGCAGTTCGGCGTCGCGCGTGCTACGCAGATATTTCTGCATGTCGGGTTGCAGCGGGTTGTCGGCGGTCAGGTTGCGGCTGGTGGTCGAGCGGTCGCTGCGTAAATTATGCATCGCCTTGAAAAGATTCGCGGAAGCGTCGGCGACCCCCAGAATCTGGCCGGTCATGGCAAGCCGCTCCCATGAATTCCATGCACTGACGCAGAGCAGGGCGGTCATGCAGGCGGCCATCAGGACGATGACCGACTTGATCAATGAAGACACCGTGAGACGATCGAGCATCTGAACCCCCCGAAAAATTCGGCCCAGTTAGGCAAAAAAGGGTAAATTTTTAGGCAGCGGCCCTGTCGTTCTTTGGCTTCGGGAAGTGCGATCTTTCGGGGCGTTCCCAGGCAGGGAACCGGCCTGCCCGATGAAGCGTTGAGCCGGGTCCTTATCGAGCTTTCGCGTGTATCGGGGGAGATCCAATGCTTGTCGGCGCGCTGGTCACTTTTCTGGTCGTTATCCTGATTTTATATTTGGTTAACCTCTTGCCGCTCGACGGACGCGCCAAACAGATCGTGCGCGTCATCGTCATCATTCTCGGCGTGATTTCGCTTCTGAAATACATCGCGGTGTTCTAGTGGAGTGGATTTGACATTCGCTATCCGTCCGGTCGCAAGCGCGAAAAGCGAATGTCAAATCCGAAACTCCACTAGAAGCTTATATCTGCTAGTGGTCTGATGATTTTAACATTCGCAAAGTGCCCG
>Ga0316628_100004297_pt1 | contig 11154 bp, 8 predicted proteins | sample OWC_Aug_M2_C1_D5_FD_207648 | JGI IMG/M metagenome (GOLD analysis project Ga0316628, IMG submission 207648) | Wetland soil microbial communities from Old Woman Creek delta, Ohio, United States - OWC_Aug_M2_C1_D5_C | ecosystem: Environmental > Terrestrial > Soil > Wetlands | place: USA: Ohio... | reverse complement strand
CGGGCCATCACGGTTCACAGCGAGACACCTATCGGCCAAGAGGTCGATTCAATCATGAGGGAAGTGTTCATACGCCTCGATGCCGTCGCGGTCTATAATCCCGATAGGGAGTTCGATCTTTGTCTCTGCTCTACTCAGGATAAATTCACCTTCTTTGCACGTCTGACACGCCGGGCAAATCGAATCATGGGCTTTGTATTTCTGGGCAGTTGTTTCGTAAACGGCGATTTCCTGAAGGAATTGGCCATCAAAACCGGTGGGAGACCGAAGTACATGGCTCGCGAAGGAAGCATTGTTCATGTGGCCACCCACGAACTGGTGCATGGTTATCTCTCTGGTACTTACGGATACTTTGCCTCGAGGTCGTTGCCGGAGTGGAAAGTTGAAGGCTATTGTGAGTACGGCGTGAACCAATTCGTAGCGCCTAGTGATAGCGGTTACAGTATCCAGGAGAGGATAGATGTATATTTTGACGACGCACAGTGGAATCCGACTGCGAGCACACAACGCCCGCACTATATGTGGGGGCTGATAATGGAGTTTCTCATAAACGTCAAAGGAATGAGCCTTGAACAGGTCATGGCTGACAGCGTGACCATGGAAGATGCATACCAGAAGATGATGGACTGGCAAGCGGATTCAAAAAACAGCATCCAGCGAAAGACCGATCAGTGACTGCAGAGCTCTTATCTCATCATTTCCCGGCGACGTCCATCGATCACTTTATGGCGTAATCGGATCGGAAAGCCGAAGGTCACAATAGTTTGGGGAGAGTGAGGTTGGGGCCGCCATTTGTATCCCATTGACTCTCAACGACTTGATCGCCAATTAGGAGCCCCACTTCCATTCTCAGCTTACTCTTGCCTGACTATATCGACCGAGATCTCCACTGCCGGAACTGTTCCTCTGTTCTCGAGCCAGTGTATGGTGTTCCTATCCTCGGGCCAGCCCAGTCCCGGCCCATAGTCCGTAGCGACTCCATTTCGATGGTCGGTGATCGTTCCTTGCAGTATGTAGACGGTGCCTGGTCTGTCTTTATGGTCGTGAATCGGGCCGAAGACTCCTCCAGGCTCGATGGTCACCATACGCATTCGAAGTTGGCGCCCTTGCATGCCCTCGATCTCAGGGCCAAGGTCTATCGTTGTAAGTAACTTCACCGTAACACCTTTCGTCTCAGGTGCCACCTGTTCGTTGCTCATAGCGTTCTCCTCTCTGTACTTCCAGCGCCTAACTAGAAATAGACGTACAAATATCAATTTTATGACACGGAACAATACTGCGATGTTCCTTTTGTCTATCAGCTGTGCCTTATGTAGCTTAAGGCTTGGTAAGATGTATCCACGTTTTTCACGATAGATGTAAATACACCCGGCATCAGGGGCAGGCACAAGCGTATTTAAAGCAGCGGCCGACGAGTCTGCATCATGGGCGGTCCTGATGTAGGACATGCCCGAGGGAAAAGCGAAAGCCCTGGTGTTCGGAGCGTCGCAATCTCTAAATCGAATTGGACTCGATTGTCTTCCAACGACTTTCGCTTGATGTAGAGTAGCACGTTCTCACCGGAAAATCGAATCTCACAAGAGTTTGGGGAGAGTGAGGTCGGGGCCGCCAGTTTCATTCACCCCGTCGAGCCGGGGCCCATTCACCATAGAGACGGCCACTTGTGCCGGACCTCGGGCATCCGGGATACGGCGCCCCATAGCCTGTGCCAAAAAATTTATTTGGCGGCGAATCTCATAGCGCAAATCGGATCGAGGTGCCCGCCGTGAAATTGTGGTAGTCGAACATGCGGTCGTTTGATACTTTGTTGAAATTCACCGCGTAGACACCGAGCGTGACCAGATCCGAAAGGCGATACTCATGCTCGATCTCAAAATCGGCATAGTCGACCCATACCCGGTTGGCGCGTCCGATACTGCTGTTCCAATAGTTCTCGTAATCCTTGTTCTTGAATCGAAAGCTGACCGTGCTCTTATGGCGGGTCGCCGGGTACAGGGTCAGACTGGCCTGGTACTGCCGCTGGTCGAATCCGTAGAAATTCTCAAAGTTCTCCTTGCGCCGCGCAAATTCGACTTCCGCCGATACCGTGTTCCGTCCGAGAAACTTCCATGCGGCGCCCAGATCGAAGGTGTTCTCGGTAAACTCCCGAATTTCGTGCGGTCGACCGGCGAAGGCGCCGTATCTGACGGTGTAGGTGCGGCGCTCCTCGTAGGACCTCTTCTCGCCGTCGTAGCCGGCGCGGATGTCGATTCGGGGGGAAAGCCGGAAGCGCGCGTCGACTCCCCATGTAAACGCGTCGTAATCGTATGACATGAGGCGAACCGACGTCACTCCGTCCGCCGCCAGGGTCTCGCGTTCGTCGTAGTCATCGAGGTGGTAGCCGCCCGTCACTTCAGTCCGCAGGCGGCCGACATCATACGAGTGTGTCGCTGTCACGTCGAGTTCCCACTTTTCGAGTGTACGCGCCAGCACCTGGCCCGCGTCGTCGATCAAATCCTTGTTGCGGCGGCCGATTTCCGCTTCCAGGGAGAGTTCGCCGTTCTTGTAGTAGCGCCAGGAGGGGACGTAAGCGACGCCGAAGGAACTCTTGTTGCGGCCGGAGTAAGCCGGGTAGAGGTCGAGATCGGCCTGTGCCGAAACGGTGTGCCGGAATCGCGCGGCCGGTCGTCCCCGCCAGGCGACCCGCGCCTCCAGTACGTCGAGGTACGCGTCGGTTTCCAGCGTATCGGCGAACGAATGGAAGATGTTTGATTCGTAGAGCGAGCGGTTGCCGATTTCGAGGCGCCAGTCGGCCGCCGTAATTGTGGCCGGAATCGCTGATACCAGCAGTACCGCGCCCGCGAATGTCAGCGAGGCGATGGCGGCTATTCTCGTGTTGTTCATGGCTGTATGCTTCCTTTCCCCGTCATGGTTGGCGGAAGAGATGGTTATATTCGCGTTGGAACTTGGCCGAATTCGGTTTCGATTCCGCCGCGATCTCGTATTCGCCGCGGGCCTTTTCGGCGAGGCCCAGCTGTACGTAAATCTGTCCCAGTTTCCAGTGGCTCTTCCAGTCGTCTTCCCCCAGCTCAATAGCACGAGAGAGCAACTCGATCGCCTCGGAATAGTTGCCTGCTCCGTCCTCGAGAATCGCCAGGTTGTGGTAGGCCTTGGCGTAGTCCGGCTGCAGCTTGATCGCCTCGTGGTAGTCCGACCGCGCGCGGCCGAGCGAGTCGAGTGCGTTATACGCCTTGGCCCGATTGTAATACGACTGTGGATCATGCGTGAGCCCCACCAGACGATTGAAATAGACCAGCGCCGAGTCGTATTGATCCTTCCTCATGAAGGTAGTGCCGAGGTTGTTCAGGCCCTTGACATGCACCGGGTCGACATCAACCAGCATCCGATATGCCTCAGCCGCGTCGTCGAGCCTCTCCATGCGGCTGTACATCAGGCCCAGGTTGAACATGGCCTCGCGATTTTCCGGGTCGAGTTCGATTACCTTGCGGTAGCAGTCGGCGGCGGAGTCGTTCTGCTGGCGGTCGCTGAAGAGCAGGCCGAGGTTGTAGACCGCCTTGGAATATTTCGGATTCTGCGCCAACGCGAGACGGTAATAGGTCATGGCGCTGTCGACCTGAACGCGCTCGGCAAAGATGTGAGCCGCGTTGAAATAGGCTTGGTAGCATGACGAATCGCTTGCGACCGCCCGACGGTACGCGGCGATCGAACTGTCCGGCTCTCTCAGACGCGTGAAAGCCAGCCCCAGGTTAAACCATGCGCTGGCGTCGGCCGGCTCCAGGGCCAGGGCGCGCCGATAAGCCGCAGCCGCGGCCTCCGGGTCGTCGAGCCGGCTGTAACAGACCCCGAGGTTGTTGAACAGGCGCGCCTTCGCGAGGCCGAGCGCCGCGGCGCGTTCGAAATCCGCGGCCGCGTCCTTGAATCGGCCGTCGTTCATCCGCAGCAGCGCCAGGTTGTATCGCGCTTCCAGGTAGCTCGGTTTGAGGCGCAGCGCCTCGAGATAGGCCGTCTCGGCCGCCTTGAGATCACCCAGCCGTCGGTAAGTCAACCCGAGGCTGTAGTGAGCCGGCGCCGACTCGGACGACTTGCGCACCGCCGCGGCGTTCTTCAGCCAGCTCAGCGCGCTGTCGTAGCTTCTTATCGAATAATAGAGCAGACCCAGATTGTAGCGGGGGCGATAGTACGATGGCCGCAATTCGGCCGCGCGCCGGTATTCGCGGATGGCGTCGCCGAGTTTGTTCTGACGCTGACTGGCGACGCCCAGGTTGTAATGCGCGCGGGCGTAGTTGCTGTCTCGTTCGAGCGCTCGGCGCAGCAATACGGCCGCTCGCTTGAGATCGCCCTGTGCCAGGCAGACAACCGCCGAGTCGTTGGCGGCCGTGGCCTCTGGGTTGCTGCTGATGAAGTCGCTCGAATCGTCGTCGATTTCGTCGAGCATCTCAGTAACGGCATACTGCGTACTGTCGGTCTCACTCTCGGAGCCCGACCCCGTGTCGTTCTTGGGCTCAGCCGTTGAGGTGATCTCCACCAGTCCCTTGCGGCTGTCGTTGACCGCCCCATGGCTCAGTGCCAGTGCCACTACCCCCGCGGCCATGAGCCAGGCCGCCAGATTGGCTATCATGTATCTCATGTCAGTCTTGTCCTCAACCCCGCCTGGTTGGCTATCTGAATGTTCAGCCCCGGCCGCGCGTTGACCTCCAGCACCAGTGGCCCGAGATTCTGGTCGCACACGAAATCCACGCCGATATAGCCGAGTCCGACCAGGCCGGCGATACGGGAGCCGTGCTGAAGCATCTGCTCAAAAAACGGCACCGGCACCCCGGCCAGCGGACGGCCGGTTTCGGGATGGCGCCTGATTATGTTGTTGCGCTGGCAGCCGTCGAGCGTCCTGCCCGTCTCAAGATCGATTCCCACTCCCAGGCCGCCCTGATGAAGGTTGGCCCTTCCGCCCGATTCGCGTGTCGGCAGTCGAAGCATGCCCATCACCGGACGGTCGAGCTGGTAGATCAATCGAACGTCGGCGACCCCGGAGATCCCCGGAGCGATGACGTCGGACAGCCCTGCGTGGTTGACTACCATTGCCTCGATAAAGGCCGTGTCGGACAGGTTATCGAGCGAAAAGGCGCCGTTACAGATTTGCAGGATGTGGAAATCGATTTCACCGCGAGACAAGGGACCGTCGGAATTGCGGTACGCGCCGTCGGGGAAGTGCACCAGCATAATTCCTTGTCCCCCATAGCCCCGGTTGGGCTTAATTACGAAGGCCGTCACTCCGTCTATCCGCTCCGGCCACACGGACAGCGCCGCCGGTCCGTCAATCACGTGGTAAGTCTGCGGCGTGGGTATGCCCGCTTTCGACAGAAGCTCCTTGCAGCGCAACTTGTCGTCGACATTGGGGAAGAAGCGGCGGTCGTTGTGGGTGTAAATCAACTCGAGATTGCGCCCGTTGATGCCGAGCACGCCGCGGCATGACGGCAGCTTTTCCTTCAGGCTGGTCCAGCGCACGGTCAGGTCCTCGCCAGCAGTTGTTTGAAGCGCAGCAGCTCGGCCAGGCGGAAGCCGCTGTAGCGCCCGACGTAGATGTAAACCGCAACCACCAGAAGGATCGTCTCGGGAAAGGTGATTACGATCGATTGCAGCAACCGCCATGACATGATCAAATAGGCGGCCGACGCAACCAGCATCGTCAACACCGAAATCTTGGCTGCCGTCACCGGCCCGGATTCTTCGGTGATGATGGAGAAGCGCTCGACCGTCAGCGTGAGAATGACCATCGGAAAGAGCGCCACCCGCGCGAGTTTCAGCATGCCCAGTTGGACACCGACGGCGGTCAGCGCCAGGATAAACAGCACGACGGCGGACAGGATAATTGCCAGCCGCGGCGTGTGGAGCAGTTGCAGGCGCGAGAGCGCCTGCCGCACCAGCGCCCCGAAAAGGATGATCAGTCCGAACAGCAGCAGGCCGTTGGCCAGCCCGGTGTCGCGAAAACCGACCGCGATCAGGGCGGGCATGAAGGTCCCGAACGTTTCCATGCCGACCAGGTTGCGAAAGACCACCACGGCCAGAACGCCGATCGGCAGCATGATGATGATCTTGAGTAGCTCGAGCGAGATCGCCACCCGCTTGAACGTTGACCAGATGTTGAGAATGTCGAGCGGGTTGCGGTTCAGGCTTTCCAGATTCGCGCCGGGCGAGGCCAGACGCTTCTTGAGATTGAAGAAGTATTTGAAGTTGATGTCCTTCGTGTGGGTGAAGACCGGCTGCTCGCCGTAATACAGAATCATGTAATCGGAGGGAATCTCCGCGAAATAGTTGTTGGTCGGGCAGAAGGGCACCCAATAGCCGTTCACGTACAGCTCCACCCAGATGTGTGTGGCGCGGGACCGTCCGGCGCTCAGGATCTTGCCGCCGACCAGGCGCGCCGGAACTCCGATCTGCCGGGCCAGCGCCGCCATCAAGCGCGACTTGCCCCCGCACGAGGCTTCATTGAGGCGGTAGGCGGTCAGCGCATCGGTCTTGCCTGAATATTGCACGTAGCGCAGGTCGGTGGTCACATAGTCGAAGATCTTCCGGGCGTTGAATAGCAGCGTGCTGTCTCGCGTCAGCCCGAGCGAATCCGCCAGCGCGGCTATTTCCGGACTGTCCGATTGAATGTCCGTCTCGGCCAGCAGTTCCGCCGCCGCGGCGTCCGGAATCGGCTGCGCCGTCGGCAGCGTCGAGTCAATGACATACTTGAGGCTTTTAGTAGCCACCGTCGCCGTGTACTGCAAATGCCGCGTGCCGTCGACCGCGCCCGAGTACCACCGCCCGCGCCGGTTGCCGTTATCCGCACTGACCGCAAAGCGCATGTCGGCCGAGCCGAAAGCCTCGTCGCTGACCGTTTGCGTGGGGCCGGACTGCGGCAGCGCCATCGTCACTTCGACCGCCGTGCCATGGCCGTCCAGCTCGATCACGGTTTCGAGGTAGAAGCTCTCCGATTCCGTGACCGGGTCGAGGTTATAGCCCAGGTAGGCGATCTTATAGAATGCCATGCCGGACGCGGCTGCTACCAATACCGCCGGCAGCAGCCCGACAAGCCAGCGAGAAGAACGACGGACCGTCACGGACACGAAACGCCTCCCACGATCTCAAACCGCGTCGCGGCGTCCTGTTCCTGCGAGCAGTTGGGATACTGCGTCATCACCGTGCAGTATTCGTTTTGCGCGGCCACGTTGTTGACGCTGCCGTCCAGCTTCTCGTGGCAGCGCCCCGCCCAGTAATGTGCGTCCCCGGCGTCTTTCGCGCTCGGATACGTGCTGTAGTAGGTGATGAAAGCGCTCCGCGCGGCGGCGTAATCGGTCTCCAGAAAATAATAGGCGTTGGCGATCTTCATGCGGGCGTTCGGCACCCAGTCATTGTTGGGCTCGGCCGCGATGTAGGCCAGGTAGTGCGAGATTGCTGCCGCACCGTTTCCCAGTTGGTATTCGCAGCTGCCGAGGTAGTACCGGGCATGCGGCGCGTTCTCCGAGTTGGGGAAATTGTCCACGATGTACTGGTAGTCCGCCTTCGCCTGGGCGAACGTGTAGCTCTCCAGTTGGAACTTGCAGTGTGCCCGGTAATACCAGGCCGACACGAGTTTATCCCCAAAAGGATACGCCGTGATCGACGCGGAAAAGGCGGTCAGCGCTTGAGCGTAGTTCTCCTGGTTGTAGTAGGCCATGCCTTTGTAGAAGCTCGCTTTGGCCGCCTCCGCGGTGTTGGCGTGTCCTGTCAGCAGCTTGTCGAACTCGGCGATCGCCGATGTGTACTGATCGGTCAAATAATAAAGCCAGCCGGCACTGTAGATAGCCTGGGCGATGTCCGGCGAAGTCGGATAGTTGGTTTCGACCGCCAAATACGCGGGAATTGCCGCACTGTAATTGCCCAGCTCCTCGTGCTCACGCCCGACCCGGTACTGGGCGCGACCGGCGATCGGGTAAGCGGGGTAGTGAGTGACGACGTACTGAAAGTCCGTCAGGGCCCCGGCGAAGTCGAGCTCCGCATCCTTGTAGGCGCCGCGCCAGTAGTAGGCATCGGCGACCAGGCTGTCCGACGGATAATTGGTGATGACTGTGGTGAGCGCTGCTGCCGCGGAGTCGTATTCGTTTTGCTGGCCGAACGCCAGAGCGACGCGATAGTATGCGGCCGCGGCGTAGGGTCCCGACGGATTCGCCGATGCGAGCGAACGCAGCGCCGCTATCGCCTCGGGCAGACGGTTATACGAGTAGAGGCGCATCGCCTGGCCGAACAGCACCGCCGCCTGATCCGATGACGGGGTCAAGTTGACTGTGGGCACGGTTACTACCTGCCCGGCCGTGCTGATCATCACACCCGCTATCTGCGTATTGGCGTAACCGGACTTGGAGAAAGTAAGCGTGTACGTACCATACGGTACTCCGACAATCGTGTAACCGCCCGCAGCGTCGGTGGCGCCGACTATGGATGTACCGCCGACAAATACCATGATTCCGGTGTGATCGCTCGCGCCGGATGCCTGGGCGACGCCCGCCAGGGTGCCCGAGGGCACGAGCTCGATGTTGACGTAAGTGGTGTCGGCTCGCCCGCCGGCGGCGAGACCGGTAAGTCCGACCAGAACTCCGAGAGCAAGGATCCCTGCTCCTGCGATTGATTTCCTCTGCTTCATCTTATTCTCCCAAACGATCATGCGTTATTTGTTGTCTGCGCCTCGCGGATCGCCTTAAAGGCAATCGGGCAGACCCAGCGATGGCCCGGTAATGAACAGGTAATCGATCAATAGCGAGATGTCGCCGACGGTGATGTCCTCGCATCCGGGGCTGGGACCGCCCGTCTGATTCACATCGGCCTCCGCCGGGCAGGGAATGATGCCGGCACAGGTCGTGGACAGAAACCGCGCGTCGATCATCGCGCTGATATCGCCGATGGTCGGCTCGTCCTCGCCGCTGCCGTTGGCGTCGCCCGCCCGTCCGGTGCAGCATGATGCCCGCACCGAGGTGCCGGCGAGCACCAATGGCGCAAAGCCGGCGCCGCCTGCCAGAAACGTGTATTCTCCCTCGGGAATGTCAGGGAAGTAGAACCGCCCTTGCGCGTCGGTTATGGCGGTATCGTTGACTTCCGCCACGATCACTGTCGCGCCTGACACGGGACTTCCCGTCACCTGATCTCGCACCTGCCCGGCTACCTCGCGTGACAAGGCCGGACCGCCACCCGTGCCCAGGGCTCCCAACAGCCACATGGCTTTGGTTATACTGTTCATCGCGCTCCTCTCCAAAATCCAGGGTTGACCGCAGATGCGTGCATCGTGCGGAATCGCCTCGCTTATGTCGTCGTGATTTGTCGCCGGGCGGTATGCCCGGGCGGGATATCATCCGAATCGGTGCCTCCGGTAAGGGGCTGTCGTGCTTTGATCCTTAGTTTCGTTAGCTCAGGTCTACCGACATACCTCCGTACCGGACAGGCACGCGAGCCGGGAAATTCTTCCGCACCGGCGGTGCATCCCGATTCGCGCGGCCCGAGTGGTGTCATATAATGTATATCGAGGACCGATTTTGTCAACACCATTTCGGGCGTCATCGTCCCTGTAGCGACTACGGAGTGCATTTCTATTCCTCGAGGTTGGGCGACGCTCCGAAGAGGTCGCGGTAGGGGGTGGTTTCGGGAAGGCGCGGCCCGGGGTGCAGTCGCTCCGGCCACGTGAAAAGCATGTACGCCAAAATGTTACGGTGCTCGGCCATCGCCGGATCTGGGTTTCCGCGGAGTGACGGGATCAGACCGGCTTCGGAATCGAAATCTGACAACAGGGCGTCGCGACACTTTACCACGGCTGGGTGACCGGACTGACCGCTCAGCAGGAAGCAAATGCCGACCTCGGCAACGACGTCGGCCTTGGTTTCCCTGAGAATCCGGTTCAGGTTTGTCGCCAGGTACCCCGTAATCCAGGCGTGGGCGGAGCTGTCCACCGGCCTCTGGTAGTAACGGCTGGCGGCTGTGATGAAATGAGTCAGACCGTAAATCTTCATCGTGAAGTCTTCTTCGGGGAGGTCCGCGTCGGCCTGATCCGCGAAGACTCTCCTGAAGGCTCCCATATACTGCTGGCGAAGGTCCCCCAACCCCAGATCATATATATAGTGGATGAAGTTGATTGCCTGGGGAGCGTACACGCGGATTACGGCGGTGTCCAGCAGGAAAGCGCCGAGGTCGGCCCGGCGGCAGGCCGCCAGCGCTGAGTCGAACAGGGGAACGAAGCGCTGTTCACCGCTTACTCCCAGGTCAAACATCTTGTGCGCCCCTGCGAGCAGATTGAGGTGGAAGTCAATGGTGCCGGCCCGATCGAACATCTCTTTCCGGAGCCGACCCTTGCGCGTCTTCGGATTCAGGTCGGCCCGAAGCTCACTGCAGCGACGCGCTACGAAGGCCGAATCATGGAGGTTCGCCAGATCCTCCCGCAGCCGCTCGGACGTGACGAGCAGATCGTAAATGATCGGTTGCAGGTAGCGCTCGTCGCCGGTGAGGCGATACATGCGCACCGCGTAGTGACGCTGGACATCTGGCTCGAACGCGTAGAGGGTCGAATCGTACAGCCTCCGAATCCTCGTTGCGGCAGCGGACGATGTGGGAGGCCTGCCGGCGCGAGCTGCCGCCGCCCCCAACAGAAACGGCGACGTGAGAAGCAGGCAAAGCGCAAGGCTCCGTGCCGACCTCAAGCCGACCAGGACGGCGCCGGGACTTCCGCCGGCACCCCTGTGAGAATGTAGCCTGTAATTGTCCACGCCTGGGTATTGTCGCCAGAGTTTCTCACGCACTTAAACAGACCCGTTCTTCTCTCAGGGCGCCCGTCAAAAACTCCGTCCCGGCGCCGTTTATGGCCATATATGGTCCACTTAGTCTACTCTCGGAAGAACGGCGTCGCCGGACCACTTGTTCCCGGTTGGCGGGAGAATCTCATTTTTCGTGCAGACGGCCGTAACCCTGTTATTTCCGATAACCGTCCGCACCGTTCACTGGGTCCGCGTGCACCGGCTGAATTCATCGAGGACTATGAGAATCAATTGACAGAGAGAATGGAGATTGTGACGTTGTGAATGGGCCAGAAAATGGCGACAGGTCATTAGATTTCATAGGTCAATCGACGCATAACAGCAGGCTCCACAATAATATTTT
>Ga0316628_100004296_pt1 | contig 11154 bp, 8 predicted proteins | sample OWC_Aug_M2_C1_D5_FD_207648 | JGI IMG/M metagenome (GOLD analysis project Ga0316628, IMG submission 207648) | Wetland soil microbial communities from Old Woman Creek delta, Ohio, United States - OWC_Aug_M2_C1_D5_C | ecosystem: Environmental > Terrestrial > Soil > Wetlands | place: USA: Ohio... | reverse complement strand
TCTGATTCAATCGGCTTGTCCTTATCGACGGCCCGGATGCCGTTTTCGGTATGCTTCGCCGGGATGGGCCGGCCCAGGAGCTCGATCCAAAATTCCTCTCCGAGTCGGACTTTCTTGGGCGGCATGCCTTCCACCCTCTCCGCCGGCTTATAAATGCCCAAGCGCCGCCCTTTGGCTTGGGCGTTGAGGCCAGCCAGCGTCTTTCCGAGGAGAGAGCGGCATCGCGGTCAAAACCGAGGCGTTCCGCGACTATGGACGCCCAAAGTGTCAGGACGGGAGCACGGTTGACGTGCAAGACATCGCGGCTCATCGTTATCCTTCCACCTCCGCGCTTATCTACAATTATTCTATATCAAGTATCCGAGGAATACGATGCGCCGAGAGAAAATGACCTGCTTTAATAAGCCAATCCATTTCTTTTGGCACCAAGGAAGGCGCGGAACCTAATATTTAATTACGATGTCGTCTTGCGTATTAAAAATTTTGTCTTTCCCAGCGGAGGTTAAGCGGAACGAGGAATCCGATAGCTTCTCATATTTGATTGGTAATCCCCAGCCATCGATCGCCCCGCCTATCAGCAATTTGCTGTTCCGGACGTCTTGAAGGCTTTCGGGAGTCTGACCCTCGCTGGCGATATAAGAAATAAGGATTTTCTCTAGAGACAACATATTGATTTTTGAAAAATCAGCCTGAGCCTGGATCTTTTGGTCCACTTTCGTTTCCAATTGAGTTTTTTCCCCCGTCTTAGCGAACCAGAGCAGATAAACGATCCCTATAGCAAAGACTAAGACAATTAATAGCCCGCCTCCTCTCTTCATGCTAGCTTCATTCTAAGTTTAGCCCAAATACGACAGAAAGATCAAAACGTAGCCATCCCTATTTAACTCGTTTAGGAAAATTTTTCAATGAAGCTCCCCGGACTTACGTCCTGCGGACATATGTCCGCGGGATCCCGCGAAGGGGATTGAATCAGGAACTCTTTGATCCTTGGGTCATCCCGGACCTTTTCGAACTCCCTTTCCTTGAGGATCCTCTCCCAGGCTTGAAAGCCGGCCTGCTTGGCCCGCTGCAGATAGTCGGCGCGGAGGCAAACTTCTGCTATTTATTTTCAATAATGTTCACTTTAGATCGACTAAATTATTGGGGAAAATAAAGATTTAAAAAATCCATATTTTATTTTGGGGGAAATATGGAAGTCTCTTTCTATCGTTACGGATTGTACCCGATTTTTCTCCTTTTTTTTCAATCTCCTTCGCGGGATTCCACGGACGTGAGTCTGAGGAGGAATAGCGACTTCCCCGCTTCGGGGACAGGCGCTCCAACGCCTGCAATATATAGAGCCCGCGGACGTAAGTCCGTGGAGCTTTACTAAAACTGTAGTTAAAGGGAGGGCCAGATGACAAAGATTCAAAATCGAATAGTCACCATAATCTTGGCTGTATTGATGACTTCATCCACGATGAGCTTGGCTCAATCAAGAGATGAAGCGAAACGCGCTTTGCCTCCTGACATGAGAATCAGGCTCTCGGCCTACTCGTTCGATCCCCTCGGTCAGATGCCGAAAATCGACCAACAGCTCCTGCTGAAGGAAACACCTCGGGAAGCGGCATACCGGCTGATTCAGTTTAAAGCGTCGCTGACGCGAAATCAGATGGAGATGTTAAAAACCAAGTACAAGCTGAAGCTCGATACCTACATTCCTAATTATGCATACCTGGAAAAAGTGACGCTCGCGCAAATCGATGACTTGAAAAAACTCGACTTCTTCCGTTGGAGCGGCAACTATGAACCGGCATACAAGATTTCGCCGGTAATCGGCAAACTTCAATTTAAGGATCCCGCCGACAAGCGGAAAAATGAAAAAATTATCGTGCTTCATCGGGATGCCAATGTGCCGAAGGTCAAAGGCCGGCTGACCGAATTGGGAATCCGCGTGCTTTCCGCCTGGGACAATCCAAGATTGAACCTCAAAAGAATTAAAATCGAGCTGCCGGACCTGTCCAAGCTTCAGGACATCGCGCGCATTCCGGAAGTGAAGTGGATTGATGAATTCGGGCAAATAGAGATCCGCAATCAGTCCGCTTCCTGGGTGCTGCAAACCAATGTCAACAACAGCAGGACCATCTATGATCATGGGTTGCGGGGAGAAAATCAAATCATCGGTCATATTGACGGGGAGTTGGACATCAATAGCTGCTTTTTCCGGGATGCAGTTAATAATACGCCCGGCCCTGGGCACAGAAAAATTGTTGCCTATCACAGCAGCGTCGGATTTCCCGCGATATTCAATGATCACGGAACGCACACTGCCGGAATAGCCGCCGGACAGGACCTCATCACCGCCGGCGCGATCAATGACCAGCGCCGGGGTGAAGATGGAGAGGCATTCCGATCACGGCTGTCACACACCAGGCTAGATGATATTGCCGGTTGGGGCTCCACTGCTTCAAACTTGAAGGCTGCTTTTGATGATATGTATTCTGATGGCGCACGAATTTTCACGAATAGCTGGGGGGAGGACAATAGAACAGACTATACGACGTTTTGCGAGGATATCGATTGGTTCGCATGGGAGCACGAGGATGTCATGGTGGCATTTGCCTCAACGAATAGGACATCTCTGTATACTCCGGAGAACGCCAAGAACTGTCTTGCAGTTGATCAGTCCGGCGATGCTCCTAATCAAAATAATAGTGATGGCGGAAATGGCCCTACCGCTGATGGTCGTCGCAAACCAGAAATAACAGCCCCGGGAATCGGGATATTATCCGCTGACGCGAATACTCCGTGCAATACTCGACCCGATAGCGGGACGAGTATGGCTTGCCCTGCGATAGCGGCCTACGGAGCAATCACCCGCCAATACTATATAGAGGGTTGGTATCCGAGTGGAACGAAGCAACCACATCATTCTTTTGAGCCTTCAGGTGCGCTTATAAAAGCAACGTTATTGAATTCGACTGTTGATATGACGGGAACCGATGATGACGGAACGGCGCTGACCGGCTATCCAAACGAGAAGGAAGGCTGGGGCCGATTGCTTATGGAAAATGCGATGTATTTCCGCACTGACGCCCGAAACCTGACCGTATGGGATGTCCGCCACAACAATGGCCTTAACACGGGAGAATCACACAACTACGCGATCAATATTGCCGGCAACGCGGAACCGCTGAAGATCACATTGGTGTGGACTGAGCCACCCGCCTCGGCTGGAAGCGCCGCCCCGGTCATAAACGATCTGAATCTTATCGTCACCGCGCCCAACGGCGATGTATTCCGGGGCAACGATTTCACGAACGGACAATCGACCGTCAATGGGACAACGATTGATGATGTGAACAATGTTGAGATGGTACTCGTAAATGCGCCGCAGATCGGTCAATACGCAATCCAAATAAATGGCAACGAGGTCAATCAGGGGAATCCGGGACAGGGCTACGCCCTGGTCGTAACGGCCGACACGGAGGATCCTCCGGCTCCGATCGGGGCACAGAATACGCTGGTTGTCCGCACGGGTATTCCCAATGTGGCGGCGGGAGCGACGCCTCCGCAGACGACGGCAATCAATTTACTGACAGCGGTTGCCGGCTACATTTCGGAAGTGAGCTATGGCGGCACGACGATCGTCCCTCAATATGTCGAGACCACCCTGAGCCAGCCCAGCTCGTATTACTACCATCCCAGCCGGAACGTATTGATCGAAATGGCGCAGGAGGCGATCGCCAACTTATTGGCGGCGGACCCGAACATCTTCACGATGGGAACCGCCGCCACGGCCGACGACATCGCCCGCATGGTTATTCTGACAAACGATCCATCCTATGTCGGCGATTGGGCGACGACCGGCCCCTGGCCATACGATCTTCCGGGAGGCCTTACAAGAAGAATCTCGGTATCCGTCAACTCGATTTACAATGATGCGGAAAAGAGGCTCTCCCATGCTTTGTGTCATCAACTGGGATTAGTCGATCTGTATGCGTATCCGAATGTCGTCTTTGCCCAGCCGCATGTTGACGATTGGGATATCATGGCGAACATACTGAACGACGTCCACCCGATGGCCTGGTCGAAGGAGCGGGCGATATGGATGAGCACCCATGATCCCAACAGCATCCAGTTCATTCCGAGACCGGCGGTGGGCGCGCCCGTTAACCAAACCATATCCATTGATTTCCTGTCCAATACAGGCACAACCCATAGAAAAGCGATTGCGGTCGGGTTGACGCCCAATGTGACGACGATGGCTAATGAGCGTGTCTTTTACTTTGTCGAAGCCCGATCGAATGCCGGCGGTACCAAAGACGACCATGTTCCGCAGTCGGGCGTTCTGTTGTACTACGTGAACGAGAATATCCGCCAGGGCGAAGGCCCTGTAAGAATCATCGACAATGTCGTTTCAACACCCCCTCTGACCGATGCGGCGCTTCAGGTGGGAGATTCGAAGTCACCGGGCGGTACGGGGCTTACCGTTACGGTCCTGAGCGGGACCGGCGGTGCGGCCTACGACATCCAACTCTCCTATAATCCCCCGGCGACGGACAACGATGTGAATATCGTCGTCGGTGATCCGGCTTGCATCAGCCCTGATATCTGGATCGATTCACAAAAGAACGGATTCGACCTGGAAAGCGGCCGCACGGTAGAGGATCGGGGCGATCAACCCGTGACCGGAGAGGTGAACCGGATCTATTTCAGGATACATAATCCCGGTCCCGCGGCCGCGAATGATATCACCGTTTTCGTGCGGGTTTCGGAGCCGTACCATACCGTCGGCGGCGCGGCCGACTTCAACCGCTACGTGGGCGAGAAATTCTATTCGTTGTTCCCTGCGGGTCCGGACATCGTGGATTACGTAGAATGGACGCCCACCGAAGACGGCAATCCTCATTCGTGCATCTGGGTCGAAATTCCCAACGTGTTCAACGATGTAAACACCTACAATAATGCCGCACAACAGAATACCGAAGAGGTGCGAAGCTCCCGTTCGAGTCCCTACGAGCAGGTGATTTATCCTTATGGGCTTACCAATCCCTATGACTACAGCCAGTTATTTTATTTCAAGACCGAGGGCTTGCCGCAAGGATGGACCGGAACCTTAAATCCCGAAAAGGCGCTCCTGGGCGCCCATGAAAGAATCGAATGCACCCTGACGATCCAGCCCCCGGATTGGGCGGAGGTATGCACAGAACATAAGATTAGAGTGACGAGCTGGATGCCGCGGGGCGATACCTTGGTGCTGTTCGGGAGCGGCATCGTACAGGTCGACCTGCGTAACCGGACGGATCTCTCGATCAACACGACAGTCGGGCCGTGCGACAAAAGAAAAGTCTACGCCGCGGCCGTGATCCAGACTGTCCAAGCCCAGACGCGGTGCATTATGATCCGTACGGCCGGCTGTACGAATCCACCCAGGCCCAACGAGGAAATCATCGTTCGCTATCAGGATCCCGAGGGAAATCCCGTCTACCATACGGTGATGACCGACGAATATGGATGCTATTCCGACGAGTATGTCGTAGCCGAGGGAGGAAACTGGCAGGTGTCTGCGGAATATCCCGGCAATGATTGCAGCGGATCCGTCAGTACGGGGAAAGTGGATGTCGCCGTTCCGGAATCCCCCGGCGGAGGGATTGTTCTCAGATCGCCGTTTGCTTACAGTTTCCATATCGGTTCGGCTCATCCGCTGGGAGCTTTTGACGACACGGCCGATGCCAATATTCATGCGAGTGTCGATTTCTCCTATCGCTGGCTGGACCGGGTCAGTGCGAAACTTTATTTCGGTTTGAATCAATTCACCGAGGAATCATCTACAGGCATGAATCATCAGCGCTGGATGAATGCGTCCGCAAACATCCAGTTTGTACACCCTACGCCTTCGGGACTTCTACTCTATGCCGAGGCCGGTCCGGGTTACTATTGGCCCAAATCCGGGCCGTCGAAGATCGGCTTCAATGTCGGCGTAGGAGGGCAGATCCCAATCAGCGGGCCGTTCTCCATGGCATTTGGGATGGACTATCATCAGATACAAGTGAAACCCGCCATACGATTTTTCACTCTTCAATTGGGGGTGTTGTTTAAGTAGGCACAATCTATTGGAACGCCAAGAAATGAGGCCTATTTTAGAAAGCACCTTTTTTAAAGTCATCGGCTCAGCCGATATTGCTATGAATTGCCTGCGTTCATAAAAGGGGGTGGTTAAGTTGCGATTTTTGGACCAATCATCTTAATCAGGTCCGCGAATCTTTTCTGAAATTATTAAAGGAGGAATCTAATGGACGAGATCAAGAATAAAGAGGTTGAGAGAGCTAAAAAGGCACTCTCTAAAATGGATCCTGAGCTGGTCATGATGGCCATCCGGCAAGCGGAGGTGGACTTTAAAGAGGTTGATAAAATTAAGGATTTTCTCTCGAAGTGCAAGGCTGACGCGGTGCAGTATGCCCTCGCAGAATTACGGCAAGATGTAATGACCAAGGAAATAAAATCCATCAAAGAGCAACTCAAGGGCTTTGCTAAAGAAGTTGTCATTGAAGCGGCGGAAGATTTAGGCTTTGCAACCAAGACGGGATTATGTATGGAGTCTATCTCGTGTGGAGGGAAGTGTATTCAGGTAATGGTGGTCCGCTGCACGCAGGATATGTATGTTCGGTTTAAAGATATTGACGAAGTCATAAACCCTGAGATTCTGGAAGGTATTGTCAAACGGGCCGTAGCTAAAGCTTCCAAGGCCAAATAACTAAGTTGGGTTTGTAATATTCCAGATAGATTAAGTCATTTAGACATTAAAAGAAGGCGGCCAACTCGAGTGTCGTCTTCTATATGATGACTGCCGATTGTAACGTCACCGTAGCCTATTCATGACGTGACATTGTTTTGAGGTTTTTGGCATATGCTTGAGACACAGATACCTATTTTGCGGTCTTCCGCCGTTCTTCGAGCGGAATATTTTGGCGGATACTTGCTGAATCATTTCTTGCCGCCGGAAATGACGCTGGATAGGATAAGATTTCAAATCGCCTGTATGTGTAATGGCGATTATACCTTGAGAGAGATAAAAGAACATTTGGCGGATGAGCTAAGCCATTCCAGGGAATATATCGATCACCTCGTCGAGGAGACTTTACGACGCTTTGAAAATAATCTCCTTCTATCCTGGGAAAATGAAAAACTGCCTAAGCCCTGCGATTTCAAGCACCTTGCCGATATGCAGATTGAGGGCAGGCGTCACCTATCGGCTCCGCTTGGCTTGATATGGGAACTCACCCGAGCCTGCAATCTCAAGTGCAAGCACTGTTTTTCTGATTCAGGTCGTCCTGGACGAAGAGAACTCACGACCGAGGAAATCAAAACAGCCTTGGATCGTTTTGCCGACCGAAAAGTTTTTTATATAAATTTTACCGGAGGAGAACCGCTCCTCCGGTCCGACCTGCTTGAAATATTGCGCTACGCTTCTGATAAAAAGATTTCGATCGATCTTTCTACTAACGGATTCCTCGTCTCCGCTGAGATGGTAGAATTACTCCAACAGACTAATGTTTTTCAGGTTCAGGTCTCACTTGATGGTATAGGCGACTCTCACGATAATTTTCGGGGAGTAAAGGGTTCGTTTCAGCGTGCTTTGGATGCCATACAGCTTTTAAGGCAGGCCAACTTCGATGTCGCCATTAGCACAAGCGTAACTAAAAATAACATAGGGGAAGTCTCCAAACTCATCGACCTGTCTATTAATGCAGGCGCCTCCGTATTCAAAACGACTCTTTTCATTCCTACTGGGAGAGGAAAGCTAAGCCAACAAAAGTTGTCCCTCGATAGTGACGACGTGCGTCAATTGGCGTTGTTGATGGCTGCAAAGGAAAAAGAAGTCAGCGGCCGTATTGTTCTCGAAAAAGATGGCTCTTATCCTTGGCTCTTGGAAGAAGACTATACTGGAGACCCAGCTTGGATGAGAAGCCCAAAGGTAGGCTGCGCGGCAGGCACATCAAGCCTTTTTATTACTGCAGACGGAGACGTAACGCCCTGCCCTTTTCTACGGAGTATGGTCATAGGGAACCTTCTCCGGACCGACTTTAGCGAGATTTGGGAGTCCGGTGCGTTAAGCGTTTTTCGAATTTTGAAGCGTGACGATCTCAAGGGAAAGTGCAAAAACTGCGAATACCTCGGAAATCAATGTTACGGAGGCTGCCGAGCGGCTGCTTTGGCCTACAATAATGATCTCTATAGCGAAGATCCACTCTGCTGGAAAGGAAATCGAGATTCGACATCAAAGGTTTCTGAAAAATAAAGGGCCCATTTCAACTCCTTGGCCCCGAAGAGGCAGAAATCGCTCGGGCCTCCGCTTACGACACGGAAAAGATTCATAAGAAATAGTCGACCGGCGGGCCAGGAATGCACTTGCAGAAGGCCCCCTCAGTATCCAAAGATTGGAGTGCACCTCACCAGGCCTTGCAGTCCTCGTTTGCGCAGCAAATAAGGGCAGGCTTTGTCTGGGGAACCGTTTCCGCTGTACTCAGCCGCGTATTTGCATCGCGGGTGAGTGCCCCGGGCTTTCCCCGGGGGTCCACTTCCGCCGTACTCGCCCGTGGATACAAGCCACGGGCGAGTGGCGAGCCGAAGGCTCGTCCCTAGACGGGCTCACGTCCGTGGAATCCCGCGAAGGGGATTGAAACGCCATTTGTTTAATGTCAGGGGCTTTATTTCCGTCCCTCCGTAGCCTCGTTAATTGTCATTTTTTTCAAAGGATAAATTACCAATATTGTTTTCAATATTTTCCATTTAAAAGCGACTAAACAGGAGAAGAGGGGAAAAAGGAGGGAAAATGTCTAAAGAAACGCGATCTCACCCGGTCAAAATGAATCTGACGATCGAGTCCGCTTCTCTCAAAAAGGTCGTCGAACAAGGCCGCTTGATGGAATTCGCAGATGCGCTATCCACGCTGGCGGCAGCCCAAATCAAATACGAGCTTGTCGAACACGTCACAAAGGCAAAGGTTGGAGGGTTATCGATTTCAGTCGGATTCGACGATGACTACGAGTACGGAACACCGCCGCATCCCTGGCCTTGGCCCAAAGGGATCTGGGAAGATGCCATGCGCGAACTTGCCATAAAAGATATCGTCCAGAAAACAAGGCGATAATCGTAATCGCTTCCTCTGGAAATTCAGAAGAAATCGGGGATCAAAGGCGAAAGTCTTATGTCTCTCTTTGCCTATAAAAATGATCACTCATGGCCGAGAGCTATAAAAATGAGGTAATGCCAAGTCCGGAGCAAGCGGGAGTCTTGCTTATCCATTTGTTGGATCGCTGCAACCTTCATTGCCAACACTGCTATATAGACGCTTCAACAAACGGCGATCAATACCTGCCTCGGCGCCTCGTCGTCCGCAGCCTTCTTGAAACTGAGCGGCTCGGGATTCGCACCGTATATCTGACAGGCGGTGAACCAATTCTGCACCCCGATTTAGCGGCGATCCTGTCATCGAACATACCCGGACAATTATTCCAGTGGATACTATGTACGAACGGAACGCTGATTGGAAGCGCAGAAGCTTCTTTTCTCAAGGCCGCTCATGCCGGCGCCCAAGTGAGTATCGATGGCGATGAATGTTATCACGACGCCTTTCGCGGTTCCGATGGCGCGTTCCGTCGGGCCAGCCGAGGTATCCAAGCGCTGGTAGCGGCGAGCGTGCCCGTTACCGTCGTTGTTACGATTTGCCAAGATAATCTCAGTTGTCTGCCAAGGCTTGTCGAATGGGCCTGTCGGCTGGGCGTACGACGAATCAGCGTCCAACCACTCCAAGAAGTCGGCCGGGGCGCGAACATCCGTAAGAAAAAGCTTTCGCAGGAACAGATATGCGAGCTTTTCCTGTCGCTTTCGGATCTCGGCTATCGGTATCGCAAACGCCATATTCGTTTCAGTCTTGCCTACTATTCCAAGAGCCTCCTTTTAGCCCACCCTTGCGCAGCCTACGTTTGTAATGGTGAAAAATGCCACCGGCACGTCGCAAAGGAAATCAAGAAGCTCGTAATCAGAGCAAATGGGATCGTTCTTCCTGAAGTCCCTACCTTGAATCCGCGCTTTGCGCTTGGCAATATCTATGACGATACACTGCATGATCTGGTCACTCGCTATATGGCCCACGGCTACGAGGATTTCCATAGCTTTTGTCGCAAAGTTTTTATGGAGGTGATGCCGGAGTTCCAAGCTCCGATCGTCCCTTGGGATGAGATTATTTCCGAGCGCAGCTGGATTATTTAGCGCAATTCGTAGGCGGCTCTTCGATATTTCGTCTCTTGATAACCAACTGAATTTTCAGCAAGTTGCGGACAAATTAGGATTTTTTGAGAAATCCCTGAATTCTTCCCTTACTGAATCAGGAACTCTTTGATCCTTGGGTCATCCCGGACCTTTTCGAACTCCCTTTCCTTGAGGATCCTCCCCCAGGCTTGAAAGCCGGCCTGCTTGGCTCGCTGCAGATACTCAGCCGTCTTCTCAACGTTGCCCGTGGACGCAAAAAGCTTGGCGCAGGCGAAAAACGCTTCCGCCGTGTTGAACTGCGCCGAGGAGAACGCGGCGACGAATTCACTGTTTTTTTCCAGAAAATCGGGATCAAGGGCGATCGCCTTGGAAAGATAGAAGGCGCCCTCTTCACTCTCTCCCAGGTTAATGAGAAGCATTCCCAAGCCGTAGTTGGCGGAAATAAGGTTCGGGGCAAGATCCAGGGCTTTTTTGAACATCGCTTTGGCCTTCTCGAATTGAAGCTTGATCGAATAGACTCCCCCCAAATTATTGTAAGCCGAGGCGAAAGAAGGATCCAAAGCCGCCGCTCTTTCGAATTGTATTCGTGCCGGCTCGTATTTTTTCAGCTGAAAAGAGCAGATGCCCGAATAATTATGAGCTTTAGGGGAATTCGGATTTAACGCTATGGCCGCTTCGAATTGCCCCGCGGCCTTTTCGTACTCACCCTCGTTTAAAAACAAAAGGCCTTGTTTCAAGCGAAGATCAAACGAGCGCTCTCCCGTGCCTGCGGCAGACGTCGAAGGGACCCTTTGGACCGCGCAAGCGGACAATAAAAGAAATAAGGCAATGACAATAAATCCGGGACGGTTTCTCATGGCTTTTCTCCTGAATCAAAACTCATTACAACCGCTTTAATAG
>Ga0316628_100004295_pt1 | contig 11155 bp, 8 predicted proteins | sample OWC_Aug_M2_C1_D5_FD_207648 | JGI IMG/M metagenome (GOLD analysis project Ga0316628, IMG submission 207648) | Wetland soil microbial communities from Old Woman Creek delta, Ohio, United States - OWC_Aug_M2_C1_D5_C | ecosystem: Environmental > Terrestrial > Soil > Wetlands | place: USA: Ohio... | reverse complement strand
AAAACGTGCCCGCCCGTGCCGCCACCGGCGATCAACAGCTTCCAGCTTTGCTTCCCCGCTTGCGTCACTCAGCGCTTTCCGGGCATTGGCTCCGTGTGGAGTCCGCCCAACATGCATTGGTGGCACTGGCTTCAGCCTGTGCGGCTTTGTCAGTATGGCCCAAAACGCACAGGCTGAAGCCTGTGCCACCAAATTCAGTCCGCCTGCTGGCTGATATTCAGGAGCACGCCCGTGGCCAGCAGCATTACCAGCAAACTCGATCCGCCATAGCTGATGAACGGCAAGGGAATTCCCTTGGTCGGCATCATCCCCAGCACCACGCCCAGATTGATCAGCGCCTGGCTCAAAACCATCACCGTGATGCCCAGCGCGGCCAGCCGCCCGAAATCATCCTTGATGTTGAATGCCGAGCGCATCCCCCGCCAGCCGTAGACCGCGAATAATCCCAGCACCAGCGCGCCGCCAATGAATCCCAGTTCCTCGCACAATACGGAAAAAATAAAATCCGTGTGCGCTTCCGGCAAATAAAACAGTTTCTGCTTGCTCTCCATCAGTCCCACGCCGGTAAAGCCGCCCGACCCCACGGCGATCAGCGATTGCAGCAGCTGGAATCCGGCCCCCTGCGGGTCCGCCGCCGGATTCAGGAACGCGACCACGCGGTCGTAACGGTAGGAAACGCGGACAATCAGAAAATAAACGACGGGCATCGCGGCCACAAAGGCCCACACGATATATTTTCCATCGAGGCCCGCGACGTAGAGCATGGCCAGCGCGATGATAAAAATTTCCACGGCCGTGCCCAGGTCCGGTTCGATCACGATCAATCCCACGAACGCCAGAACCGGGCCCAGCGCCGGAAGAATGGTGCGCTTCCAATTGTTGACGCCGAAACTTTCCGGCCGACGCCGCCGCTCCAGAAACCACGCCAGATAAAAAATCACCGCCAGCTTGGCGAATTCCGAGGGTTGCAGGCTGGCCGGGCCCAAGCGGATCCAGCGGTGCGTGGCGTGCGATTTGTCCAGAAAAAACGCTCCCACCAGCATCACCAGCACGGCAAACAGCGCGGTGAAAACAAATTCCGGCCGGCGCAATTTGCGGTAATCCACGTTCATCAGGGCCATCATGCCCGCGAGGCCGAGGGCAAGCCACACCAGTTGCCGCAGCAGGAAGTGAGACCCGTTGCCGTATTCATCGCGCGCCGTGACCGCCGAGGCGCTGAACACCATGATGGCGCCGACCAGGCACAACGCCACGGTCGAGCCGAACATCCAGCGGTCGGTTTGCAAATGCCGGGGCATGATCAGACCTTTCGCGCGGGCGCATTCGCCGCGTTTTTTTGTGCGAGTCCCCGGACGAGTTGCTTGAAGACGCGTCCGCGTTGCTCGTAATTCTCAAACTGGTCGAAGCTGGCGCAGGCCGGCGCCAAGAGCACGGTATCGCCGGGTTTGGCGCGCTCGGCCGCGATTTCGACGGCGCGCGCCAGGGTGCCCGCGCGCTCCGCGGGAATCACTCCGGCAAGCTGCGTTTCAATTTTTGCGGCGGCGTCGCCGATCAGGAGCGCCAGGCGGGCGTGCCGTGCGAGCGCGTCGCGAAGCAGGGTGAAGTCGCTGCCCTTGTCCTTGCCTCCCAGAATCACCAGCACGTTGCCGGAAAAGGCGTCCAGCGCCTTCAGCGTGGCGTCGACGTTGGTGGCCTTGGAGTCGTTAAAATATTCCACGCCGGAAACCGTATCGACGAACTCAATGCGGTGCTCCACACCCGCGAAACTTCTTACCCCTTGCGCAATCGCCGCGGGTTCCACGCCCACCAGCGTCGCGGCCGCCGCCGCGGCCAGAACGTTTTCCAGATTGTGGTTGCCGCGAAGGCCGATATCCCTGCGGCGGAGCAGCACGGTTTCCGCTCCATCCTTCGGCGGGCTCCAAGTAGAGCCCGCACCCGCTCTGCGAAACACAATTTCATCCTCGCGGACAAAACATCCCTGCGCGACGCGCTTCTGCCGGCTGAACCAAAATACTTCCGCGTTCGAGGGCGCGTATTGCGGGGCCATGGCGTCGTCCGCGTTCACCACGGCGGCGTCTTCGGCGGTCTGATTTTCAAAAATGCGCGCTTTCGCCCGGGCATAGGCTTCAAACGAACCGTGGCGGTCGAGATGGTCCGGCGTAAGATTGAGAAGCACGGCGACGTCCGGGCGGAACGCCACAATGGATTCGAGCTGAAAGCTGCTGGCCTCGACCACAGTGAAACCCGAGTCGCTCGACACATCCACGCGCGAAATCAGCGGCGTGCCGATATTTCCGGCAACCTGCACGGGTAGCCCCGCGGTTTCCAGGATGTGGCCGGTGAGTGCCGTGGTGGTGGTCTTGCCGTTCGAGCCGGTGATGCAGATCAGGCGGCCGCGGAGAAATCGCCAGGCCAGTTCGATTTCGCTCCACACCGGGATGCCGATGGCGCGCGCTGCGGCCAGCGCCGGCATGGTCGGCGTCACGCCGGGACTCGGAACGATCAAATCCTGTTCGACAAATGTGCGCGCGCCATGGCCGCCCAATTCGAGTGTGACGCCGGCGGCTCGCAGCTTCGCCGCCGTCTCGGCAATTTCGGATTCGGGGCGCTCTTCGGTGGCCGTGACGCGCGCGCCGCGCGCCGCGCAAAACAGCGCCGTGGCGATGCCCGTGCGCGCCAGTCCCACGACCAGCACCTGCTTGCCCGCGAGTTCGATTGCCGGTTTCAATGGTTCCCCTTTGCTCCTTATCTCAACTTCAGCGTGGTCAGCGAAAACAGCGCAAACACCAGCGCGGCGATCCAGAACCGCACGATGATTTTCGATTCGCTCCATCCCACCAGCTCAAAATGGTGGTGCAGCGGCGACATCCGGAAAATGCGTTTGCCGGTAAGGCGAAACGAGGCCACCTGCAAGATCACCGAAACCGCCTCCAGCACGAAAACCCCGCCCACAAAAAACAGCAGGATTTCCTGCTTGATGGCCACCGCGATCATTCCGATCGAGCCGCCCAGCGCCAGCGATCCCACGTCTCCCATGAACACTTCAGCCGGATGCGCGTTATACCAGAGAAATCCGAGGGCCGAGCCCATCAGCGCGCCGCAAAATATCGTGAGTTCGCCCACCTGGGGAATATGCGGCAGGTCCAGATAAGCCGAAAAACCAGCATGGCTCGTCACATACGTTAAAACGGTGAGCGCTCCGGCGGCCACCACCACGCAGCCGATGGCCAGCCCGTCCAGCCCGTCGGTAAGATTCACGGCGTTGGAAGATCCCACGATGACCAGCGCGATGAAAATCAGAAACGGCAAGTAACTCAGCCACCAAATATAGGGAGCCGTGAGCATCGAATGAATGACCATGTCCGGATGAAAATTCTTGAAGAACGGCACGCTGAGCTGCGTCGAATATTTCCCCGCCGCCGTCAGCGTGAGCAAGGCGACTGCGACGGCCGTGCTTGCCAGGACCTGCATGGCGAATTTGCGCTTGCTGGTAAGGCCCAGGTTTCTGCGCTTGGACACCTTGGCGTAATCGTCGATAAATCCGACGAACCCGAATACCAGCATGGTGAATACCGCAAGCCAGACATATTCGTTTTCCAGATCTCCCCACAGCAGCGTGGGCACAACGGTGGAAGCCACAATCAGCACGCCGCCCATGGTCGGCGTACCGGCCTTGGCTTGATGGCTTTTCGGACCCTCTTCGCGGATGAACTGGCCGATCTGAAGGTCACGCAGCCGGCGGATCACCCAGGGACCCAGCGCCAGAGTGATCAGCAGGGCCGTAATGCTGGCCAGCGCGGTGCGCACGGTGATGTAGCGAAACACGTTGAGCGCGTGAAAATAGCGCAGCAGCACGTGATAGAAGAGGTAGAGCAGCATCTCAGCCGCGCTCCTTCACGGGACCGCGCGCCGCGGCGGCAGGTTCGGGTTTGGGCCGCGCGAATCGCGCGTCCAGCGCTTCCACGATTCGCTCCATCTTTACTCCGCGCGAGCCTTTCACCAAAAGAAGATCTCCGGGCTCCAGCAGGTTCGCGATGAATCCGGCGGCATCGTCCGAGGACGGGAAAAATTTTGCGCGCGCGGCGGCCTGGCCCGATTCCACCGCTCCGCGAACGAAACTTTCCGCATCTCCCTGCACGCCGATGATCCAGTCGATTTTTTTATCGGCCGCGGCGGCGCGCCCGGCTTGGCGATGCAGTTCCGGCGAAGAAGGGCCGAGTTCCAGCATCTCTCCGGCGGCCAGAATGCGCCGCCCGGACGCAGGCGTATTTCCGAGCAGGCCGGTCATGGCCTCGAGCGCAACTGGATTGGAGTTGTAGCAATCGTTGATCACGGAAAATCCGGCGTCATAGCGGAGCACGCGCCCGCGCATGCCCGTGGCCTGCAATCCGGGAAATATTTCTTTCGCTTCCGCGGCGCCCACGCCCCAGACGCTCGCCGCGGCCAGCGCCGCCAGCGCATTGGAAATGTTGTGGCGCCCGGCGAGCGGCAAAGAAAGCCGCGCGCGGCCCTCGGGCCCCGCAAAATCAAATTCGCTGCCGTCCATGCCGCGGTCGTCGATATTTTCCGCGCGAAAATCCGCCGGCGCATCGAGACCAAAGGTCAGCACGCGTCCCGGAGCGACTTCGGCGAAACGCGCCACGCGCGTGTCATCCGCGTTCAATACGGCCACGCTCTCCGGCCCCGCGAGCCCTTCGATCAATTCGCGTTTGGCCAGCGCGATCGCATCGAGCGAGGCGAAAAATTCCAGATGCACGGGCGCAACGCGCGTCACCACACCCACGTCGGGACGCGCAATTTCCGCCAGGCGCTTCAGTTCCCCGGCGTGGGACATCCCCAGTTCCACGACCGCCGCCTCGTCCGCTTCCTCCAGACGCAGCAATTGCAGCGGCAGCCCATATTCGTTGTTCAGATTGCCCTCGGATTTCAATATGCGGAACCGCGCGGCGAGCAGCGCCGCCAGAATTTCCTTGGTAGTGGTCTTTCCGGCCGAACCGGTGACGCCTGCCAGGCGCCTTCCCCATTTGGTCCGCACGGATTGCGCCAGGCCTTGCAGCGCTTCCAGCGTGTCCCTAACCGGGAAGAGCCTGGAACGCACAGGCTCGCTGAATTCGCCAAGGCGATTCTCGGCGACGATGCAGGCGAGCGCGCCGGACTCCAGCGCGGCCACCACAAAATTGTGTCCATCGTGACGCGGTCCGTGTATCGCGACGAATAGCTGGCCACGAGCCACGGTGCGAGAATCAATCGAGACACCGGCCAACCGGGCCAGGGCGTCGAGGCCTCCGGGCCGCGTAACCCCCAGAGCGCGAGCCACTTCTTCAACCGTCCACCGCATAGCGTCCTCAAGGGGCTGGGTTTCACCGGTCTTGGGTCACCCTCGGATCAGGCTCCCTAAATATTGAAACAGTGCACGTTCCCTGCCGCTGCCTTGTGCTTATGGCCTCTGCGCCGACTGGTAGGGGCACGGCATGCCGTGCCCCTACAGGTCGGCGCCGTTCCCTCTAATCCCCGCCGTAGCCGCCCTTGCGCAGAATGCTTCGCACCACGTCGCGATCGTCAAAAGCAATGGTGCGGTCGCGCAAAATTTGTTGCGTTTCATGCCCCTTGCCGGCCAGCAGCACAATGTCGCCGGGGCGCGCCTGATCCAGAGCGATTTCGATAGCCCGCTGGCGGTCCGGTTCCACCAGGCATTTTGCCGGGGTGCGCTGCAAGCCGACGATCACGTCGTTAATGATCAGCAGCGGATCTTCGCTGCGGGGATTGTCCGAAGTCAGCACGACGACGTCGCTTGCGCGGCCAGCCGCCTCTCCCATGAGCGGGCGCTTAGTGCGGTCGCGGTCGCCTCCGCAGCCGAACAGCGTGATGATGCGGCCCGCGGGATTCAGTTCCCTGGCGGTAGCGAGCAGGTTGCGCAGAGCGTCATCGGTGTGCGCGTAATCCACAACCACCAGGAATGGCTGGCCCATGTCGATGCGCTCGAAGCGCCCGGGCACCGCCGTGAGTTGCGCAATTCCGGCGGCAATCACTTCGCGAGGCAGGGCCAGCGCCACGCCCGCGCCAATCGCCGCGAGAATGTTGTACACATTGGTTCGCCCAACGAGTTTCGAGCGAACTTCGATCTTGCCAATGGGCGTTTCCACGGTGCAATCGATGCCTGAAAAAGAAAGCGAGGGTTTGCGCGTGGTGATGTCCGCGCCGGGTTCCAGTCCATACGTCAGGGTGCGAACCGCAAGGCCGGCAAGCTGTTTGCCGTATTCATCGTCACGGTTGATGACGCTCGTGCCGGGCGCCGCCGCGCCAGTCCCTTGAAACAGGCGGCGCTTCGCCGCGAAATACTCCTCCAGGGTTTTGTGATAATCCAGATGATCCCGCGTGAGATTCGTGAAAATCGTTACGGCAAACGGGCATCCCCACAGGCGATCCATGGCCAGGGCATGAGAGCTGGCCTCGAGGACCGCGTGCGTGCCTCCCGCCAGGACCACATCGTCCAGAAATTCCTGCAGTTCGAGCGATTCAGGAGTGGTATGCGAAGCCGGGCGCGTTTCGGAAACCAGGCGGTGCCCAATCGTGCCGAGCAGCGCGGCTTTGCAGCCCGCGGCGCGAAGAATGGAATCGACTAGATAAGAGGTGGTGGTCTTGCCGTTCGTTCCAGTCACGCCGATCAACTTCAACACCTCGGCGGGGCGTCCAAAATAGTTTGCTGCCATGATGGCCAGCGCCTTACGCGCATCCTCGACCTGGATCCAGGGAAAACCCTTGGGCAAGCCCGCGGGAAGCGGTTGCTCGCTGGCGACGGCGATCGCTCCGTGCGCCACGGCATCGGTTACAAACTTGTTGCCGTCGGTTTTTTCTCCGCGGATGGCCACAAACAGCGTTCCGGGCTTCACCCGGCGGCTATCGTAGGCGATTTCCAGAATTTCCATATCTCCATGCGCGACGGATTTCCTGGCGTCCATCTTCACGCCGACGCCCCTCAACAGTTTCGCCAGACGCAGCGGGGCGCGGGCCGCCGCCGTCTTCTTCCCCTGCAGCAAGTCTTCGTTGTGTTCCACCACCGATTGCACCTTCACTGTCACCTGGTTTTCCTCCTGGCATCCAGAAGCATCAGGGAAACGTCGCGGTCAAATTGCACCGTAATTCGGCTGCCGCGGCGAATCATGACACCCGGCTCCGGAGATTGATCAGAAGCAATTCCCGTGCCAACCAGGACGGGATTGAGTCCCAACTGAATGCACAGCTCGGAAACTTCCCGCACGGTTTTGCCGCGAAGTTGCGGCGCGGGAATGCCTTGTCCTTCCTCCAGCTCCACCGTGGGAGCAGCCGCGCCTTGATCTGCCGGAGGTACGGGATCCTCCGGTGAACTGCTGGAGTCCGCTTGATCCGGGTCGAAATCGCTTACATCCGCCAGATCTTGATTCGCGCCGGACGTCCGGCTGGCTCGAAGCGTATCCGCCGAAAGGGGAACATCCCGCGGCACGTTCAAATAGGGGAGGACTTGCTGCGCGATGCGCTGGAATACGGGAGCGGCGACCGCGCCACCCTCATGTGCGCCGGCCGGCGAATCCAGCTGCACCAGAATCGTCACGGCCGGTGAATTGATCGGCGCAAATCCAACGAACGAAGCAATCAATTTGTGCGCGAAGTAGTGTCCCGTGTTGATATCGAATTTCTGCGCCGTGCCTGTTTTTCCCGCGGCGGTGTAGCCGTCGAGGCGCGCCCTTTTCCCCGTGCCGTCCAATACCACGCCTTCGAGCATGCGGCGCATCGTGGCCGCCGTGGTTTCCTGGATCACGCGGCGATGTTGCGGCTCCGGGGGTTCCTCCAGTTGCGTGCCGTGGCGCAGCGCGCGGACCACGTGCGGCCGCACCATCAGCCCTCCGTTGGCGATGGCCGACACCGCATTGATCATCTGCAGCGGCGTCACCCCCACTTCCTGCCCCATGGAAATCGAGCCCACCGATACCGGCGTCCAATTCCCCAGCCGGCGAAGCATTCCCCGGCTTTCTCCCGGCAGGTCGACGCCCGTGGATTGCCCAAAACCGAATGCGCGGATGTAATTGTAAAACTTGGGAGCGCCCAGGCGCAGGCCTACCTTGATGGCGCCGACGTCGCTGGAATAAGCCAGGATTTGCGAAACGCTGAGCCGGCCGTACGCTTTGTGATCGCGAATGCGGTGCCCGGCAATGTAGATCGCGCCGTTCTGGCAATCGATCATTTCATTGGGCCCGGTAATGCCCTGGTCGATGGCCGCGGAAAGTGTCACGATTTTAAAAACTGAACCAGGCTCGTACAGCGAACTTACGGCGCGGTCCGTGCGCGATTCGGGAAGGCTGTCCCTGGCCGCGTTCGGATTGAACGTGGGCCAGTTGGCAACGGCCAGCAATTCGCCCGTGTTCGGATTTTCCACGATCACGCTGCCGGAAATCGACTGCGTGTCATGAATGGCCTGCTTGAGTTCCTTTTCCGCGATGTACTGAATGTTTTCATCCAGCGTGAGCACCACGCTCGTGCCGGCGTCCGGAGCTTTGCTGGCGGAATCGTACCAGCGGCGATGGGCGTCGGCCAGGATCAGCATCTTGCCCGGCTTGGTGCGTATATCGTCATCGAGCGAGTACTCGATTCCACCCAGGCCTTTCTCGTCGATGTCCACGTAGCCGAGCACGTGCGAAGCAAGTTCCCGCTTGGGATAAAATCGTCCGCCCTCGCGCTGGAAATAAATGCCGCGCAAATTCATGGCGGCGATGCGTTCGACTTTATCCGGAGGAAGCTTGCGCGCGATCCAGGCAAAGGAACGGGAAGCTGCCAGGCGCTCGGCAATATCATCGGTGGGAACGTCCAGAACTTTTCCGATCAGGCGCGCGACCATTCTCGGATCGGCGATCTCCGAGGGGACCGCGAACGCCGAATCCACGGGCACGCTCATGGCCAGCGGGTTCATGTTGCGATCGAAAATTTCCGCGCGGCTGGCGCCCACGTCCACGATCAGCCGCTGCTGATGCTGCGCCCGCGAGTAATATTCGCTGTATCGGAAAAGTTGCAGGTAGGCCAGGCGCCCCATGGCCGCGCCGGTCCAAAGCGCCGCCAGGGCAGCCACAATCAGTAATCGTGTCCGTGGACTGCGCAGATCCATTTTTTTAACGTGCTCCACACCCCGACGCGGTCGGGACCTGCCGCGGATATCATCCTAATTTGGAAGTTTCCTGATACAGGAGGTCCGAGCTTTAGCTCGGACGTTCACACTTCGTTTCGCCGCGGGCTTTAGCCCCTGAACCTTCAGGAGTTAAAACCCCTGACTGGACGATCCTTCCGTCGAGGCTGAAGCCCCGATCTCCTGAAATCCAATTCCACTGCAAATTAGGACACTAGCTTTCCGAGCAGGACCTTGAGAAGCCTATCGCTGCGCCGGCTGCGCGCTGAAGGCGCGCGCCTCGGCCATCACGGCGTTCGGCGGCAAATCCATGGGTTCTACTTGTCCGGGCACCGGAGCAGTCAGCCCCAACTGGCGCCGCGCGATCACGTCGATGCGCCCGGGGGAGCGCAACCCGGCCACTTCCAGCCTGAGTTCCTGATTCAGTTCGGCGGCCTGCGATCGCTCGTTGCGGAGCGATTCCAGGTCATAGCGGAGCTGAATGGTCTCGAAATGTTGCCAGGCATAGAGCAGCGCGCACAGCGTGAGCAAAGCTCCCAGCGAAACCAGCCGCGCGCATTCACGAATCCGGTTGGGCGCCATGGGACGCACCAGACGCGAATTATCGATCTGCTTGACGGTGTAGAACTCGGTCATGGCAGTCACTCTTCCTCTTGCGGCATCCCGTGCTGGTCGGGATATTTTTCCTTTGGGATCCATTCTTCACCTGAATCGTTCCGCGCAATCGCGGAACCCGCGTCCGTTTTTTCCGCAACGCGCATCTTTACGCTGCGCGCGCGCGGATTGGCCGCGATTTCCGCGTCCGAAGCTTGAATCACTTTCTTGGTCAGAATTTTCAGCGTGCCCTCTTGCGCCAACCGCTGAAACGCCTGCTTGACGGGCCGGTCTTCGAGCGAGTGGTAACTGAGCACCACCCACCGCCCGCCTGGAGATAGTGTGGCAGGAACTCTAGAAAGAAACTGCCCGAGTTCCTCCATCTCTCGATTCACCGCAATCCGCAGCGCCAGAAACGTTTTTGTCGCGGGATGCAGCTTCTGCCTTCCCCTTACTTTTCGAGCCCCTGCCACAACCGTTGCCAGGTGTTCGGTGTCCCGTATGGGACGCGCGCGAACGATGCTCCTGGCGATTCTTCGTGAATCCCGCTCTTCAGCCAGCTGATAGAGCAGGTCGGCGAGTTCTTTCTCCTCGACCGTGTTCACAATGTCCGATGCCGTCTCTTCCATGTCGCGGTCCATGCGCATGTCGAGCGGGCCGCGCGTGCGAAACGAAAAGCCGCGCTCGCCCAAATCCAGCTGCATACTCGATACGCCCAGATCCGCCAGCACGCCGTCAGCGGGTGGGAGCCTGCGCTCCGCGAACACCTCGCCGATTTGTGAAAAGTTGGCGTGCACCAATGTCACCTTATCCCCGAACTCCGCCAGCCTGCCGCGCGCGATTTCCAGTGCCGCCGCGTCGCGATCCAGGCCCACGAATCTGCCCCCGGGCCCCAGCCGCCGGACGATTTCTATGGCGTGTCCCCCGAGCCCCAAGGTGGCGTCCACGTACAGCCCGCCCGGCTTGATCGCCAGCCAGTGCATCACTTCTTCGACCAGCACCGGCGTATGCTGCGCGTCCAAACTAAATGCCCAGATCGTCCAAAGTCTTCAGATCGTCGTCGTTAATTGCGCTCTTCTTCAGGTTGTCCAGCTGCCGCCCGTGATTCCAGACATCCAGGTACGTCAGGTGCCCCATCACGTCCACGTCGCCCTTCATCAAGGCCGCTTCCCGAAGCACCGGCGGAATCAGGATTCTTCCCTGGCCGTCGATTTCCACCGCCTGGCCGTAATAGTTGGTCCAGGTCAGGAACTTCTGCTTGGTCTTGTTGTGCGAAGAGAGCCTCGCCAGCTTGCTCTCCAACTCCTCCCAGACTTTCATCGGGAAGATCCGGGCGTAATCACCGGTTTCGCTCGTGACGTAGAACTGCTCGCCAAATCCCTTGAGCTCTTCCAGAAAGGCCGCGGGTAT
>Ga0316628_100004294_pt1 | contig 11156 bp, 8 predicted proteins | sample OWC_Aug_M2_C1_D5_FD_207648 | JGI IMG/M metagenome (GOLD analysis project Ga0316628, IMG submission 207648) | Wetland soil microbial communities from Old Woman Creek delta, Ohio, United States - OWC_Aug_M2_C1_D5_C | ecosystem: Environmental > Terrestrial > Soil > Wetlands | place: USA: Ohio... | reverse complement strand
GATCAGCGTGGCCGTGGTGGCCAGGAAAAACGAGTTGACGATGGGCCGCGGGGCCATGGTGACAGCGCGGATGAAATTTTCAAGGCTGAAGTGGCCGAAATACATGACCGGCCCTGAGGTCCGGGTCACGGACGAGATCATGACCACCGCAAAGGGGAAAAGCGCCACAAACACCAGCCCCGCGCAGAAGAACCAGACCAGGAGCATCGCCAACGGCCGGAGCGTTCTGACCTCCTGGGGGTTGAGGGAGGTCATGGCGTAGTTCCTGCGTGTGATCCAGTACTTCTGGAAGACCGTCAGGGCCAGGGTGATGGCGAGCAGGACCATGCTGAGCGCGCCGGCCATGGACGGATTCCCCCCCATCTCGCTGATGAACTCGTTGTAGGCCTGCACCGAAAGGACCCGGAAGTCCTCGCCGATCAGGGTCGGCACGCCGAAGTTTTCGATGCAGAGATAGAAAACGACCAGCGCCCCGGAAAGGATGGCGGGGGTGATCAGTGGCAGCGTGACCGTGAAAAAGACGCGCAGCCGGCCGGAGCCCAGGTTGGTGGCGGCCTCCTCCAGGGAGCGGTCGATCGCGTTGATGGCGGCCGAGACCATCAGGAAGACGAAGGGGAAAAACTGAAGCGTGAAGACCAGGACGATTCCCTTCCAGCCATAGATAGAGGGCGCTTCCAGGCCCACCTGCTGAAAGATCCTGGCCAACAGCCCGTTGCGGCCCAGCAGGAGCAGCCAGGCCTCGGCGCCGATGAAGGTCGGCAGGATCAGGGGCAGGGTGCCCAGGGTCTTCAGGATGCTTTTCCCGGGGAGCCGGTAGCGGGAAAGGAAAAAGGCAAACGGGATGCCGAGCAGGAGTGAAAAAAGCGTCGCCAGGGTGGACACGAACAGGCTGTTTTTCAGGCAGCGCAGGTAGAACGGGTAGTGAAAGAACGCCCCGTAGCTTTTCAGCGAAAAGGCGCCGGTCTCGGGGTCCACAAAGCTCGCCTTGAAGATGAAGAGGAGCGGGTAAACGACGGCAAAGGCGAGCAGCACGAAAACCAGCAGCAGAATGATGTTCCAGGTCTGGAAGCGCTTGGGCAACGCACCCACTTTCACCCCCGCAGCAGGACCGGCCGATCCGGCGGGATCCGATACAGCAGGCGTTCCCCGTCGGCGAGAATGCCGGTTTCCTCGGGGTGGTGCACCTCGACCGTCAACTCCTGCCCGGCCGGGCCGGAGACGCGGTAGCGCACCATGGACCCCAGGAAGGTGCTGCTCAGGACCGTTCCCGCCAGCACATTCCGGTCGTTCGACTCAGCCGAAGACACGACGCGGATCCACTCGGGGCGGATGGACACGGTGATGGATCGACCGGCGGGCCTGTCGCCCGTGAGGTGGATTTTCTGTCCGCCCGCCTCGGCGGTGATCAGGCCGGTCTGCGCGTCATAGGCGGCGACTTGAAATTCCAGGATGTTGCTGCCGCCCATGAATTCAGCGGCAAAGCGGCTCACGGGCCGGAAGTAGATCCCGGCGGGGGTTCCCACCTGTTCAACCCGCCCCCGGCTCAGGATGGCGATCCGGTCCGAAACCGCCATGGCCTCTTCCTGGTCGTGGGTCACGTAAATCGTGGTGATGCCCATGCGCTTCTGGAGGCGCCGGATCTCCTCGCGCATGCTGACCCGCAGCTTGGCATCCAGGTTGGAGAGGGGTTCGTCCATCAGAAGAATCTGGGGAGAGATCACGAGGGCGCGGGCGAGCGCCACCCGCTGCTGCTGGCCCCCGCTCAACTGGCTGGGCGCCCGGTGCTCCAGGCCTTCCAGCTGAACGCTTTTCAGAATGTCGGCAACGCGGCCGGCCGCCTCCGGGCGGGGGATCTTGCGGGCGCGCAGGCCGTAGGCGACATTGTCGTAAACGGAGAGATGCGGGAAGAGGGCGTAGTTCTGGAAGACCATGCCGGTTTCGCGCCGGTGGGCCGGGATCGCATTGACCACCCGGTCGCCGAAGCGGATTTCGCCTGCCTCGGGCATGTAAAACCCGGCGATGGTCCGGAGCAGCGTGGTTTTGCCGCAGCCGCTGGGGCCCAGGAGGGTGAAAAAATCACCCTCTTCGATGGTCAGGCTGACGTCGTCGATCGCCCGCGTCGCGCCGAAGCATTTGGTGATGCCGGTGAGTTGAACGCGCATGGGGTTAGCGGGAGAGGACGATCTCCTTCCATTTCTTCAGGATTTCCTTCTCCAGGGCGTTGGCCTCCATGGTGTCGAAGCTCTTCAGCAGCGGGATCTTGTTCACGGCGGGCAGGCCTGCCACCTCAGCCGCGTCGGGCCGGGCCGGCCGACGGGAGAATTTCGCAAAGATCTCGTCCACCACTTCCTTGCTGAGAAGATAATCAACGAATTTCCTGGCCTCGGCGGGATGGGGGCAGTTCTTCACAATGCCCAGCGCTTCGGGAGCCATGAAGGCGCCGTCGGTCGGATAGATGATCCCCACATTCTTGTCCCCGCCCTCGATGTAGCGGTAGGCGGCGTATTCCATGGTGACCCCCAGGGGGTATTCGCCGGCGGCGACGCCCTTGTAGATCAGGCTCGAGCTGTCCAGGATCTTGGCGTTGCCGATCAGCTTCTGGATGCCCTCGATGCCATAGAGCTTGTAGATGCCGTAGGCCTGGGCGTAGGCTGATCCCGACTTCTCCGGGTTGGCCATGACCACCTTGCCCTTCCACTGCGGTGCGAACAGGTCCTTCCACGTCTTGGGCATATCCGCTTCCTTGACCAGGGCCTTGTTGACCATGATGATCATGACGTGGGCGTTGCTGGCCGTCCAGCGTGCGTCTTTCTCGACGTACCCGGCGGGCAGGCCTGCCGCCTCCGGGGAGCGGTAGGTCTGGAAATTTTCCTTCGCGTTTTCCAGAACGGCCACATCACCGCTCCAGAACACATCGCACAGCGGCTTGTCTTTTTCGGCGGCAATGCGCTTCATGGCCTCGCCGGTCCCCAGGCGCACCACGGAGACCTTGATGCCGGTCTTCTCTTCAAAACCCTTGCCGACCAGGTCGATCAACTCGGACGGGTTGGAGGAATAGAGAACCACCTCGGCCGCGGCCGCAAGGCCCGGCAGGACCACCAGGGCGGCAGCCAGGATTGCCAGGTGTCTAAGTCCGCTCTTGTGCATGGGATCACCTCCTGAAGGTTTTCAATCGAGGCAGACTATATATGAGCGCATGCATTTGAGCAAGCGTATGACCGGCGGGGGGCCGTGAATGCGAGCGACGTTCCATATTGATATTGCATCTGGCAAGATTTCATCATTTTATTTTTCGACTGCTTCATGTATGGTTAATTTCTGGGCAATTATAAAAAGGCCAAGTTTTTAACTATGAGAGGAGGGCAGGAAAATGACCCGCATAGGCAGGAAAAACGGGATGGTTTTAACAGCGCTACTGTTAGTGATCCTCGTCAGTCTTTCATGCTCAAAGGGCTACAATAAGTATGCTGACGAACAGTATGCACAAGGCAAGATTTTTTATAACAACATGGACTATGACAGATCCATTGATAGTTTCACAAAGGTGTTGGAACTGGCGCCGGCCGGCGAGGAGAACAACCGGGTCTATTATATGCGCGGCTTGTCCTATTTGAAAAACAGACAGTATGACCAGGCCATATACGATTTTACAAAAGCCCTGGAACTAACCGGGGAAGGCGACAAAAGCATGAGGTTTCTGATTTTTGAGATGAGAGGTGATGCGTATTTCGGGAAAAGCGCTTGGACGAGCGCCATACAAGACTATTGGAAGGCCGTTTCCGAGGATGTCGATAACGAAAATGCAAAATATGTCTACCTGAACAGAGGCTGGGCATACCTTAACAACAACGATCCGGATACTGCCATAAAAGACTTTGATCGAACGATATCCATCGACCCCAAACTTGCCGAAGCCTATTACGGGCGGGGAAATGCGCAGCTGAGAAAAGCAGACCCACAACGTGCTTTAGCCGATGCAAAAGAGGCATTAAAGCTGAAGCCGGACGTTAAGAAGTACGATGATTTTGTCTATGAAATCACCTCGGGCACTAAGAGAAAATAGGTGCGTGTTGGATTTTCGGCAGAGGGTTATCATTTTGACCGGCTGGTGCAGCGGATGACAGCTCTTTTCGAAATAGCTTTCCATGAAGCCCAGCGAAAGGAGGGCGATACCATGAACCGGGTGTGCCTCTGTCTGATGGCGGCTGTCGTGCTGCTGGCCGTTCAGGCCGGCCCGCTGCAGGGCCAGGATGAATGGCTGAAAAAGTCTGAACTTGGGCCCTACGAACCGAAGACCTATGATGAAGAGCAGCTTTATGAGAAGGCCAAGCTGGAGAAGGAGGTGAATGTCTATTCCTACTCCTCGCGGGTGCACCAGTTCGGAAAGACCTTTGAACAGCAGTACCCCGGGATCAAGGTCAACGGATTCGACATGGACTCGGCGGAGATCGTGACCAAGATCCTGGCCGAGCAGAAGGCCGGCAACCATGTGGCCGACATCATTTTCCTCAAGGATCCGTCCGCGGTACAGCATGAGCTCCTGAAGAAGGGGTATGTCGTCACCTATGTCCCGCCGGACCTGAAGCCCGTTCTGCCCGAGCGTTTCCAGAAGCCTTTTCTGACCCACCACGCCAGCCTCGACGTTCTCGTCTACAACACCGAGGCGCGCCGGCAAGCCCCCGTGCGCAGCCTCTGGGATTTGACGAAGCCGGAGTGGAAAGGCAAGGTCCAGTTCTCGGATCCCACCAAGATGACGGAGTTCATCGAATATCTGGCAACGATCGTTCAGCACGGCGACGACATGGCCAAGGAATACCAGAAGGTGTTCGGCCAGCCGATCGCGCTGACCAAGGGTGTCCCCAACGCCGGCTACGAATGGATCCTCCGGCTGCTGAAGAACGACGCCGTCATCGCCGGGTCGACGAACGATGTTTCCAGTGCCGTCGGGCAGCCCGGCCAGGCGGCACCCCCCGTGGGCATCACGGCCTTCTCGCGCCTGAGAGACAAGGAGAAAAACCCGAAACTCGCCTTCGACGTGGCCTACGACCTGCAGCCGGTCATGGGGGTCGCCACCGAGGTGGTGATCGCCATCGTGAACCAGGCCAAACATCCCAATGCGGCCAAGCTCATGACCCGCTGGATGATGGGCGATGAAAAGGGAGGGCAGGGGTACCAACCCTACCATGTCCTGGGGGACATTCCGACTCGCACGGACCAGGCGCCGCCCGCAGGCTCCAAGCCCCTGCAGCAGCTCAACGTGTGGATGGCGGACCCGGCCTTCGTCTGGGACCATGGGCTGATGATCCGCGATTTCTGGCTCGGCAACTTGAAATAGGCCGCTGTCCCGAACGAGGGTTATGATGCCGGCGACCTTGCGGGCACGGTGGAACCGACTGCGGTTCGCGGCGGGACAGCCCCACGTGATGATCGGGTGGCTGGTGCTGATGCTGCTGGCGGTCGTGGTCATTGCCCCCTTTTTCCAGATGGTCCATGACACTGCCGTCTGGCAGGAGACGGACCGGCGGGTCAGCCGGGATGCCGAACCGGGGCAGTGGACCGCTTTCCACTACGACCGCGTTTTTTCAAGCCGCCTGAGCCATGCCATTTTTTATCGGCCCCTGCTCAACTCCCTGGCGACCTCGATCAGCATCTCCCTGCTCGCCATGCTCATCGGCGGATCGATGGCCTGGCTGCTGGTCCGGACCGACCTGCCGTTTCGCCGGGCTTTATCCCTTTTCGCCGTCATTCCGTATGTGCTGCCCTCGTACACGCTGGCGCTGGCCTGGCTCGACTGCTTCCGCAACGAACGGGTCGGCGGCGCCATGGGCATATTCCAATACCTCACCGGGATATCCTCGCCGGACTGGCTGGCCTACGGGTACCTCCCCATCGTGATCACGCTGTCGCTGCACTACTACCCGTTTACCTACCTCCTGCTTTCCGGCGCGCTGGTGTCGGTGGATGCGCACCTCGAGGAAGCGGGGGAGGTCCTGGGCGCTTCGCGCGGAAGGATCCTGCGGAAGATCACATTCCCCATCGTGCTGCCGGCCCTGCTGTCGGCATTCATCCTCACGTTCTCACGCGCCCTCGGAACCTTCGGCACCCCTTATTTCCTGGGTGCCCCCGTGCGGTATTTCACCCTGGCTGCAACCATTTACACCAACGTCGTCAACCGCACACCGGCCGTGGCGTACATCTCGGCCCTGGTGCTCATCCTCATATCCATGGGGATCATCTATGCCAACCAGCGGCTGACAGCCTCTCGCAGCTTTGTCACCATTTCCGGGAAAGGGTTCCACCACGGCCTGGCCCCGCTCGGGTGGGTTCGTTATCCTGCACTGGTGTTCGCCGGCGGGGTGATCCTTCTCGGGGTCTTCATCCCGCTGGCGCTGCTCTTCTGGCAGACGTTGATGCTCTACCCGAACGATTATTCGCTGCAGAACCTGACGCTTCATTTCTGGATCGGTGCTAGCTCCCCGGAACTTGCCGAAGGGGAGAGCGGCATCCTGCGCAACGAGCAGATCCTCGGAGCGGCCTGGAACAGCATCCGGCTTTCCGTGCTGGTGGCGCTTCTGACGGGTATGCTGGGCATCCTGATCGGCTACGCCGTGGTGAAGGGCAAAAAAACCTGGCTGGCCGCCCTGGTGGAGCAGGGCTCATTCCTGCCCTACCTCATTCCCAGCATCGCCTTCGGCGCCATCTATCTTTCCATGTTCACCGGCCCCATCGGCCCGGTCCCGGCCCTTTACGGCAGCTTCTTTCTGCTGGCGACCATCTGCATGGCGAAGAATCTGCCTTTTTCGGCTCGCTCCGGGATTTCCGCGATGCTCCAGGTGGCAGGGGAGATCGAAGAGGCCGCGGTCATGGCCGGGGCGGGGTGGTGGCAGCGGTTCCGAAAAATTCTTTTTCCGCTGACACTCACAGCCTCCCTCTCGGGATTCATCCTGGTCTTCATCGCCACCATGCGCGAGCTGTCCCTGATCATCCTGCTCGTGACCCCCAACACGCGAACCCTCACCACGATGACTTTCCGCTACGTCGAGCAGGGCTACGCCCAGTTCGCCGATGCGATCATCGTGCTGATCGTCCTGATCGTGATCGCCGGGGAGTTCCTGGCCCGGCGCTTCGGCAGAAAGGAGCCTGTCTGAAATGGCCTTTATCGAGCTCGAGCGGGTGACCAAGCGCTTTGGCGGCATCACCGCCGTGGAGGCGCTCGACCTGGCCGTCGATGCAGGGGAGTTCCTGACGATCCTCGGCCCGTCGGGCTGCGGGAAGACGACGGTGCTGCGGATGATTGCAGGCCTCGAGATTCCCGACGCAGGGGAAATCCGCATCGGGGGGCAGACCGTGTTCTCCGCCCGCGAGGGGGTCATCGTTTCCGCGGGGAAACGCAACGTCGGCCTCGTTTTCCAGTCGTATGCCCTCTGGCCCCACATGACGGTTTTCGAGAACGTGGCCTTCGGCCTGGCGGTTCGCCGCACCGACCGCAAGACGATGGATGAACGGGTCGCGGAGGCCCTTTCCTACATGCGCCTGGAGGACCTCGGGGAACGGTATCCCCAGCAGTTGAGCGGCGGGCAGCAGCAGCGGGTGGCCCTGGCCCGGATGCTCGTCACGAAGCCGGCGCTCTTTCTCATGGACGAGCCGTTGTCAAACCTCGACGCCAAGCTGCGCATGGAGATGCGCACCGAGATCAAGCGGCTGCACCGTGAAAACCGGGCCACGACCATCTATGTCACCCATGACCAGAACGAGGCGCTGACGCTTTCCACTCGCATCGCGGTCATGAAAAAGGGAGTTCTCCAGCAGCTCGCTCCTCCCCGGATTATCTACCGGAAACCGGCCAGCCTTTTCGTTGCGGATTTCGTCGGCAGCCCCACCATCAATTTCATTCAGGGACGCATCGACCGGATGCAGGGAGCCCTGGCGTTCCATGGCGACGACGTGGTGCTCTCTCTTCCGGCCGGCCCGGGGGCGGCGGGACAGGCGGTGGTGGCGGCTGTTCGATCGGAAGACATCCGGCTGCTGATCGCAAGGGAGGAGGGCGCCGTGAACGCCGAGATCGATTCCGTCCTTCCGGCCGGCGCCGACGTCATCCTGAAGGTGCGGAAGGAGAAAACGGTGCTGACGGTGAGACAAACCGGAGAATTCAGCGGCGAGGTCGGAGACCCGGTTTACTTCCAGATCCCGCCGGAAGCGATCAGTCTTTACGACCCGGAAACCGGAATGCTCCTCTCCAGTGAATAGGTGAGCGGGCTCTCCAAGCTCAGTAAAGGAAAGGGCGCTTTTTCATGGACACCGCGGCGTTGCAGAGCTTTCTGGAGGACCGGCAGACCTCTGTGCGGTTTTTGCGCAGCCAGCCGCTGCGCGCGATTACAATCGTCCACCACAACGACACCGACGGTATCGCCGCCGGGGCCATTCTCAAGGCCGCCCTGGCCCGGGACGGCTACACGACCGAGAATATACCGATCGAGCGCGTTCACCCCCTGTTTCTGCCCCGGATCCACACCCCGGACCGCAGACTGATCCTTTATGCCGATCTGGGCAGCCAGTCGCTTTCGCAGATCGCCGATGCCATGCGGGAGGGCAGCTGCGTTCTGGTCCTCGACCACCATCTGCCGCTCATCTCCCGCGGCGGCCCGCTGCGCAAGGATCTCCTCCTGGTCAACCCAGAGCTTTGCGGCATCGACGGCGACCTTCAGGCCTCGGCGGCCGCGGTCGCTTTTTTCTGGGCCCAGGCGCTGGCCGGCGCAAACGACGACCTGGCCTACCTTGCCGTCATCGGCGCCGCGGGGGACCACCAACTGGTTCAGGGCGATTACGCCGGCCTCAATCGCATGGCGTTCGAGATCGCCTGCCGGCAGGACACCATCCGCTGCGCTTCCGGTGCGGCGGCCGACGCCGTTTTCCCGCTCTTCAAGCTGGAAAAGGCCGAGGCAATTTCTCAGAGGATCCTCGACCTGGCCGTGGCAGGCTACCATCAGGGCGGGGCGCTGCTGGCGATTGATTTTTGCCTGAATGGACCGGGCCGGGATCAGGAGCGATTCGCCGCCCGGGTGCGCAAAGTGCAGACGCAGCGGTTTCAGCGCGAAATGCTGCGGATCGAGGAACACGGATTGGAAAGCCGGGGGTGCATCCAGTGGATCGACACGGCGGATCGCCTCCACCCGCTGGGCCTCAAGGCGATCGGGATCCTCTGCCAGCAGCTTAGCACAGGGGCGCTCGTCCACCCGGACAAGTACCTGGCCGGGTTTCAGGATTTTCCGCGGGATTTCCCGCTTCTCGGGACCTTTGAGACGGAGGAAACCAAGGTATCCCTGAGGGTCCCGCCGCGAATTCGGGCGGCTATCGAAAAAGGGGAAAAGCCGCACCTGGCCGAGATCGTGCCGCCGGCGGCCGACGAGGTAGGTGGCCACGCCGAAGGCTGCCACCGCTATGCCGCTGCGTGCACAGTTCCCCGCGAAAAGCGCGCTGCATTCATCCGGGCTTTTGAAAGACATGTCAACCGCGCCGGTCAAACAGAATAGAGTTTATAATTGATCTATGTCAATGGAATATCCCTTCTTTTCAGACTGGAAAGACCTGCGCTGAAATTGCCGCATGCAAGGTCCTGGACCGTTGCCGAAGCCCCCGTGTCATTTGGGCCGGCGCATGCGGGGTGCAGACCCCTCCGGGATTTCCCGCCTGAATCCAGAACAGAATCGCTCAAGTTAGATTAGAATAAAAGACTCAACGTCAGCCATAAGCTCATTGGCGTTCCCTTGTCTTTTCGGGCCATGGCGGAAGGCCCGAGTCCCCCCTTCGCGGTCGTCGTTGACGGGCCAGTTTTCTGAATGTATCTTCCACCGGGGTTCCGGGGACCATGCAACATATGCCGGGGGCCCTCGCGTTAAACGTCCAAACGAGAATGTGCGCATGCAAGCAAAAATGATCAGCGATCTGAAAACACCTGCGTTCCTGGTCGACCTCCCGATACTTCAGCGGAACATCGGCGAAATGGCCAAACGAGCCCAGCGGCTGGGGGTGAGGCTCCGGCCGCATGTGAAAACCCACAAGACCGCCGAAATTGCCCGGCTGCAGGCACCGGGGCCTGATGCCGCCATCACGGTTTCCACCCTGGCCGAGGCCCGGTTCTACAAAGACAAAGGATTCCAGGACATCACGTATGCCTGCCCCCTGGACCCCAACAAGATCCCCGAGGCGGCCCAACTCGGCCGGGACATGCGGAACTTCAATCTTCTCCTGGATCATCCGGACACTTTCGCTGCCCTTGAATCCTACGGCCGGGGGAACAAGATTCGCTTTGCCGTGTTCCTGAAAGTCGACTGCGGCTACCACCGGGCGGGAGTGGACCCGGAAAAAAGCGAAAGCTACCTTTTGGCCGAACAGATCCATAACTCTCGTTATGTGGAATTCCGGGGAATTCTAACCCATGCCGGGCATTCCTATCACTGCCGGGGGGCCGAGGCGATTGCCGCGGTCGCCCGTCAGGAACGGGAAATAATGGCTGGTTTTGCCGAGGGTCTCAAGAAGAGAGGGATTGAGCCCATCGTTGTCAGCGTCGGCTCCACGCCGACTGCGGTGCACGCCCGGTCATGGGAAGGGGTTTCGGAAATCCGGCCTGGGAATTATGTCTTTTTTGACAAATTCATGGCGGATATCGGGGCCTGCGCGTTCGAGGATTGCGCCGCCACGGTTCTCGTCTCCGTCGTCGGCCATTATCCTGAACGGAACCAGATACTGGTGGACGGTGGCGCCCTGGCTTTTTCGAAGGATCCGGGCGCAGTCCATGTAGATCCAGAGGCAGGTTTCGGCGCCGTGACGGGTCATCCCGACCTCAGATTCAAATCCATCTCCCAGGAACTGGGGGTCATCACCAGCGCAAGCCGGATGCCCTTTGAGAGCTTTCCGATCGGGGGCCGGATGCGCATCGTGCCGAATCATTCCTGCCTTGCAGCGGCGCTGTTCCCCGTCTATCATGTGGTCGAGGGCAGCCGGGTGGTGGATGCCTGGGTCCCGCATCGGGGTTGGTGAGAAAAAGGAGGGATAAATGCCGGAACCAAACCCTGATCATCTCAAGGCTGTAATCAACGCTATCAACGATGGCCCCTTTTTCAAGCATATGTCAATGCGGGTCACAGAAATCGGTGTGG
>Ga0316628_100004293_pt1 | contig 11156 bp, 4 predicted proteins | sample OWC_Aug_M2_C1_D5_FD_207648 | JGI IMG/M metagenome (GOLD analysis project Ga0316628, IMG submission 207648) | Wetland soil microbial communities from Old Woman Creek delta, Ohio, United States - OWC_Aug_M2_C1_D5_C | ecosystem: Environmental > Terrestrial > Soil > Wetlands | place: USA: Ohio... | reverse complement strand
AGCACGCGGCCCAGTCGCAAACGGAGCGCCGCGACCGTGTCACGGTCACCATCGTCGTCCGCCGCGGCAATCGCCTTGCGGTAAGCAGAAATCAGATCGTCCCATCGCGTCGTCAGCTCCGCGACGCGCTCGACGTCCGCCTGGCACCGCTCGTCGCCCGGCGCGATCTCGAATGCCGCGATGTAGCGCTCGAACGCCTTCGCCGTGTCCTTGATGCGCGTCTCGTACAGCGACGCCACTTCGCGGAGCAACTCGAGCCGATCCCCCGGATCGGTGACGTGGTTGAGCTTCACCTCGATGGCAGAGGCCAACCCCTTCGGGTTGTTCATGCTCCCGTAGATCGGGATCAGCCGCTGCGCGGCATCCAGGTGATTCGCGTCGAAGCTCAGGATTTTCTCGTACGCACGAGCGGCGCGGTCCGGTTTGCCCTTCTGGGTCATCCAGAGCTCGGCGATCTTCATGAGCATGCCGATGCGCTGGGCATCGTTCTCCGCACGGCTCTCGTTGCTCTCGAGAACGCGGATGAACTCGTCCCACTTACCGCTCTCGGCGTAGAAGACCTCGAGGTCGTCCCAGCGCCCGAGCGTGACGTAACGCTTCTTGAGCTGCTCCTGCGCGCGCCGGTCGTCCGGCTGGAGCGTCAGCAGCATCCGGTAGGCATCGACCGCTCGCTCCTCGTCCTTCAAGCGGTCACCGGCGATTTGACCGAGCTTGTTCAAGAGGTCGATCTTCTTGGTGATGTCGGCGGTCGCCTCTGCGAGCTTGTACAGAACGTCGGCGAGCTTTTCGTAGTCGCGCGCGCGCTCGTAGAGCTGAGCCAGGGCGTTCAGCGCGTCGAGATCCTCCGGGTCGTTGTCGACGACGACGGCCCACAGCGCAATGCAGATCTCCGGCTTCCTCACCTTCTCCGTCGCGAGATTGGCGAGCTCCTTGAGCGCCGCGACGCGGGCAGCTGCCGAACCGAGCTGCTCGGCCTGGCCCTTGCGGAGGGAGATGAGCTTCTCCCAGTCCCGCCGTTTCTCGTACATCTGGATCAGGTACTCGACGGCCTGAGTGTGCCCGGGCTCGAGCTCGATGATCTTCTCGAAGACCTTCACGGCCTCCGCCTGATTCATGAACTTCCCGACGTAGAGCTCCGCCGCCTTCTCGTAAAACGCGACCCGCTCCACCGCGTCCTGTACCTCGTCACCGAGGGCGATGAGGGTCTTCACGTACTCGTGATGACGGTTTGCCGCCTCTTGCTGCGCAAGAAGCTTGCGGAGCTCTGCAATCTTCTCCGGATCGCCTCCGGCAGGTGCGGGTTGCTGCACGGCGGGCTCCTTCTCCGCCGGCTGCGCTGAGGCTGGTGCAGCGGGACCGGGTGCGGCCTGCGCGACTGGTTCGGCGGCCGGCTCCGCGGGAGGGGGCTCCGACGGCACGGCAGCGGGCGCAGCGCTCGACTGTGCGGCGCCGCTGCTGAGCGACTGCCCAATCTGCGCCTCGAATGCCTTGACCGCAGCATGCTCGGGAGCGATCTGCGCAACCCGCTCGAACAGCGCGCGAGCGCGGATCAGATCTCCGATCTGCCTCCACAGGACGAGCCCTGCGTTCGAGAGCAGGAAGGCAACCGCCTGCGGCTCTTCGGTCCCAGTCGAGAGCCGCTCGGCGAGCGAGACGACACGCGCCCAGTCGCCGCCCATCGTTCCGTAAATCTCGCGCAGGTAAGCGAAGCCCGCCTCGTTCGAAGGGTCCGCCTGCACGGCTTCTTGGATGAACTCGGCGCCGAGCTCGTGGTTCTGGTGGCGCATCGCCCAACGCGCGCCAAAGCAGAAGGCGATCCGACCACGCTCGCCGGCATCTTCGATCTTGCCGAGGATCGCACGCTGATAACCGAGAATCTCTCCCCCGCGCTCGGTACGAGCGAGCTCGTCCTCGAGGAGAGAAGCGACAACCACGCTGGCCGGATAAGCCGCGTAGGCCTGCTGGAGAATCCCTTCGACCTCCTCTGGCGCGAACCTCCGCGCGATGCGGGCGGCGCGCGCCAAGAGCTCCGCGCGTTCCGATGCCTGCTTCGCTTCGCGGCTCGAACGCAGCAACGTGGCGACTCGGTCCTGCCAGTCACCCTCACCGACCTGAATGTCGTGGAGGAGCTCCCCAGCCGGGGTCGGCTTGCCCTGCGCGGCCTGAAGGGCCTTCGCATAAGCCTCCATCGCACGGTCCGTGTCTCCCGTGTCGCAGAGAACGTCTCCGAGCTGGCAGTACAGCTGGCTCGCGATCGGGCCATCGGCGGTCTTGAGCTGAAGCTCCAGCAGCTTCTGGACCATGTTCAGCTTGCCGAGCTCCCAATAGACCTCGCGCGCTTCCGCAAGCGCCTCGACGAGGCCCGAGTTCAGCTTGAAGGCGTCCTGGAAATGCTTGAGAGCCTTCGCGCCCTGTAGGAAGCGCTCGCGCAACAAGCGCCCCAGGCGAAGGTGGTATTCCGCCTGCCGACGGGGATCTTCGGAGCTGGCAATGCCTTGTTCCAGTGTTTCCTGGAGCCCTTGCCAGTCGTGATTCCGTTCACGCAGATTGAGACGCTCCTCTAGATTCATGCTTCCTCGAAAACCTTAGAACGCCATGGACGCGAAAGCCCACGTCCCCCGAAAACCGGCAGCGTGCCGGCTCGGGAACGTGGACCTCCGCGGCCTTTCGCCACTCACTGAGTGCCGCCGAGCTTTTGGATGAGGTCGCTGGCGGTCGCGCATTGATCCTTGAATTTTTCGGCAGCCTGGGCGCCCTTGCAGACGCGCTTGCTGAATGAATTCAGAAGGCGAACCGCCTTCTCCTTCTGGGGCGGATTCATGACGGCATACGTGCTGCCAAGATTGAACCCGATCTCCGGATTCTGATCGCCCGCGACGTCGTTCGCTTTCTCGAGAGCGCTGACCATCGAAGGCTTGTCGCCGCGCGCCTGGTAGACCATGGAGAGCAGCACGTACATCCCGTAGAGATTGTTCTTCGTGTGCTCGTCCGAGGGCTGGATGATCCGCGTGCCTTCCTTCAGCACTGCCTCGGCCTGGTCGTACATCTTGAACGCGACCAACGTCTCGGCGAGCGGCGGATAGAAGTACGGCACGGTCGGATCGTGCTCGATGGCCTTGGTCCAGTTCTCGAGAGCGGCTTGCTCGTTGTCCGTCCAGAGATTCGCCGTACCGAGCTCGTGGTAGCACTCCGCGTAATTCGGATCGGCCTCGATGCACTTCTGGAGCGGCTGCTTCGCTTCCTCGTACGCGTCCGGGTTGCCCTGCGCAGCCTTCTGCATGAGCGCAAACCCGCGCCGGTACGAGTAGTTCGCGAACTCCGGCGCGAGCTGAACCGCATGGGCCAGGGTCGACGCCATCTTGTCCCAGTCTTCCTTCTTCTGATAGGCGTTCGCGAGCTTCGCGAAGATCAGATGATTGGTCGGATCGAGTCGAGTCGCAGCTTCGTACTTCTCGATCGCGCCTTCGACGTTCACCTTGAGGGACTTATCCGCCTCGTTTGCGACGTTGATCGCCTCGATGTGATCGCGGCTACAACCCGCAGCCCCTAGTACCATCGACAGCCCCACGGCCACCGAAGCGACTCGTTTTACGCTCTCGTGCTTCATCGCGAGCTCACCCTTCCCTGATCTGTTGATGTGGGAACGCGCCAGACTAAACAAGGTCACGAGCATAAAGATCGAGCGGCCCTAAGTAAAGGCGTTCGTTACGACGAATCGCCCACAATTTCCTGGGCTTTGACGTCTCGTTCGGCTCGCCTCAGCCACGCCGACACGCGGCGATCGATTCGGACCCACTCCACTCGAGCTTGCTTCCGTTGCTTGCCGCCTCTGCTCGGCCACGTCCTCGTCCACGTCCGCTCGCGACCGAGACGTAAAGCCACGCTCCGAGTTGCCCGAGCATCCTGGTGTCTCGCAGATCGGGCGATCGAGCGCGCACGGTGCGCCCCTGCCGGCGTCACGTTTGCGCCACGGCTGTGCCCACTCCAGAAACGTTCGCGTGACCTGGCGGGCGTGCAACGGCAACCACTCGTCTCGAGGCGGACGCCGTCACTGCCAAACTCCGCCCCGCGCGGACCGTTCGCGGAATTCCCCGCGAAAGGCGCACCCGACGAGCGCCCTCAAGCTCCACGCCCGCCGTTTCCAGCGCCCAGGCCCAGCCGGGCGCACACTGAACCGGCCGGCGCACGCGCCGGCCGAAACCCTCAGCCCGGCGAGAACATGATCGGATAAACGACCGTGACGATGCCGCCCTCGGGCTGGGGGAAGCTCAGCCCGTAGTAGTTGCGGATCACACACTGTACGACCGCGGAATCCGGGATGTCGGAGCCACCGTTCGAAACGTTGGACACCGACCCGTCACGACCGATCACGAAGCGAACCTGCACGCGCCCTTCCAGGTTCGGGTTCCGCGAGAGCCCCTGCTCGTAACACATGCGGAAGCGGCCGTAGTTCTGGCGGACGATACGCTGAATGACTTCCGGCGGAAGACGACCGCTCACCGTGGTTGCGCCCATGCGCACCTGCGGCGCCTTGGCGGTGTGACCACCACCGAGCCGACCGTGGCCCGAGCCGAAGCCCTGACCCGTTCCAGTGCCTGCGCCGTGCCCGAGTGTCCCGATCGACCCGAGGCCGATACCCTCGCCGCGACCGCCACCACCCTCGCCGATGCCCGACAGACCGAGACCCCCCGCGCCGTACGCGTCGCCGATCTCGTCGCCGAACATATTACCCATCGCGCTGACGGAGTCCGTGCCGAGCGACGTATCGCGCCCCCAGGGTGCGGTCGGCGCGTTCGGGTCGCCAGCGGCCCCAGTATTGAGGAGCCCGATCATCCCGAACTCCATGGCCTCACGGAGAGCGGCCTGGCGAGCGATATGCGGATCCGGATTGTCCTGAGGGCCCTGGACGGCGTAGCGCTTGTTCGTCGCTTTGCTGTCCTGCTTGCCCATCGAGCCTTCCTCGCCTTTGGCTCGAGTACCCGTGCCGCCTTCCTTGTTATCGGCGTTCGCGTCCGGCGGCTGCTCGGTCTTCTCCTCTTCCTGCTCGCGCTCCGCCGCGGCATCGAGGAACTGTTGCATCAGATACAGGGCGTTTTTGTCGATGTCCTCGTCGTCCGTGAGCCCGAGCGGGGGCACGAAGAACGCCATCGCCGCGATGAAGCCGCCGACCCCGAGAAATGACGCCCCGAAATACAGCATCACGCCCCAGTCGATGCCCGCCCCGACTCCGTGCTTGATCGGCTTGCCCGCGTTCACGGCCGCGACCTGGAACACGAAATCGTTCAGCTCGATGCGTGCCTTGCCGCCGCCGCCGAGCGACAGCTGCTGCGCGCCGCTCATCTCCGCGCAAGGCTGAGCCCGCTGCCTCGCCTCATCCAGCGACATCTTGGGTTGCCCCGGCAGCTCGATCGAGCCCCGGGCGCCCGCCGGAATCACCACGCTGATCGAGCCGCTGTCGGCCAGCACGACGGGCATGCGGGTCGTTCCGAGCTTCTCGGACGGGATGAAGAAGTCCGTCGAGAAATTCTTCCCCTGCTCCTCACCGACGTAGAAGTTCCTCGGCGGCGTGAGATGTGACACGTGCAGCACGTTGCTGCCCCAGAGCACCATCACCTCGACCGCCTGCACGTGAACGAGCTCGACCTCGTCCCCCGGAACGTCGGGCCCGCTCTTGACCAGCGTGTAGGTATACGTTCCCGGCGGCGCATCATCGGGCACCTCTTGGTGCGAATGCCCCCTCGAAGCGAACGGGTTCGATGCGCCGAACGGGCTCGCCGCCGCTGCGAACGGGTTCGACGCCGCCGGCGCCGCTGCGAACGGGTTCGAGGCCGCGGGTGCCGCGGCAAAGGGATTCGACGCCGCCGCGAAGGGGTTCGAGGCCGCGGCGCGCGGGGGCGGAGCCGACGGCCTCGCCGCAACGGCTTCCGCCTGCGCCTGCGCGGATTCCAGCACGACCTGGGTTCCGCCGATCTCGATCTTGTCGCCCACGTGAAGCTTGCACTTGTTCACGCGCGCGCCGTTCACCAGTGTGCCCGGATCGTTGCCGAGGTCGATCAACGTGATGTCGTCGGGCCCCCCCACCTCGATAACGGCATGCATGCGCGACGCAGCATCGTCGTCGATGCGAAGGTGGCTCTTCGGATCTTTGCCGACCTTGACGATGTCCTGAGCCACGGTCTCCCGCCGCTCCAGGGTGTCGCCCCGATAAATCGCAAAGTTTAGAACGGCTTTGGCCATGCTGTTTCGATTCCTGAGTGTCTCGGAAAGGCAAACCCCGCGTGGGGCGACGACGAACTGCGAACGACTAGAGGTTCTCGACGGACTTGAGCATCTCGGGCACGAACGACGTTCGCGGCCGGATCAGCGTCGTCCGTGCAGCGCGCGGGCGAACGCGAATCGTCGCATCGTTCGGACCGAACCCCCCTGCGCTGAGAGGATCATCGTCGAACTCGTAGCCGTAGCCCTCGTCCTTGCCCTTGTCCTGGGCATGCACGACGGCGCTCCCCGCGAGGATCGCCGCACCGAACGCCACCGCAGTCACACCGACTCGTATTGATCGCAGCATTGCAACCTCCACGGAATTTTCCGCGAAATTACAGTTACATTGTACTCAGGACGCCCACTCATCGTCAACACCGAACAACGCGCTCGACGTTAAGACATCTCCAAGACGTCGAAGTTCCCGGCGTCGGTCGTTTTCTCTCGCGCCGCCGGGAGCATAGGCTCACTTCTTTGCGGGAGCTGGCGGTGCCGCGGCTCCGGCAGCAGGCGCGCCGCCAGCAGGCGGGGGCGGTGCGTTCTTCGCCGCCTCTGCAGCGGCTTTCTGCGCCTCTTCGTCCGCCTTCTTCGCGGCTTCACCCTGCTTGATGAAGTCCACCGTGTCCTGGATGTCCTGCGAGCGCTCCTTCGCGCGCTTGACCGCGGCGCTGAACGCGTCGTTGCCGCTCGCCTTGCTGACGAACGTCTTGTAGATCTCCGCGGCCTTCTCGAGCATGGGCACGGCCTGCTCCTGCGAGCCCTTCGCGCGGTACTCCTGCGTGAGAATCGCCTCGTTGTAGTAGGTCTCGGCGCGCTCAGGATCGAGCTTCTTGCACTCGTCGAGCTCGGCCTGCGCCTCGGCGACGTTCTTGTCGAAGTTGGAGTCGTCGATCGACCCGCGCAGCGCCAGCGCCAGGCCGAGGTGCGCCTCGTACTCCTTCGGCTTGAGCTTCAGCGCGTCACGGTACGCCGCGCCCGCCTCCTTGAAGCCGCGGAAGGACAGGTTCACCGCCCCGTAGTTCATGTGCGCTTCGAAGAACTTAGGATCGAGCTCGCGGGCTTTCTTGAAGCTCTTCACCGCGCCGTTGTAGTTGCGCTGCTCCACCTGGATGAGGCCGGCGGTATTGTAAATCGCGGCGTACTTGGGGTTCTTCGCGATGCCCTGGGCCGTGACCAGAGCCGCGAGGTCGAGCATCTGCTGGTCCACGTTCTTGCCGGCGGCGCCGGAGACGACCAGGGCCGACCCCTTCCGCCCCGACTTCCGGCCCGCCTTCGCCTTCGCCTGGTTCAGGTAATAGATGGCGAGCTGGTTGAACGCCGGCATGAAGGTGTCGTCGATGGCGAGCGCGCGCTGGATGTTCTTCACCGCGCGTTCGAGGTCGTTCTTTCCGTCGGAGTCCGAGGAATCGCTCCCCCGCTCCATCTGGAGCGCCGCGACGCCCACGAGTGCATCCGCGTTCTGAAATTTCGCGTCGCGAATGATCTGGTTCAGCTTGTCGATCGTCGCGTCGAGATCCTGCGTCCGCTGGTACTCGTACAGCGCCAGCTGCGCCGCGGCGCGGTGGAAGCTCTTGTCCGCATCCACCGCGGCCTGGAACTCCTTCTGCGCATCCGAATGCAGCTCGCAGCGCTGGAAGCTCAGCCCCGCGTTGAACAGCGCGGAGGGGAACGCGTGGCTCGTCGCGGACTGTTGCACGTCCGAGGACTTCACGAACATCTGAGCGACGTCTTTACAGGTCGCCTCCGTCCAGTCGAACGCCTTGTCGTGGTCCACGAAGGCCTTGAGAGCCTCGTCGAAGCTCTTGGCGGCTTCCTTGTGAACGGTTTCCCCCGTGCTCGTCCGGAACCCGCTCCGCTCGGCAGCCGGCAGCTCTACCGGCTTGCCTCCGACGGAGGCTCCGCCACCGCATCCGACAATCCCGCCCAGCATACCCAGCAGCACCACACTCGTTGAAACGCGCGTCATCTTCAGCTCCTTGAACTTCTGGAAAGAAGGGGCCCCGGCGACCGCGCCGCCGGGGCCGACCGACTCACTTCTTGTCGTCCTTCTTCTCTTCCTTCTTCACGGGCCGCTCGGCCTTCTGCGCCGCCGCAATGATGTACGGCTCGCCGCTGATCTGGAGCGGATAGGCGCGCTCCTGGAGCGTGCTGTTGACCCGCGTCGGCGCGCCACGGAACTCGTCGATGAGGTGGAACTCCGACTTGTAGTTCTGTGCGAGCCACTCCTCGCAGGAGCGCGAGAACTCGTCGAAGTACTGGTACGTCACCGAGTAATCGAGGCACGTCTTGAAGGCGCCACGAGCGGTGAGCTTCTGGGGCTCGGAGGCCTCGTCGAGTGAGGCGTAGTACGCCTGCCGGAGCTCGACGTCCTTCTTGATCTTGTCCGGAATCGGCGCCGCCCGGAACTCCTTCACGAACTGGCCCCACATCCCTCCGACACGAGCGCCCGCTGCGATGACCCATTGCGGCGGCGGTACCGGCTGGAGGTTGACGATCTTCTTGTACTCCTCGGTGGCCTCGTCGATGGCCGGCTTCTTCTTGCCGATCCAGTCCTTGACCTTCGTCTGGATGTGCTTCTTGACCTCTTCCAGCGTGCCGGGGCCCTTGTATTCGGGGAAGACGATCTTGTCGACCTTCGCCCGCTTCTGCTCCGCGAAGAAGAACATCGCTTCGCCGACCGAGGTGAGCGCCTTACCGAGCCGGCGCTGCTTGCCCGCCTCGTCCTCACCAGCGATGCCCTGGATGGCGCCAACGGCCTTCTCCGGATCCTTCCAGAGCGAGACCACCTTCGCGTACTCGCGACCCGCCGGGACCGGCTGGTTCAGCTTCATCAGGACCTTCGCGAGCAGCTGGTGCGCCTGGATCTGCACGTCGGGCGTGGCCCTCTTGTCGATGAGGTTCATCGGCCCGCCCTGCAGACGCTTGCGCGCGTTCTCCCAGTCTTCCTTCTGCGCGTAGTGGTCCGCGATCGCGAACGCGATCTGGGCGGTGAGCTCCGGCTTCTTCGCGCCGTAGTACTTGTTGAAGTTCTCCGCGTCGGAGATGGCCTCGTCGGCCTGGCCGAGACCGAGGCGCAGCACCACGGCGTCGTTCATCGCCTGGTCGGCGTTCTCACCCTGGTACTTCGTGGCCTCCGCGTACTTCTCGAAGAAGTTCGCCGCGACGTCGTACACCGCGATGGCCTGGTAGTTCCGGCCCATCTGGTAGATGGACTTCTTGGCGACGTCCGAGTCGTTCAGCTTGTACTTCGGATCCAGCAGGATGCGCCGGACGTTGATCGACTTCGCGAGGAGGCGGCCGGCCTGGTAGGCCTGCGCGGCGTTGTAGAGGATCTCGTCCATCTTGCCGCACTGCGACGCCTCGCCCTTCTCGAGCTGCTGCTCCCCGTAGGTGCGCCACAGCTCGATGTAGGCGTCGCCGCCGTCCTTGTACTTGTCGAGGGCGCCGTCCTGACCCTTCTCGGCCATGCTATCGGCGAGCTCGACAATCTTCTGCGCACGCAGGCGCTTGATGTCGCACTGGATGCGGGCGAGCAGGTCACACTGCTCCTTGTTGTCGTTCGCCTTGCTCCCCTGGCAGAAGCGCTCGAGGAACACGGGAACGTCGTTCGCCATGTCGTCGAAGCACGTCGGCCGCGGGGGCTCCGAGCGCGCCCCGAGAACGTTCAGGGACTCGAGATACAGGTTCGCGGCGTACCCGGCAGCGTCGTTGTCGCTGTAGTTCAGCGCCACGTCGCGGAACGCGATCGCGGCCTCTTCCCAGTGCTGGGCCTCGAAGTACGTGCGCGCCCGCGCATACTTCACCTCGATGTACTGGTTCAGAGCCTCTTTGTCGCCCTCGGGCGGCTTGATGTAGCAGACGTACCGGTTGAAGGCCTGGATCATGCCCTTCTGCATGTCCGTGAAGGCCTGGGGCTTGAACTTCTCCCACTCACCCTTCTTGGCCTGCCGATCCTTCGCATCGGCGCCGGTGGGGCCGAGGCCACGTCCCTTCTTGTCCTCGTTCCCCTTGTGAACCTGGTCGTACATCTTCTGGTAGCAGAGCACCGAAGCGTACGCGGCCTCGGGGGCCTCGGCTCCCGTCGGGTTCTCCTCCACGACCGAGTCGAACGCGGGCCCGCATTGCTCCCACTTCTGCTGGAAGTAGAGCAGGTCCGCCATCGCGTACTTGATCTTGTACAGCGTCGGCCAGTCCGACTTCACGATGCGGGGGAACTCGAACTTCGCAAACTCGTCGGCTTTGAAGTTCTCGACCACCTTCCGGTAGAGGATGGCGGCCTTGTCCATGGTGTCCTGGCTGCCGGTACCGCGAACGCCGCCCGTGCCGACGGCCTCGAGATGCCAGCTCATGCCGGTCTCGGCGAGGAGCTCCGCAGTGTCGTTCGAGCACTGCTGCTTCGCCTTCTCGGAGTGGTTCTCGGACAGGAACTGCTTCCGGACGCGGATCTGGTTATCGAACTCCTTGACGACGGAGCCCTTGTCCGAGGCCTTCATCGCCTGGGTCGCCTGGCTCACCTTCGTCTGATACGTGCAGAACCGGTCGCCCTTATCGCGGCTCATCAGCTCGTGATAGAGGACGATCGCGTCCTCGTAGTGGCCGGTGTCGAGATACGACGTACCGAGATCGTTCAGCATCCCGAGCGTCTTCTCGTCGCTGCCGCCCTTGTCACCCGACAGCGGCTTGAAGAAGTTGTACGCCTTGTCCGGCTTGCCGGCGATTGCGTAGACCGGGACCAGGTCCTTGCGCGCTGCCTTCTGCAGCTGCACGGCGTTCGGCTGATCCGAATACTTGTCGCCGTAGTCGATCGTCTCCTTGAACTCCTGGATCGCCTTCGCGTAATCCCCGGTGTTCCAGTAGACGTACCCGAGCTTGTAGTGCGCGTAGCCCCACACCTTGTT
>Ga0316628_100004292_pt1 | contig 11156 bp, 10 predicted proteins | sample OWC_Aug_M2_C1_D5_FD_207648 | JGI IMG/M metagenome (GOLD analysis project Ga0316628, IMG submission 207648) | Wetland soil microbial communities from Old Woman Creek delta, Ohio, United States - OWC_Aug_M2_C1_D5_C | ecosystem: Environmental > Terrestrial > Soil > Wetlands | place: USA: Ohio... | reverse complement strand
TGAGGTAAAAAGGCTCCTCAAAAACAGAGCCCTCCTAAAAAAGCCTGAAATAGACCGTTATTTTGTCAGCTTCAGCCTTCCGATACCGTACAAATTATCTTTTCCGGAAGTTCCGAGATCCAGACCCCGTCCCTCCAGGATCGCCTGAACCTGGCTCGTCGAAAAGGGCGTCTTCCCGAGGATGAGGCCGAAGGCACCGGCCATGTGCGGGGCCGAGGCCGAAGTCCCGTAGAAATTACGATAGCCGTAGGTCTGGGTCGTAACGCCGGACGGCGCCGTGAAATCCGGTTTTACCCGGCCGTCATGGGTCGGTCCGCGCGAGCTATAGGAATGGAGGGCATCGCTGATGCAGTCTGTGGCTCCCACGGTAACGGAGTAAGGGGAATCTGCCGGAATGTCGATGCTTCCCGCCGGGACATTATATTCGTAGACATAGTTATTGCCAACGGTAAAAATTTCCAGCTTGCAATTCCGCGATGCCGAACTCTTATAGACGTACAGTGCCCAGTAGACGGGCGCCGAGGCGTAGGCGCCGACGGACTCCGTCGGCCAGTCGTTGCCGTTTTGGCTTCCTGTAGAAGAATCAATCCAGTTCCAAGTCCCACCGGACCAGTAATAAAGGTACAGGTTATAGTCATTGTTTGAGCCGCTGTAGTTCGTACCGTTCCATGTCCCCCAATCATCCCAGTTCATATAGGCGTAACATTCGGAACCATAGACCATTAAATGTTCGTCCGTATCGGAGAAATTCATCCAATGATCTGCGTCGGAATCGGTAAAAGTCCCCTCCCAATGATTCTCGCCATCATTCCCGGCGGAGTTGCACCAGATGATCCCGGCATCGTAGGCCTTTTTAACATCGTTGCAGATGGGTCCTGTGCCTTTTCCGTCCCCTGCGTTAAACCAACCGACGGAATAACTGATGACCTTGACACCCTGGCCAATAATCCAGTCCACAGCCAGGTGCTGCTCGACTTCGGTGCCGAAATTTACGAGGAAGAGGTCGGCGTCAGGGGCCATATCATGGACGATTTCGGCACAGGCCGCACCGTGAACTTCACCGGCTTCGATGTCGCCATCGGCCCGGAAGGATCTCACCGTGACGGAAGACGGGAGCTCCGTGCCCAGCAGGCCCGAATATCCCTGAAAGCCGAGGTCGAGAATGCAGACTTTAGCCTTCTCCGTGGTTCTATAAGCTGTGACGCCGTGCCAGGTGTCGGCACCCGTCTTAGCGACGCCTTCGGTCGTCACGGCCATGGGGAAAGGCTTTAGGGGAAGCCTTAAGAATTTGACCTTGGGCAACCGGGCAATAGCCTGAATAGTCCCGGGATTGACCAGGTGTTGGATGAGATTCTCGTAGGACGTCTCGACCCTTCCGCCAAGAGCTTCGATCTCTCCAGAGACGATGGAGACTCTGGCCTGAAGTCCGGCGTTTCCAAGACTCCCGGAATCCGCTTCGGCGACGACGCGGATAAGATCGCCCTCCATCTCGATTTTATGTTGGGCCGCATATTCCCGGACCTTTTCGATCCCCTCCGCGGCATAGATCGCCGCCATTCGTTGAAGGGGGAAATCCAGCTTGGGATTAAGATTTTTCTGATGGTCGGGCGGGGGGGGCATAAAGGCTGTCCCCTGGGGGCCTTCCTGGACTCTCGCTTTTACCGGAAGGAGCAGGGTTACGGCGATGAGCCCGGCGAAAGCTAACCATCCATAGCGACGAATTGTCTTATTCATGGTCGTGTTTCTCCTTCAATTCTTAAAAGAAGTATTTCAGGCTCGCGCCGAAAACAAATGCGTTCAACTTGAGGTCGTTCAAGGTCCCGCTCGTCTCTTCCGAAGAAACCTGTTCCTTCATCGTCCACGAACCCTTGGTCTTGGCCAGGCAATATTTCACGCTGGCGCCGACAGCGATATTGGGTTTAATAAAGTAATCGAGGCCGGCCCCTAAATGGAAACCGAAGGCGTTGTCGATCGTCTCATCGATATCGATCCCCAGATTGTCCCAGGAGCCGACGAGCGCCGAATCCAGGGTGAAGGTATTCAGATAATACCCTCCCCCGGCGGCGACGTAGGGCACGATCTTGGCCCCGACCGGAAAACGCGCCACGAGGCTAAGCTGCAAAGGCATGACCGCCAGCTTTCCCTTGCTCAATTTTGTCTCATCGTCGGTTTCTTTGGCCGTCGTTTGGAACCTGAGCCCGCTGACTTCGAGGCCGATGTTTTTCGTGATGCCGAAATAAAACTGGGCGCCGAAGGCAAGGCCGCTTCCGTAATCCGAAGAGCTGGAGGCACCGACGAACAGGCCGAGGCCCATCTTCTTGAATTCGGCAGGCACCGGTTCCACTCTCTGCGGCTTGACCTCGGTTTTAGGTACAGGCTTTTGGACCTTTTCTTCTTCCTTTATGACCTCCTCCTCTCCCCCTCCGAGGACTTCGACCACACTGGCATGGATAAAGCCGTAAACGGTCTTCCCATCCTTATCGGTGATCGCAATCTCATAGAAATTGCCGACCTTGTTGGAAGACTCGAACAGAGTCCCGAACTTGACCTGAGCGATTGCCGCGCTCGACATATCAGGTTCCGAACGGACATTGGCCGTTTGGATCTTGACCTTCAAAATCACAGACGGTCCGGCAATCAGGCCGACGGCAAGAAAACCGATGAAAATAGCGCTCACCGCAGCGATCCTTTTCATTCTTCCTCCTTTAGATGACGTTCACCAAATCCTCAATCCGTCAGAGTCTGGATTCATCTGAGCTCAGAGTTGTCTCTTCTCCTTATATTATTAGAACTTCAACCCGGTGTTTTCGTAACATGCTGATTATAAATATGTTATTAGCTGGTTCGACTGCAAATCGAAATATTTTCGGCCTACCCAGTTAAAAAAAGGAAGAAAATGAAATACGGGCGGCGAAAGCACGACTCCAAACCTTGAAGTCCTCCTCCTACCCACGCCGGAAGTATATCGCCGGCCCCTTGGCGTGTCAATAGCTCCAAATAGCCTGTCCTGCCGACATATGGATTTCCGGTTCGCCTTTAATATGGTCGGTCTTGCCCGGACGGCTCCGGCAGTCCTCAGGTGCGATCATCCAGACATGTGATGGAAGAGCGACGGCCTTTTTTTATTGATGGCCGCCAGCGTTTTGGATATAGTATCAGCAAGGAGGCGGCATGAGAAACTCGGTTTGGATGATCATCCTTCTCTCGATATTTGCGGCCGCGTGCGCGAAGCCGGCCAAAGCGCCGCGGTCCCAGGCCGTCCTCTTTGAGGACGACATCGAATTCCTGGCAAAGCACACGAAGGTCGTCGTGCTTTCGGACAAGGAAGGGAACGCCCGGGTGGCCGTGAACCCCGACCTTCAGGGCCGGGTCATGACCAGCACGGCCGGAGGTCCGGACGGTCCGAGCTTCGGCTGGATTAACCGCGAACTCCTCGCCTCGGGCGTCAACAACGTCCACATGAACGCTTTCGGCGGCGAAGACCGTTTCTGGCTCGGCCCCGAGGGCGGCCAGTTCTCCATCTTCTTCAAAAAGGGCGACCCGTTCGACCTTGACCACTGGTTCACCCCGCCCGCCGTCAACGAGGGTTCCTTCGACATCGTTTCCCGGGAGGAAGGAGCCGTCCGCTTCAGGAAGGCCATTCACCTGGTCAATTATTCCGACGTCGTTTTCGACCTGGCCATCGATCGCACGGTCGAACTCCTCGGAGGGCCTGAAGTGGCCGCCTTGGGTATCGCCGTCCCCGGCGGGATAAAAATGGTCGCCTTCCGGTCCGACAACACGGTCACCAACGCGGGGACGAACGCCTGGACAAAGGATACGGGGCTCCTTTCCATCTGGATCCTGGGCATGTTCAATCCGTCTCCCGCGACGACCATCGTCATCCCGTTCAAGCCGGGACCGGAAGCGGAACTCGGCCCGGCCGTAAACGACGCCTACTTCGGCAAGGTCCCGGCCGACCGCCTGATCGTCAAGGACGGGGTCCTCTTCTTCAGCGGCGACGGGGCGTTCCGCAGCAAGATCGGCCTTTCGCCCAAAAGGGTAAAACCTTTCGCCGGGAGCTACGATGCCGCCAACGGTGTCCTGACCCTCGTCCACCTGACCCTCCCGGAAAACGCCGCCGACTACGTTAACTCCATGTGGGAGATCCAGAAGGACCCGTTCGCCGGAGACGTGGTCAATAGCTACAACGACGGGCCGGCGTCGCCCGGCGCCAAGCCGCTCGGACCTTTCTACGAACTCGAATCCTCCTCTCCCGCGGCCGCCCTGGCTCCGGGGGCCTCGCTGCGCCACGTCCACACGACGCTCCATTTCCAGGGAGATGAAAAGTCCCTCGACACGATCGCCAGGCAAACGTTGGGGGTGGGGATCCAAGAAATCAAAAAAGCGTTCCAAAAACAGACCTGATTTTCGAAAAGCCATAATGTATGAACGGCATTCAGTGCCGTTTAGAGTCAGAACTCGTTTGACAGCGAGCGCTCGGTCCCCTACAATATTCCCGTGACAAGAGGAAGGTTTTTCCGTCAGCCCCGCTCGATGGGCATCCGTCCTTTTCTCATCGGCTACGTCAATCACTTCAGCGGGCTCTGATCCTGCCGCCCCACTTCCTTTTTTGATTTTTTTCCCCGATAAACCCATTCCCAAGGAGGCATCATGAAAAAGATCGTCGTATTAGGCTCCGGCCTGGTGGGCGGCCCGATGGCCCTCGACCTGGCTAAGGATAAGGATTTCAAGGTTGCCGTCGTCGACATCGACGCCCACGCATTGGCCAGATTGAAAAAGGTCAAGGGGATTACGACCATCCAGGAAGATCTGTCGAACGTCCGGGCCTTAAAGAAAATCGTCCAAAGGCAGGACATGGTCATCAGCGCCGTCCCCGGCTTCATGGGGTTCAAAACTCTCCAGGCCATCCTCGAAATAAGCAAGACCGTCGTCGACATCGCCTTCTTTCCGGAGGACGCGTTCGAGCTGGACAAGCTGGCCCGCAAGAGCGGGGTCACCGCCCTCGTGGACTGCGGCGTCGCTCCCGGCATGAGCAACCTTCTCGCCGCCCACGCCCGGCAGAAGCTGGATGAGGCCACAAACATCGTCATCTATGTCGGAGGGCTGCCCGAATACCGTGAGTGGCCCTATGAATACAAAGCCGTTTTTTCCCCGGCGGACGTCATCGAAGAGTACGTCCGGCCCGCCCGCTACATTGAGAACGGACAGCTGGTCATCCGCCCCGCTCTCTCCGACCCGGAGCTCATGAATTTCCCCGTCGTCGGGACCCTCGAGGCCTTCAACACGGACGGCCTCCGTACCCTGGCCAGGACGCTCGACGTCCCCAACATGAAAGAAAAAACCCTCCGCTATCCCGGTCATATAGAAAAAATGGCAGTGCTCCGGGAGACGGGCTTTTTTGACGGCGGGGAGATTGAAATCAAGGGCGTCAGGATCAAGCCGGTCGATTTTACGGCCAAGCTCCTCTTCCCCAAATGGAAGCTCCACGAGGGAGAGGTCGACATCACGGTCATGAAGATCATCGTCGAAGGAAGGAAGAAGGGCAAGGCCGTGACCTATACCTACGACCTCTTCGACCGCTACGACGAGACGACCGGCGTCCACTCCATGGCCCGGACCACGGGATACACGGCCACGGTGGCCGCGCGGATGATCGCCCGGGGTCTTTACGCACGCCAAGGGATCTCGGTACCGGAGTTCATCGGTCAGGTCCCCGAATGTGTCCGGTTCATGCTGGCCGGCCTGAAGAAGCGTGGAATCGTCTATCGCGAAACCATCAAAACTGGAAGGTAAAGCGTTCTTGATTGTGCGGGCCGTTAGGGATTATTATCGGCATTCAGGCAGGCCATGGATTATCTCACGATTTCCCTTCTGGCCCTGATCCAGGGGATCACGGAGTTTTTGCCGGTCTCCTCGTCGGGCCACCTGGTCCTCGCGCAGCGATGGCTCGGCTGGACCATCGATAACGTTCTTCTCGACGCCGTCCTGCACCTCGGGACAGCCGCCGCGATTGTCATCATCTATAGAAAAGACATCCAGGCGCTATTCGAGGGCGTTTTTTCCAAGGATCGGGCGCGGAGGAAACCTTCTCTCAAATACGTCGCCCTGATCCTCATCGCCACCGTCCCCGCGGGGATCGCCGGGGTCGCCTTCAAAAGGTTCTTCGAGAGGATGTTCCTCGACGCCGAGGCGGCCGGCGTTCTTTTCTTCGTGACCGCAGGTTTCCTTTTCGCGTCCGGACTTTGGAAAAAGCCGCCCGCCGCTCTCAACCTGCCGAAAGCTTTCGTGATCGGCCTTGCCCAGGCCCTGGCCATTCTGCCTGGGGTTTCACGCTCGGGGACGACGATCAGCACGGCTTTGCTCCTCGGAACGGACAGGAAGGAAGCGGGACGGTTCTCCTTCCTCCTGGGGCTCCCGGTCATCGTCGGGGCCGCCCTGTTGGAGCTTAAGGACATAGCCGGTGCATCGATCTCCCCCGGGCTTCTCGCGGCCGCCTTCGGATTGAGCACGGCCGCCGGAGTTATCGCCCTGAAGCTCCTCTTGCGGTTTGTCGAGCACGGCCGGCTCCATTATTTCGGGTACTATCTGGTTGCCCTCGGCCTGGCCTGCATCTTATTCTTATAGAGGGGGGAATTTGCGCCGAAGCCCGACGTCGCCTCCGGAGGATACGACATGAAAACCTTGTTGAGTTTCCTGATGATCGCCATGGTAGGAATGCCGCTGGCAGCCGAGGAGGTCCGGCCTATCAAGGACGATGTCGGCTTCTGCTGGAACGCGGCGAGCATGAAGACGCTCGTCGACGCCCTCGAAGCCCGGGAAAAAGAGACCTTCCGGACCGACGGGCTGGTCGCGGCGGTCTCCCCGCACGATGATTATCTTTACGCCGGTCGAATCTATTATCCCCTCTTCAAAATCCTGAGGGCGAAAGAAGTGGTCATCATCGGCGTCACCCACGGCGCCGTTCGTAAAGAGATCGGCGATCCGCAGGGCATCCTGATTTTGGACGAATACGATCTCTGGCCCGGCCCGGCGAAACCCATCGCGGTCTCCGGGCTCCGGGAATACCTCAAGGCGCATCTCGACAAGGGGCTGTTTACGGTCAGCAACAAGGCCCACGCCCTTGAGCATTCGATCGAGGCCCTCCTCCCCTTCCTGCAATACTTCAATCCCGGCGTGAAGATAACACCCATCATGGTCTCGCCGATGCCCTTCGAGCGCATGGAGGAGGTCTCGGCCAAGCTGGCCGAGGTGGTCGCCGCTTTTATGAAAGAAAACAAGCTCGCCGCCGGGAAGGACATCGCTTTCCTGATTTCTTCCGACGGCAACCACTACGGCCGGGACTTTAACAACTCCCCTTTCGGCGAGGGCAAGGAGGCCTGGGAAACGGCCCTCGCCCTCGACAGGCGCCTCATCGCCGATTATCTCACCGGGACGGTCGACGACGCCAAGATTGAAAGCCTGACCAAGGAGCTATGGGGCAAGACCTACCTCGACTACAGGAACACCTATTGGTGCGGCAAGTATTCGATTCCTTTCGGGCTCCTCGCAGTCCAGAAGACGATCGCCCTGGATTCAGGTAAAAAGATCAACGGCACGCTCTTCCGCTACTCCGATACGTACAGCGAAGGCGTCCTGCCGTTGACGAAACTCGGGATGGGGACGACCGCGCCGTTCTCCCTGCGGCACTGGGTCAGCTTTTGTTCGGTCGGCTACTATCTCGAATGATCCTGTCGATAATTGACGTGCTGGAGCGGCCTTTGAGATAGGGTACGATAACCACCCGGCCGCCGGCGCCTTCGACCTCGGCTTTTCCGACGACATTCTCCGGACTCCAGTCGCCCCCCTTGACCAGGACGTCGGGGAGGAGGGCGGCGATCGTCTTCCGCGGAGTCTCCTCTGAAAACCAGGTCAGATAGTCGATGTCCGCCACCGCCGCCAGGACCTCGAGCCGTTCTTTCAAAGGAAAGATGGGACGCAAAGGTCCCTTGATCCTCCGGACCGAAGCGTCCGTATTCAGGGCGACGATGAGGACATCCCCCCGTCTTTTAGCCTCCCGGAAGAGCCTGATATGGCCTCCGTGAAGGAGGTCAAAACAGCCGTTGGTGAAAACGACCGTTTGCCCTTCGCGCCGGAGCGTCCTGCGAATGGATATCAGCTCTCTAAGGCTCTTGATTTTATTCATTCAAGCTTGATAGCGAGGTTATCAGAAACGGGCTGGGGGAAATTCATTTCTTGATCTTGATCGCCGGCGAGAAGCTCCAGGAGTGGGGCAGACGGGCGATGCCCACGTCCTTCAGGGTCGAAGAAACAAGGAACGAGTACAGGCTCCGGTGATAGTCGTAAGGATATCCGTCGTTCTTGTGGACGGCCACGTCGAGGTAGTAGGTCCCATTGATCAGGTTGAGCTTCTCTATCCGGCAGACGACCTTTCCCTCGCCCTGGACGAGGAGCGGCTGGAACTCTTCGATTTGGGTGTTCGTTCCATAACAGGAGACGCCCTTGGAGTTAAAGATTCCGATCCCGAAGACGAAATCCTTGATCGCCGCCGGGGAGACCACGTCCATCTCGATGGCCAGGCCCTCTTCGGGCGAGAAGACGTGTTTTTCCTGGCCCAGAAGGTTCCGGAGGACGACCTCCCTGATCTCGATCTCTCGCTTCCCCCAACGGTCTTCCCGCCGCTCGTCCCCTAGTTCCGGGCCCGGCGCCTTCTCGGCCTTCTTTTTCTCAAAGGCCTTCTCCTGCTTCCTGGCAATGTCCTGGAGATAGACGTTGACGATCCGTTTCGGCTCGCCGATCGCCGCGATCTTCCCGTTCTTGAGGAGCACAACCTTATCGCAGATCTTTTCCACCGTGCCCAGGTCGTGGCTAACAAAAAGGATGGTCTTTTTCCGGCGCCGAAAATCGTCGATCCGGTCCAGACATTTGGGAATGAAGGAGGCGTCGCCCACGGCCAGGACCTCGTCGATGAGAAGGATGTCCGGGTTGACATTGATGGCCACGGAAAAGCCGAGCCGCATGTACATCCCCGAACTGTATGTTTTGACGGGAGCGTCGATGAAATCCTCAAGCTCGGCGAAGCTGACGATTTCCTCGAACTTCTGAGTGATTTCCTTCTTGGTCAAGCCGAGCATGATGCCGTTGATGAAGACGTTCTCCCGGCCGGTGATCTCCGGGTGGAAACCGGCGCCCAGCTCGATGAGGGCCGAGACCTTGCCCACCGTGCTGATCCGGCCGGAACTCGGCTTGGCGATCCCTGCCACGATCTTGAGAATCGTGCTTTTGCCCGAGCCATTCTCTCCGATGATCCCCAGGGTCCGGCCCTTTTCGACGTTGAAGCTGACGCCGTCGAGAGCGGTCACCAGCTCGTCCGGCTTAAGGGACCTGATGAAGTCGCCCTTGAGCAGGGCGCTCTTGAACGTCTGAAAGCGGTGCCGGGAGGAATATTTCTGGTAGACCCGGGAGACGTTGTCGATCTCGATCGCGTTCATTCAGACCTCCTCCGGGAACGAATCGCGGAGCCGGTCGAAGACGTAGTACCCGACGATAAAGAACAGCAGCCCGACGAGGAAGGTAGCGCCGAGCTTTTTCCAATGGATGAGCTCCCCGTAGAATAGACAGCTCTGGTAGCCGCCGATGATGTGGGTCATGGGATTGAGGTTGAGGGCGATCCTGAGGACGTGCGATTTCTGAATCGCGGGGAGGGAAAGGGAATAGATGATGGGAGTCGCAAAGAACCAGAAGGTCAGAAGGTTGGCCAGAATATCCCTGATGTCGCGGAAGTGGACGGTGAGCGAGGCGAGAAGCAGGCTGAATCCCAGGCTGAAGACGTACTGGACCAGGATGACGACGGGCAGGAAGAGCATCCAGGGCGTGAAGGGCTTGCCGAAGAGCGGGATAAAGAGCAGGAGGATAGGCAGCCCGAAGAGAAAGTGGACGAGGTTGCTCGTCACCGTGACCACGGGCAGGATCTCGGCCGGAAAGAGGATCTTCTTGATCAGGCTGCCGTTGATCATCAGGACGTTGGCCGACTCCAGCAACGAGGAGGAGAACCAGGTCCAGGGCAGGAGGCCGCAGAACAAATACAGGGCATAAAGCCATGGCGTATCGCCGATGCTCAGGTCTTTGGGCTTGAGGATGAAGCCGAAGACGATCGTGTAGACGGTCATCAACAGGAGGGGGTTGAAGAAAGACCAGAAAAAACCGAGGATGGTACCGCGATACCGGGCCTTGACTTCCCGGCTGACCATGTTCTGGATGAGGACCCGGTACTTCCACACTCCCTTGATGTTCTGGACGAGATTCATGGCGCCGTCCTCCCAGAGAAGACCGCCTCGGCCTCGGCGGTGTACTTCCCGTCCCTGCCATAAAGGATGAAGGGCGGAAGGACCCGCGTTTTGAGAGAAAGGCGATCGCACTCCGTGAGGAGGAGATTGGCTGCTTCGTCCTCGCGGGAACGAACGGGCCGGACGGTCCTGAGTTTCAGGTCATGGGCGTTCACGGCGTCGATGAAGTCCTTCCTTCGCTTTTCAGGGTAGATAAAATAGGCTCGTCCTTCTTCCTTAAGGGACGTCCGAGTCCTGCGCATTATATCATGAATGTCGCATTTAATCTCATGTTTCGCGACGCTCTTCTCCTCGGACCGGCTGAGCTGCCCTCCACTCCCCCGGATGTACGGGGGATTGGAAAAAACGACATCGAACGTCCGGCCGGGATCGAAGGATCTGAAGTCGGCCTCGACGATCCGGACCCTGTCCTCGAGGCCGTTTAGGGCGACGTTCCTCCGGGCCAGTCCGGCGAGGTCCGTCTGGACCTCTACGGCCGTGATATGCCGGAAAGGCTTGATGCTTAAAAGGATAGAGATAATCCCGCTCCCCGCCCCCAGCTCGAGGATCTCGTCGGAGGCCTCGGTCCTTATAAAGTCCGCCAGGAGGGGGGCGTCCACCGAGAACCTATACCCCTTCTTCTTCTGGAGGATCCGGACTCTCCCGTGATAGAAGAGGTCCAGGGTTTCATCCCTGTCCTTCAGCTGGCCCCTCGGATTCATCCTCGCTCTCCTCGGTCATCACGACGACCTCATCGGGCCGGACCTGGACGAAGCCGCCTGCGATCCGGTGGCCGTCCTCCGATCCTTCGGACCGGTAGGTCAGCAACCC
>Ga0316628_100004291_pt1 | contig 11157 bp, 5 predicted proteins | sample OWC_Aug_M2_C1_D5_FD_207648 | JGI IMG/M metagenome (GOLD analysis project Ga0316628, IMG submission 207648) | Wetland soil microbial communities from Old Woman Creek delta, Ohio, United States - OWC_Aug_M2_C1_D5_C | ecosystem: Environmental > Terrestrial > Soil > Wetlands | place: USA: Ohio... | reverse complement strand
GCCGGGAAGATGCTCGCCCTGGCCCGAAAAGCCGGGCTTCTCGACGGCTACCTCGAAAACCAAGTCTTCTCGCCGGCCGTCGTCCGGGGCAGGGAAATCGTCTGGGCCCGGGGCGCGGCCCTGTCCGGACCGCCCTACCTGGCCCGGGCCGCCGAGGAGCACAGCGGCCCCCACATGCCCTGGTTCTGGGAAGGAACGCTGCAGGGCGGCGGCGTGCTCAACGACATGATGTGCCACTCCGTGGAGGAAGCCCGGTTCATGCTGACCCCGCCGGGAGCTCCGCGCGACGTCCTGACCCCGGTCTCGGTCACGGCCTACACGAACTGCCTCAAGTGGCAGGAGCCGAAGTACGCCGACATCCTGAAAAGAAACAGCGGCGGGAAAACCGACTATCTCAAACGTCCGGCCGAGGACTTCGCCCGGTCGCTCGTCGAATATAAGAATAAGGAAGGGAAAATCCTCGTCGTCGAGACGACGACCAGCTGGTGTTATGTCGGGGCCGGGCTCCGGTTGAGCCTGGAGCTCCTCGGCCCGGAGTATGCCCTCCAGATCAACACCCTGGACGCCGGCTTGAAGGTCTTTTTCAGCCGCATGGTCAAGGGAAAGGCCGGCGAGGATCTCGTCGAAAAGCAAAACGCCGAGATCGGCCTCATGCCGGTCGTGGCCGACGAGGCCGTCGAGTACGGCTACACCGCCGAAAACCGGCACATGGTCCAATCCTTTCTCCACGGCGTCCGGCCGGAGGAAAACTTCTCGGACGGCGTGGCCGTGGCCGAGCTCCTGATGGCCGCCTACATGAGCGCCGAAACCGGCAAGACCGTCCCTTTCCCGCCCAAGGGCTTGGATAAGTTCATCCCGGCCGTGGCCAAGGGAACCTGGAATCCGAAAAAATCGTGAACCGAACCGGAGGACCCATGAATAAAACCGCCGCCTTCATCGTCTTGACCGTCGTCGCCGCGATCCTGGCCGCGCCGGCCTTGCCGGCCGCCCAGTCCCCGCAGATCCGGCATATTTCGCCCGACCTCCAGAAAAGGGTCGCCGAAACGAATTACGCCGCCGTTCGGATCAAGAGCTTCCCGATCGCCTCGGAGGCCTGGACGTTCCGCCGGTTCACCTTCTTCGAGACCGTGGCCAAGCTCAAGGAGCTCGGAGTGACGGGCGTGGAAGCCTTCCCCGGGCAGGCCCTGGGCGCCGAATTCCCGGGGGCCCGCTTCGATGAAAACATGACGCCCGAACAGATGGCCAAAACGAAAGAGGTCCTGAAAGCCGCCGGCGTGACCCTGTACGGTTACGGAGTCACCGACATCGGCAAGACCGAAGCCAGCATGCGCAAGGTCTTCGATTTCGCCCGGAAGATGGGCATCCAGGTCGTCGTCTGCGAGCCGGCCGACGACGACTTCACGCTGCTCGAAAAGATGGTGGACGAATACGATATCGTAATCGCCATCCACAACCATCCCGCCCCCGCCAAGTACAACCTGCCCGAGACCGTCTATGACCACGTCAAAGGCAAGGATCCGCGGATCGGCTCCTGCGCCGACAGCGGCCATTGGATGCGCGGAATGAACGACCCGCGCGAGGCCTTCAAGCTGCTGGAAGGCCGGATCCTCGACGTCCACCTGAAGGACCGGAATGATTTCGGCACGGCCAAGGGCACCGACGACGTCCCCTGGGGCGCAGGCAAGGGAACCATCCGCGACCTCCTGGCCGAGCTAACCCTCCAGGACTACGACGGCTGGCTGACGATGGAGTACGAGAACGAGGCCGAGGTCGGCGACCCGATGCCGGCCTTCCGAAAAAGCATCGATTTCGTGAAAAGCGTCACGTATTATGAAGGCTTCGAGCAGATTTTCCGCCGCTCGGGCGGACGCTACGAGAAACACGGCTGGAACCATTATGGTCCGGGATATTTCGTCGTCGATGAGAAAACCGGCGTCCTGAAGGGCCAGGGCGGGATGGGCCTGCTCTGGTTTAAAAAGAAGGTCAAGGACTTCATCCTCGAGGCCGAGTTCATGTGCTCGACGCCCACGACCAATTCCGGGATCTTTCTCCGCATCCCCGAAGTCCCGCTGAGCGACGATTATATCTACCACGCGATCGAGATCCAGATCGACGACGCCTCCAAGGGCATCCATCACACCGGAGCGGCCTACGACATCGAGGCGCCGCGGATCGAGGCTTCGCTTCCCACGGGCCAATGGAACCATATCCGGATCGAGTTCCGGGGGATGCATCTTAAGGTCGTCCTCAACGGAAAAACGGTCCTGGATTGGGAGGCCAAGCCCGGCGGCAAAGTCAGGGACCTCGCCCCGGAGGGCTATTTCGGCTTCCAGAATCACGACAGCGTTTCCCCGCCGTTTTTCCGGAATATTTATCTAAAAATATTATAATTTACGTTAATTTATTTAAATTCAATTATTTAATAGCAATATTTGACTATTTATTACATATGATTCATATTATAGATAATAATGAATTAATTTTTGATTCATAAATGGTGTCGTCATGAAATCAATCAGCATCCATGGGATCGACGAAGAAACGGAAAATAAAATCAACGAACGAGCAAAAAGCGAGGGGAAAAGCGTCAATAAAGTCGTGAAAGAATTAATCTCCAAAGCCCTCGGACCGGGCGAAGGGCCCTCCATCCGCCGGCCGCATTTCGCCGATCTGTGCGGCGTTTGGACAAAGGCCGAAGCCGCGGAATTCCTGGCCTCCCTCGCCGACATCGAAACCGTCGACCCTGGGGATTGGCGATGAGAATCCTTATCGATACAAACGCCTATGTCCGTTACTTGGCCGGGGACGAAAATGTCCTGGACGCTTTAAGCCGGGCGGACGGGATCTTCCTGTCGGTCTTTGTCCTCGGAGAGCTCTTCGCCGGATTCCGGTTGGGAGGGCGGGAGAAGGAAAACCGATTGATCCTCGATCAATTCCTGGCCAAACCCGGAGTCGCCGTCCTCGGTGCGGGGCGGGAAACGGCCGAGTACTTCGGACTGATCAAATCCGCCCTTAAGAACGCCGGCCGGCCGATCCCCCTCAACGACGTCTGGATCGCGGCCCAAGCGCTGGAAACGGCCTCGGTCCTTGTGACGTACGATGCGCACTTCGCCGCCGTCCCGGGGCTTCGATTGTGGGAAGGCTGACCACGGCCGGCTAAAAAAAACGCCGAGATCAGGCCGCCGGCGAAGCCTCTTTCCTCTCAAGGAACAGGAGCCGGAAGAAGAATCCGATCCCGACGACGAAGAAGACGGCGATTACCAGGATCGAGTTGCGCATGTTTCCGGTCAGGGCTTCGATGATCCCGAAGCTGAAGGTCCCGGCGACGGTCGCCAGCTTCTCCATCACATCGTAGAAGCTGAAAAACGAGGTGTGGTCCTCGGTCGGGGGCAGCATCTTGGAGAACGTCGACCGGGCCAGCGACTGCGATCCGCCCATCACCATCCCGACGCCGATGCCGACGAGCAGGTAGCCGACGGCGTTCGTGATGAAATACGCGGCGACGATATCGATGATCCAGATGTAGATCGAAATCCGGAAGGCCTTGATGTTGCCGATCCGGCCGGAGAGCCAGGCGAAAAACCAGGCCCCGGCCATGCCGACCAGCTGGATGAGGAGAATCGTGGCGATAAGGACGGTGTCGCTGAGGTGGAGCGTCTTTTCCCCGAACGTGGCGGCCATGAACATCACGGTAAGCATGCCCATGACGACGAAGAAATATCCGGAGAGGAAGACTTTCAGCTTCCGCGTCCGCCGGATCTGGCCGAAGACCTGCCGGAGCTCCCGGTAGCCGCCGAGAAGGACGCTCATCCCCTTCTGGCGGTGCCCGAACGTGAACTTCGGGAGCCGCCGGAACGTCGTCTGGGAAAATCCGAACCACCACAACCCGACCGAGAGGAAGGCTATCTTGGCCGGCAGCTTGGGATCGGTGATCCCGAACAGGGCGGGCTGCATGACGACGATCAGGTTGATGATCAGGAGGACGACGCCGCCGAGGTAGCCGGAGATGTAGCCGCGCGCGCTGACTTTATCCTGTTTCCCGGGGGAAGCAATGATCGGCAGGAACGAATTATAGAAGACCAGGCTCCCGCCGTAGCCCACCGTGCCCAGGGCGAAGCAGATGACGCCCAGCTCGATCGTGTTTTTATCGAAAAAAAACAGGGCCGAGCAGGCCGCCGCCCCGATCCAGGTGAATCCCTTCATGAATCCCTTTCGGAGACCGGTGTAATCGGCGATCGAGGACAGGAAGGGCGATAGAAAGGCGACGAGGAGATAAGCGGCGGCAATGGCCCAGGAATAGAGGACGGTGTTGATGACCGGGAGGCCGAAAAAATCGACCGTAAAGTCGCTGCCGTTCCGGGTGACCTGGTTGTAATAGATCGGGAAGATCGCCGAGGAAATGGTCAGCTGGTAAACGGAGTTGGCCCAGTCGTACCTGACCCAGCCTTTTATTACGCGTTCGTCATCCTGGGGAATCGGCTGATGCGGCGCGGGGCGTGGGCTCATGGATCCGTCCTTGGCCTGAATTTCAAAGCGTCTTTTTATAATGAAAGTCCCACGGAAAAGCAAATCAACGCGAACGGAGCACCTGCGGCGCGCGTCCGAACAAAAAATAATTTTCGATTTTTCAAAAAAATAATTATTTAATATTTCCTGCGTGTAAATTATTTTTTTTACATTGAAAAACGATTTTACGTATCCATGATTCCGGATGAAAATCCATTTCGTTGAATTGTAAAGGGCGATGAAAATTTCTTTAATTTCTTTATATCACCGTAGTTACACGCCCTTTTTTTCTGGCATGTTTTTAGCAATAGAAGGGGACGCCATGTTCGAAAAAAACAAATATTTCGTGAACCAAGGAGGACCATCAGGAGAAAGCGCGAATTTACGGCCTCGGAGAGTGAATGTGATCATTAAGGATTGCGCCGTGCGCAAACACATCATGGAGGAAAAATGAAAAAGTTTCTTGTGATCCTGGCCTGCCTGGCCCTGTCGCTTTCGGCGACGGCCCAGGAAAGAACAGGCAACATCACGGGAACCGTCGTCGACCCGGACGGCAACGTCCTGCCGGGCGTCACGGTGACCCTGTCGGGCAACACGCTCGCCCCGATTCAAGCCATCACCACCGGTGAGGGCCGCTTCCGTTTCCTGTCCCTGTTCCCCGGAAAAGACTATCAGGTCAAGATGGAGCTCCAGGGATTCAAGACGCGGATCGAGACGGGCATCGTCGTCAACATCGCCAAGACCGCCGACCTCAAGCTGATCATGGAAATCGGAAAGCTCGAGGAGCAGGTCACGGTCGTCGCCCAGACCCCCGTCGTCCAGGCCAAGAAGACCCAGGTTCAAAACAACATCAGCTATGAAATGTTGCAGAGCCTGCCTTCGGCCCGCGACCCCTGGGTCATGCTCCAGCTGACCCCGTCGGTCTTCATCGACCGCGAGAACGTCGGCGGCGTCGAATCCGGACAGCAGTCCAGCTTCCAGTCGAAGGGCTCCACGACGCAGGAGTGGACCGTCGACGGGATGCAGATCACCGACCGGCTGTCGGGCGGCTCCCCCGGATACTATGACTTCGACGCGTTCGAGGAAATGCAGGTCTCCACGGGCATGCTGGACGTCGAGCACCGCGACCCCGGCATCGTCATCAACCTGGTTTCCCGCCGCGGCGGAAACAAGACCTCCCTGGGCGGCCGGTTCTTCTACACCGACCAGAAGTTCCAGGCGTCCGTTTCCCGCGAACGCCTGACAGAGCTCGGCCTCCAGAGCAATATGACCTACAACCAGGCCGTCGACATGAAGGACTTCGGCTTCAACGCCGGCGGTCCGGTCATCAAGGACAAGATCTGGTGGTGGGCCGCCTACGGCGTCCAGCAGATCAACACCCTTAACGCCATCAACGTCAACGACAAAACCTTCCTGACCAACTACACGGCGAAGGTGAACTTCCAGCTGATCCCCGAAAACCGGGCCGAAATCTATTACGGAGCCGGCGATAAGAAGAAATATGGCCGCGACTCCAGCGAAGACTTCCCCTCGGGCTGGACCCAGGGCTCCAAGTTCCACTTCGGCAACCCGACCTGGAAATTCCAGGACGAGCACATGTTCGGGGACAATATCTTCCTGTCCGTCCGGCTCGGCAACTCCGACGCCGGCTTCGGGATGGTCCCGGGCAACGACGAGTCCCTGGCCCGCGCCGCGTTCTATGACAACACGATCGGGCTGTGGACCAATACCCGGACCTACTTCTACTCCACCCGGCCGCACCCCTACATCGTCGGCCAGGTCCAATACTTCGCCGACAACCTGTTCGGCACCGGCACGGCCCATGAAATGAAGCTGGGCGTCGAAGTCAACAACACCGCCCGGACCTATGTCGGCGGGTATCCCGGAAACTTCTTCATCCAGACCAACTTCCCGGACGAGCTGGGCAACTTCCACGGCGTCAATGAATTCGAAGTCCTGCCCTTCATGCAGTATCTCTCCGTCTTCAACAACGACCTGCTGTATGACGACGGAACGAAGCGGTACGCCGTGTACTTCAGCGACAACATCACCTTCGGCCGGTTCAACGTCAACATCGGCGCCCGGTACGACTACACCCTGCCCTACGTGAATCCCCAAACCACCGTCTCGCTGTTCACCGACAGCACTCCCTTCACCGACACCCACATGGACAACTACTCGGCCATCGTCAGCCAGTATTGGTCGGCGGCCGCCCGCGACGCGATCCTGTCCATCATGCCCACCAAGCGGACGGAATACGTCGAATCAGGGCAAGTGTGGCCGGTCATCTCCCCCCGCATCGGCATCAACTACGACCTCTTCGGGACGGGCAAGACCATCCTGAAGGCGGCCTACTCCATGTACCGGGGCACCGGCCTCGGCGTCGGTTACTGGGCCAAGAGCGGCGTTTATCCCAGAATGTTCATGTGGTGGGACGACGTCGAAACCGGCAACAACAACGGGATCGTCGACCTCAACGAGCTCTACTGGCAGAATCTCGACGCCGAGTACCAGGACTTCTACCGGATCTTCGACGACGACGGCAACTTCGTCGGCAACCTGACCCGCGAGTACGGCACGTTCTGGGCCGGCTGGGATCAGTCCAATCCGCAGGGCCTGGTCGATTCCAAGAACTACTATCGCGACAACTGGAAGCCCGGGATGACCCACGAAGCGTTCCTGTCCGTCGAGCACGAGATCTTCCAGGACTTCGGCGCGTCCCTGAGCTTCACCTGGAAGCGGATGGGCCAGTACTCCTGGAACGTGGGCTACTATCCCCTGGCCTTCTATCCCACGCTGAACGACCACGTCCGGAGCAAGGATGACTACGAGTCCCTCCGGAACGTTCCCTCCACCCTGGTCAACCCGGCCACCGGGCAGACCTATGATCCGGGCGACTCCGCCGGCCGGCCATGGTACACCCTGAAGGTCGGCGCCGAAACGCTGCCGACATCCTACGTCATGACGGAGATGATGGATCCGGCCCGCTGCCAGATCTATTGGGGTTTCGACCTCGTCCTCAACAAGCGGCTCTCCAACAAGTGGATGATGAACGGATCCTTCACCTACCAGATGCAGCGCAATTACTACGGCGAAACCGGCTACGCCGACCCGACCAACATGTGGGCCGTGGAAGGCCAGATCTACGGGATCAGCATGGGCGGCGCGTCCGGCAAGGTCGCCCGCGACGGCTTCTCCCGCTGGATGCTCAAGCTGACCGGCCTCTACCAGCTGCCCTTCGACATCAACGTGTCCGGCACACTGTCGGCCCACGAAGGCTACTTCTACTTCACCAACTTCGGCATCGTCGACCGGACCCTCCCCAACACCCGGTCCAACGGCAATAACATCTTCACGGCCGCCTATGACAACCGGACCCGCCTGGGCGATGTCTGGCAGCTCAACCTGAAGGTCGAGAAAGCGTTCAAGCTCGGCGACGCGTCGCGGATGTATTTCTCCATCGACTTGTTCAACGTCTTGAACATGGACACCGTCCTTCGGAAGTACGACATCAGCCTCGGGACGTTCCGGTACGCCAGCGACACCCCGATCAGCCGGACTGCCCCCAACGTTCTCGGCGGCGGCAGCGGCAATGTCAACGAAATCATGAACCCGTTCATCTTCCGTCTGGGGATGCGGTTCCAGATCTAACCCAAAGCAGCGATCGCACTTGATCGAAAGCCCTCCCGCCTTCGGGCGGGAGGGCTTTTTTTTACCGCGTAGGATATTTAAAGCCCCGCCTGACCATCATCCATCTGCTCGAATTCCCGAGCAATCCCCAAATCTTTTAAAATATTGATTTTGTTGATCAACAATTACGACAATATCTAATATTTTGGATAATATCCAAAATATTGAATATATTATATATCTTATAAATATTTAAATTATTCATTATGCTATATTTACAAATTTTGTTTTCTTGGCACATTTACTGCAGATTCGTGTAACAAATCTTTATGGAAAGGAGAGTCTCCAGAAGGGAAGCAAAACATCGACATCGATAGGGAGGGTGGGAGCAAAAGCTCTCAAGTCAGAGGAATTCGCGATTCATAAGGAGGAAAAGTGAAGAAATTATTGACAATCCTCGCGGTTCTGGCAATCCCCTTGGCCATGGTCGCGCAGGAAAGGACCGGGACTATCACCGGGATCGTCACCGACCCTGACGGCAGCATTCTGCCGGGCGTCACGGTGACCCTCTCGGGCAGCACCCTGGCCCCGATCCAAGCCATCACTTCGGCGGAAGGCCGCTTCCGTTTTCTGGCCCTGTTCCCTGGAAAAGACTACCAGATTAAAATGGAGCTCCAGGGATTCAAGACCAGGACCGAAACGGGCATCGTCGTCAACCTCGGCCAGGTTTCCGACCTCAAGCTGGTCATGGAAATCGGAAAGCTCGAGGAGCAGGTCACGGTCGTCGCCCAGACGCCCGTCGTCCAGGCTAAAAGAACCCAGGTTCAGAGCAACATCAACTATGAAATGCTCCAGAGCCTGCCCTCGGCCCGCGACCCCTGGGTCATGCTCCAGCTGACGCCCTCCGTCTTCATCGACCGGGAGAACATCGGCGGCGTCGAATCCGGACAGCAGTCCGGCTACCAGTCCAAGGGATCGACCACCCAGGAATGGACCGTCGACGGCATGCAGGTCACGGACCGGATGTCGATCAGCTCCCCGGGATATTGGGACTTCGACGCCTTCGAGGAAATGCAGGTGTCCACCGGCATGCTCGACGTTGAGAGCCGGGGCGGCATCATCGTCAACCTGGTCTCCCGCCGCGGCGGAAACAAGACCACCCTGGGCGGCCGGTTCTTCTACACCGACAAGCAGTTCCAGGCGAAAATCTCTCCCGAACGCCTGGCCGAGCTGGGCGTCGCCCAGTACAACCAGGCCGTCGACATGAAGGACTTCGGCTTCAACGCCGGCGGTCCGGTCATCAAGGACAAGATCTGGTGGTGGGCCGCCTACGGCGTCCAGCAGATCGACACGATCAACACGGTCGGGACCAACGATAAGACGACCCTCAACAACTACACCGCGAAATTGAACTTCCAGCTCGTCCCGGAAAACCGGGCCGAGATCTTCTTCGCCGCCGGCGACAAGAAGAAGTGGGGCCGCGACTCGAGCGAATCCTTTCCCTCGGGCTGGACCCAGGGCTCCAAGTTCCACTTCGGGAATCCCACCTACAAGATCCAGGACGAGCACATGTTCGGGGACAACCTCTTCGTCTCCGTCCGGTTCGGCAATTCCCATCCCGGATTCGGCATGGTCCCCGGCATCGACGAAGGCCTGACAAAGTACATGATCCGGGACCTGACGAGCGGCGTGGACAACGAGACCAGCTGGTATTTTTATTCCGACCGGCCCCACCCCTATGGCGTGGCCCAGGCCCAGATCTTCGCCGAAAACCTCTTCGGAACGGGCACGGCCCACGAGATCAAGCTGGGCGTCGAGATCAACAACAACGACCGGACCTACGTCGGCGGCTACGCCGGCAACTTCTACCTCCAGACGAACAATCCGGGCGAGATCGGCGACTGGAACGGCGACGGCACGGTCGACGTCCTGCCCGGACTGACCCGGGTCTCCGTTTCCAACAACGACCTCGATTTCCACGACGGCACGAAGCGGCTCGCCTTGTACGCCAGCGACATCATCACCTTCGGACGGTTCACGATCAACGCCGGCGTCCGGATGGACCGCGACAAGCCGTACGTCAACCAATGGACGACCACCTCGCTCTTCACGGCCGACACCCCGTTCACCGACGAGCACCAGCAGAACTATTCCGACATCGTCGCCTCGTTCTGGACCGCGAGGACGGTCGACCTGCTGAAGACGATCATGCCCACCAAGACCGCACCCTACGTCGAAGTCGGGAAGATCTACACGACCTTCTCCCCGCGCGTCGGCGTAACTTACGACCTGTTCGGAACCGGGAAAACCATCCTCAAGGCCGCCTACTCCCTCTACCGGGGCGGCGGGCTCACGATCGGCTACTGGCAGGTCAGCGGAATGTATCCGTGGATGGACATGTACTGGGACGACGCCAATACCGACGGCATGGCCGACTACACCGAGCTCTATTGGCAGAACGTCGAAGATGCGACCTATCCTTTCTATCGACTTTTCGACGACGACGGCAACTTCCAGGGCGATCTGACCCGCGAATACGGGTCGTTTTGGGGCGGCTGGGACCAGTCGAATCCCGCCGGCCTGGTTAAATCCAAGTCCTACGTCGACACGGATACCTGGAAACCCTCCGCGACGCACGAAGCCTTCGCCTCGGTCGAGCACGAAATCGTGCAGGATTTCGGCGTCTCCCTCAGCTTCACCTGGAAGCGGATGGGCCAGTACTCCTGGAACCAGGCCTATTATCCCCTGGAATTCTACCCCACCCTCAACGACCACGTTCGGAACACGAACGACTATGAAACCCTCCGGAACGTTCCGGCCACCCTGGTCGACCCGGCCACCGGCAAGACCTATGATCCGGGCGAAGCGGCCGGCCGGCCCTGGTACACCCTGAAGATCGGCGCCGAAACGCTGCCCACCTCCTACTCCAAAACCGAGATGATGGATCCCGACCGCTGCCAAATCTACTGGGGCTTCGATCTCGTCCTCAACAAGCGGTTGTCCAACAAATGGATGATGAAC
>Ga0316628_100004290_pt1 | contig 11157 bp, 8 predicted proteins | sample OWC_Aug_M2_C1_D5_FD_207648 | JGI IMG/M metagenome (GOLD analysis project Ga0316628, IMG submission 207648) | Wetland soil microbial communities from Old Woman Creek delta, Ohio, United States - OWC_Aug_M2_C1_D5_C | ecosystem: Environmental > Terrestrial > Soil > Wetlands | place: USA: Ohio... | reverse complement strand
ATTTTCACTCATCCTTTGAGCCTCACGTGCATCGCCTTCGTGGTCACCGCCATTCCCGCATTTTTGCTCACGAAAATCATCGGCAAGCATCTCGAGAGCCTCACCATCATGGGGGCGTCGCTGCTGGTCGGCGGAATCGTCATGTGGGCCATCGACGCGAGGAATGCAAAGGCGGAAGCCGCGGGCCCCGGCGCGTCCGGCGGGCGCGTTCGCATCTGGCATATGGAAGACATGAGCCTGGGACAGTCCATCTGGATCGGCGCGTGCCAGATTCTTTCCGCGGTGTTCCCTGGAACTTCGCGATCGATGTCCACCATCGGCGCCGGACAACTGGCCGGAATGTCGCGCGCCTCGGCGCTGGAATTTTCGTTTTTCCTCTCTATTCCCACGATGGTGGCGGCCACGGGGTATGACCTGCTGAAATCGCTCATGGGAAAGACCGAAAATCCCATTGGCGTATCGCAGATTGACGCGCATGGCTGGATCGTGCTGGCCATCGGCTTCGTGTTTTCATTTATCGTGGCCTACGCGTCGGTTGCTTGGTTCATGGCCTATGTGAGGAAACACGGCTTCGCGCCTTTTGCGATTTATCGAATTTTGGCGGGAATTGCGGTCCTGGTGTGGGTGATGAAGCTCGGCGGCTGAGATCTGCCCCATGCCCCCTGTGTCATTCCCAACGAAGTGAGGAATCCCTCTGTTTTTGGTCTAAGAAAGAGAGAAATTATTCGCTTCGCTCGGAATGACAGCGCGGCGTATTTCCCTCCCCGGTTACTAGGGCCGTTGAAATACTGTAATCGCCGAGGCCCCGACTACTCTCCACCGGTGTCGCTCAGCTACGGAGTCTTCGTAACAATCTTCACAAATTCATCGTTTGTCCCGACGTGCCCGTGCAGGGGGACATGCTGCGCGACGTCAAGCTTCAGCTTCAGGATGTTCTGATACAGCGTTTTCATTCCAGGAGTCGGAACGGGCGGCGGCGCACCCGGGGCCGGCGGCGTATAAAGATCCGCATTGATCAGGATCTTTTCTTTCGGCAAATAAGCCATGAGCATGTCGGCGCTGTGATTGCCGTCCCGGTACGAGGGATCGTTCAACTCGTAGGCCATGTCCTGCACGTGAATAATTTCCATTATGCGTTCGCCGTCGGTCACCACGTATTTTCCTTCGCCGCGCGTATCGCCGCCCACCGTATCGATTGGAGCGGGCCGCCGGCTGATCATGTACATCGGGCTGAAGATGGCCAGGCGGTCCGGATCGAGCGTTCGCGGCGCGGGATAGAACATGATGTCGAGGTAATACTGCTTGTTGGATTCGTGCGTCACGATGGTGGTGCCCTGCGAAAGATACGTGCGCAGGCCTCCGGCGTGATCCATGTGGTGATGCGTGTTGACCACGTACCGGATCGGCTTGTTCGGAACCAAGCGGTTCACTTCCGCGATCACCGCGAGTGACCTGGCCTCATTCTGCGGCGCTTCGACCACCGCGACGAAATCCTTGTATTCGACCAGCACGCTGTTGTGGCTTCCTCCACCCAGGAACCACACGCCGTCCGCCAGCTTTTGGCTTTCCACCTTCACCGGCGCCGCTTTTGCCGTGCGCACCGCGTCGGGAACGGGCATCGTGGTCACCGGCACGTTGGCTCTTACGTCGCTCACTTCCAGCTCGTAATAATTGTGCGCGGGGTTCAGCCTCGGGTCTCCCTGGTGCACGTGGATCAGCGTGGGATACATGACCCCGCTGAAATTTTTGTACATGGTGTAGCGCATCTCGTAGTCCATGTCGCCGTAAACGGGATTGGGATACCAGGTGTCAACCAATTCGACCAGATTGCGGTCATTGATCGTTCCGTTGACCTTGTACTTTCCCATGGTGAAGGAGACGACCGTCACTTTCCTGCCGAACTGGGAGAGACCAAAATCCGACGCGCCGACGATGGGCAGCGTGATGGCGGTCGCGTCGGTCGACGCGAGCGCCGCTTTGAGAAAACCGAAGGGAGTCAGGACAATTTCGAGTTGACGCAAATCGGAGTAGGGCACCCCGTCCAGATACATCCGCGTCAGCGGCACCGGCACGTCGCCGTTGATGTCCCAGGCGTAGTTGCCGCTCAAAATGGACGTGACGTGCTGCTCCGGCATGGGGGTCCTGCCGAGCGTGGGGTACTTCCCTTGCCTGCGGGTGTAATCCTCGCGGGACCACTTCGCGTCATAGTCGATGGCGCGCGTGTAGCCGGTAACTTCGTAGTGCGGCCAGTCCTCGGCCAGGCCGTAGGTCTGTCCGATTTGGGAGAACCAGCCGCTCGCCGTGTATTCAATGGTCTTCAGGTTGGTTGCGCCCATGGCCTGGGAAGCGGCTTCCAAAGCTTTCCGGGCGTCCACGGCCTGCGCGGACGCGGTTCCCGCAGCCAGCGTTAACAATCCAACCAGCACGAAAAGTCTTCGCAACATTCGTTTCCCTCGCTCTCAAAAAATCGACGCCATCGGCAGATGAATTGGATTTCCGTTTTGTGGTGCGGAACGCAGACTTTTATACACCCGGGCCTTCCTCGAATGCACCAATTTGTTCGCCGCCAATTTGATGAGTCATGCCCTGTCGGAGAATTCGTTGCAGTGAGAGTTGGCTGGCTTAGGAAGGGCGAGACGCAGGCGAGCGCCGTGCTGGGAATTACGCAGCCACGCGACAATTGCTGCATGCCCGCGATTGAAATCACGGCGGCGTTTGGCTGCGAGAAAGTGACGTTCCAGAGAGTTGCGAAGCCGCACTTAAAAGTGTGCGGGAGAACTACAATCTCGCAGCGCCAGCGGCTGAAGAGGCTGCGGAAAAAACCAAAACGCCGTCATTCCGAGGCAAGTTTCTTGCCGAGGAATCCCTCTTTTATTGGACTTCGATCGAAGAGGGATTCCTCGCTTCGCTCGGAATGACGGGAAAAGAGAGTTTTCCTCAGCCTGTGAAGCCATGCCCTACAAAGATTCAGAAGGTCTCGAGCACTCTCGTAAGGGGCGCGTGTCAATCTCCGAAAATCCTAGGCTATCCGCTACGGCTCGAGCGAAGCCAAGTACGCGGTGATTGCCAAGATATCGTCCTGGGACAGATTCTGGACGACGGGCCGCATCAGCTGGGTTCCAGGGCCGTTGCGCGTGTATTGCTGGATATCGTAGAGCTGGCGCGCGAGATAGCTGGGGGAACGCCCGGCAAGCGGCGGGAAATTGCCGTTGCCCTTCATTCCCTCGCCATGGCATGCGGCGCATGCGATCGTTTTGCCCGCGCCGCCGCGCACGACCAGGTCCTCGCCCCGCTTGAGGCTGCCGGTGGGCACGTAGGCGATCCACCCGGACCTCGGGTCGCGATAAACTTCGGAAGCCTCGAGATCCACCGGCATTTCCAGGATGCGATCGCCGATGGGCTCGGTCTCATTTCCTTCCAGAGCGGCGAAGAAAAATCCTCCCACGTTGCGGTTTTTCGGCACAGTATCCGTCTCGACCACCTTGATCCACCGAATCATCTTGATCGAGGAAAAATATTTGGCGGCGGCGTGCGCCTCTTCATCGGTTAAGCCCGCAGCATTTCCTGCCATCGTGGCGGTGTTTCGCTTCCCCGGATCGCCGGTTCTTCGCGCGCCGGCTTTGAAGTCGGCAAGCTGCTCCAGGATATAGCCTTCCGGCAGACCGGCGATGCCGGCGTTTTCAGGACGGCCATAGCCGGTCGGAAGGTGGCACCAGGCGCAACTCCCGATCCACGGATTGGCGGTCGGGGAGCGGCGATGCGCCACGATGGCGGGCATAGGAGGATGTGTGTTCGGGAACCAGTCAAAAACGTTGGCGCTGTCCCGAAGTTGCTTTACGGTGAAGGACTGGGTACTGCCCTGAAGATGCTTGACCGTGGCCAATTCTTCCGGCGTCGGCGGCGGGGCGGGTGCAGGAGGCGGACCGACAGCCACGGCGTACGCCCACGGCAGGGGATGTTGGGCAGCATCTTTATTTTGGTCCTGCCCTTGCGCGGGGGCCGCAATCACTGCCGCCGACAGCAGGGCCATCCCGGCAAACCAAGCCAGGGCATGTGACCGAAAACAATTCGCCATAAACGCCTCCAGACAGGTGCAGACTCTACGCGCCATCCCCCAAGCGCTCTGGCGCACGGGTGACTCGGAGCCCGCTAGAATAAAATCATCGCGGTGCTGCCGCGGCCGGTTTTACGAATTTTGAAGCCGCGACTGCCGCGTTCGGTTGCACATCAGCAATTTCCGTGGTCGATTGCCCGTCCACCCACGTCGCCGTCCAGTGGAATGGCATTTTGACTCCGGCCACCACGCGATAATCCGAATAGTCGATGTGCAGGGGGGTATGACCCACCACCGTGTCGATAAAGCGCGCCTGCCGCACGAGCAAGCCAGACTCCTTGTCAAAATACAGCTTCACTTCAGTCCCCCCCGGAGCGGTCGCCCCAACAACTAGAACCGGGCGATCATCAATGGTGACGGGCGGGTATCCCGTGTGCCAATGGCTCAGGGTTTGCCTGATCAGCCCGGGAAAGGCGAGATCGGCGTCCAGCCGGGCACCGTCCAGGTCTCCTCCAGCCAGCAGGATCATCGGCACGGGTTTGTCCGCCGACGCGATCCAGGCCTCGTGGCCGTCGTAGGTGGTCGTACTCTCCCCCACGGGCAAATGATTGGTAACGCTCAGCTGGCTCGGAGCTTTGGCATAAATTTCCGTGGGAACCTTGTGAAAATCCGTGTCAAATCCGGAGTAAGTTCCCTTCGCCGTAAAACTCGTCAGCTTGGCCAGCTGCTGCGCTCCACCCAGGGCCTGAATAAATTTATCCAGGATTAGCCCGGCGGCGGCGGTCGAGTCGCTGGACTCCGGAATGACTTCCACCAGATCCGGATCGACTGCGGGCGGAGGCCCGTACTCTTCCAGCAGGCTCGGCGTGACCGCGGGGCGCTGAAAACCGCGATGGCAGGTGTAACAGGTCACCAGGCGCGTCGCGCCAAAGTCGGCGCGATTGATGAGGTTCTCCATTAAGACCATTCGGCGGGCGGTTTGTTTTAGCGGTGTGTCGTCGGCATAGCGAGCCCAATTGCCGGCGCTTTCCTTGACGTGGCAGTCTATGCAGTTCATGCCCAGGGAAGCGGAGAAGAAGCCCATCGTGCCCATGAATTCGTTCACGGGAATGCCCCGGAGCACCTGGACGTTCTTGAAGACTTCTTCCGACATTTGCGGTTTCTGAGCCGCGCCGGCCTGGGCGGACTGGCTGTGCGCCCAAGGGGTCGCCAGGAGGCACAAAATCATGGTTCCCATGGCACAACCGGTCGCTCGCCTGGATTGAAACTTCATTATGCCTCCTTCTCTCGCCGTGCGCCAAAAGCGCGGAGCCGTCTGGCGATCGAAGCAAATCGGAGCGTGCGCAGTCTCGTCCAGCCACCCATTTTGCCGCGCATTTTATTTTAAAGAGTCACTCCGGTTGTTTCGGCCCGCCGACACTATACGCTCGCCCGCTTCCTCATGCAACGGAATGGTGCCAGCAATTTGTAATGGAAATGTTGGCGTTCTGTCTACGATTTTTTGTGGAATGGAATCTTTTGCCCGGACTTCTGACGGCCGTAGTCGCCGCGGATAGCCAGTACTAGACACCGGGTACTTGAAATTATGGCTCGTGCGATCCATTGAGATCGTCAGTTTCAAGGTGGATCATCAGGGGTCGCTTAGGAGGCGCACTTTGAACGGTCTCGGTTATCACAATCAGGGAAGTGCACAGGAAGGGCTGGGAGTTCACTGGTATTACGCCCGTCTGGTTATCCTGCTCGGTCCTCCCGGGGCAGGTAAAGGCACACAGGCCCAACGGATCGCCGGACATTACGGATTACAGCACCTGTCGACCGGCGACATGCTGCGCGACAACATCCAACGCAATACCGAGCTGGCTAGAAAAGCGAAACCCTTCATAAACCGGGGTGAGCTCGTTCCTGACGCCATCGTGCTGGGCATGGTGCAGAACCGCATTGCCCAGTCGGTTTGCGAAAACGGGTTCGTCCTGGATGGGTTTCCGCGCTCCCTGCCGCAGGCGCATGGTCTGGAAGAAATCTGCCGCCTTTACAAATCCAGGTCCACCACGGTCGTGAATATGGTAGTGCAGCCGGAGTTGCTGATGCGACGCATGACGAACCGAAGAATCTGCAAAATGTGCGGACACATCTACAGCCTGGTCGACCACCCGCCCATCCGTCCGGGCTTTTGTGACGCGGACGGCAGTGAATTGATCCAGCGCCCCGACGATAAGGAGGATGTGATCCGCGAGCGAATCCACATGTACGAACTTCACACGCGTCCTCTCATCGAATATTACTCCGCGCAAGGTCTGCTGACCGCGGTGCAGGGCGTGGGCGATCCGGACGCAGTAATGGCAAACATCATGAAAGTTCTGAACAAGGAAGACGCGAAGAAATGACGGCCTGACAGTGACCCTGCAAGCCGTGGCGCCCGTGTCGTTCATTGGGAAGGTGAATCCCATATGGACGACACGGGCGCCATCCGGGCCATGCAGAGCAGGTAATAGGAAGAAGTCACGAAAATCCTCTCGATCAAACGAAGATGCGGACCTGACCATGGGGCTTCGATTTAAGTACGACGGGGCACGTTGACTAGGAGAGCCAAGGCGCGGGCCAGCGTCTACTTCACGCGCTCCCAGACTTTTTCCTGCACCTGGCGAGCGCCGTTTCTTACCAGTGAGGGCGTGCGCAGCACGAGGCGGTCCGGCCCGTCGAATCTGAATTCGTTGACGAGTGTAGCGTTGACCTGATTTTCGAGCGATGACGCTTCGATGCGGTGTGTCACTTTGCCGCCGGAAACTTTATAGCTGCCGGCGTAAGAGATGAATAGCGAGAAAGCTTCGGCGCGTTCCTCGAGGGGAGCCGATTCGCGGTCGCCAGCCGAGAGCGGCTTGCGGCCGTCGTAGGCTTCCAGGCCGGTCACTCTTCCCTTCTCCGTATAGATCAGGAGCCCTTCGGGGTGCGGCCCATACGCGTCTGGGATCACGTCTCCGTTGTCCAGTTTGGCCGTAACCGAAATCAGTCTCCAGGTGCCCACGAGGCTGGGCTTTTCGACCGGCGATTGCGCCATTCCCGTTCGTGGGATCGCCAGGGCCATCGCCAGCGACATGGCCAGCGCCGCGAGACTCGAATATCTCCGCATTTCCGATCCTCCCCGGCGCCGCCGGCCCCTTCCCTGGACGCTCACTTCACGCGCTCCCAAAACATTTCGTGAAATTCCTGCACACCGTTGCGCGACACCGGAGGCGTTCGTAGGCTGACGCGGTCCGGTCCCTGGAATGTCACGATGCGCACCTGATCGTTGCCGCGGGGGTTGCGTCCCGGCGAGGGCTGCACTTCCTGGTGATGGATCACTGTGTCGCCCTGCAACGTGTACGTTCCCGCGTAGGTGACCACGGAAGCATAGGCCGCGGCTCTTTCCTCCGCGGGCGCCCGCACCATGTCATTCACCGAGAGCGGCTTTCGATTGTCGTACGTTTCGATGACGCTCATGCGGCCGTCCGCCGTATAGGTGATGAAGCCTTTCGGGTGCGGGCCGTAGGCTTGCTTGTTCAGGTCTTTCTTGTCCTTGTCCGTCCAGGAGTACACGGCGAGCAAACGCCACGTGCCCACAATGCTGGGCTTTGCCTCGGACTTTTTCTGAGACTGCGCGCCCGAGGAAAATGGCGCAGCAATCGCCAACAGGACAAGAATCCACAAAGTTCTAGTCATCGTTTCTCCGCGGACTTCCGTGCGGCGGATGAATCGCCGGACGGCCCGCTTCGCCATCCTTCCAGATGGATGATGGTTATTTCTTATTTCAACGGGCGCGCTGATTCTCGCACGAATCAGGCATGGGGCAAACCTTCATTCTCACCAATGCACGCCCGGATAGAGGCTCGAAATCCTCTGGCCCCGGTAGGCGTATCGCCCCGCAATGCGCATGCTCCAGACGATTTGCGGGCTGCTCTGCGGCAACATTTCAAGGATATTCGCGCCGATCCCCGGCCCTGTGGCGCTTTCGGCATACTCGATGTTCCCGTTACTCAGCACGGCCGCATTTCCACCGAAAAACGAATACGAGGGCGCTGCGAAATGAAGCGCAAGCGTAACGGTCTTCGCTGTCTCATCGATTTGAAAAACGGGCGCGGTGCTGTAGAAGCAGGGCGGTTCGCCCAGCGCGCCGCAGGTGACGCCGGAGGGAAAAACGCGGTCGTCCCCGTTGTCAAACAGCGCGAGCGTGAAGTTTCCCGTCGTGTTGCCGGCGCCAAAGGAAGGACCATGCTGCGCGTAGAACCAATCCGTGGGGTCGGCCCCTCCCACCAGCGCGAAATCTCCCTGGTAGCCCAGCTTCCATAGAATATTTCCAGCGCCCGCTCCATTCTGGTAGTCTATTTTTATCAGCCAGTTCTGGTGCCGCAGCGAGACGATCAGGTTGCCGTCGTCCGCCGAATAGATGACCGCGTTGGTGTGCGTCCAATCGGGAAAACCCATGGGCCTGCGATTGGTATTCAGATGGTCGAATTCGTTCCACACCCATACGGGCTTGTGATTTTGATCCAGGTCGATGACCGCGTCCCCGATGATCGCCGTTCCGGAAATGTCCTGCGTGGTCGATGCGATTACGATCAGGTGGCCGCTGGGAAGCAGCTCAAAATCGTGATGCGTTCCGAGAACTGTAATATTGCATCCGGAACAGGTTGCGGCAGCCAGCGCGGCATTGAGGTCCGCGGCCGTCATCTGCCAAATCACTGACCCGGCCAGATCCACTTCCTGCAGCACGGAGTTCGCTCCGTCGGGTTCCTGATCGCTGAAATCGATCAGGAAATGGCCGTTGGGAAGCAATTTGGCAGGATTGGCTTGGCGCCCCGTAAACGACGGGGTATAGGTCCAGAGAATATTGCCGCTCAAATCGGCAACAACTGCTTGGGCAGCTGGCGCAGCGAAAGACGCTGGAATCAAGTCCAGCAGCTCGACGCCGCTTTCGGGCGTCATGCCGGGCGTCGTCGTAGCCGTAAGTGTGGGCAACTGCGCCGAAGGCAGGGACCCGGTGAGGAACGTCTGGTCAGAATCCGTGAATTGCGATCCGTCGCTGAACTGCACGATTCCCTGCAAATGATAGGTCGAGTCCGCCTTCATTCCGGCGACAAAAAGACTCACGGATCCGCCGGCCGGCGGCACGGGCTGCGTCCACGTCGTGAATTCACAATTCATGTCCGGGCCAAACCGGACGGATACGTTTCCGGCCGCCCCCGGAGAAATGGAATAAAGCGCCACCTGCAGGTTTGTCGTCGGCGAAACTTGCCCAGGGGCGACCACATGAATCGTGGCGCTGGCCGATTTGGCCGGATCGTTCTTGCTTGTTGCCGTAACGTTCGCCGTCGTGCTTTCGGGTCCGTAGGGCGCGACGTACTTACCGTCGGGGTCAATCGTTCCCACTGTGGCCGACCAGGTGACTCCTGTCGCGTCGTTAGTCAGCGCCGCGAAGTGCGCTGCCCCTCCAGAGGCGATCGCCGTGTATGGCGGACTCACCGCTACGTGAATGCCACGACCTGGTACCTTACAAAATGGCCGGCACCGGTCCTGACGTCTTTCCTCGCGCTCCTCATCGTCATCGGCCCACCGCTTTTTGTGGTGATCCGAGTCCCGGCAAAATGGCGGGCACCATGCATGACGGCCGCCGTCCTTTTCCTCATCGTCATCCAGCTTTTTTACAGCGGACGAACAAATTCCTGCCTGATTGGCCATCGCAATAAGAATGAACGAACCTTGACTATTGTGACTGGAATCCCCCACGCAGTTGCCTTCGCGCGGACTACCAGGTGAAAGATTTTCGTCCGGCGCAAAGGATTGCAACTGTATTTTTCCCTGATGATCTGGTGGCGGGAATTTGAGGTTCGCGTCATTCACCGGGGCTTGCGCACGAACTGTGACAACGGCGAGGAATAAGCAGAGTACAACAGATGCGGTCCTCTTCATGCCCGCGAGTCTACCGCCGGGTTTGCGCGGCTACAAGACAGCTTGCTTGAGGAACACGCAAATTTATCGCGGCCAGTTTCAGATCGGAACGTGGCCCGGAGAAACTGTCCGGCGCATTTTCCCATTCCATTATTCCGTTTGTTGGGAAATGGCTTCGGCTATAGCCATTGCGCTTGCGGCGATGGAAACTGCGAGTCAGTGATCACCACGCAAAAACTGCCGGGAAACATTTAGTCGCGCAACACTGCCGCTGCCCGTGAAAAGTCAGGCCGTTTGATCAGAAGCACGCCAAGGAATCCACCGGCGACAATATCGAACGCCAGACAAAAACCGGGCCACCATACCGGGACACCGGGATTTTCAATGAACAGATGATGAAAGAAATCAAAAACACCATGTCCGGCCAGAGCCGCCGCTACGAACCAGAGATTCGTCTTGAACCCGGCAACAGCAATTGCCAGAAAAGAACCCGCCACAAGCGACTCGATCCATATCGCATGCACGGAGGTCCCCATGACGGCGAACAAAATATAATATGTGGCGATAACGACCAGCAGCGTCGGATAGAAAACACGATCACGATCGAGTCCCGCGACCAGAGCGAAGGAGAGCGCCGCCAAGGAAAGAATAGCGCCGATCAGATATTCCATACCATCATCATCTGACGTCGCAACGTTCAATGCAATCGACTTGATTTGCCGGCGCCGGAATCGTTCGGCTCTCAAACTGCAATGCGCCTGCATTCCGAGTTGGCCGTTTCACGGGAACAATCCTGCCAAGACCCTGGCTGAGGAATTGCTTGCTGGAGGGATTGATTCTATGTTATCGGTCGTCCGGGAAATTAAAATGAAATCCCTCAGAAAGATCCACGAAAGGGGATAGTGTCGATGGCTAAATCAATTGAAGTGATTCCCGAGAAAACAAGGTGGGAGATTGCAACGAAAGGATTGACCGGCGCATACATCGCAATTTCCAATGCGTTGAAGCAGGCCGTAGGACAGAAGAAATTCGAGGAGTTCAATGGGCCGCTCTGGTATCAAGCAGGAAAGGGAGCGAAGGAATTTGCCGACACTTTCGGATTAGCCACCGAGACCGCCGGCGATCTCGAAGGGATTACGCATCTGCTTGCAAAATCGGCGATGGGGCCGGAGTTCCATTTC
>Ga0316628_100004289_pt1 | contig 11157 bp, 7 predicted proteins | sample OWC_Aug_M2_C1_D5_FD_207648 | JGI IMG/M metagenome (GOLD analysis project Ga0316628, IMG submission 207648) | Wetland soil microbial communities from Old Woman Creek delta, Ohio, United States - OWC_Aug_M2_C1_D5_C | ecosystem: Environmental > Terrestrial > Soil > Wetlands | place: USA: Ohio... | reverse complement strand
ACGCCTGGCTGTTCGTGGAGCTGCCGTAGCCTACCCCTTGAACTCCCTCGGCACCAGCAGCGTCTCGATGCCCTCGTACACGGCGATGAGATGCCGGACGTTGGACACGAAGTCGATCTTCGAGACGTCTATCACCAGCACTGGTCCCTCGTACCAGCCGGTCTCCCGCAGCTTCGCCACGAAGCCGTCGTAGCGGCGGTTCAGCGCCCGCACCAGCCGCGTCAGCCCCTCGGGGATCTTGTCGGCGTGCGTCTGCTCCTCGTCGCGGCGCCGGTCGCGGATGTTGCGCAGCAGGTACTCCACCGGGCTCTTGAGCAGCACCAGCAGCCCCGGCCGCACCAGGGGCCGGAACTCCTCGTCCAGCCGCGCGTCGATGACCGCGAGCGACTCCGCGGTCAGGTACGGCACGTCCATGTCGCAGTGCAGGACCTCGCAGAACGCGTAGCGGTCGGCCAGCGGCGAGCCGTCGATGCAGGTCGACGACAGCAGGTGAGGCATGGCCTGGAGCTGCATCTTGCGCAGGTCGAGGTACGCGTGCTGGATGTCGAGCGCCGCGTGCTCGAGGTTCCGCTTGGCGGCCAGCCACCCCGGGCTGTCGGCGGGCTCCCGCGCCTGGACCTCGATGAACTCGTTGATGGCGCCGTAGTACCGCCCCAGCGTCCGCTTGGCCGAGTTCTTCGCCGTCGCCAGCAGCGGGAACAGCGACGCGTTCTGGGCTACGTGGTCCTCGAAGCCCTCGTCCGGCAGCTCGAACAGGGCGTTCATCCCGGTGCTGTAGGCCAGCAGCTTCACCAGCGAGCTCTTGCCGGCGCCGATGTTCCCCACGCACGCCACGAGGGTCTGGTGCTTCGCGAGGTACGTGAGGAGGCGCCGCTCGACGTTGGTGAGCCGGTTCGCGATCTGATGCCGGCGGATCGTGTCGTCCTCGCGGACCTCCAGGACGGTCGCGGCGCCGCCCGGCGGGGCCTCGCCGCCGCTCACTGGGCGCGCTGCCGCGCCGCGACCAGCCGGCGGATCTTCTCGCGGATCGTCCCGGCGGCCACGTGGACGAAGTCGGGGTGGTCGTGCATGTCGATCTCCGCCGGCAGTGTGAGCAGGTCGGTGTCCGCCGGTACGATGGCGAACTCCTGGTACTTCCGCAGCGTCCTCGGCCAGCTGGCCACGAGCTTCTCGTAGCACTCGTGGATGGACCGCAGGTAGTCCGCCGAGATCGTGGCGGCGTACTCGTCCCCCGCCTGGGCGCGCGCCAGCCGCCGCTTCTCGAGGACCTCGGGCTCGGTGCGCAGGTAGACGGTCAGGTCCGGAAGCCGGATCCGCTCGTTGTGCAGCGTCTGGTAGAAGAGCGTCCAGTAGAGCCGCGCGTGAGCCGGCGGCATCTCCCCGGAATCGATCATCCGCTGCACGAAGACCTCGGGACCGTCGAGGAAGGGCCGGTCCTCGATGATGAGCACGCCCTTCTTCGCCTCGCGCGTCATCAGGTGGCGGATCTCCCGCTGCTGCAGCACCCGCATGTGCAGGAAGGCCGTCTCGGTCGGGAAGATGTTCGCGATGCGGTCCCTGTAGAACAGCGCCAGGCACTCGTCGGTGAGGGAGCCCTTCTCCACCCGCTCCGAGAAGGCGTGGGTCTCGGCGGCGTCGAGGAGGCTCTCCAGCTCCGATCGGTAGGGGTCGGCGGCGAGGGCGCGCATCAGGGTCGTCTTCCCCGAGAAGAGGTTGCCCATGATGCCGATGTGGAAGTTGCCGGATGCCATTCGCGCGCTCTCTCCAGGGGATGGATGGCTCGAGGACCGCGCCGCGAGTATAGCCGCCGCGCCCGGACTCTGCCAGCGGGGCGGGCTCGGTGTTGCGGGCGCGGGGCGCCGGTGGCACAATGCGCACGATGAGGAACCTCGAGCTCAAGGCGCGGCTAGAGGACCTGGCGCGCGGCGAGGAGATCGCGCTGGCGATCGGCGCGAAGCCGGGCGGCGACCTGTACCAGCTCGACACCTACTTCCGCGTGGCGGACGGCCGGCTCAAGCTGCGGGAGGACGGCCGCGGTGGCGGCGAGCTGGTCTTCTATCGGCGGCCGGAGGACTCCCCCACCCGGTGGAGCGACTACTTCAAGGTGCCGGTCTCCTCGCCGGAGACGCTGCGCGACGTCCTGACGCGCGCCCTGGGAGTGAGACGGCGGATCGAGAAGACGCGGCGGCTCTACCGGTATCGCGGCGCACGCATCCACCTCGATCGCGTCGCGGGGCTGGGCACGTTCGTGGAGTTCGAGGTGCCGGCCGAGGGCGACGCCGAGGGGTCGCGTGCGACCATGAGCGAGCTGATGCGGGCCTTCGGGCTCAGCGAGGCCGACGCGATCATGGCCTCGTACGGAGAGATGGCGCCGGAGGAGTAGCGGGGGTGGCGCCGCGCGGGGCGGGCCTACTGTCGGCCCAGCGCCGCCCGGACCTCGCCTTCGGCGTCCAGCCTGCGGTCCACCGCGTCGCCGATCGCCTTGGCCCGCTCCAGCACGTCGGTGAGGTCCCGGACCGACCCCTCGCCGGCCTGCAGGCGGAGCAGGGCGAGGCGGACCCTCTCCATCGCCGCCACGGTGTCGTTGAGCCGTTCCCCGGTCTCGCCCGCCGCCCTCAGCCGCTCCGCCCGCGCCTCGAGCCGGGCCACCACCGCAGGCACCTCGCGCGCGCCGGAGCCGAGCGAGGCGGGCAGGGCGTCGTAGGCCGCCATCGTCGAGCGGCCCAGCACGACCTCGGTGGCGTCGGCCGAGGGCCGCAGCTGGCGGGCCGGCGGCTCCAGCCCGAGCGCGGCCATCTTGAAGAACCACCGCCCGAACCTGCCGGCCCAGACGCGGTGCCACCACTCGTTGAGGCGCCGCATCCACTTGCCCTGACCGACGGCGTCGGCCTCCTCCGCCTGCACCCGCGCCTCGGCGAGCAGGGCGTCGCGGATGTCGGCGAAGGTGTAGCCGTGAGTGAGCAGGCGGCGCGCCACGATGACCAGCTGCGCCACCAGGATCAGGCCTATGATCCCGGGTCCACCCGAATCCATGTAGTAGTTGCCCGCCCCTATGTAGAAGCCGCCTCCCGCCACCGTGGTGGCTATCAGCACCATCGTCGAGACTTCGGCGTTGCGCACGAAGTTCCGGACCAGCGGTGGAGCGCGCAGGTCGCGGCCGCGCGCCTCGCCGAGGGACCGCGCCACCTCGTCGCCGCTCGGGAACCGGCGCTCCGGCGCGTTCGCCAGGCAGCGGTCCACCACGGCGGCAAGCTTCGCGGGCACGTCCGGCCGCGACAGCGCGAGGCGCGGCGCCGGCTCGGTGGCCACGCGCGTCACCACGGCCGGCAGGTTGCGGGCGTCGAAGGGCGGCCGGCCGGTGAGCGCGTAGAAGAAGGTGGCCCCGAGCGCGAACAGGTCGCTGCGCGCGTCGAGCGGCTCGCCGCGCGCCTGCTCGGGGCTCATGTAGCGGGCGGTGCCGACCACCTCGCCAGCGTCCTGCCTGCCCTCCGCGCGAGCGCTCAGCGCGATGCCGAAGTCGGTGACCAGCGCGCGGCCGGTGCCCGCCTCGATCATGATGTTGTCGGGCTTCACGTCGCGGTGGATCACGCCCCGCTGGTGCGCGTAGGCGAGGGCCCAGGCCACTTCCTGCATCAGTTGCGTCGCCAGCCGGGGCGACAGAGGACCTTCCGTCTCCACCCACTCGCGCAGGGTCGGCCCGTCCACGTAGGCCATCACGAAGAACACCAGGTCGCCGTGGTCCTCGACGGCGTGGATCGGCACGATGTTGGGGTGCGAGAGCCCGGCGGCCGTGCGGGCCTCGTGGAGGAACCGCTCCCGGAACTCGGTCCGGGTGGCCAGCGCGCGGGGCAGCAGCTTGATCGCCACCAGGCGGTCCAGCGCCACGTCGCGCGCCAGGAAGACGATCCCCATCCCGCCGCGGCCCAGCTCGCGCTCGATCGAGTAGCGGCCCGCGAGCAGCTGCTGCAGCGCCAGCAGATCGGGACTGACGGGTTGCGCCATAGGGATCACCTACGCGCCGCGGCGCGGTTCGTTTCGTCGCGGCGCGCGGGAGTCGCCCTACCGTTGCCGCCGCGGGACGCCGGCCCCGATCCGCTCGAGCACGTCGCCCAGCCGCCGGATCTCCTCGCCGTAGCGGGCCCAGTCCCCCTCACGCTGCGCCTGCATCGCGCTCTGGTAGCGCTGCCGCGCCTCGCCCACCAGCGCCTGGAACGTCGCGTCGCCCGCCGGGGTTCCGCCCGAGGCCGCCGCCGCGCCCGGGCCGCTCACCACGCCCGAGCCGCCGAACAGCTGGGCCAGAGCGCCGTCGAGATTCTCGGCCATCACCACCTGGTTCTGATAGGCGACGATGACGCGCTTCAGCTCGGGGATCCGCCCGCCCTCGGCCCGCAGGTACAGCGGCTGGACGTACAGCAGCGAAGCCCCGATCGGGATCACCAGCAGGCTGCCGCGGATCACCTGGGAGCCCCGCTGGTCCCACAGCGAGACCTGGCGGGACACCTCCGTGTTCTGGTTGATGCGGTTCTCGACCTGCGTCGGGCCGAACACGAGGCTCTGCCGCGACAGCAGGTATACCCGCAGCCTCCCGTACTCCGCGCCGTCGTTCCGCGCCACCATCCAGGCCGCCAGGTTGTCCTTGCCCCGGGGCGTGAACGGGACCATGTAGACGAACTCGGCCGCCGCCTCACCGGGCAGCCGCATGATGATGTGGCGCATGAACGGCACCGCCCCACCGGACTCGTCGCCGGCGGGGATCTGCCACTGGTCCTCGCGGTGGTAGAAGTCCACCGGCGAATCCATGTGGTAGGTCGTGTAGAGGGCCGCCTGCACCCGGTAGATGTCGTCGGGGTAGCGGACGTGCGCGCGCAGGTCGGCCGGCATGCTGTCGATCGGGATGAAGATGCCGGGGAAGACGCGCTCCCAGGTCCGGATCAGCGGATCCGCCGGCGCGCTGACGTAGGCTCGCAGCGAGCCGTCGTACGCGTCGACGACGATCTTGGCGCTGTTGCGCATGTAGCTCGTGCCGTCGTCCAGCCGCTGCGAGTAGGGATAGCGACTCGAGACGGTGTAGGCGTCGAGGATCCACTTGAGCGTGCCGTCGGCGGCGATCACGAGGTAGGGATCGCGGTCGAACCGGAGGAACGGCAGCGCTCTGGCCGCCCGCCGCGCGACGACGCGGTTGTAGAGCACCCGGCTGTCGCGGGTGATGTCCTGCGAGAACAGGATGTTCGAGGAGCCGAACCGGGCGGCGAACACGAGGCGGCGCCACAGGCCGCCGGCCCGGACGCCGCCGCTGCCCCGGTAGGCGGAGTAGACGTTCTCCTCGCCCGAGGGGTAGTCGAACTCGCGCTGCCTGGTGCCGGTGAAGACGTAGTCGTTGGCCATCTCGCCGTAATAGATCTGCGGGCGGGTGACGCGCAGCGACCCGTTCGAGGCGGGAGGGAGGTCCTTGACGAACAGCACCGGCAGGCCCTCGGCGGTCACCTGGTTGACGGGGCCGAGGGTCAGTCCCATCCCGTGGGTGAACGTGAGGTGCTCGTTGATGAACGTCCGTGTGGGGAGCGACGCGGCGTTGAGCTCGCGCGGCGAGAGCAGGATTTGCCGGTACCTCCCGTCGATCCAGTAGCGGTCGTCGTCGATCGAGACGAAGTCGTAGTAGGTGCGGATCTCCTGGAGCTGTCCGAAGGTCTGCAGCAGGGGCGCGCGGTCCCACAGGCGCACGTTCTCGACGGTGGGGGCGTTGGCGCGGATGTCGGCCAGCGTCAGGCCCGACTCGGCGCCCAGCTCGCGGACCTCGACGCTGTCCAGGCCCCAGGCCAGCCGGGTGGCCGCGATGTGATGCCGGAGGTACGGCGTCTCCCTGGTCAGCTCGGTCGGCGTCACCACGAACTTCTGCATCACCAGAGGGTAGACGCCCCGCCCGAGGAGGGCCACGACCGCGTAGCCGCCCACGGCCAGGAGGCCGTAGCGGACCGCGCTGCCGCGCAGGCCGCCGACCAGCACGAGGGCGGCGGCCGCCGCCGCCGCCACGGCACAGACGCGCAGCGCCGGGAGCCGGGCCATCAGGTCGGTGTAGCTGGCGCCGACGAGCGGACCGGTGGTGGAGTAGAGCAGGCCCGGAACGTCCACCAGCCACAGGCGCGCCGCGACGAGCGCCAGCACCGCCGCGAGCAGGGCGGCGACGTGCATCCCCGCCGACCGCTCCACGTGCACGCGACCGGGCCGCAGCACCACGTCGCCCCGCAGCAGGTAGATCGGCACCAGCAGCAGGAGACAGATGACCGTGAGGCTCGACAGGAACCCGAGCGCGGCGGTCAGCGCCGGCAGCGCGAACACGTAGAACCCGATGTCGCGCGAGAAGATCGGGTCCGCGGTCCCGAACGGGGTCCGGTTGATCACCTGGAGCACCAGGGACCACGCCGGCGTGGCGCCGAGCCCGGCCAGCGCGCCCAGGACCAGCGAGGCCGGCAGGCTCAGCCGGCGCAGCCCTCGCGTGACGTCCACTCGCGGCGCCGACGGCGCGATGTTCAAGACGATCGGGTCGGCGACGAACCCCCGCAGAGCGAGGCGCAGGTTCAGGTAGAGCGCTCCCGCCGTGACGCCGCCTACGATGAGGAACAGCAGCGAGCGCGTGACCAGCTCGCGGACGAAGACGATCTGGTAGCCGATCTCCCGGAACCACCACCAGTCGGTGAGGAGGGCGGCGAGGATGGGGAACGCGAGGAACAGCGCCAGGAAGGCGACTATCCCGGCGATGAGAGCGATTCGGAGTCGGGGCACGGACCTGCCTCGCAGCTGGGCTTGGGACCGCGGCATTCGCCACCTCGGAGCTGGGCGTGAGTCGGAGGCGCTGGGGAGCGCGACCGGCGCGTTCCCCAACGCACAATCGCGCCGCCGGCCGGGAAGTCAAGGCCCGTGGGTCGTCCCCGGCGCGCCGGCGCCCCGTTGACAACCGGGGCGGGAGAGCCGACGTTGCCGTATCGCGCGTCTACAGGAGGCTCTTCCTTGCCGCCCCGATCCTCGAACCTGCTCCAGGGCACCCTGGACATGCTGATCCTGAAGTCGCTGACCCTGGGAGAGATGCACGGACTGGGCATCTCGCGGCGCGTGGAGCAGATCACGCGCGGAGCCTTCCAGGTCAAGCCCGGCTCGCTGTTCCCGGCGCTGCACCGCATGGAGGAGGCGGGCTGGCTGGTGTCCTCGTGGGGCGAGTCCGAGGCCAACCGGCGCGCCAAGTACTACCGGCTCACCAAGGCCGGCCGGCGCCAGCTCGGCATCGAGACTGAGGAGTGGGGCAGGGTGTCGGAGGCCATCATGCTGGTCCTTCGCACGGCCTGAGGCTCGCCGGTGCCGCTGCTGCCGCAGCTGGCCAGCGTGTGGCGCAACCTCTTCCGCAAGGCGGGAGTGGAGCGCGACCTGGACGACGAGCTGCGCGGCTACGTGGAGCTGCTGACCGAGGAGAAGATGCGCGCCGGGCTGCCGCCGGAGGCGGCCCGGCGCGCGGCGCGTGTGGAGGCCGGCGTCGAGCACGTCAAGGAGGAAGTCCGGGAGGCCAGGGCCGGGGCTTGGATCGAGAGCCTGGTCCGCGACGTCCGCTATGCGCTGCGCGGGCTGCGCCGGAATCCGGCCTTCGCCGCGACTGCCGTGTGGAGCGTCGGCCTGGCCATCGGCGCCTCCACCATCGTCTTCACCTGGACCGAGCGCCTGGTCACGAGACCGCTGCCGGCGATCCCCGAAAGCGGGCGCCTCGTCCGGATCAGCACCGCGGGCCCCGCGGGCGACGCGTGGGGTGTGAGCTACCCGGACTACCTCGACTGGCGGATCGGAGCGCGGAGCCTCGAGGGCGTGACCGTGCAGACGATGGTGGACCTGGGGGTGAGCGCCGGCGGGCGCCGGGTCCGCGTGTGGGGCGCCGCGACGTCGTGGGACTACTTCGATGTGCTCAAGGTGCGGCCGACGCTGGGGCGTGCCTTCCTGCCCTCGGATGAGGCGGCGGGCCCCACGGCGGTGATCTCGCGGCGGCTGTGGCTCACGCTCTTCGGCGGCGATTCCAGCGTGGCCGGCCGCGCGGTGGAGATCAACGGACACACCGCCACGGTCATCGGCGTGGCGCCCTTCCGCTTCACCGGCGCCGAGCCCACCGTCAACATGGACGTCTGGCTTCTCGCGCAGCACTACGAGTTGGTGTCGTGCTCGCACGACGTGCTGGCCTCCCGCGGTGCGCGGAGCTTCTCCGCCCTGGCTCGGCTGCGGCCGGGAGTGAGCATCGAAGAGGCGCGCGGCGAGATCTCCTCCATACTGCACCGCGTCGCGGCGACGCAGTCCGTCGGCCGCCCCACCGGGGCGCTCCTGACCCCCCTGCACGGGTGGGGCTCCGAGTCGTGGCTCTCTCGCGCGAGCGCCGCGCTACTGGCGGTGACGCTGGTCGTGGTACTCATCGCCTGCGCCAACGTGGCCAATCTGCTTCTGGCTCGCGCGGCCTCGCGACGGCGCGAGACCGGCATCCGCCTCGCCGTGGGGGCGGGGCGCGCGCGGCTGGTGCGGCAGTGGCTCGTGGAGAGCGCGGTGCTGGCGGCGGGCGGCGGGGGCCTGGGCCTGCTGCTCGCGGAGCTGGGGAAGGGACTGATTCTGTCGGCTCCCGCCTCGGATCTGCCGATAGGCATCGAGCTGTTCATGGACGCGCGCGGCGTGGCGTTCGTCCTCGGGCTGACGGGAGCGGCGACGCTGCTCATCGGCCTGGTTCCGGCGCTGCGGGCCTCGAGAGTGGACCTCGTGCCGGCGCTGCGGAGCGGCGCGGTCGGCGGCGCGCCGGGGCGAGGGCGCCTGGAGGGCGCCGTGGTGATCTCGCAGGTGGCGTTGTGCGTGGTGTGTCTGGTGTTCGCGGGCTTGTTCCTGCGCGCGGCCCGACGCGTTCTCACGGCCGACCTCGGATTGCGGGAACCCCGCCAAGTGCTGGTCTTCACCGAGCGGCTGTACGTCGCGGGGTACGACTGCGCCACGGGGTCGCGGTTCACCGAGCGCATGATGGCGCGGGTGCGCGCCGTGCCCGGCGTACGGCTGGCGAGCGTGGCGACGTACTTGCCCCTCGGTGCCTCCACGCCCGGCTCCGTTCCGGGTCTCGGCGTTCGGAGCGACTCCGGCCCCGTCGTCGAGAGGCGCGGCGTGCCCTTCAGCACCGTGGGGACGGACTACTTCGAGACGGTGGGGACGCCCATCCTGCGGGGGCGCGGATTCCTGGAAGGCGACGGGCGGATCGGCAGTCCGGTGGCCGTTGTGAACGAGGCGTTCGCGGGCCGCTTCTGGCCCGGCGAGGACCCGCTTGGCAAGCGCTTCTCCATGTACGGGGTATGGCTGGAAGTGGTGGGCGTGGCGCGGGACGCGAGGTACACGAGCCTCGATGGGCCGGCGCAGCCGTTCTTCTACCTGGCCGCCACCCGGTCCTACGCGCCCGAGATAGCCGTCATCATCCGGACCGACGCCGATCCCCGCGGCGTTCGCGAGAGAGTGCGGCGCGCTCTGGCGGATCTCGATCCTCGCCTTTCCTTCGGCGAGGGACGCACGCTGTGGGAGCACATCGGAGCCGCGACATGGGGACTGCGCCTGGGGGCGTGGACCCTGGGAACGGCAGGGGCACTGGCGCTGCTGCTGTGCGCGGTGGGCCTCTACGGGATGCTGGCGTACACCGTCGCGCAGCGCACCCGGGAGATCGGCGTGCGAATCGCGGTCGGAGCCGGGGCGAGGGACGTGTTCGGCCTGGTCGTGCTGCGCGCGATGTGCCTGACCTGGATCGGCCTCGGGGCCGGCGTGGCCCTCTCCTTCGCCGCGTGGCGCCTGCTGCGCGGGTGGCAGCTTCTCCCCGCCGACGGGCCCGACGCGGTCCTCATCGGAGCCGTCGTCCTCGTCCTGGCCGGCGTGGCGCTCCTGGCCGCATGGATTCCAGCGCGCCGCGCCGCGCGCGTGGACCCCGTCATCGCGCTCGAAGCGGAGTAGCTTCCGGCCCAGCCGCCGCGCGACTCCCCAACTCCTGTTGACATTCTATAGGACCCCCAGGCACATTCCGTATATAGAATGTCTATAGGGGAGCGCGCCGGGCCGGCCGGGCCCGGCATCCGCGCGCACGGCGGGCGCCGTGCTTCTCCGTCGCTTCCACCATCCGTTGAGGGCTCATCGATGCGCACACGCTCCTGGCTCGCGGTCACCCCGGTCGTCGTGGCTGTGCTGGTCGCCGGCTGCGCGGACGGCGTCGCGCCGGTCGCCGGCGGCCAGGTCATCACCGCCGCCAACGCGGCCCGGCTCCAGAGGATCGTCTCGCTCCCTGTCCCCGACTCCGTGATCGGCTTCCTGGCCTTTTCGCCGGACAACCGCACGCTCATCGCCAAGGGCCGTACGGGCGAGGTGCTCGCGTGGGAGACCGGAACCTGGAGCCGGAGCACGCTCCAACCGGCGTTCATGACTCAGGCGGAGGCGTACGCGGCGCAGGTGCCCTTCTACCCGACCATGGCGCTGTCTCCCGATGGCCGGAACATGGCGACGGTGACCAGCGCAACGGGCGACGTCAGCGTGCGTCAGGTGCGTGGCTCTCAGCTGTCGACCTTCTCGTATGGGTCGCCGGTCTACTCGGTGGCGATCAGCCCCGACGGCGCTCTGGTGGCGGTGGGAGGGCTGAACGGCAACGTGGTCGTCCGCGAGGCGGCGACGGGTCGGCAGGTGGCGGATCTGACCTGCGATCGCCAGTACGTCTCGGCGCTGGTCTTCTCGCCGGACGGGGGCACGCTGGTCGCCGCCTACGAGCGGCCCGGCAACCTGATGAAGGCATGGAGCACGAGCACGTGGCTGGAGACGGCCACGTTCAGTCAGATGACCGAGCGCGTGGACTACCACGACGCCGTGTTCACGCCCGATGGCCGGTACCTGGTCGTCGCCCGCGTCGGCACCGCCGAGCCGAACGTGATCGAGATGCTCGACATGAGCACGTTCCAGGTGGTCCGCCGGATCAGCGGCCAGGTGAGCGCGTTCCAGCTTGCGCTCTCGCCCGACGGCACGGTCCTGGCCTCCGGTTGGGCCGATGTGCGCCTGTGGGGGACGGCCACCGGCAACCTGGCGCGGGCCATAGGCGTGGGCGGGACCGAGGTCTTCAGCGTGGCGTTTTCGCCCGAC
>Ga0316628_100004288_pt1 | contig 11158 bp, 7 predicted proteins | sample OWC_Aug_M2_C1_D5_FD_207648 | JGI IMG/M metagenome (GOLD analysis project Ga0316628, IMG submission 207648) | Wetland soil microbial communities from Old Woman Creek delta, Ohio, United States - OWC_Aug_M2_C1_D5_C | ecosystem: Environmental > Terrestrial > Soil > Wetlands | place: USA: Ohio... | reverse complement strand
GATCCGGGAACCGCTCGACGGTGCGGCGCAGGTTCTGTCCGATGGTCTCGCCGAGGAGCGGCACCTGGGAGATGCCACTCACGTAGGATGGGGCCAGCATGTGGATCGCCTCCTCGAGTGGAAGGCGAGATCCTAGACGAGAGCGGTCCAGGCGAAAACAAGACCCTGGGGGCGCCCGCCGCCTGCAAAGACGCCATGCGTCAAGGGCCGGGCCGGGCGGGGGCGCGGGCGCGCGTGGGATCACGGAAGGAGGAGCAGGGATCCCGTGGTCTTGCGCGAGGCGAGCGCCCGCTGCGCCTCGGCCGCCTCGGCCAGGGGCCAGCGACCGCCGATGCGGACCTGGATGCGCCCGGCCTCGAGCTGGTGGAACAGGTCCGCGGCGGCGGCCTCCCGGTCGGCGCGGGCCGCGACGTAGTGCGTGACCGATGGGCGCGTCAGGAACAGGGAGCCGTGCTGGGTCAGGACCGCGGGAGCGATGGGCGGGACCGGGCCCGAGGCGTTGCCGAAGGTGACCATCATTCCCATCGGCCGCAGGCAATCCAGCGAACCCTCGAAGGTGGCCTTGCCCACCGAGTCGTACACCACCGGTAGGCCCGCACCGTTGGTGATCTCCTTGACGCGGGTCACGAAGTCCTCGCGCGTGTAGACGATGACGTGCTCGCAGCCGTGCGCGCGGACCAGGTCGGCCTTCTCGTCCGAGCCGACCGTGCCGATCACCGTCGCCCCCAGCGCCTTGAGCCACTGGACGGCGATGAGGCCGACCCCCCCCGCCGCCGCGTGCCACAGGACCATGTCGCCGCGCTTCACCGGGTACGTGCGGCGGATGAAGGACTGGACCGTCAGCCCCTTCAGGAACACCGCCGCCGCCACGTCGTCGGACACGCCCGCCGGGAGCTTCACCAGGCGCTCGGCCGGCAGGAGCAGCGCCTCCGCATACGCTCCGGGTGCGGGGGCGAGATACACCACGCGATCGCCCGGGGCGACCTCGGTCACCCCGGGTCCGACGGCCTCCACCTTGCCGGCCGCCTCGCTCCCGAGCGCATGCGGGAGCGGGAGCGGGTACAGCCCGCTCCGGTGATAGATGTCGACGAAGTTGACGCCGATCACGGCGTTGCGAACGCGCGCCTGCCCAGGCCCCGGCTCCCCCACCGCCACGTCGTCGAGGCGCAGCACCTCGGGTCCACCCGTCTCGTGAATGCGGATCGTCCTGGCCATGGCGCGATCTGTACTCCGCCCCGCGACGCGCCGCACGCCACCTCGGCTGCCCACCCGAGAGCGGCGCATGCGCGCGCGCCGGCGCGTGGCGACTCTATCCGCGTGCGTGCCGGTTGGGTTCCCTTGTTCGCGCTCGCCACCGCCTGCAGCGGTGGATGTGGCGGGGGCGGTCCGGTGGGGAGCCCCGGCCCGACGGGCTCGACCGGCCCCACCGGCTCGACCGGCCCCGCCGGGCAGGGCGCGCCCCCCGGGACCGCGCTCGTCGAGCGAGTCGACCCGAGCCCCGAGTGCAACGGGATCGTCCCGGACCGCGCGCCGCCTTTCCTCGACGTCCAGTGGACACCTCCGGCCGGGACCTGCGGAGCGGGTACCTCCGACGGCACCGGCCACGTGGCCGTTCCGGCGCGCTCCGGCGACCGGGCGATCTGGCAGGTGTTCACGCCCTCCGGCGCCGCCGCGCGCAGCTTCTCGGCCTGGCCGCTCGTCCCGCAGCCCTCGGGCTGGCACGGCCTGGGCGTGATCACGCTCGACCCGACCGTCCCGTTCCTCTCCGTGATGCTCCGGACCTTCTCGCCCGGGGGCGATCTCGTGCGCGAGCTCGCCGCCACGGCCGCGCCGACGCAGAGCCGGCTCGACGGGTGGTCCCTGGCGCAGGATCCCCTGGGCGGCTCGGCCACGGCGGTGGCGGAGACCGATGCGTTCCACAACCACTGGAGCGACGTCGAGGCACAGCGCTTCGACGCCTCCGGCCAGGCCCGCTGGGCGCAGAACCTCCGCTTCGGCGCCAGCGACGAGCACGCCGTCGCGTTCCTGGCGACCGGGATCTCGACGCGGGGCGAGTCCTTGACCCTCTGGCAGCACTCGGCCCAGCTGGACGTGTGGTGGCTCGACGGCGCCGGGAAGCCGGTCGCCACAGAGGTGAGGGCCGAGGACTACGCGGGGGTGATCGGGTCCGCGACCCTCGGCGCCCACGACCTCCAGCTCCTCCCCCTGCTCGACGGCGGGCTGGCGCTGCGCTCCGACGGGATCTTCCAGCGGGTCTATCCGCACCTGTCCACGCGCTCGGCCGCGCTGCCCGGATGGCTGGCCGACCGCGCGACCTGGATCTTCCGCCTCACGCGCGGGAACCGCGGGTACGCGCTGTTCCCGCCACCGGGCCAGCCGTCGCTGGACTGCGGGCAGGCCATCGAGCTGCGCTCACCCACGGGCAGGCTGTGCGGGCGGGTGACGCTCCCGGGCGAGGGCGGCGCGTGCACCACCGGCGCCGTCGACCAGGGCTGGGACGGCACCCTGGTCCAGCAGCGCAGCCAGGGCGGCTGCCGGTACCGGTTCTGGCCGGGCTTCCTGGCGCGCTGAGGGGGCGCGCTCGCGTAGCCCCGGGTCACAGAGACCCGGAACGGCTCAGCCGGCGCCTCAGGCGCTACCGCATCCCCTCCAGGATCTCTTGGAGGGCCTGACGGGACGGCCGGACCGCCGCCTCGGGCAGGGTGGCGAGCGGCGCGTCGGGGAGGCCCAGCACATCCAGGAACGACGGCGCCTTCACGTCCACGAAGAGCAGCCCGGTCAGCACCTCGTCGCTGCGCGACGACTCCATCAGCCTGGTCATGGCCTGGACGCGGTCGCGCGGGTCGTAGCCCTCCTCCAGCTTCCGGAGCCGCAGCCGCGAGCCGTCGTGCATCGTGACCTCGACGGTCGTCCCGGGATCGTACTCCACGGCGATGTCCTCGCGCGGCGGCACGTAGGACAGCTCGTGGATGGGGGCATCGTGGTCCTTCATGTACGCGTAGGACTTGGTCGAGCCCTCGTGGTCGTTGAAGGTCACGCAGGGCGAGACCACGTCCAGCATGGCGGTGCCGTGGTGCGAGAGGGCCGCCTTGAGCAGCGTGGAGAGCTGCCGCTTGTCGCCGGAGAAGGAGCGGGCCACGAAGCTCGCCCCCAGCTGGATGGCCAGGGCGCAGGTGTCGATGGCGGGCAGGTCGTTCACCACGCCGGTCTTGAGGGTGGCGCCCCGGTCGGCGGTGGCCGAGAACTGGCCCTTGGTGAGGCCGTACACGCCGTTGTCCTCGATGATGTAGATGACGGGCAGGTTGCGTCGCATCAGATGGGCGAACTGGCCCATGCCGATGGAGGCGGTGTCCCCGTCGCCGGAGACGCCCAGCGCCAGCAGGTTGCGGTTGGCCAGCATGGCCCCGGTCGCCACCGCCGGCATGCGCCCGTGCAGCGCGTTGAAGGCGTGCGACCGGCTCATGAAGTAGGCCGGGCTCTTCGAGGAGCAGCCGATGCCGGAGAGCTTCACCACCCGCTCGGGCGGGACGCCCAGGTCGAACACGGCCTCCAGGATCCGCTCGGAGATGGCGTTGTGGCCGCAGCCCGCGCACAGGGTGGTCTTGCTGCCGCGGTAGTCGACCACGGAGAGCCCGAGGCGGTTGGTGCGGGGCGCGGGCGCGCCGGCGGGGATGGTCACGACAGCCGCTCCTTTCCGACGATCTCCTCGGTCACCGAGCGCGCATCCAGCGGCAGCCCGTGCACGTGCGCCACCGAGCGGAGCCGGACCAGCAGCTCGGCGGGCAGGTCCAGCTTGAGCAGGGCCAGCATCTGCGCGTCGCGGTTCTGCTCCACCACGTACACGCGCCGGTGCGCGGCCACGAAGGCCTCCACCTCCCGCGCGAAGGGGAAGGCGCGGATGCGCAGGTAGTCGGTCTCGATCCCCGCCTCGTCGCGGAGCTGGGCGCGCGTCTCGACCACCGCGTGGTGCGAGGACCCGTAGGCGACGATGCCCACCTCGGCGCTGCCGCTCCCCTGCACCTCGGGCGGGGGCGCCAGGCTGCGCGCCCCGTCCAGCTTGCGGCGCAGCCGGGCCATGTTCTGCTCGAAGACGGCCGGGTTCTCGCTGTAGCCGGAGCTCTCGTCGTGGCCGGTGCCGCGGGTGAAGTAGGCCGCCCGCGGGTGGTCGGTCCCGGGCAGCGTCCGCCACCCGATGCCGTCGCCGTCGACGTCCTGGTAGCGGGCGAACCCGCCCAGCCGCTCCAGCTCCTCCCTGGAGAGCACCTTGCCCCGGTCCATGGGCCGGTCCGGATACGGGAACGGCTCGGCCATCCAGTTGTTCATGCCGAGATCGAGGTCGCTCATCACGAACACCGGCGTCTGCAGCCGCTCGGCCAGGTCGAAGGCCTCCACACCCATCGTGAAGCACTCCTCCACCGTGCCGGGGAAGAGCAGCACGTGCTGGGTGTCGCCGTGCGAGAGGAAGGCGGTGGAGAGCACGTCGCCCTGTGCGGTCCGGGTGGGGAGCCCGGTGGAGGGGCCGACCCGCTGCACGTCGAAGATCACCGCCGGCACCTCGGCGTAGTAGCCCAGGCCCGCGAACTCGCTCATGAGCGAGATGCCCGGCCCGGCGGTGGCGGTCATGGCGCGGGCGCCGGCCCAGCCCGCCCCGATGGCCATCCCGACGGAGGCCAGCTCGTCCTCGGCCTGCACCACCGCGAAGGTGGGCTTGCCGTCGGGCGACACCCGGTACTTGCGCAGGTAGCCGATGAGGGACTCCACCAGCGAGGACGACGGCGTGATCGGGTACCAGGTCACCACCGTCACGCCCGCGAACAGCGCCCCCAGCGCACAGGCCGAGTTGCCGTCCACGATGAGCTTGCCCCGGTTGAGGTCCAGCCGCCGGACGGAGAGATCGTCCTTCTTCTCGATCTTCCCTGCCCACTCGTGGCCGGCCCGGGCCGCCGCCAGGTTGAGCTCGCGCGCCTTGGCCTTCTTGCCGAAGACCTTTCCGATGGCGCGCTCCACCTCCGCCGGCTCGATGGAGAGGAGCCGCGCCAGCACGCCCACGTAGCACATGTTGCGCAGGAGCTTGCGGAGCTTGGCATCCGAGGTGACGGGCTCGACCAGCTTGTCGAACGGGACCGCGTACGAGGCCAGGTCGTCGCGCAGCGTGCCCACGCCCAGCGGCGCATCGAAGACGACCACCGCACCTGGCGGGAGCGCCATCACGTCCTGGCGCGCCGTCTCCGCGTTCATGGCCACCAGGAGGTCGATCTCCTTCTTGCGGCCGATCCACCCCTCGCGAGAGACCCGGATGGTGTACCAGGTCGGAAGGCCTGCGATGTTGGAGGGGAAGAGGTTCTTGCCCGAGACGGGCAGCCCCATCTGGAAGAGGGCGCGCAGGAGCACCGTGTTGGAGCTCTGCGATCCCGACCCGTTGGCGGTTGCGACCTGGATGGAAAAATCGTTCTCGCGGTCTCGGGGTGCGGCCCGCTCCTGCGAGCGCTGCACCGCGGTCGCTGTCTCGGACATCCGACGGTCCTCCCTGGGTCCCCCTCCGTATCGGACATAACGACGCGCGCCGCGGCTTGCGAGGCATCGAGGTCGGACGGAACGGGGCTCGGGGCTGGGCCCGTTTCACGGATGGGTGGCGACGGCCTTGCTCCGCAGGTACCGACCGAGCAGCTGGTCGGTGCTCCCGATGTGGTGGGTGAGCCACTGCCAGAGCCAGGTGCGGGCCTTGACGACCACGGCCGCGCTGGCGCCGCTGTCCTCGTGGAGCTTGCGGAGCGACTGGTAGTCGCGGATGAAGCGCTCGTGGGCGGCCCGGTGCACGTTGTACCCGGGGAACTGGCTCTCGATCATGAGCCGCTCCTCGGCCGCGAAGTGGTCGACCACGTACGTGCCGAGGAAGTCGAAGAACCGGTCCACCCGCGCCCCATCGCCGGCCTCCATCGCCTCGATGAGCCGCGCCACGCGCCGGAAGAGCTCCTGGTGCTGGGAGTCGATCTCCTCGTGGCCGAGCGCGAGCGCAGGCGTCCAGATGGTGACCGTCATCCGACCTCCCAGATCACCCTGCCCTTGCGGGCGTTTCCGCGCTATCCCACGAGGCCGCGACCGAGGATGCGGCGGCCGCAGTCCTCCCCCAGCCTGACGAAGGGTGCGACGCGGCGCAGCAACGGCGCCACGGTAGGGAACTGGTATCGTCGCGGGACCGAGCCCGTCCATGACACCATCCCGCGCCGCCCGCGAGATCCCCTTCAACTACACGTCCGCGGACGACCGACAGGCCGTCTCGGAGCTGCTCGGACCGGCGACGTGGGATGCGCTGGAGCGCTTGCGCTCGCGCCGGGTGACGGGAAGGAGCGCCCGGCTCCTGATGCGCTTCCTGGGCGAGATCCTCGTCCACCGCCGGAATCCATTCCTCTTCGAGGAGCTGGTGGAGTCCTCGCGGCGCCGGCGTCGGTTCTTCTCCCACATCGAGACCGACCTCTCGATCATCGAGCGCAACTCGCGGGGCGAGGAGCTGGTCGACTCGGTCCTCGAGCGCTGCCGCCGGCTGCTGGCCGACTTCCGGCGCGAGGTGGAGGGAGCGCCCACCCTCCGGCGCAGGATCCTGCGCGAGCTCGCGCCGCTGGTGGGCGCGGGGGGCGTGCTCTTCGACCCCTTCACGCTGGTATCGCACGCCACCGACGCCACCGACTGGCGGCTGCACCTGCCGGTGGCGGTGGTGCTGCCGGGCGAGGAGGAGCAGGTCGCGCCCATCCTGTCCGCCATCGGCCGCCTCGGGCTCCGGGCCATCCCCCGCGGCGGCGGCACCGGCCTGACCGGCGGAGCCGTGCCGCTCCGCCCCGGCTGCGTGATGGTGAACACCGAGCGGCTGGACCGGATCCGCGGGCTCTCCACGCGGCCCTTCGCGCTCCCGGGGGGCGGGACGGTGCAGGCGCCGGTCCTCGAGGTCGAGGCCGGGGTGGTCACCGAGCGGGCCATGGACTACGCCGCCGCGCGCGGCCTGGTGTTCGCCACCGACCCCACCAGCGCCTGGGCCTCCACCATCGGCGGCAACGTCGCCGAGAACGCCGGTGGCAAGGGATGCGTGCAGTGGGGCACCTGCATCGACAACCTGGTCTCCTGGCGGATGGCCCTGCCGGCCGGTCGCCGCATCACCGTCCGCCGCCTGGCCCATCCGCTGCGCAAGATCCTCCCCGGCGACGCGGTCGAGTTCTCGGTGGAGGACGAGCGCGGCGGGCCCCTCCGCACCGTCCGCCTGGCCGGGGACGAGATCCGCAAGCCCGGGCTGTGGAAGGACATCACCAACAAGGCCCTGGGCGGCCTGCCCGGCATGCAGAAGGAGGGCACCGATGGCGTCGTCACCTCGGCGGAGTTCGTGCTGCACCGCCCCTACCCGGCCCGGCGCACCCTGTGCCTCGAGTTCTTCGGACCGGACTTCGACGAGGCCAGCCAGGTGATCCTGGCGCTCTCGCGCGCCTTCCCCTTCCCCAACGAAGGGCGCGAGACGCTCACCGCGCTGGAGCACTTCGACGACGCCTACGTCCGGGCCATCGACTACCAGGTCAAGGCGGCGCGCCCGGAGACCCCGCGGGCGGTGCTGCTGGTCGACCTCTCCGGCCGCGACGAGGCGCAGGTGGGGCGCGGGGTCGAGGCGCTCCGCTCCGTTCTCCGCGAGCACCCCAACACCGCGCTCTTCGAGGCCCGCGACGCGGCCGAGGCCCTGCGCTTCTGGGCCGACCGCAAGCGCCTCGGCGCCATCGCCCGCCGGACCAACGCCTTCAAGATGAACGAGGACGTGGTCCTGCCGCTCCCGGCGCTGGCGGCCTTCGCCCGCTTCGTGGATGCGACCAACCTGGCCGAGGAGCGCTTCGCGCAGCTCCGGTTCGTGGAGCGCGCCGAGGAGCTGCTGCGCGCCACCGCGTCCGACGAGGCCGGGTGGCTGGCGGGGCGACTCCCGGCGGGCCTGGCCCGCTGCGCCCGGGCCCGGGAGCAGCTGGGCCCGGCCGGCCCGGTCCAGCTGCGCAGCCTGGCGGTGCTGCAGGAGCTGCGCGCCGACCTGGCCGGCCTGCTCCGCGGCGCGCCGGCCCTGGTCGAGGCGATCGATCGCATCCACGGCGAGGTGCGCGACCGCCTGGTGGTGCTGGCCACGCACATGCATGCCGGCGACGGCAACGTGCACGTCAACGTGCCGGTGCTCTCCAACGACCCGGACATGCTCCACCGGGTCGATGGCGTCATCGATCGCGTCATGGAGGAGGTGGTGCGGCTGGGCGGGGTGGTGTCCGGCGAGCACGGCATCGGCATCACCAAGCTCAAGTACCTCGAGCCGGAGCGGATCGAGGCGCTGGCGGCCTACCGGCGCACGGTGGACCCCGGCGGCCTCATGAACCCGGGCAAGCTCGAGGATCGGGACGTCCTGGACCGGGTCTTCACGCCCTCCTTCAACCTGCTGGAGCTGGAGGCGCGCATCCTGCAGCACGGCCAGCTGGAGCGGCTGGCCCGGGCGGTGGCCGGCTGCGTGCGCTGCGGGAAGTGCAAGGCGGACTGCTGCGTGCACCACCCGGCGCGCGGGCTGTTCTTCCATCCGCGCAACAAGAACCTGGCCGTGGGCGCACTCATCGAGGCGCTGCTCTACGACGCCCAGCGCGAGCGCAGCACCCGCTTCGAGCTGCTGCACCGGCTGGAGGAGGTGGCGGACCACTGCACCATCTGCCACAAGTGCCTGGCGCCCTGCCCGGTGTCGATCGACACCGGCGAGGTGAGCGTGCTGGAGCGTGAGATCCTGGCCGGCTTCGGCTACAAGCGGGTCCCGGCCGCCACCCGCGCCAGCCTGAGGTACCTCGACACCCGCTCGCCGGCCGCCAACCGGATCCTGCACGGCGGGCTGGTGCGCCTGGGCGGCGCCCTGCAGCGGGCGGGCTGCGCGCTGGCGCGCCCGCTCCAGCCCCGCGATCCGCGTCGGGCCCCCTACCCGCTCCAGCTGCTCCGCTCGCCCGTCCCCGCGCTCCCGCGGCGGACGCTCCGCGCCGGGCTGCCCGAGTGCGGGCCCGGGCAGGCGCTGCTCCTCGAGCCCGAGGGCGAGGTGCGGCGATCGGTCTTCTACTTCCCCGGGTGCGGCTCGGAGCGGCTCCACGGCTCGGTGGGCGAGGCGTCCCTCCACCTGCTGCTGCGCACCGGCACGCGGGTGGTGCTGCCGCCGCCCTTCCTGTGCTGCGGGTTCCCGGCCCACGCCAACGCCCGCACCGCCGCGCACGCGCGTACGGTGCTGCGCGACACCATCCTCTTCAGCCAGATCCGGGACATGTTCGCGTACGTCGACTTCGACGCCTGCGCCGTGAGCTGCGGGACCTGCCGCGAGGCGCTGCTGGCCATGGGGGCCGACCGGCTCTTCGGGGGCCGGGCCGTCGACGTGTCGCGCCTCGCGATGGAGGGGGGACTGCGGGTGCAGGGCGAGGAGGCGGTGCTCTATCACGCCCCCTGCCACGACTCGCTCGACGGCCAGGCGGGCGAGGTGCTGGCCGCGACAGGCGGCGCGGGAAGGATCGAGCCGGTCGAGCACTGCTGCTCCGAGGCCGGGACCCTGGCGCTCTCGCGGCCGGACATCGCTGACGCCATGCTGGAGCGGAAGCGCGGCGCGCTCCGGTCCGCCCTGGAGGGATGCCCATCCGCGACCGTCCTCACCAACTGCCCTTCCTGCCTGCAGGGGCTGGGGCGCTGCGCCTCGGTGGGCGTCCGCCCGCGGCACCTGGCCGTGCACCTGGCGGAGCGGCTGGACGGGCCCGGCTGGCCGGAGCGCTTCCGGGTGCTGGCGTCGCGGGCCCAGGCGATACACTTCTAGCCCGCATGCGCCCCCACGCGTGGACGGCCCACCAGGCAATCCGGCGCCTCTCGGCGGGTGATCTCACCGCCGAGGAGCTGGTCGCCGACTGCCTGCGCCACATCGCCGATGAGGAGCCGCGGGTCCAGGCCTGGGAGTTCCTCGATCCCGAGCTGGCGCTGGCCCAGGCGCGCCGCGCGGACGCGGCCGGGCGCCCGGGGCCGCTTCACGGCCTTCCGCTCGGGGTGAAGGACACGTTCGACACCTCCGACATGCCCGCGGCGTGGGGGAGCGCCCTGTTCGCCGGGCGCCGTCCCCGCCACGACGCGGCCTCGGTGGCGATGCTGCGGCGCGCCGGGGCGGTGATCCTGGGGAAGACCGTCACCACCGAGCTGGCCTTCTACGCCCCGGGGCGGACGCGAAATCCGCGCGACCCGTCGCGCACGCCCGGCGGCTCGTCCAGCGGCTCCGCCGCGGCGGTGGCCGCGTCCATGGTCCCGGCGGCGCTCGGCAGCCAGACCGCCGGGTCGATCGTCCGGCCCGCCTCGTTCTGCGGCGTGGTGGGCTACAAGCCGAGCCACGGCCTCGTCCCCATGGACGGCATCAGCCCGCTCGCGCCCGGCTCGCTCGACACCTTCGGGATGCTGGTGCGCTCGGCCGCCGACCTGCCCCTCCTGGCCGGCGCGCTCGGCATCCCGGTGGCCCCGGCGCCGCTCCCGGCGCCGCCGCGCGTGGGCCTGTGCCGGACCGAGGCGTGGGCGCTGGCCGCGCCCGAATCGCACGCCGTGGTGGAGGATGCCGCACGGCGGCTGGCTCTGGCGGGCGCGGCGGTGGCGGACGAGGACGAGCGCTTCGACGGGCTCTGCGACGCCCAGCGCGACGTGATGGCCTTCGAGGCCAACGCCGCCTGGCGCGACACCCTGGCCCGCGAGCTGGCGCACGTGTCGCCGCAGCTGCGCCAGCTCCTGGCCGAGGGCCAGGCCGTGAGCCCCGCCCGCCGCGCGGAGGCGCTCGCCCTCCGCGACCGGGCCCGCCGCCGGCTGCCCGCCATCTTCGCCCGCTTCGACGTGCTCCTCACCGCCAGCGCCCTGGGCGAGGCGCCCGAGGGGCTGTTCTCGACCGGCGACCCGGCCATGAACCGGATCTGGACGCTGCTGGGGGTGCCCTGCGTGAGCCTGCCCGTCGCGCAGGGTCCGCACGGGCTGCCGGTGGGCGTGCAGCTGGTGGGCGCGCCCGGGGACGACGCCGCGCTGCTCGCAGCGGCGGCGTGGGTGGAGGGGGCGCTGGTCCAAGCGTGAGCGCCAGCCGGGTCCCTTCCCCGACCCTCGACCAGCTTCTTCGCCGATC
>Ga0316628_100004287_pt1 | contig 11158 bp, 10 predicted proteins | sample OWC_Aug_M2_C1_D5_FD_207648 | JGI IMG/M metagenome (GOLD analysis project Ga0316628, IMG submission 207648) | Wetland soil microbial communities from Old Woman Creek delta, Ohio, United States - OWC_Aug_M2_C1_D5_C | ecosystem: Environmental > Terrestrial > Soil > Wetlands | place: USA: Ohio... | reverse complement strand
GGCCTGGCAAAACTGAAGGGGGTTTCACCACTGACCAAAGAATCCTCCACCCTCGGCACGGTGCACTACATGTCACCCGAACAGACCATGGGGAAAGATGTGGACCAGCGCAGCGACATCTGGTCCCTGGGCGTGGTTCTATACGAAATGCTTAGCGGCACGCCGCCTTTTAAGGGCGACTACGAGCAGGCGGTAATTTACTCGATTTTGAACGAAGAGCCTGCCAGGGTGACGACGATCCGAAAAGATATCCCGCCTGAATTCGACCGCATCCTGGAAAAGGCCCTGGCCAAGGAGACGGAGGATCGCTACCAGCACATTGACGACCTGCTGGTCGACTTGAGACATCTCAAAAGAGACTCGCGGCCCGATCGTAAGCCGGCAAAGCCGGCCCCCGCAGCTTTGCGGCGGAAATCCCGCCACTGGATGAAATGGGGAATCCCGGCGGCAGTTATCCTGCTGGCCGCGATCGCGGCAATTCTATTTTTCATCCCGAAGGAAAAGCCCGGCCCGGCCGCGAAGCCTGCTGCCATCGAGGCCAGGCAGGGCGATTGGATCAACTCCATCGCTGTCCTCCCTTTCCGCGATTTCAGCTCGAAGAAAAACCAGGAATACTTCTGCAATGGCATGACCGACGCCATCATCGGCCGCCTGGCCCGCATCCCCGAGCTGAAGGTGATCGCCGCTACCTCGGTGATGCGCTACAAGGATACTGCCAAGGACATCAAGGAGATCGGCCGCGAGCTGCAGGTTGAGAACATCCTCGAGGGCACGCTGCAGAGGGAGGGCGACCAGATCCGCCTCAGCGCCCAGTTGATCAGCACCAAAACCGGCTTCCATCTCTGGGCCGACACGTACGACCGCAAGCTGGACAAGGTCTTCGTCATCCAGGACGAGATCTCGCAGGCCATCGCCGCTTCGCTGCAGCTGAAGCTGAGCGAGGCGACCCGCAGCGCCATGAAGGCCAACCCGACCCGCAGCCTGCAGGCCTACGAGTACTTCCTGCGCGGTCAGAATCAAGTGACCGCCTACTTGCTCTCCCGCAGCGAGGCTGATTTCCTCGCGGCCGTGGACAGCCTGCACAAGGCCATCCAAGCTGACCCCAATTTCGCCCAGGCTTACTCCGGCCTGGCCTGGGCCTACAACAACCATCGCGAGGTCACCGGCAACGAGAACGAAGCCCCACTGGTGCTGAAATACATCGAGGCCGGCTTCAGAATCAACCCGGACCTGTGCGAGACCAACGCCGGCATGGGCTGGCTGCTATTTATGACCGGCGACCACGACGGCGCCTGCCGTCATTTCCGCCGCGCCATGGCCCTCAATCCCAACAGCCCCCCGGTTAATCACACCATCGGCCTCTTCCTGTCGAATCTCGGGCTGGCCAAGCCGGCCCTGCGCTTCATCGAGCGGTCCATGCTGCTCGATCCCGCCTATTTCTACTCGCCCTATGTCAAGTCGCGCATCCTGCAAATGACCGGTGATCTCGCCGGCGCCGAGGCGTTGCTGCGTAAGGTCATGGATATGGTGCCCAACGATCCCGAGGCGCTGACCGGGTATGCCCAGTTGCTGATCAAGACCGGCCGGGCCGAGGCCGCCTACCCGCTGATCGAGCGGGCAGATAAGTCATCGCCGATCGAACCGATCGCCCAGAACGTACGCACTCTCTATTGGGCCGCCCGCGGCGACCGCAAACGGGCCCTGCAAGCCATGCCGCAGCCCAAAGCGGCCGTCTACGCCATGCTGAACATGAGGGAGGAGGCGCTAACCCTGATGGAGAAGGAGATCGCCGCCGGCAATCCCTACCTCTACCTCGACCTGCTGAACAATCCGTTCTACGACAATTTGCGCGCCGAGCCGCGCTTTCAGGCCATCCTGCGGCAGCAGCAGACGGTCCACGAGGAAAGAATGCGAAAATACGGCTCCTGGTGAAGTCGCCCCAACGGAGCCTTTTTATTTGGCCGCGGAGAATTTCCCAACCTTGGGCTTGACCAGCTTTTCGTAGTCCTTGTACGGGAGCTTAATCAGCTCGGTGAATGAGCCGGCGTTGAAGGCGATCTCCTCGTCCTCGGTCAGGCTCTTGGCCGTGTACACGTCGAGGCCGTACAGGTTGCCGAAAGGCGGCATGGCGCCGAGCTCGCAGTCCGGGAACAGGTCCTTGAATTCGGCCTCGTTGGCGATCTCGACCTTTTTCGCTTTGACCGCCTTCTGCAGCAGGTCGACATCGACCTTCTGCGAGGCGGGCACCACGACCATGGCCATTTTGCCGTCGATCTTGACCATCACCGTCTTGGCCAGCTCCTTGCCCGCGATGTGGGCCGAGGCGGCGATCTCCATGGCCGTGTAGGCCTTGGAGTGGCTGATGGCCACGTACTTGACTTTATTCTTGTCCAGGAAGTCTTTGAGTTTTTTGATCGGCATTCTCTCCTCCTTGCTGCCTATGAATTCTCTCCGTTAAAAGTATAAACCAGTTGCTATTTTTTTTCCAACAAAAGTCAACCTGCCCGCGAGATGCGATCCGTTGCGTCTCGGCGATTTCTAAGGGGCTTCTATTTCTTTTTTCTCAGTTCTTCCAGCGCTGCCTTGGCCTCAGGCGCCTGGGCCAGGAATTCGTTCAGCTTCTGGCAGGGATATTCGGGGCAGTCGGCGCAGGTGGCCAGCTTTTTCTCCCGGGCGCACTTGCGAATTTCGCAGATGCGGCAATAGTTGAAGACGCGCTCCGAATCGGTCGGGCAGCCGTCGCAGTTGACGTCGGAGGCCTTGATGTCGGCCTTGAACATCTCCGACCACTTCTTGGCCGTTTCGGCGCGCAGGGCGTCGTCGTTCTTCTGGGTGGCGATGTAGGCCGGGCACTCGGCGCAATTCAGGCCGCAATAAGCGGTCATTTTGGGCTTTTCAGGCTCGGCCGGCTGAGCCGAGAGGATGCCCTTCAACACGACCGGGCCGGCGGCCGCACATAGCGCGCAGGTTTTCAAAAACTGCTTTCTGGATTGCTTGCCCATGCTTCACTCCTCCTTAACCGTGTATGGGGATGGAAAGATCCATGCTATACGCCGCACACGAGTTTGTCAACACACCGCTGAGATTTCCCTCCATCGCGCACATGGCCCGCGAATCGCCGTCATTCATAGCGAAGCCTGCCGGAAAGGATCTGTTCCATCTCCGCGGAATAGGCACCCGGCGCCTTGAATAAAACCAACGGTTCCATCTCCCGGAGCCGTTCTTCCTTTTTTCCCAAGGCGATCAGAAAGCGGTCGGGTCTACTTCCGGCAACGGGGATGACCGATCGCAGACGTTGCGGAACCAATCCGAAAGCCACGGCATTATCCAACAATTCCTTTTGCCGGGCAAAGGGGAAGATCAAATAGAGCCCGCCTTCGGGAGCGAGAATTTCAGCGGCGCAGCGCAGGAGATCCTTCAGCGTCAGGGCGATCTCGACGCGCGCCAGGCGGATCGTTTCATCGGGGCTGAGGCGGCCTTGGCGCGGCGAAAAAAAAGGCGGATTGGAAAAAATAGTGCTCACGCCTTTGAACTGCGGGAAAACGGCCTTGAAATCCCCCCGCATCACCCGCAAGCGCTCGGCCATGCCGTTGGCAGCGGCGTTCTCCACGGCCATGCGATAGAGCGTATCCTGAATCTCGATGCCGCTGATCACCGGGAATTTGTCCAAATAGAGGGCCAGCAACGAGACGATGCCCACACCGCAACCGATATCCAGGGCCGGGGCATCCGAGCGGGGCAGGAAATCGGCCAGGATCGGGGAATCCACCGCGAAGCGATAGCCTTTTGCCGGCTGCTTGACGATCACCCGGCCGTGAAAGAAGGTGTCCGCGGTCGTTGGCCCCTTATGCATATTTATAAGGTTGACGAGTAGACGAGTTGAAGAGCACGCGAAAAAAAGCAATCGCCCAACCGTTACTGGCTCCCTTCAACTCGTTAACACGTCTACCCATCCACCCTTCTACCCATTAACCTTTTCGCCAGCGGTCTCTTTTAAATACTCCCTGATCAGATTCAGCGTCTGGAACACCGCCCGCAATTTGATCATTTCCCGGGAGCCGAGGAATTCGCTGTGTACGCCCTGGCTGAAATTGTCGGCCTGCAAGTGGCTGTGGACCAGCCCCACAGGCTTTTTTTCGCTGCCGCCGCCAGGGCCGGCAATGCCGGTGATGGCCACACCGATCGCCGCTCCGGTCAGGCGGCGCACACCCGCAGCCATTTGCCGGGCCGTTTCGGCCGAAACCGCCCCGTATTTAGACAACGCCGCCGCCTCCACACCAAGGACTTCGGTTTTGACATCGTTGGCGTACGCGATCACCCCGCCCAGGAAGACGTCCGAACTGCCGGGAACGTTGGTCAGGGTGTGGCCAAAGCCGCCGCCGGTGCAGCTCTCGGCCACGGCCAATGTCAGCTGTCGCTTGCCGAGCTCCTTGAGAATGAATTGCTCCAAGCTGATGTCTTCCTCGGCAAAGATGTAGCGGCTCATCTTTTGGCGGATCTTGTCGGCCAGCTCGTCGGTCAGGCGCTTGGCCTCGTCCACCGAACGCTTGGAACGCCCCAACAGGTGCAGCTCGATCATCCCCGGAGAGGCCAGTATGGTCACCTGCGGATTTCTGTAATGCGTATAAATTTCGGCCGCCTGGGCGTCCGCTTCGGATTCGCTGATGCCGGCGAATTTGAATTGCCGGGTGTAAATGAAGTAATTGGAGAGGGGGGCGATGCGTTGCGCCAACACCGACTCGAACATCGGGATCATCTCTCCGGGCGGTCCGGGCAGAAGCAGCACCCGGCAGTTCGCCTCCTCAAAGTACTGGCCGGGAGCGGTGCCCTGCGAATTGGGGATCACTTCCGCGCCGTCGACGACGAAGGCCTGGCGGGTGTTGATTTCGGGCATGACGATGCGCCGGCGGCGGAAGCGCTCGCGGATGGCCTCCACCAACTCCTCGCGGTACACGAGCTTCTTCTTCAAGGCGCCGGCCACGGCCTCGCGGGTGAGGTCGTCTTCGGTCGGACCCAGTCCGCCGGTGATGATCACCAACTGGGCGTGCTGGCAGGCGCGCTTGATCACCCAACTCAGGTTCTCCAGGTCGTCGCCCACCGTCATCTTCGCATCGAGCAAGATGCCGTGCTCGCGCAGGCGCCGGGCCACATAAAGCGAATTCGTGTCGGCGCGGTCTTGATCGAGGAGCTCGCTCCCCACGGCGATGAAAATGGCACGCATTAAATCCCTCTGCTGTCGCGGACTCAGCCCACCTTATAAACCAAAGGGGGTGGGGGTGTCAAGACGATCCCGCGGCCCTTTTGACTGGCGCGGCAACACCATGCTATAATGCGGCTTCACCGGCGATTCCCCTTCCCGCCGCAACCCAGAGCGGAAGGAAGAAGAGGTGCACCATGACTCCGGAAGAAAGCATTCCCAAGAAGAACATCCTGCATACCATCTCCACCGCCTTCAAGGAAATGAAAGAGACCTTTGTCCTGCTGGGGCGCTCTCCCCGCGCGCTGTGGGGAGTGAACATCCCCTACATCATCGAGGGCTTGGTCTATTTCGGCATCCTCACCATACTGGGAAAATATTGCGCGGAAAACGTCGGCTTGAGCGATCCCCAATCCGGCTATGTTTACAGCGCCGTGACCGGCGGTATCACCTTCGCCATGCTCCTGCTCGGCGGCGTATCGGACAAAATCGGCGTGCGCGTCTCCCTCGCCCTGTCCCTGGGCGTCATGATGGTCGGACGCATCCTGGTCGCCCTTTCGGGCACCCTGCACTTGGGCCGCGGCGTCGGTTCCATGGCTTTCTTCATCATGTCCTTCGGGTTGCTGCTGATGGTCAGCGGTTACGGCTTCTACATGCCGGCCGCTTACGCCGGCGTCAAGCGCTACACCAATCCGCGCACCGCCGCGGTCGGTTACGGCCTCATTTACGGGCTGATGAACATCGGGGCCTTCTTCTCGGGATTCATATCGCCCCTCACCCGGCAGCGCTTCGAAAAAATATTGCCGCCCAACGGTCTGAGCGCCGTATTCTGGCTCTATTCCGGCTTCACGCTGATCGCCACGCTGCTGACCCTGGTCATCATCACCCGCCGAGCCGACCGTGATGCCGTCACCCAGGTGAAGAAGGAAACGGCGTCCATGGATAGCGGCCACGAGAATAAAAAGGAAACCGCGACCGAAAATGCTCCTCGGGGGCCCAAGGTCAACAACCTCCCCTTGATCATCCTGATCGCGCTGACCATGGCCGCCATCGGAGTCATGTGGCTGATCAAGGCCGGCAGGGTCGCGTTGCCGCTGCCGTTGGTCTATGTCGTTGCCGCGGTTTTTTTCATCGCCGCCATCATCGAATTCCTGCGCCGGCGGCCCGACCATCCGTTCCGTGACAAGAAGTTCGTGTTCTTCATCTTCATCCTCATTCCGGTACAGACCCTCTTCGCCCACAACTGGCTGACCATCCCCTATTACCTGGACCGGGCCTTCGCCGGCACCTCGGTCAGCAAGTATTTCGAGTTCTTCTCCAACCTCAATCCCATCCTGATCTTCTTCCTCTCGCCGCTCATCGCCGCCCTGACCGCCAAAGCCAACATCTATCGCATGATGATCATCGGCACCTTCGTCATGGCGCTGCCGACCTTCCTCCTCGCCGTCGGCCCGAACGTGGAGCTATTCCTGCTCTACATCCTGCTCATGTCCATCGGCGAAGCCATGTGGCAGCCCCGTTTCTTGCAATGGATCGCCGAGATCGCCCCCCCGGGAAAAACCGGCATGTACATGGGCATCGGCCAGTTTCCCTGGTTCCTGACCAAGGTGATCACCGGCTTCTATTCGGGATACTTCGTGGCCCGCCACATCCCGCGGCCGGGAACGGGCCTGCCGCTGAACACCGGGCGCATGTGGCTGATCTACTCGTTCATCGCCATCGTCTCTCCGCTCACCCTGGTCATGGCCCGCAAGTGGATGGGCGGCAGCATGACCCGCAAAGGCTGAAAGGGAGCGCTTACCGGGCCGGAGCGGATTTGCTTTTTCGCGAAGCGAGCCGCAGATACAAGCAGAGCATGGCCATTCCCAGGAGAATCAGCAGATAGATCAGGCCGTGGGGATAAAGGGTGATTTTCATTCCCGGAAACAGCAGCGCCAGCAGCGGCGGCGCCGCAATCGTTACGACCACATAGAGGCGGCGCCATCCGGACAACGGCTCGTCGCGCTTGAAAATCAGGGCGCTCCAGCCCAGGGCGGCGAAAAAGGCGAGCCCGGCAACGGCCAGCTCGGGAGAATTTCCTTGCGGCCGGTAAAGGAATTCATACAGCAGAAAATTGAGCACGCCGAACAGGGGCGGATAGGCGAGCAATACTCCCCGTCTCATCGCCTGTCATCATCGCATACCGGCCGGCTCCTGTCAACGGCAGCGGTGACCCGCTTTACTTTTCGTTTTCGCTTCACTATAATCTTGCCAGGAGGGCGTCGTGCAGTCCCTAAACGTGCTCAAGACCTACAGCGGCAAACGGCTTGCCGACTTCCCCAATATCAACCATGCCAACCTGTTCGCCCGCATCCGCGCCAATTTCCACTTCGAATTCATCGTCAAGGGCGACAAGCTCCTCTTTTCCCCCTTTTACTCGCTGCTGCGGGGCGGCCCTGCCAAGGAGCTGGAGCACTTTGTCGCCGGCAACGAAGAATTCCTCGACTCCCTCAAGGAGTTCATCCTCAACTCCCTGTTCATCTACAGCTCGGTGATCGATGAAAACTCGTACTACCTCTCCAATGAGAAGGACGTCTTCATCGCCCGCCTATTGTACCGCCAGGATGCCAAGTTCGAAGTCAAGTTCTACGCCCATTACCTGGACGAGCTACTTAGCGCCTACGAAGATAAGATATACATCGGCCGGGATTTCATCGACCTGAAGAAATTCGACCGCGACCACTTCGGATTGGAGGATTTGTTCATCTCCATCCTCGACCAGGACGTCAAGATACAGGAGCGGGCGCGGCACAAGTTGCGCTACTACGACAACTACAAGAAACAGTATTTGGACGAGATATCCTACATGGCCAAGGAAGCCAGTTCCGAGGCCTGCGAACGGATCAAGCTTTTCCCCAAGGGCGACATCAAGCATATCCCCACCGTAACCCTGATCGAAATCATCGACAACCTGCTGTACATCCAAAACCTGATGATCGAGCTGCGCGATTTCACCGAGGAATTCGAAACCATTCTGCGGGCGCGTGAAGAGACGGGGTTCGTCAGGTATCTGACCAAATTTCACAAGGATATGGTCAACGACATCAAATACCTGAGCAAACTCTTTTATCTGATCAGTCTCAAGGTCTCGAAAATTTCCCTCATCTGATGCTTAAGTCCTCCCGCTGGATCCGCGAGCAGGCCGAGCAGCAGCGCCTGATCGAGCCCTTCGTCGCCGCCTCGGTGCGCCAGGGGGTCGTCTCCTACGGTCTCGGCCCCTACGGCTACGACCTGCGACTGGCGCGCGTGTTCAAGCGCCCAAGGGCGGAAATCGTACGCCTGGATCCGTTCACGCTGACGGCGAGCGACTTCGTCGAAGAGGAGGCGGACGCCATCGTCATCGAACCGGGAAACTTCATCCTGGGCCGGAGCGTGGAATATTTCCGCCTGCCCAAAAAGGTGCTCGGCCTGGTTTTCGGCAAATCGACGTACGCCCGCTGCGGCATCGTGGTCAACGTCACGCCGTTGGAGCCGGAGTGGAGCGGCTATCTGACCATATCCCTGGCCAACGCGGCTGCCAAGCCGGCAGTCCTTCACCCCGATCAGGGTATCGCCCAGGTGATTTTCATCGAAAGCGACGAATGGCCGCTCTTTTCCTACCGCGATTTGCAGGGCAAATACAATGACCAGGCCGAGATTGCCGTCTCCCGCATCCAGAAGGATTAAACGCGCGACCGCTGCCATTGTGCGTGCTGCGCTGACCGCGGTGGATCCGGTCCGTCTGATCTCCGGCCGGTTTCGCGTGCGCCGGGAACGGTTGCAGATCGGCGGAAAAACCTTTGACCTGAGAAAATTCCGTCTGCTGCACGTGCTGGCCGCCGGCAAAGCGGCGCCGGGAATGGCGGCGGCCGTGTGCGCCGCGCTCGGCAACCGTCTGGCCGGAGGGGTGGTCGTGGCCCCCGCTGGAGGGAAACGACACATGCCGCCCTTGCACTATTTCCGCGCCGCCCACCCGCTACCCGACCGGAGCAGCCTGCTGGCGGGACGGGCGGTCATGGACTACGTGCGCTGCCATGTCGGGCCGCGCGATCTCGTCATCGCCCTGATCAGCGGCGGCGCCTCGTCGTTGCTGGCGGCCCCGGAAACGGGAATCACCCTGGCAGACAAGATCCGCATCAACCGGAAGCTGCTCCGTTCCGGGGCCGACATCCGCGAAATCAACGCCGTGCGCCAGGCCATGTCGGCGCTCAAGGGGGGAAAGCTCGCCCGCCTCATCGCCCCGGCCGCCCTTGCCACCCTGGTCCTTTCCGACATCCCCGCTTCCCCGCTGGCTGCAGTCGGCTCGGGACCGACGGTCGAGTCCGGCGAGCGGCCCGAAGCCGCGCTGCGGATTCTGAAGAAATACAAAATCTTCCAAACCCTACACCCTCGGCTGAAAAGATTTTTTTCTATAAAAAACAGAGCGCATTCTTCCCCCAATCCGCTTGCAGCGTCAAGTACCTCCCGCCTCCCGTCTTTCGCCCCAAGCCCCTTTTCTTATGTTTTTCTTCTCGGCTCGATCTCGACCGCCCTGAAGGCTGCCCGCAGCAAAGCCGGAGAGCTCGGATTCAACGCCCACATCTTGACCGCCTGCGAATGCGGCGATGCCCGCCAAGCCGCCGGCCGCACCGGCCGCCTCCTGCGCCGCATTGCCGCGCGGGGAGAGCCGTTTCAACCACCAGTCATGCTCCTGGCTGGAGGCGAACTCACGGTCAAGGTCAGGGGCAGAGGCAAGGGGGGGCGCAACCAGGAGTTCATCCTGGCCCTGCTGCGCGAATGGAAGGATTTTCAGCGCCCGTTTTTCGCCCTCAGCCTGGGCACCGACGGCCGCGACGGCCCCACTCCTGCGGCGGGCGCCTGGATCGACGAACGCTCCTTCGCCCAGGCGCAGGAACTGGGGCTCGACGTGGACCACTTTCTGGAGCGCAACGATTCCCATCATTTTTTCAAAAAAATGGACCAGTTGATCGTCACCGGCGCCACCGGCACCAACGTGGCCGACTTGCGATTGTTCTATGTCTCCGGCTAGTTCGGCTTTCGGGAATATCACCTATGCCAGGCAGAAGGGCCCTTTCGTGCGCCACTGCCCCTGCACGCCGGGGGCCGTATCCTGCGGCTACTTCAATCTGGACCTGCACACGGGCTGCCCCTACGACTGTTCCTATTGCATCCTGCAGGCCTACTTGCCGAGCAAACACCCCGTTTTCTTCACCAATATCATTGCCCTGAAAAGAGAGGTGCGCTCCTGGAGTGAAAACCGCCGCCACCTTCGCCTGGGCACCGGCGAGCTGAGCGACTCGTTGGCCTGGGACCGGCAGACGGGCTATGCCGGAAAAATGCTCGCCCTGCTCGAACGCTTTCCGGAGATCGTATTCGAGTTCAAGACAAAATCCGCGGCCGTGTCCGGCCTGTTGGCTTACCCCCGGGTACCGTTGAACATGGTGGTTTCCTGGTCGCTCAATCCAGAGCCGGTCATTGAGCGCGAAGAGCGGGGAACACCGTCATTGGCCAGACGCCTGGTGTCATTGGCCAAAATCCAAGAACGGGGATACCGCATCGGCATTCACTTCGATCCCCTGATCCTCTTCCCCCAATGGCGCGCCCGCTATCGCACGTTGATCCGCTCACTGGGCCGCCTCCTGCGACCGGACCGGATCGCCTGGTGGAGCCTGGGAGCGCTGCGCTTTCCCCCTTCCCTACGCGACGCGATCTTCAGTCATCGCGATTCGCGGCTCTTCTGGGGCGAGCTGGTGCCGACGGCCGACGGCAAGTACCGCTACTTCCGGCCCCTGCGGCTGGAGCTGTTCGGCTTCATCGTCTCCGAGATCAGGCGGCACGTGTCCGCCGACGCCCCCCTCTACCTGTGCATGGAGCCCGAAGAGATCTGGCGCGAGGTGCTGCCGGACATGCCGACCAACGAAAAAGACTTGAACCGACAGCTCT
>Ga0316628_100004286_pt1 | contig 11159 bp, 4 predicted proteins | sample OWC_Aug_M2_C1_D5_FD_207648 | JGI IMG/M metagenome (GOLD analysis project Ga0316628, IMG submission 207648) | Wetland soil microbial communities from Old Woman Creek delta, Ohio, United States - OWC_Aug_M2_C1_D5_C | ecosystem: Environmental > Terrestrial > Soil > Wetlands | place: USA: Ohio... | reverse complement strand
CTGGGCGGCGCATGCTATTTCTGCCCCCATTGTCAGGATTAAAAACATATGCCTTCGGCGACCAGGAACCTTGATTTAGCAGTTGGCTCTTAGCTCTTAGGGTAGGTTCATGGCAAGTGGTTGGATGCATTTTTAAGAGGGAGGGGGCGCCGCCCCCCTGGACTTCCAAAAGCTTTTAATTAAGTGCTGGTGGATTTTGGATTTCAGAGTGATAGTGATAGGGAAGGTGTTATGATGTATAAACAAATAATTTTTACTCTTTTAATTTTGGTTTACCTGGTTATCCGGAGTGGAATGGGATACACAAAGCCAGCGAAGTTGTTTTCCAGGTCCGGTTGCCCGGATGAATTAATCGGACCACCCGTGGACTGGCGCGTGCAAGATTATATCAACAGCCAGGGAATAACCGCAGCGAGTTATGATCAAAACCGGGAATGCTTGGTGGCAGACTGTGATTTGCAGGGAAAAGATCCCTGGAGATCTCAAGGTGAAATCGTGCTTGACCTTAAGTATGTCCCTTGCCTGGAAGCCAATGTCCCGGTTGATATGACGGGCCGGTTAATTGAAGTCAAAATTGAGATACCCGCGGATTTTGTAGGTCCTCAACACAGTCCAAATGGTTGCCAGGTTTTTGTTAAAGACACCCAATGGAGGTCGCAATATGGCACCTGGAAGAATTGTACCGGCAGCGGTACTGTGACAGTAAGATTACAGCCGTCAACTGTAAATCCTGATGGGGGTGAAACCACACCAGGCTTTGATCCGACCCAAATAAGGGAAATCGGGGTAAAAATTGCTATTAATTCAAATTCAACGCATCAGTATAAAGGAACAATCAGTATCTGTAAAATCGAAGTAACCCCGTCTTTGCCCTTTTATTCACCGCCGGAGCTTCCAGGTGACCAACCGCTGCCTTTTGTTACCGCAGGGAGTCCAGTTGATATAAAAGCAGATGGCTTCTATATCAAAAATAATAAGTGGTTTATTGTGGGTGGAAATTGGAGACCCATTGAATATCGACAAAACTTTGGTGCCACTGCCTGGTATCCCAAAGGAAACGGAGTTTCTATCCATCCCGGGTTGGTGGGAACCAGGCTTGAATGGTTCCGTCAAGCCGGGTTTACCCTGGTTAGAATCGGATTGTTGGACGATGGAGCTTCGATGTTTGATCGACAGGGGGAAGTGGTAGGCTATAATGACATTTTTAAAAACGATGTATCCAAATTCCTGGAATTGGCCACCCAATATCATGTGAAGGTGGAATTCGTACTGGTTGATTTTTTGATGGCCGGGAAGGAAGAAGAATGTAATGGTGTATGGCTCAAGGGACGCCGCGAGGTGATTGAAAATCCACAGGTGCGACAGCAGTTTATAAAAGACTTTTTAGAACCTTTTCTCAATGACTTTGGGAACCATCCTGTTTTATTCGGATTTGATATCATCAATGAACCCGAATGGATAATCGCTAAAGCAGATGGAGGCGGCTGGGAGGATGTAACCGATGAGAAAAATAAAGCCGAGACCCCTATTTCAATCGAACAATTCAGGAATTTTGTTTCCCAATGCTCTGAAAAAATACAGGAATTAGCCCCTGGAAAATTCGTAACCGTTGGTGTTTCCTGTCCAAATACCGAACTGGTGAGCATCCTGGATGATGACCTTAGTTATACCGCCATTCACTATTACCCCTGGATGGGAAACCTGGAATCCAACCTGGCAATGGCTTTTGGAAACAAATCCTGGAGCCTGGAAGAGTTTCCCGGCCAAGGAGATATTTATTCCTATTTTAAAACAGTGTTTGATAATGGTGGTGCCGGGGCCCTGTTGTGGAGTCTCACCCCTGAGTCCGATGACCAATGTTACCTATTTGAAGATGAAGAAGGAAAACTTCAAGAGACCAGGAGGTTTGTGGACTATTTTGCGGCATTAACGCCAACCATATCTTTAGATAAAACCCACCTATATTTCGGTGCTGAAATCTCCGGCTCGGTTACAGGTTCGCAAACATTTTTGATCGACAATAGCGGAGATGGTATATTGAATTGGGGAGTGAGCGATGATGCAGCGTGGCTTAGCTGCAGCCCGGGTTCCGGCATTGGCAGCGGTTTGGTAACCGTTTCCGTTGAGCCAACGGGATTAACCAGCGGTACTTATACCGGCATTATAACGGTTAGTGATCCCAATGCCGGCAATTCTCCCCAAACCGTAACCGTCACCCTGGAAGTAAAATCTCCGGGTACCACAGAGGTGCCATTTGGTGATTTTGCCACCCCGGTTGACGGGTCGACCGTACAAAGCAGTGTGCCCGTAACCGGCTGGGTCCTGGATGACCTTGGGGTTGAAAGTGTAAAAATATATCGCGGCGAAGGAAAAAATCTTGTATATATAGGAGATGCGGTATTTGTAGAAGGTGCCAGACCCGATGTCGAGGCGGCATATCCCGGGTATCCCTTTAATTATCGGGCAGGCTGGGGGTATATGATGTTAACCAACTTTTTGCCGAACCAGGGAAACGGTACGTTTACACTTCATGCTATTGCTGCTGATATCGAAGGGAATGAAGTAACCCTGGGAACAAAAACCATTATTTGCGATAACGCCAATGCAGTGAAACCTTTTGGCGCTGTCGACACCCCTGGCCAGGGAGGACTTGCCTCCGGCAGTAATTACATCAACTGGGGTTGGGCATTAACCCCCATGCCTAATTCGATTCCTACTGATGGTTCCACCATCAATGTCTATGTTGATGGTATTAACCTTGGACATCCGGTATATAACGTTTACAGGCAGGATATTGCCAATTTATTTCCAGACTATACCAACAGCAGTGGAGCGGCCGGGTATTTTTACCTGGACACCGGGGCTTATGCCAATGGGGTTCATACCCTGCAGTGGACAGTCGCAGATAATGCAGGAAATACCGACGGGATAGGGAGTCGTTATTTTAGTATTCAAAATACAGGAACCACAAATCCAGGAAAGAGGCTGCAAAACAGGATTCAAAGTAAAAAATGTTATGCCTGGAAATCACAACTATTAGAAATTCCCTTGAATGATTCGGAGCCTATTGAAATTAAAAGAGGATTCATGTCTGAGGCAGGGAGACAGTCAATAAATCCTGGTGAAAGCGGGACGTTCCTGGTAGATATCCGGGAACTCGATCGCATAGAGATACATTTAAGTGCCAACTCGCCTGGGGAAGGTTCATATATGGGGTACCTGGCAGTAGGGAATCAGTTGCGTTCATTACCAATAGGTTCGACATTTGACAATAGAAAAGGTATCTTTTATTGGCAGCCGGGAGTGGGCTTTTTGGGGAATTATCAATTGGTTTTTATACGAGACCATCAGTCAGGAAACATGGAAAAGAAAATTGTTACCGTCAGGATATTACAGAGGTATGGAAAATAGAGCCGGCTATAAAGTGAATAAGAAAAAAGGAACAAGTAAAAAAAGGGGATAATAAGCCATTACAAGGATATCCGCTTTGAAAATGATGTAAAAGGGGATTGTTTTAAAGGCATCATTCAACGGGTTCAAAATTAGAACAAAAAAATAAAGGGATAGACAAAGTGTGGTTTTTTGCACTTGCTGCTCTGCCTTATACATAAAATAACTGGTTCTGTCAACAATAACAAAAAAACATATTTTAAAAATTCCTTCAATATTATAAAATATACCAAAGCAATTGATAAAGTGCTTTTATGAAGAAAAGGAATTGAAAGAGAAAAAAAGTGCCAGGCGAAATTTCAAATAATAAGTGACCTCTATAAACGACTTTCAATATCCACTCATATCGGAAAAGTATATGCCCAAAAAGAACGTACACCGGAAGCATTGTTGGCGCGCCAGTGAAATCTAACAGCCGGTATATTGATTCCAAATAACTCTTTTACAAAATCAGCTTAAAGAGCCAATATTTATTTCAAATCAAATAACGTACGCTGTATCGGCTCTTTAACCTTCTTCTCCTGCTGAGATAACTCGATCAACTCCCGCTCGATTCGATTAAGAAACAAACTGCGCCCTAACTGATACTCCCTGCCCATCAAAAACCGCTTCTCCGCATGAGATAAGAAAAGAAATTTCTTCGCCCGCGTCATCCCTACATAAAGCAATCGCCGCTCCTCCTCCGGGTCCGACGCTTGACCCTTAAAAAGAGAGTAGGGGAGCAACCCCTCCTCACAACCGACTATAAATACCGCTTTAAACTCCAAACCCTTCGCCCCATGCAGCGTCATCAACGTCACCTGCTCCAAATCCGGCCGGTACGTATCCACCGCCGTTCCCAACGCCGTAAACCGCAAAAAACCATCCAGGTCATTACCAAAATTTCCTACTAAATCCAATAACCGCTTGAAACCAGGGGACTCTTTTTGAAAAAACCGTCCCCTGGACCCCTGCAAAAACTTTTGATTAGATTCGCTTGGGGGCATACCATCATGATTCGCTGTTTTTATATCACTGGAATAATTATCTAAAAGATTCACTATCATCTCTTTTACAGGTTTCCCGCCCCCCAAAATGTTTTTTAAAGCACCCAATTCCAATGGCGTGATGATCTCTTTTTCTATTAATTTATCTTTCAAAATCATGTTTTGGGGATTACGGGAGAATTTCAACAAGTCGATAATAGAACCAATCGGTTCCTGCTTAAAAAAAGGTTCTTCCCCAACCACCTGATAGGGTATACTGTGGTCCATAAACGCCTTTTCCAGGGCCTCCATCTGACCCTTCACCCGACAAAGCACCACGAAATCCGATAAACTTTCAATCTCCCTTTCTTTGTGCCCCTCGGTAATACTACTGTCCATAGAAAAAAATCGCAAACCACCCATCATCTGCTCTATAGTCCTGGCCACAAACTCAGCTTCACTCTTGTGAGTACTATTCTTAACGATCTTTATTTTTACCCCCTCCTCCATACCCGTAAGCAAAGCGTCACCAGGACCACCCCGCTGCATCACATTAGCCGAAGCCTTAAGAATGGAATCGGAACAACGGTAACTTTGCTTTAAACGATAAATAACCGCACCCGGGTAATCCTCCCGGAACCGCCGGATAAACCCCACATCCGCCCCCCGAAACCCATAAATCGCCTGGTCCGGGTCACCAATAACACAAAGATTGGCATCCGCATCCGGCATTAAACTGCGAATGAGTCTATATTGCGCATAATTAATATCTTGATACTCATCGATCAAAACCCATCGGTACTTTTCCCTATAAAAATCAAGAATACCCGGTTGATTCTCAAAAAGCTTCACCGGTACATAAAGCAAATCGGCAAGATCATAAGTATTTTGCTCTTTTAAATAATCCTGGTACTTCTTAAATATATCTGCCAGTCCAGGATTTTCGCTCTCAAAGTCTATTGGGCTTATTAATTGCTGCTTCGCCTCTTCAATCGCATTAACTATACCACTGACCCGGCCCTTTTCCATCCCGGAAACCCGTTGAATAATCCGCTTCCTATCCTCCGGGTCAAGAATAGAAAATGAAGATGCCCCATCTGCACCAGCCCGGTTCAATTGTTCCCTTAAAATAGAATACCCCAGGGCATGAAAGGTAGTAACATGAGGTTTGGAAACAATGGATTTATCTTTCAACAGCGTTTCCAACCGCTCGCCGATCTCAGCCGCAGCCTTGTTGGTAAACGTAACTGCCAGGATATTTTCCGGGTTTATATCCTTGTTTTCGATTAAATGGAGAATCCGGTAAGTTAACACCCGGGTTTTCCCGGTACCGGGTCCGGCAATCACCAACAGGGGACCGGTAAAATGCTCCACTGCTTCCTGCTGCTGCGGATTCAAACCTGTTGTGATTTTCTTTTTATCCGTTTTCTTTTTCTCTTCTTGCTTCTTTGTCTCCAGGATTTTGATTTCATTCAACCGGCGAAACTCTTCCAGGTCGAAATTGATCATTTTCCTGGCCGGCGGCACACGGTTTTCTTGTTTCGCCAGGTCTTTAAATAAGCAATGTTGTAAATCCACCGCAGGACGATCCTCTTCATCAAATACCTTGATAATGCCATATTCCCCGTCAAACCCTTCCCGGATATAAATCTCCCGGTTTCTCATGCGACATATGGCTTCAGCCAGTTCTTCACCGCCGATGACTTTGATGTCTACCAGTGAAGTATCCAGGAGCAATTCCAATTCCGGTATGCCTTTTTTGATAAGGTCCATATAGGTCTGATCCACTTTTTTGGAATTGGTCCCCACCCCTGCCAATTCGCCCAGCATTTCTTTTAAAGGAATAATCGACTTAAAAGGGTGTTTGTTTTTTCGCAGGTTCAAATCTTCCCGGTCGGATAACTGCACCACGCGATTCATGACCCCAACCGTAACCGGTTTGCCGCATTTGCTGCAGATGCCGTTGTGTTTCAGGGTTTCCACCGGGTCCCAGCAAATACCGCATTTCCTGTGACCGTCGTAGTGGTATTTGCCCTCCTGGGGGAAGAGGTCGATAGAACCGAAAAAATGATTGGGGTTACCGGTTTTCATGGCATCGATAATGGCATCGTAGGAAAGTTCTGTGTCGAAACGGTTGGAATTACGTCCCAATCGTTCGGGGGAATGGGCGTCGGAATTGGCGGTCAATGTATAATTATCCAAAAAACTGCACATCCAGTTCATGGGTGGATCGGTGGAGAGACCGGTTTCTACGGCATAGATATGGTCGGCTAAGTCATCGAAACATTCGGCAATCGAGTCGAAGCCTGATTTTGAGCCCAGTACCGAAAACCACGGTGTCCAGATATGGGCAGGAACAAAGAAGCAATTTTCATTGGCCTCCAGTACCATTTCCAGCAGGTCTCTTGAATCAAGGCCCAGGATGGGTCTGCCGTCGGAGGTAATATTGGCGTTGACAGCGATTAATTTTTGTTGGATTTTTTCAACGGTATCGAAATCCGGGGCAAATATGACATTATGAACTTTACGTACACGATCGTATTTTTTGTAAATATTACTGATTTCGGCGGTTAGAAGGAATCTTACTTCTTTATTGGGAAGGGAGGGTGTTTCCAGGTCTCCTGTTTTATATCCTGGTTTAAGTTTGAAGAGTCCTGGTTCTGCGGGTATGAGTTTTTCTTTAAGTTCTTTTGTCCAGCCAGGGTGAGTAAAGTCGCCGGTGCCCACGATGGTGATTCCTTTTAGTTTGGCCCAGTATTCAAGGAATTCGGGGATAAGTTCTTTACTGGTGGCCCTGGAGAGGTGAGAATGGATATGAAAATCGGCAATAAATTTCACTTTTGTAACTTTTCCTCACATTGTGTAGAAATAATGTTACCAAACATTGCTGGTAAAGGCAAGGGTTTTTTATTAATAAAAAGTTTTTCCTGTTTATTTTTCCCCCGGGTTCCTTTTCAGGAAATAAATATTATCCTTGGGCAAGAACGTTTCTTCTCGGACAAGAAAGTACCCGGCATCATTGTAAATCTTTAACAGTTTACTTCGAGTATACCATCCTACGGTATCGGAGGGGGTGGCCTTGTCCAGGTTGCCTTCAACAATGACGATAAGCCCCTCCTGTTTTAGCGAGGGGCTTACATTTTTCAGAAGCTCGACAGGTTTGTCCAACTCGTGGACCACATTAACCATAATTACCATGTCCAGTGCGCCAGGGGGTAGCTTAGGATCAGTAGTAGTTCCCAATATCGTTTCTACATTAGTAAAACCATTTCCTTCACAACGCATTTTAAGAGTTCGGAGTATATTTTGATCGATATCGTTGGCATAGATTCGACCGGAAGGACCGACTCGTGAGGCAATATGCACGGTATACCGTCCGCGGCCTGCTCCTACTTCCCCGATAATCATGCCTGGTTTGACGCCGATGGTTTTTAGTACGATATCCGGCGGCTGGCGCTTATTGAGACGCATTTCCCACGGCCAAGTCAGAGGATCGTTTTCCCGGCATGATATTGGAGAAAAGGGAGCAAAAAATAAAAGAATGAACACACTGACTATAAAAACCAAACTTTTCATTTTTGACCTCATAAGTTTCTTGATTATCCATATTCATCTATTTTTTATCATACTCCAGTAAAGATTTCAACTACATTCAAATAGAAATAAAGAATACTAATCCTTAACACAACGAACAGAGAATCCACTTGCCTTATGCCCAGGATTACTTCTGATGGCTGCTTTATCGGGGTAAAGCCCCCAGTGCCATGCGTATAGTGAATCATATGAGGTTGAAGACCACCAGGTAGCGTAGTATCCAATATCACCACCACTTCCAAGTCTGCCGCGGCCACCAGCCGGAAGACCTGAAAAACCACTTTCATTAGTTGCGCAAACGTTTTTATTTTTCCATAGATTAGAGCTGTTATCTCTTAATTTACATCCGGCTGCATCCTTCCCACCCAGATAATTTATTAGTTTCATGCATTCGGATTCCGAAGGAACGTGCCACCCTTCTGGACAAAGTTTGCAACTTTTATTTACTGCATAAAAGTTATACAAAATCCCATATGTTTGTTTGTATCCAGCAAAATCATTCCCAACGAAACAATAAGCTCCGTTTGTTGCATGAGGCCACCTGTCGTTATCTTGTACATTGGGAATAGGGGTACCATCACGATAATGGGTTACTCTTAGGTTTTCCACCATCCATACCTGGGTTCCTATTTTTACAGTATGGCAAATATTACCGTCAATGTCGGTTACAATACCACCCGATGCCAGGTTAGTACCAGGATCGTTTTTATTCTGGTCAACCTTCTTAAGACCTGTTGTAATCATTAATAATACTCCTATTCCGACAACCAGCAGGATTATTTGATAAAACCTTTTTTTTTTAATTTTCATAGGAATTCCAAACCTCCTTTTATCCTTGTTTTTCAAATGAAGGTGAATTTGAAAAACACAATTTATCACAAAATTTACAGGGTGTCAAAGCCAAACCCATCCAAAACACACAGTAAACAGTAAAAGGTCAAAATTGCATTCCCGGACCGGTCCCCGGAACAGCAGGGTATTTCTAGAATACCAGGGCATAACCGATTTTCATGAAGAATGTACGATTCTTCTGTGTTAATGGGATATCGCTGTAGCCTAAAGAATCATCGGAGTACCCAAGGAAAAGAACAGTTCGGGGATTGATCTTGTAAGAGAAAAGAACCTGTGAAAACAAGTGATTGTATTTGGGGTCCCTGGGTTCTATATAGAGTTTGGTATTATAATCATAATCGGCGTATTGCAAAAGGATGCGGAGAAAGGTACGCCTATCGAACTGGTAGGTGGCAGTCAAATTCGTTTGATTTGCATTATATAAGCGGCCCCCCTCGACTTTAAGCCTTTCATAAACATGATCAAATCCCAGGTAAAAATGACGCCCCATGTTGTATTCTATATGGAGGTTCAGTCGCAAACGCCTTCCATCCTGGACATTGACAAAATCCGCCCGGTCACCAGTATTCCCGGCGAATCCAAGGTACAACGAAGCGGATGGCCTTAACGTCACGGTAATATTCAGGTTACTTTCTTTAAGCTCCTTTCCCATATAGTTACGTTCTCCAAGATCGACTCTTATTCGGAGATAAGACTGAAGGGGTCCTCCGTAAATAAGGTACCCTTGAAAAAATTTTAGTAAGGGTTGATTATCGTGTTCAACCATATAAACATACATGCCCCCGAGCTGGATGGTGGTATACCAATGACCGGGGTTTTGCCGCCAGTAATAAGTGCCTCCCAGATCGTATAATTTCGTCCCGGTTTGTTCGATAAAACCGACATCTGCCCTGAAATCGGGAGTGATATCCTGGTAATGTCCATAAATTAAAACATTTCGTGTGTTGTGCGAAAAGTAAGCATCCAAAGCACCCCCGGAAAATTTGCCGTTGGGTTGATCGTATTGTTTAACCACCTGGTCCGGATAACGGGTCTGGGAACCAAGATATTGGAAAGCCAAACGTTGTTTTTTCGTCAACCTTATGTCGACATCAATACCTGCCAGGCGATTGAAATAATCATCGCCTTCGCGATCGGTGATGAAAAAACCGATATTGGATGACCTCCCCATGTCCCAGCGGTATCGAAGCGCCGTACTGAGATTTTTTATATCCACGGAAATCAAATTGGAATTTTGGCTGGAGGGTATAATCAGGTTTGTAATCGTATCCCTGGCGGAAAAAAAAGCAATGGCATGTTTCTTCTCTTTGCCGGTGAGCTTAATCCCCCACACCGGTTCGACAACGGTGCGGGTGTAGACGGGAGTAAACTGACTCTCGAAGATATTACTGCCTTCCAGGAAGAAAGGGCGTTTTTCCGGGTAATACAGAGCATATTGGGTATTGATGGCAAGTTCTGCATTATCGGCTTCCACCTGTGAAAAGTCAGGATTAATCGCTGCATTGAGGGACAGGTTCGGTGTGAAGCTCCATCGGGCCGTCAGCCCGGGTTCCGCATCTTTTTCCATGTTGACAAATTTCCCTTCCGGGAAATTTTCTCGTTCCTGTGCTAAGATACCGGAAAGGGTGGGATCGAATTCGAGGTTTTTACCGGGTCTGGCGTCGCTGAATCCGACTACTTTTTCGGCCTGGCACATATAGCAATTGTTGTTCCTGTCACGGGGGAAAAGACCGATCGTATGGATCACGTTTCGGGGATAGTTTCGAACCGCATCGATCCCCCATACCTGGTCGCCTTTTTTCCCTTGAAATCGAAGTGAAGTAAAAGGAATCTCCATCTCAACACAATACCCCTCTTTGGTAATACGCCCCGCGGAATTCCAGATGGCATCCCATGACACTGCATCACTGGTAAGGGTAGACATCCGGTCAGCCTGGTTACCAAAGGGATTGCAATAAAAATTATGGGTAAGCCGCGAATCATTGAAGGTGTCCAGCACGATCCCCACGTAGTCGTTATTCCAGATATTATCGCGGTCGGTAACATGGGCCCGGATTTTCGTCTGGTCGGGATCATAGGAGCGAAAACCGACATATAGATGCGTTGCATTATAGACCAGCAATACTTCGGTTTTTACAGGGGGAGCGATATTTTCTCCCGGTTCTACTTCATAGTTGAGAGTTAACACCAGGGCTTGCTCCCAAACCTTATCATCAAGGACACCGTCGATCTTTACTTTTGAAGTTATTTCTGGGATTTTATAATGGGTCTTCACGACCTCCGCACCAAGACCTGTCA
>Ga0316628_100004285_pt1 | contig 11159 bp, 12 predicted proteins | sample OWC_Aug_M2_C1_D5_FD_207648 | JGI IMG/M metagenome (GOLD analysis project Ga0316628, IMG submission 207648) | Wetland soil microbial communities from Old Woman Creek delta, Ohio, United States - OWC_Aug_M2_C1_D5_C | ecosystem: Environmental > Terrestrial > Soil > Wetlands | place: USA: Ohio... | reverse complement strand
AGCATATTTGAAGTGCCCTCCCCCTTCCAGCGGTCGAGGAGGCCGTACCTTGGAGGGCGCTGGGATACTCGAGGCGACGATGAAGCAGCGCAGGGTCCGCCGCGTCAAGAACATCATCAACATCGCGATCGCGCTGGTGATGGTCCTCCTCGTGTTCCTGGTCTTCAAGCACAAGGAGGGCTCCTTCTCCCCAGTGTTCATCCCGCTGCCTGCCATCATCATGGTCCTCATCATGGGCGGCATGTTGATGAACATCGTCTCCATCATCTTCAACGGCACCGAGATCATGGTCTCCGAGTCCCCCGGGCGCAAGTTCATGTCCGCCCAGCACGGCATGCGCGTCGCGAGGGTGACCGGCGTCATAGTGCTCATCATGTTCATCCTGTTCATGCTGCTCATCCCCTACGTGGAGGACTACATCTCCACGGACGAGCACGAGGCCATCGACCTGTCGATCATCAAGTCCGACACGTTCGAGAACGTCGACGACTTCGACGTGGAGTACGCCAAGCCCCTGTCCATCGAGGTCAAGAGCGGCCCGCCCGTCTTCTACAACCTCTACTTCAAGGACCTTGACACGGGCACGTGGGGCGACGAGCCCAAGCAGAACGGGTCCGTCCCGTCGAACACCACGTTCAACCTGCCCATCGACAAGTTCCCGAGGGGCGAGTACAAGATCGAGCTCTTCATCGAGGGCGGCCCCGAGGGGACCCAGAGCGACCTGGTGTACAGGATCGACCGGCACGTCAACCCCGACCTCAAGGTGTCGCTGACGACGTTCCTGCTCATCATCGCCATCGCCAACCTCGCGTGGACGGTCGTGACGTACGTCCTGATGCGCCGCTACGAGGTCCAGTCCGTGGGCGGCCTGGCCGCCCCCGAGGACACGTTCGAGGATGTTGTCTGAGGGAGGACGCGGCCCCCGCCCCACCCCCTGCCCCTGCCGCTGGCGCCATGCCTTGAGGCGTGCCCAGGGCCATCGCATCTCGTGCCTGCGGCCGCGGTGGGGGGCCTACTTCTTCCGCGACATCATGACGTAGGCGATGAGCATCAGCACGATGACGACCGCTGCGATCGCGGCGCCGATGAGCAGCCAGTTGGTGCCGCTCGGCACCTCCTGGGGCTCGACCTTCTCGTAGTCGATGACCACGGTCTTGTCGGTCTGGTGGCCCGCGGCGTCCTTCGCGATGATCGTGAAGGTGTTCTCGCCCTTCTCGAGCGTGGCGTTGTGGGAGAACCGCCCGTCGGCGCCGACCGTGACCGCCGCGCCGTTGATGGTGACCGTGGCGCCCACCTCGGTCTTGCCCGAGATGACGTGGTAGGGCTCCTTCGTGGTGTAGGGGGTCGTCGGCGGGTCCAGTTCGGAGAAGGTCGGCGCGGTCGCGTCGACCGTGAAGGCGTCGATGCTGCTCGTCGCCTCCTTGTTGCCCGTGCCGTCCTGGCTGTAGTAGTCGATGCGGTAGGTCCCGTCGCCCAGGGCGAGGCCGTCGCCGAAGGCCAGCGAGCCCGTGAAGGTGCTCCACTGGCCGCCGTTGACCCTGAAGTATGTCGTGTAGTCGCCGGGCCTCTCGCCCGAGACCGTGAAGAAGACCTGGACGACCTCAGTGTAGAGCCTGTTGGCCGGCGCGACGGGGTCCAGGCTGGCGGTGGTGGTGGGGGGGAACGTGTCGAGCACCGTGACGGTCATGGAGTCCGAGTCGGCCAGACCGATGGCGTCCTCCACCGTGAGCACCACCGGGTAGACGCCGGGGATGTTGAACTTGTAGTCGACCGTCACGCCCGTGAGCGACCGCGGGGCGCCGTCGTAGGTGAAGCTCCAGGTGTAGGAGACGATGCCGACGTTGTCCGTGGAGTTGCCGCCGTCGAGGTGCACGTCAGTGCCCTGGCTGACCTGGACGTCGGGGCCCGCGTTCGCGGTCGGGGGCGTGTGGTCCACGGAGTTGACCTTGAACGTGGCGACGCTGCCCGGGCCCGACCGGCCCGATGTGTCGGTGACCTTGAGCGTCACCGTGTAGAGCTTCGCCTCCTTGAACGCGTAGGTCGGCGTCTCGCCCGAGACGTACACCGTCACGCCGCGCTCCTCGAAGCTCCAGTTCCACTCGGCGATGGCCACGTTGTCGGAGCACCGCGTGCCGTCGAGCGTGACGTTCATGCCGGTCTCGACGGCCATGTCCGAGGGTGCGACCGCGACTGGGTCGCGCGTGTCGTCGAATGTGAACGTGGCGGTGGCGCCCGCGTAGCGCATCTCGATCGTCTGCTCCTTGTCGATACCTATCCACGAGACCGTCACGTTGAAGGGATTGTACGTGATGTTCCTCCAGGTCAGCCCGGTCTTGTCGTACTCGACGACCTCGAGCGCGATGAACGACGCCTTCCCGTCCGCCCCCGTGAAGTAGGAGGAGGAGCGGCCCTCGTAGTCCCGCACGACCACCGACGCGCCCGGGATGGGCGTCTGGCGGGAGTCGGACCACTTGGCGACGACCGTGAGGAAGTGCTGGTAGCGGAAGATGGAGAAGATGATGCTCACGCGCTTGCCGTCGATGTTGCCGTTGGTGGAGGTGAGGCTCGAGTTCTCGAGCAGCACCGGCACCTTCGAGGGGGTCGTGGTGAGCGTGCAGTTGATGAGGTCGGCCTGCGAGTTGTGCGGCAGGTTCAGGTCAGGGCCCGTGTTGTCCTTGAGCTGGCAGTCCGTCGCGAGGAGGAGGGAGTTCTCGACGACGACGCCGCGGAAGTTGTTGTTGACCTTGCAGTTCCTGAGCGTCACGTCCGCGGAGCCCTTGATGACGATGCCCTCGCGGCCGTTGCGCTCGATGGTGCACCCCTCGAGCACGGGCTTGGCCGTCTCCTTGACGATGTAGACGCCCGCCCAGTCGTTGTCGTGGACCTTCATGCCCTTGATCGTCGGGGCGACGCCGTCGATGAAGATGCCGCCGAAGCCGTGGGAGATGTCCACGTTCTCGATGGTCGCGTCCTCGGTGGCCAGGTACAGGCCCACGATGTAGCCCTCGACCTGGAACATCTCGCCGCATCCCTCGATGCGCATGTTGACCAGGGTGATCTTGCTGAGCTGGAGGACCTTGAAGTAGAACCCGTAGTCGGTGTTGTTGGCCTTGATGACGGACCAGTCGCGCACGGTCAGGGGGTCACCGTCCCAATCGGTCGCGACGAGCTCGCCACCCTGGGAGACCCGCACCTGCTGGCGAGAGTAGTTGACGCCGTGCAGCACGAGCGTGACGTTCCGCAGGACGAGCTTGCCCTCCACCGAGAGGTTCCCGTCCAGTTCGATGGTCTGGTTCGCGTACGACAGGCTCTCGCCCACCGCCACGGTCCAGTTGCCGACCCAGTTGCTGGTCCCGGTGCCGCCCTTGTGGGCGTCCTGGTCCGCGGGATGGGCCGCCATCGCAAAACCAGCCGATAGCACGATCAGGGCGAGGAGGGCGAGGCCCGCGATGAGGACGGACCGCCCGCCGAAGTCTATGGAGCGCTCTCTGGCCATCATATCGCCTCTACGCGCCTCGGAAGTGCGGCTCCCGTATATAAACATTCTAATACACGGTTCGAGCGGTCGACCGCCCGCGGGGCGTGCCAGGGGCCCGCGCTCCCCCCCTCCCGGGGCCGCGCCCGGGGCCGTGGCCGGGGCCGCGGCCGGGGCCGCGCCCGGGCCTCGGGGTCCGGGATGCTGGCTAGGCCCCCGCGGGCGCGTCCAGGGGTGCAACATTATTATACGCCCTCCGCGTTACCCGCCTCGGGTCTACCCATGTTGGAGATAAGGATCCATGGCCGGGGTGGCCAGGGCTCCGTGACCGCGGCGGAGATACTGGCACAGGCCGCCTTCAAGGACGGCAAGTTCTCCCAGGCGTTCCCCGCGTTCGGCGTGGAGCGCAGGGGGGCACCGGTCCAAGCGTTCACGAGGATCGCGGACCACAAGATAAGGAACCGGGCGCAGGTCTACGAGCCGGACATCATCATCGTCCAGGACTCGACGCTCCTGGATGTGGTGAACGTCTTCGCCGGGCTCAAGCCCAACGGCGTGGCCATCATCAACACCGCCAAGGCGCCCGGGGAGCTCAAGATCGCCCACACGGCCACGGTGAAGACCATCGATGCCACCAAGGTCGCGATGGACATCCTGGGCCGGCCCATCACGAACACGACGATGATCGGCGCCTTCTCGGGGGCGACCGGCGCCGTCAGCATCGAATCCATCGTCAAGGTCATCCGCGAGAGGTTCTCTGGCAAGCTCGCCGACAGCAACGAGCGCGCCGTGCGCGAGGCCTACAAGCGCATCGGGGGGAAGTGACATGGCCGACAAGCTCAACGATGGGGCCGTGACAGAGCCCTCCAGCACCGTCATCACCAAGACGGGCGCGTGGAGGTCGCAGCGCCCCGTGGTGGACAACGAGAAGTGCATAAAGTGCTACATCTGCATCGACCTGTGCCCCGAGGGCGCCATCAGCGCGCTGCCCGAGAAGAAGGGCGTCCAGGTCGACTACGACTACTGCAAGGGCTGCGGCATCTGCGCAAGCGAGTGCCCGCAGAAGGCCTACAAGATGGTCCCCGAGGAGAAGTGATGAAGATGCCAAGGAAGACCGTGATGGAGGGCTCGATGGCCGTGGCGGAGGCCGTGAAGTTGTGCCGCCCTCAGGTCATCTCCGCCTACCCGATAACGCCCCAGACGCACATCGTCGAGGACCTGTCACAGATGGTCGCCGATGGCGAGCTCAAGTCCGAGTTCGTCAACGTCGAGTCGGAGTTCGCGGCCGCGTCGGTCGTGCTGGGCGCGTCCGCCACCGGCGCGCGCGCCTACACCGCCACGACGTCGCAGGGACTGTTCCTGATGTACGAGGTCCTCTGGAACATGGCGGGCTCGCGGTACCCCATCAACCTGACCTGCGCCAACCGCGCGGTCTCGGCCCCCATCAACATATGGAACGACCAGCAGGACTCCGTCTCGATACGCGACGCGGGCTGGATCCAGCTCTACTGCGAGGACGCCCAGGAGACCCATGACTTCCAGCCCATCGCCTTCAAGGTCGCGGAGAACCCCAAGGTCCGCCTGCCCATCATGACGATGATGGACGGGTACGTCCTCACGCACACCTACGAGCCCGTGGAGATCATGGACCAGGAGCTCGTCGACTCCTACCTGCCGCCCTACAAGCCGGTGGTCAGGCTCGACACCGCGCACCCGGTCACGCTCGGCGCGTTCGCGCAGCCCAACACCTACCACGAGATCCGCTACATGCTCAACCGCGCCCTGATGGGCTCGAAGAGCGTCATCGCCTCCGCCTTCAAGGAGTTCAACGAGACGTTCGGGCGCGACTACTCGCCGTTCATGGAGGAGTACAGGGCCGAGGACGCGGACGTCCTCGTCCTCTCGCTGGGCTCCGTCTGCGGCACCATCAAGGACGCCGTGGACGAGCTGAGGAACGAGGGCCAGAAGGTCGGGCTGGTGAAGCTCACCATGCACCGCCCGCTCCCCAAGGCGGAGCTGCGCAAGGCCCTCGACCGCGCGTCGGTCGTGGCCGTGGTCGAGAAGGACATCTCGCTCGGCCAGGAGGGCATCGTCGCCACCGACGTGAAGTCCGCCTTCGCGGGCCACGACGGCCCCGCCGTGCTCAGCTACGTCGCCGGCCTGGGGGGCCGCGACGTGCCCGTGCGCGACGTGAGGAGGGTGTTCAGCGAGGCCGCCGCCTGGAAGGGCAAGAAGGCCCCCGACGACCCCTTCTGGCTGGCGCTAAACACCGGCATCATCCCGGAGGTGAGGTAGATGACCCAGACGACACCCAAGGCCACCACGCCCAAGGCCCCCGCGGGCAAGCCAAAGACCCTCAAGGAGGGCTACATCCCGCCCAAGGAGCGCCTGTTCGCCCCCGGCCACCGCGGCTGCGCGGGCTGCGGCGAGCTGCTGGCCGCGCGCCTCGTCATCGAGGCCGCGGGCCCGAACACCATCATCGCGAACAACACCGGCTGCCTCGAGGTCACGACCACCCCCTACCCAGAGTCCTCGTGGGGCGTTCCGTGGATCCACTCCCTGTTCGAGAACGCCGCGGCGGTCGCAAGCGGCATCGAGGCCGCGCTCATCGCCCAGGGCAGGAAGGAGGGCACGAACATCATCGCCCAGGGAGGCGACGGCTCGACCGTGGACATCGGGCTGGGCCTCATCTCCGGCATGATGGAGCGGGGCCACGACATCCTCTACGTCTGCTACGACAACGAGGCCTACATGAACACCGGCATCCAGCGCTCGGGGGCCACCCCGTTCTGCGCGGCCACGACGACCTCGCCCGCGGGCAAGTCCTCGTTCGGGAACATGCGCCCGAAGAAGCCGATGCCCGAGATCATGGCCGCGCACGGCATCCCCTACTCGGCCACGGCCTCCGCGGCCTACCCGAGGGACCTGCAGAAGAAGGTCAAGAAGGCCCTGTCCATCAAGGGCCCGAAGTACATCCATGTGCACGTGCCTTGCCCGACCGGCTGGTACACGGACTCGGTCGACACCATCAAGGTCGGCCGCCTCGCCGTCGAGACCGGCCTGTTCCCGCTCTACGAGATCGAGAACGGCGTCGTGACCAACGTCATGAAGCCCAAGAAGCGGCTGCCCGTCGAGGACTACCTGAAGACCCAGGCCCGGTTCAAGCACCTCTTCAGCAAGGAGGGCGGGGCCGAGGTCGTCAGGCAGATCCAGGCCATCGCCGACAAGAACGCCCAGAGGCTGGGCCTCGACCCGAAGTGACGCGCCCGGCACGCGGGCAGCGCGCGTACCGCCCTTTGGGGGCGGTCCCCCAACATGGCCTAGCGGGAGCCCTGAGGGCCATCCCGGCATCGACCCGCCACGGCCATACCACGGTCCCGCCGCGCCCGTGTCCGGGGCATGGCCTGGGGGTGGAGGCTTCTGCTGGGTGCCCCGGGCCCTCGACCCCTGGAGGATGAGGAGGCGGCTCAGAGCACCGGCTCGGTCTCGGCGGCGTTGCGGCGGATGCGGTAGGCCGCGAAGGCCAGCGCGCTCGAGAGCGCGATGAGGGCCACGCCCACTCCGAGGAGCACTGAGTTGTGGGTCGTCACGAATATGTGACCGTAACCGGCGGTATCACGCTCCACGAGAGTGCCGACGGCGTAGAGGTAGACGTTGTACACCGCAAGCGAGAGCGCCAGCAGCGACGCCGACAGCATGAGCGCGATCTGGACGCGCTCGGGGTGGAGCAGGTTGGCGCCCTTCATGGACAGCCGGTAGTAGACCCACTTCCTGTTGTCCTCGACCTTCTTCACAAGGCCTGCGTCTAGGAGCCTCGAGAGGTGCTTGTACACCGCGGACTTGTTGACGTGGAGCTCGTTGGCTAGGTCCGTCACGGTGCGCTGAGAATGGTCGAGCCTCTTGAGGATCTCGATGCGCGTGTCCGACGCTAGGGCCTTGAAAGATTCCTGGTCAAGGGTAATCTTGCGCTGGTACACGTCATGACCTAGTGCCCCCCCCGCATTTATACTTTGCCCAGGATGGACACAAAAAGGTGAACAATCCACGCTTCTGGGCGGTCGTTAGCCTACCAGTGAACGTCTGCGGGCCCTTTTTATAGGGGTCCCCGGCATAATGGTCCTACCCGAGCAAGGGGTGTCCGCAGGTTGCCTCGTAGGGGACGCTGGGCGCGCCGCGCGCCATGGGTCATATTCCTCGTCGTCGTGGGGCTGCTAGAGGCCGCGCTCATCGCCGCCTCGCAGTTCGTCTGAGGCCTGGGCCCCCTAGAGGTCGCCGGTCCCGTTCTGCTTGACGAACGCGCTCTCGCCCTTCTGCCAGCGGTCCATCGCGAGCGTGAGGACCGCGCTCTTGGCCAGGACCCCCTTCGTGACGCCCATCCGCTTGAGCCTGCGGGCCAGGTCCGTCAGGGTCTGCTTGGGCTTGATGCCGCCCACGTGCTTCACGGCGTACTCCGCGCCCACCAGGAACGTCTTGAGGAAGAACTCGTCCGCCTCCTCCCTCGACAGGTGGCAGTAGAGGCTCTCGTTGACGATCTTCTCCTCGGGCTCGATGGACCTGAGGTCGCCGTCGAAGCCCACGCGGAGCAGCACGACGCAGTTGCCCTCCTCGGAGAACTCGAGCCTGTCGATGCGCTTGAAGGTGGTGGGGCTCATGAGCTCGGCCGCCTCCGCGAGCGAGTGGGTGCGCATGCAGATCCTGCGATCCCGGGCCGCGCACACGCGGGCGTAGCGGCAGTGCCAGTATCGAATCTCGATGACGTCGGGGCCCCACATGCGGATCTTGGCGTTGCCGATTTCGTCGTAGACCTTGGCATCGCACATGAACGCGCGGTAGGTCCTCATCGCAGGCAGGGGATGGCCGTAGACGGGCAGGGGCCGGTCGGTACGCTCCCGCAGCATCGCGACCTCGACCCGGGTGAGCTCCCCGAAGAAGTCGTGCTGCATCGCGGCGCCGGCCTCGGAGTCCTCGGTGATGGCCAGGACCTGGTCGTAGACGGCCTCGACCACGGCCATCAGGGGGCCGTTGCTATTGGGGGCGCCCGCCATGGTCAGGTCCCCCTCCTGTCTCCCCAGATGTAACGGTGCAGCTGCAGCAGCACCCGCACGTCCAGCCTGTCCTCGAGCACGCGCTCGGCCAGGTCCCGCAGGTCCAGCCCGCCAACGGGCTGGAAGATGACGGGGCAGGGGGGCTTGCTGCGCTCGAGCACCTTGCGCGCGAACAGGTAGTCCTCCTGGTGCGCGATGACGAACTTGATGTCGTCGGTGGGCCGGAGCTTGGGGATGTTGGTGAAGAGGTTGCGGCCCTCCATGCCGGAGGAGGGGCACTTGACGTCCATGCAGATGCGCGTGCGCGGGCCGCGGCTGATGCTGTCGATGTCGATGGAGCCGTTGGTCTCGATGATGACGGATAGCCCGCGCGCCTCGAGCTGGGCGCACAGCCGCGAGACCTCCTCGGCCTGCAGCAGGGGCTCGCCCCCCGTGATGGTCACGCGGGGCACCCCGTAGGCGGCGGCCTCCTCGGCGATCTCCCCGACGTCGCGGTCCTCGCCCGCCTCCCAGGAGTACTTGGTGTCGCACCAGTTGCACGTGAGGTTGCACTTGGCCATCCTGATGAACACTGTGGGCAGGCCGATGTCCACGCCCTCGCCCTGCAGCGAGACGAAGACCTCGCAGAGCTCCATCAGGCCCCGCCCCCCTTGGTCGCGCCATGGCCCTGGCCCTGGCCCTGGCCTTGCATCGGGCGTCCGGCCAGGTCGGGCCGGTCCGCGGACGACTCGTATGGGACGGGGTCGACCACGCCGGCCTCCGCGAAGCCCCTCAGCCGCAACTGGCAGCTGTCGCACCGGCCGCACGCCTTGGGCGTGCCGCGGTAGCAGGACCACGTGAGATGGAAGGGCACGCCGAGCTCGGCCCCCCTCCGTACGATGTCTCCCTTCCCCATCCGGAGGATGGGCGCGACGATGTCGATGGGCTCGCCCTCCACGCCGCGCCTCGTGCCAAGGCGGGCCACCTCGCGCATGGCCTCGACGTACTCGGGCCGGCAGTCGGGGTAGCCCGAGTAGTCGACGCAGTTGGCCCCCAGGAACACGGCGGGGGCGCCGATGGCCTCGGCCCAGGCGATGGCGAGGGAGAGCAGCACGGTGTTGCGCGCGGGCACGTAGGTGGAGGGGATGCCGCCCGTCCCGATGGCCTCCGGGGCCCTCGTGGGGGGCAATGGCGACGACGCGTCCGTGAGGGCGGAGCCGCCGATGGCGGAGAGGTCGACCCGCACGACGCGGTGCTCCACGCCGTAGTGGTGGGCGACGGCGCGGGCGGCCTCCAGCTCCCTGTGGTGGCGCTGGCCGTAGTCGACGGTCAGGGCGTGGACCGCCCATCCCGCCTCCTGTGCCATCGCCAGGGTCACGGAGCTGTCGAGCCCCCCTGACAGGAGGACCACGGCAGGCCTACTGGCACCGTCTGCGTCCATCGGGCGGGCATTACGCGGGGTAGTATAAAGGCCTTTCGCGCGAACGGGCTGGCATCCAGGCGCCTGGACCAATATCAGGCTTGCCAGGTCCCAAGGCGAAGGCTCCAAACGAGATGCCCTTGAGGCCTCCGTTCCTCTGGAACGCGGGACCTCACGCCAGAAGCACGACGCTCGCGCCACTGAGGTCAAGCCTCAGCTCGGACCCGACGAGCGTCAGCAGCTCCATCCCGACCAGTGAATCACCAGGTATCATCCATGTCCCAAATGAACAATCCCCTATGCGCACGCTTCCCCAGTATATGGGGAGCTCGACACTGATGCCGGTAGCCAGCCTGAAGACATCGAAGTCGATGAGCTTGACGTCCATCCGCCCCAGAAGGTCCGAGGGGACAGCGATCCCACCGCTGAACCCCGTGTCCACCGTGAACGGCACCTTGCCCGACGCGTGGAGGACCAGTGCCCCGCTCTCGTCGACGTCGCCATTGAACGCGGGGACGTAGTCGACTATGGTCCCCCTCAAGATCGCCTTCATACTCTCTGGATCCGTCCCCTGTAGACATGGCTGTAGGAATAGCCGATCCGGATGGAGTAGAAGACCTTTCCCGGATGCTTTGCCATCGCCGCCTCGAGGCCCTCCGTGAGGGTCCTTGCCAGGACGTAGTCCCCGGTATCGGGCTCGATGACGGCAATCATCCCCTTCTTGTCACTCATCGAATGGAGACGATCGAGCACCTCTTTGGACGGCCTTTTCGGCTTCGGTGGATTCATCCTCTTCGCTCCAGGTCGTCTCGCCCTTGTCATGTGGCTTCTGGATAACCATGGAGGACCCGCTTATTTAAGCATTGGGGGGGAGGATGGTGAATGTGGAGCATGGCAATCCCAGCAAGGATGATTCACTGCGGGCCCCGCCATCATAGGCGTGTCGGTTCGTTCCACCCCACCCATAAACGAAACCTTCATGCCATCTGACATCCACATCACGAGAGGTGGTACCACGAGAAGGGGTCTTGTCTTCGCGATAGCGGTCGTCATCATCCTGATCGTCGCCAGCATGGCCGTCCTGCTCGGAGGCAGGGAGGGGGGGAGCGGCCTCGGGGCGATCGATTCCCAGCTCGGGCTGACCTCGAAGCAGGAGGCCGACCTCGAGGACCACTGGTTCGTCGTGGTCGATGGCTCCGGTGAAAGGGTCGACTCCTTCCTGGGGGCCTACCAGGACCTC
>Ga0316628_100004283_pt1 | contig 11161 bp, 6 predicted proteins | sample OWC_Aug_M2_C1_D5_FD_207648 | JGI IMG/M metagenome (GOLD analysis project Ga0316628, IMG submission 207648) | Wetland soil microbial communities from Old Woman Creek delta, Ohio, United States - OWC_Aug_M2_C1_D5_C | ecosystem: Environmental > Terrestrial > Soil > Wetlands | place: USA: Ohio... | reverse complement strand
TCGTCACTTTGATCGCCATAGCTGTAAAAGCCCGCGCCGGACTTTTCGCCCAGGCGACCCAACTTGACCAGCCCCTCGAACATTTCTGCGCCCTTCATGCGCTCGCCGTACTGCGAGGCAAGGTATTGGCCCACATCGGCGATGACATCCAGTCCCAAAAAGTCCATCAGCGTGAAAGGCCCCATCGGCCAGCCATAGTCACGCATCGCGCCGTCAATATCTTGCGCCGAGGCCGTGCCCTCTTGCAAGCACAAGGTCGCCTCGTTGAGGTACGGCGAGAGCAGACGATTGACCAGGAAGCCAGGACATTCCTTCACCACGACTGGAATCTTGCGCAGCGACTCGGTGAACGCGACCAGATCACTGACGGTCTCTTCATCAGTGTTTTCGCCCTTGATGATTTCCACCAGCTTCATCACATTCGCTGGGTTGAAAAAGTGCATCCCGATCACCTTGTGTGGGCGCTTCGTGGCGCGCCCCATCTCGGAGATCGAAAGGGCCGATGTGTTGCTGGCAAAGATCGTCCCTTCCGGGCAGACGCCATCCAGTTCGGCGAAAATCTTTTGCTTGAGCGTCATCTTTTCCGGCACGGCCTCGACGACGATATCCACGTCGCCAAACTCGGAATAGTCGAGCGCCGGGATGATGAGTGACATCTTGCTGTCCAGCTCGCCTGCGCTCATTTTGCCCTTGTCCACGCGCGACTGGTAAATCTTACGGATCGTGGACATGCCCTTGTCGAGGAATTTCTGATCCACGTCTTTGAGCACGACGGGCAGGCCAGAAAACGAAATCACTTGCGCAATGCCCGCGCCCATCGCGCCTGCGCCGATCACGGCGGCTTTGAAGATATACATACATGACCTCCTTCTTTGAGAAAGACAAAAGACAAACGACCAATGACGAGTGTTTCCGTCCTTCGTCTTTCGTCTTTCGTCATTCGTCGCTAGGCTACGTTCTCCACCAGCATCACGCCGCCCTGCCCGCCGCCAACGCACATCGTGACGATGCCGTAACGGGCGTTGCGTCGCTTCATCTCGTTCGTCAGCGTCACCGTAAGCTTGACGCCCGTCGCGCCGACCGGGTGGCCCAGCGCGATCGCGCCGCCGTTGACGTTGACCTTCTTCCAATCCCAGGCCCAGCCATTGGCAGTCAAGTCCTTGGCGTCCGCCAGCACTTGGGCGGCGAACGCTTCGTTCAGCTCGATCAATTCCACGTCCTCGAACTTGACGTTGATGCCGCGCTTGCTCATCTTGGCCCACACCTTGGGGATCGCCTTGGCCGGGCCGATGCCCATGATGGCTGGGTTGACCGCCGCGTAATCGTAGGCCACGATGCGCGCCATCGGCTTGAGGCCCAACGCCTTGGCCTTGTCCGCCGTCATCACGAACATCGCCGCCGCGGCGTCGCTGATCGGACACGAATTGGCCGGCGTCACCGTGCCGTTCTCCTTGAACACAGTGGGATACATGGCCGCCTTTTGCATCGAGAGGGTGGGATTGATGCCCTCGTCCTGCGTGATCTGCTCGCGGGCCACTTCTTGCCCGGCGATCTTTTTGACGATCTCGACCGGCACGATCTCGTCCTTGAACTTTTCCTGGCGGGTCGCCATGAACGCTTTCTTGTGCGACTGGATGGCGTATTCATCCTGCGCCTGGCGCGTGATCTCGTACATCTCGGCCAGGTTTTCCGCCGTGCGGCCCATGATCTGATTGCAGATGGGATCCGTCAAGCCTTCCCACAGTGCGTCGGTCAATTGACTGTGGCGCAACTTCAACCCCCAGCGCGCGCCCTTGAGGACGTATGGGATGTTGCTCATGCTTTCCGTGCCGCCCACCAGGAACAGATCCCCGTCGTCGGACTGGATGGACTGGTAAGCCGAAGTGATGGCTTGCAGGCCGGACGCGCAGTTGCGCTGTACCGTATAGGCCGGGACGTGCTCCGGCACGCCCGCCATCAGCGCCGCCACGCGGCCAATATTGGCCGCCTCGGAGGGCTGGCCGATGCACGCCAGGATAACTTGGTCAATGCCGCCGGGATCAATGCCCGTGCGCTTGATCACTTCCTGGAACGCGAGCTTGGCGAGGTCTTGGGCGCGCATGTCGCGCAACGCGCCGCCATGCATCCCGCACGGTGTTCGGACACCGCCCACCAAAACAACATCCTTCATGGTTAGACTCCTTTCTGATTCTTGAACGCTACGCGGCGGGGACCTTGTAGCCGCGCAGCAGCAGTTCCGTGGTTGAATCAAACAGCGCGTCAACAGAAACGCCCAGGATGTCCTGGCGCAGAGGGTGATCGAGCAAAAACAGCACGCCGTTGAGCGAGGCCCACAACACGCTCGCTGCGCGGTGCGCATCAGAAATGGCAAACTCGCCCGATGCGCGCCCTTGCTCAAAGGCTTGCTCGACCCAGCGCAGACTCGACAGGCTGCGCTCTGCCATTTCCCGGTAGAGCGCATCGGGCACGCGTTCGCGAAAGCGGCCATGATCGAACGCCATCAACAGCCCGAAATATTTGGGATAGGACTTGAAGAATTTGAGGTAGGCACGCGCCAAGCGCCGCACGCGCTCAGTGGCAGCCAGGTCTTTTTTGGGAGCGTAGGCGGTTTCGAGCAGGCGGGAGAGGATATCGAGGCCCTCTAAAACCAAATGAGCAAGGATGGCCTCCTTGCTCTCGAAATAGAGATAGACGGTACCCTTGCTCACCTCGGCGCAGGCTGCCACGTCCTCAATCGTCGCTCGACGTGACCCATCGCCAAAAAAGACCTCCCGCGCCGCCTGCAGGATGTCTTGACGGCGTTTAGCCCTTTCGCGCTCGCGACGTCCCGTCGTACTCATCGGCTGCCCCTTCCGATGCCTGACTGCGGGTCAATCACTGACTACAAGTCAGTATACGACAGGTTTGTTCCGGTGTCAAGAGGCAATTTCGCTCAGCGGTCCGGCACCCACATTTGCCTCCGCAGACAAGCATGACTATAATGCGACCTTGGAACGTATCCAAACCGACACAAAAGGAGGTCAAGCCATGAACTTTAATTCATCTATAGCGATCAGAGCAGGATTGATTGGCGCGGCAGCAGGATTCGTGGTCGCCATTCTGGGCCGCATTCCATTTCTTGGTTGCCTCATCGCACCCCTGGGCTGGTTGGTCGCCGTGGGGGCTGGGGTACTCTATGTCCACTTTGCCACCACAGGCGGCGCCGCAGTTCAAATTGCCGAAGGCGCAGTGGGCGGCGCGGTCTCGGGTGGCGTCGCCGGACTGGTCCAGGCGCTCATCAGCGGCGTCCTCACCATTCTCTTTGGCGCCGTCCGTGCCGCCTCCAACGCGCTGGGGCAAGGTGAGATAGGAAGCGCAGCAATCGGAGCCGGTGCTAGCCTTTTGGCGGTGGTCTTTGCCATCATCGGCGGCACTGTCTTTGGCGCGATCCTGGGCGCTGTCGGCGGGCTGGTCTATGCCGCCCTCAAGAGTCAAAAAACCTAACTCGTTCCAAGCCTGCCCCAAAAGTATGACGGGCTGCTTGCGCGCCGTAAACGTGATGCAAGCGGCCCGTTCTTTTTCCCAATGCTAACTGCTCTTGAGCACCAACGGAAGAAAAACTTGGTTGTTGTAGATCAAGACGCTGGCCTGACGGGTCAACACCTGGGTACTGGAAAAGGTCGCCGTGTTGATCGCAGAGCCGGGCGTGAGGGCGGCCGTGGCCTGAATGGTGAGCGTGACCGGCAGATTGGCGCTCACAGGCACCGCCCAGGTGATGGCCTGTCCACTCAGTTGGACTGCCCCCGGCCCTGTCGCCGTGATGACGGGCGTGAGCGCAGGCACGCTATCGGTGACAACCAGTGTTGCATCCTCGCCAGAGTGAGTATAGGTCAACTGATACGTCAGCGAGCTACCAGGAGTGACGGCGCTAGGGCTGACGGATTTATTTGCCGTCGGTCCGCCGAGGGCAGAGGCAATAGCGGCGCGAGTCGCGTCCAGATCAGTGGGCACGTGGCTGAACAGCGTGCGCGAGGCGGCAACTTGCCCGAGGTAAGCGTCGGCGGCATTGGTCACATCAATTTGCGGCTTGCCGCCTGCCAGCAGCCAGAGGTATTCATAGTCTTCCATCCCGTCGCGCAAGTTCTCCCACCGGATGGAGGGCACCAGCCGGTGATCATTCTCACCGCAAGTCGAAAGTGGTGTGTTGTCTTTGTGTGGCGGATAGAAAAAGAAACCATCGCCATTGTCCTGCCCGGTGACGTTGGGCGTATTCCAGGGGTTTGCGCTCCAATCGGTCGTGCTATAGTGCAGCAGTCCATCCACGCGCTCGGCCCAGGCCAGCCAAGGCGTGATGCGCGCCTCGATGCCCGGATGGCTCATCAGAATCGGGTTGGGCAGCGGCGGGTCATCGCCGTAGAGATAGTACCACCATACCTGTTCGCCATAATTCTTTTGCCGGTCATGGCTCTTGACTAGCTCATAGTTGCTGATCGTGGGCATCCAGATGTCAATCTTGGCGTCGGGGTAATTGTACATCTCCGGCTCGACTTGCTCGCTGATCAGTTGGCGCAAATGCGGCGCGGCGCTCTCAGTCAACGCCGAAATCTGGCCGACGATGGTATAGTCGCTCCAGGTCTGCGGCTCGTTGACGATATGATAGTAGGCCGCCTGGTCGTAATCGGCCGAGACAATATAGTTGTCCACAGCAGTGAGGTATTGTTTCCACTTGGCCTGAAATTCGGCTGAGCCGAGCACACCACTGCGCGACACGCCGCAGAAAGAGTAGGGCAAGCTGTCGGGTGGCCAGTTGTCTCGCGGGCCGAGAGCAAGGAAAGAGGGAAAGCCATAGCCGCCGTTGAACCCACCCTCGCCATGGATGTATTTGCCGCCTAGTGTAGCAAAGTCCCATTCGTCCCAGGCATCAGGGAAAAGACTCCCGTTGCAATCATACTCAACGCCACCGGGGTAGTTCAACCCCGCCGGCCAGGCCACGCCTTTGGGGATTAAGCGATGATCGGCAAAGTCTTGCTTGAGCGCGTCTACTAGCGTCCAGTAACAATCCTGCACATCGCCGCTGATCGTGCCGCGATAGACCTCGACGACGTCGCTCCAATCAAAGCCCCACTCCGACATCAAGTGAATCTGACGCGGCAGGCTGAAATTCCACACTTCCAGTTGAACTGGGATACTGGCACTGTCCACCGTGACAGTCGCCTGGTAGATGCCGGGCGAAGCATCCCACGGAACTTGAACGTTGAACCACAAAGGCTGATTCTGATTCGCCGGAAAGCTGACGCTTGCGCCATTGCTCAACGGCCAGAGTGGGTCGGGCCATTGACCAAAACGGTCGAAATGATCGCCGGCAGTTGTGATACTCACATAGTCCACGCGATGGATCGTCGGCGCGGGGATCGTGCTGCTGCCCTTGGTAAACGCGCTCACGCTGACGGCCAACGTCGAGGCTAACTGCGCTTTGACGATGACTTGGAACGGCTCAAACTCACCCTGCGCCGCCGCGATGCGTAGCGGTCGGCTGGCAGCGGGCACGGCCATCGTCCTGAGCACTTTTTCCACGCTGGGTGCTGCCCACACCTGCAAGCTGCCCGTCGTCGCGCCAGTGATTTGATGATAATATCCGCCCGCCTCCGGCGAACCAACCACACCCGTCAGTGTTGCTGCACCGAGCCCTGCGTCAAGTATCGGCTGCGGATGCCCCTCGTGAGTGAGTATGTCAAAGTAAATATAGTACTTGGTGACGCCGGGGGAGGTTTGCCAGCGGATTGCGCCGCTGTCCTGGTCCACCAGGCGCATGTTGTCGAACCAGAGTGAAAGCACATCACCGTCGTTCCACCAACCATTGGGGCCGCCTGTGTCGCCATCAATATTGTCGCGCGTGTGAAACTCCATGCGCGTGATGTTGGACAGATTCAGGCCGTCGGCGGACCAGCATTTGTCAAGCGGGTTGAGCGAAACGCTGACATAGTTCCACCGGTCGAGCGCCAGCGGCGGGCCGCCCTGCGTCACGGCGCTGCCATTGCAGGCGTTGTACAGCTTGAACCAATATAGGTCGGGGGCTTGGTCGAGCGCGCTGGCGTTGACCTGCGGCCACACGTCGTAAATAAGAGCCTCGTAGGCGCTCCAATTGGTGATGCTCGTCGGGTGATATTCAACGCCGGGGTAGCCATAACCGCCCAGAGTGTTGGTTACGGTCGTGTGGACGGACGATGTCCCCTGGGTGCGACGCGAGGCATCCACTCGGACAAACCCGTCGTTGGTGATGCTGTTGAGGCTCCAGCCGATAGTGGTCTCGGCGTCGTTCAACATGATGCTGTAACTTTCGGCGTAGGGGAGCGCGCCGCTCGGAAGCGATGCACCAGGCGTGTTGCCGGTGTACGGAACAACGCGCACCGAGCGCAAGTCAAGCAGCGCGTGGTTGAGGCCCAATGTGTCGAGTTGCGTGGTAAAGTTGATGTTGGCCGAGACAATGCCACTTCCACTCACATCCACACGGATGCGGTAGGGCCAGCCGTTGTCCCACCAGGCATCACTGGCGTCTGCCGGGCGAGAAACGTCGGCCTGGATGCGAGTCGGTGTTGGAGTGATGCCCAGTAACAGCGATACCAGGATCAGGCTGAGGCCAAGGCGGATCGCCGGGTTGTTCATGGGGAACCTCCCAGGCGGTTGTCCTCGTTCCGACGCGCCGCGTCGGAACGCCTGCGCGGACGCTCTGAATCCGGACGGATTGAGCAACACGGGGTAGTAGAGCAACTTTCCACACAGAGCGTGGGAACGAGGAGCGCCACTAACTAGATGACATTGATCAGACGATGCAACCACAAAACCACATGACTATATGACTATAAGGCTACTCGACTGGCAGCGCCAGGTAGAACGTCGAACCCACCCCCAGTTGACTATCCACCCACACACGCCCACCATGCCATTCCGCGATGGACTTGACGATGGCCAGTCCCAGCCCTGAGCCTTTGATGTCGAGTGTATCGCGGCGCTTGACCCGATAGAATTTCTCAAACAGCCGTCCCTGGTCGGCAGCGGCGATGCCGATGCCCGTATCAAACACGTGCACGATGAGCGAGTCGGCGCGCTCGTCCAGCCCGATGGTGATCTTGCCATTTGGCGGCGTGTATTTCATGGCATTGTCTAGCAGATTGCTGATGGCGCGTTTGAGGAGCGCCTGGTCCGCCTGCATTGAGCGGCTTGTGTTGATTTCCGTTCGGAGATCAAGGTTAAAGGCCAGCGCGCGCCCGCGAGCTTCTTCGACAATCTCGCGCACCAAGTCGGCCAGCACGCACTCGGCGCGCTGCAGGCCCACTCCGGCTTCAATCCGCCCTAGGTCGAGCAGGTCGTCCACCATCTCGGTCATCTGCTCGATGCCGCCCTGGATTTTTTCCACATAGTCTTTTTGCTTGTCCGAAAGCTCGCCCACCATCGGCAGCATGGATGCATAGCCGCGCATGTACGTCAGCGGGCTGCGCAGGTCGTGGCTGACAGTGGCCACAAAGTCGGACTTCATCGAGTCCAGTTCTTTGAAACGCGTGATGTCGCGCAACACGGCGACCCGCCCTAGCGGTGGGCCTTCACCCATCAAGATATCCGAGGCGCTGCCGTAGAGTGTATGCCCGTCGGGCAGAATGATCTCGCCGGTCTGCGCGCCTCCTTCGGGGTTGGCCGTCACCAGCAGTTGAATCACCGCCGGTTCGAGGACGGTCTCCTGCAAACGCTTACCCACCACGCGCGTTGCCACTACGCCAAATGCGATCTCGGCGGCCGAGTTCATCAGCAGTACACGCCCGTCCTGGCTCGTGACGATGACGGCGTCGCTGGTGCTGGTCAAGATCGCCGCCAACCGGCGGCGCTCACTTTCGGCAGCCTGGAACAACTGCGAGTTCTCCACCAGGATGGCAGCCTGCCCGGCCAGCGTCGCCATCACGTTCTTTTCTGATTCCAAAAAGCGGCGCGACTCACCGTAGGCCAGCCACAATACGCCGAGGGCTTCGTTCGGCCGGCGCACCGGCAATGCTGCCAAGGCGCGCACGCCGGCAGGGATGATGGATGGATCGAGCGTCGTGCGTATCCGCACCACGCTTTCCACCAGCAGCGGTGATGGGCTGCTTTTGGCAAGTTCGATCAGCCGCCGGTCGAGCGACGTGATCTCGCTGGGCAACTCGCCGCGCCGCCACACCTGGCCGGGTTGACCGTCAGCCGAAATCAACACGAGGCGAGCGGCAAGCGCGCCGGTGGTCTGCAGCGCCCCTTCTAGGATCGGCGGGATGCCGCGCTCCAGGTCGAGGCTGGCGGCCACCTCCTGGCTCACACGCAGCAACAGCGATAGGTCGTCGAGCCGGCCCTTGAGGCTGGCGCGCATCTGCTCAAACACGTCGCTGAGCTGGCCCACTTCGCCTTCGCCGCTCACCTGCACCGTCTCTTCGAGCTTGCCGTCGGCGATGCGTGTAGCCGCTCGCGAAAGCGCTCGCACCGGGCGCGTCACTGCACCGCTGACCAAGAACATGGCTGCACCGGCCACGACCATCAATGCCAAGAGCAGGAGTAGCAGCGGCACGGAAACCTGCGCGGCTAGCCCCAGCACAGACGAATAGGGCAATTCGATGACGGCCGTCCACGGATAGCCCGCTACGGGGCGGACGTAAATCAATCGGCGCGTTCCGTCCTCGACGGAATTGATATACACCTTGCCGCCGCCGACTTGCGTGATAGGTGCTTGCCCGGTATTGGGCTGCCACTCCGTCATCAATCGGTCGGCGAGCGGCGAAAGGACAATGCGATTTCGTTCGTCCACCACAAAGCCTTCGCCTGTGCCCAGCGTGTTTTGCAGCCCCGATTGCGCCCGTGTCATCGTCGGGTTGACGTATAGCCGCGCACGTCCGATCAACGCATTGGCCCCACCGCCGCGATTATCCACCGGCACGACGAATGACACCATCAGCGTGTTATCGTCGCGGCGGTGCACCTCACTCACTCCCGGCGCAGTGGAAGAAATGGCTCGCGTCACCAAAAGCTTTTCTTCATCGGTCAGTTGCTTGTGCGCGGTGGTCGGGTAAACGTTGAGCGGTTGGCCGGAGGCGTCTGTCAAAACCATCTCGTCAAAGAACGCGACCGTGCGGACGCCTTCGGCCAATTTGCTTTGACGGATGTTGGCGTCAGTGCTGCGCAATTGCTCGTCGTCGGCTAGCGAATTGACTAGGCTTTGGCCTGTTTGGAAAAAGAACGGGATATCCTGTGAGGCGCTGGTGGCGTCGCGGGCCATTTGTTGGACGGCCTGCTGAGTGGCGGCGTTCACTGTGGTGGTAGCCACGGCGTACACCAGCACGGCGACGATCAAGAACACAATCGGCACAAAGGTGAACAAAAGCCGCCGGTTGAGGCTGCGCGCGTAAGGCGGCACGGCGCGCACAGTTTGCGTGGGACGCAGGGCAGGAAGTGTTGCATAAAGCAACTGGCCCAAAACGCCGGCGATAGCTCCTTCGACCAGTGCGGGCAATAGCGCCGACAAAAATAGCGGCCATGAATAATCCAGCGCAGAGAGCGGATTCTCAATGGGCGCGTAGACGAATGTGGAGGGCAGCGCTAGAAACCAAAGCAGCAGCCTGCCTAGCACGCCCACGACAATCGGTTGTCGCAGCGCGGACGAGAGCCGCCCGCGATAGTTCTGTTGGAGCAAGTAGCCGGCGATCAGGCCAAAGAAAGCCGACTGAAAAACCTCGGTCATCTGGCCGTTGATGAATAGCGCGCGCATCAGTCCGGCTAGCAGCCCGACCACCGCAGCCGGGCCGATGCCCACCCAGCCTCCCGCGAGCAAAATGGGTAGACTTCCCAGGAGTGGAACAGACAAGCTACTGGCTTCTTGGGGACGATTGGGGACAGGTGGGCGCGCAATGGGATAGTGCCAATCCAGGGCATTGTTGAGAAGCAATGCCAAAACGCACAAAGTTGCGAACAGCAGCCAACGGCGGGCTGGTAAGCGTATCCAACTGCGCCAGGTCCCCACCAGCGCCGCGATTAGCACGAGGCCATACAGCGTGAGGAGCAAGTACCCTTCAAGTTGTCGAGGGGGCAGGTCTAGAAACGGAGCCCGCCACAGTCCCCACCAGTCTATCTGTATCACCGATGCCCTCTCAGTGGTCGTGAATGCCGTAAAGATTATAGCACGAAGGATAGGCACTGCAAAACTGGCAAAGCTGGTGATTTCCCAAAACGCTGGAAGTCTTCAACTTGTTGAGGCGACTCCCCCCTTCGGCAAGTTCAGGAGTCCGCCGAGATTAGGGAAGTCGCTTGAGCGAAGGTCGGGGGAACCTATCGGGTCTGGCACTAGGTTTGTTGCCTAGTCACCTTCGTGTTATACTCTGGCTTATGATCTAGATTTCAACTGAAAGGGGTACCATGTTCAAGCTCAAGACTGTATTATTGATCGGCCTGGTTGTGGCATTGGCCGCCTGTGGCGGCCAGGCGCCAGCCACGCCGGTCGCTCCGCCCACAGCCGTGGCCACGGTTCCGCCGACGGCAACCACAGCCGCTGCTGCCGCGCCGACTCAGCCAAGCGGCGGGTTGGCCGTCACGCCGGCGGGCGTAGCCAGCCCACCCAAACTAGACCCGACGGGAATGTGCAAAGCCACTGGCACACCCCAAGCGGTGCCCAATTTTCCGACGACCACGCCAGCCGATCACTCGCGCGGGCAGGACAGTGCCCCGATCGTGCTATACGAGTACAGCGACTTTCAGTGACCATACTGCGGCATGTTTGCCACTGACGTGGAACGTCAGCTTGAAGATACATACGTCAAGACCGGAAAGATGAAATTCGTCTATCGTCACATGGCTTTTCTGGGAGAAGAATCGCAATGGGCCGCCGAAGCATCTGAGTGCGCGAACGACCAAGGCAAGTTCTGGGAATACCACGACAAACTATTCACCAGCCAAAAGGGTGAAAACCAGGGAGCGTTCAGCAAGGACAATCTCAAGAAATTTGCGGCTGACCTCAATCTGGACACGGCCAAATTCAATCAATGCCTGGACAGCGGCCAGTTTACCGACAAGATCAAGAAGTCTACGCAGGACGCACAACAGCTCGGGGTGCAAGGCACGCCGACGGTGCTTATCAACGGCATCTATATCCCCAGCGATTTGTACGGCGCGTTCGATAGCC
>Ga0316628_100004282_pt1 | contig 11161 bp, 7 predicted proteins | sample OWC_Aug_M2_C1_D5_FD_207648 | JGI IMG/M metagenome (GOLD analysis project Ga0316628, IMG submission 207648) | Wetland soil microbial communities from Old Woman Creek delta, Ohio, United States - OWC_Aug_M2_C1_D5_C | ecosystem: Environmental > Terrestrial > Soil > Wetlands | place: USA: Ohio... | reverse complement strand
TGAAGTTCCCCGCCGGACTCGACCTCGGCGGCATGAGCGCGCCGGAGATCGCGCTCAGTATCGTCGCCGAAATCGTGCAGTGGCGCCACGCGTCGCGGGCCGCGGCACGTGCGCTCGCGACGGAAGCGGCAGAAGCGACGGCGGCGCCCGCGAAGCCCGCGCCATTCCCGATCGATCCCATCTGCGGCATGCCCGTCGACCCGGCCACGGCCAAGCACACGCTCGTCGTCGGCGCGGAGACGTTCTACTTCTGCTGCCCGCACTGCAAGGCGAAGTACGAGAAAGGCCTGCGGCAATCCGAGGCGCCCGCTTGAGGGAGGACATCCGCCGCGTCCAACAATCGATGGAGCGGGAGGGCTACGTCACCGATCGCGCGACGGCGACCGCGGTCTACCTCGCGGTGACGTTGCGCAAGCCGCTGCTCATCGAAGGGCACCCCGGCGTGGGCAAGACGGAAGTCGCGAAGGTGTTGGCGCGCATGCTCGACACGGAGCTCATTCGCCTGCAGTGCTACGAGGGGCTCGACGTCACGACGGCGCTCTACGAGTGGAACTACCCGAAGCAGATTCTCCACATCAAGCTCGACGAAGGGTCGGGGCACAGCCTGCACGACAAAGAGGCCGTGATCTTCAGTGAGAGCTTTCTGCTGGAGCGGCCGCTGCTGCGCGCGATCCGGAACGAGGAACGGTCGCCCGTGCTCCTCGTCGACGAGGTCGATCGAAGCGACGAGGAGTTCGAGGCATTCCTGCTCGAGGTGCTGTCGGACTACCAGGTGACCATTCCCGAGATCGGGACGGTGCGCGCGACGCACCCGCCGCACGTCGTGCTGACGTCGAACCGGACGCGAGAATTGTCCGAAGCGCTGCGCCGGCGGTGCCTGTACCTGTGGGTCGAGTATCCGGCGTTGGAGAAGGAGCTCAGCATCGTCCTCGCCAAGGTGCCGGGGATCGACGAGCACCTCGCGCGCGAGCTCACCGCGGTCGTCCAGGGCACGCGGCGCCTCAAGCTCACCAAGACGCCCGGAGTCGCCGAGACGCTCGACTGGGCGCACGCGCTCGTCGCGCTCGCCGCCACGCGCCTCGACGACGAGATCGTCGCCGAGACCCTCGGCTGTTTTCTCAAGGACGAATCCGACATTCGCCGCCTGACCGACGAGCTGGCGACGCGGGGCGTCGCCGCGCTCGCCGCCGAGGGCGCCGCGGCGGGGTAGCGCCGTGATCACGTCGTTCACGACGCGGTTCTGCCGCGCGCTCCGCGCGCGCGGCGTCCTCACGACGCCGGCCGAATCGATCGACGCGATGCGCGCGCTCGCCGCCGTCGACGTCGCCGACCGGGAGGACGTGTACTTCGCGCTCAGAACACTGCTGCCCGCGCGGCGCGAGGACCTCGCGACGTTCGACGAGCTCTTCGACCAGTGGTGGAGGGCGGAGCGCGACACGGCGCCGGCCGAGCGGCACGCCCGCGCGCCGCGCAATCCCGCCGTTCGCTCGCCGACCGACGAACCGCGCACCGCGCCGGGAGCGGGAGCCACGGCGCTCATCCGCTGGGCGTCGGCGCGCGACGAGGTGGACGACGACGGATCGCTGTCGATGCCGGCGCCGAGCGGGAATGAGACAATTGGAAAGAAGGATTTCAGCGCCTACACCGCCGACGACCTGGCGGCGATCGAGCAGGCCGCGGCGCGGATCGCGCGGCGTCTTCGCGCGCGGCCGAGCCGGCGCTGGGCCCAGGCGCGGCGCGGCCGCCGGCTCGACCTGCGGCGGCTGGCGCGTCTCTCCATCAAGACCGGCGGAGATCCGGCCGAGCTGGCGTATCGCCGGCGAAAGCCGCGCCGGACGAAGCTCGTGATCGTGTGCGACGTGTCAGGCTCGATGGACCTGTACAGCCGTTTTCTCCTCCAGTTCCTGTTCGCGTTGCAGCGAGCGTTCGCGCGCGTGGAGACGTTCGCCTTCAGCACGCGACTCGTTCGCATCACCGAGTCGCTGGCGCGCGATTCGTACCGGGAGGCGCTCGACGCGCTGGTGTCGATGCCGGGGTGGTCGGGCGGAACCAAGATCGGCGAGAGCCTGGAGCATCTCCTCGCCGGATGGCCCCGCCTGCTCGATCGGCGGACGGTGGTCATCGTCCTCAGCGACGGCTGGGACACCGGCGATCCGGATCGGCTCGCCGCGTCGCTCACGCTCATTCGGCGGCGCGCCGGTCGCCTCGTCTGGCTCAACCCGCTGCTCGGGAACTCCGGGTATCAGCCACTCACGCGGGGCATGCAGGCCGCGCTGCCCCACGTCGACGTGTTCGCGCCGGTCCACGACCTGGCGAGTCTCGAGGCGCTCGTCGGCCATCTGAGTCTGTGAGCGCATGAGCTCCGCACGGCGCGTTTCATGAAGCTGCATCGTCTCGCCGCGGGCACGCCGCTCGACGCCGCCGCGGGCATGGTCCTCTGCCACGACGTGGACGCGGGCGGCCATCGGGTGAGAAAGGGCCGGATCCTCTCTAGGGTGGACCTCGCGCTGATCGGCGCGACCGCGCCCGCGGAGCTGCACCTGATCGAGCTCGAGGCGGGCGACCTGCACGAGGGCGAGGCCGGCCGCCGGCTGGCCGGCGCCGCGGCCGGCGACGGGGTGGACATCCGCGATCCCTCGGCCGGCCATTGGCCACTCGTCGCCGCGCGGCGCGGCATTCTCGACGTGTCGGTCGACGCCCTGCGCCGCGCGAACTCGCTCGACGGCATTAGCATTTACACATTGTTTCACGGACAGATCGTCGACGCCGGCGAGCACGTCGCGCGCGCGAAGGTCGCGCCGCTCGTGCTCGCGGAGCGCCTCGTCGCCGAGGCGGAGGCCGTCGCGCGATCCGCGTCCGGCCTGGTGCGCGTGCGGCCGTTTCTCCCGCGCCGCATCGGCGCGGTGGCCGTGGAGAGCCTCGGCGCAACGGCGATGGCGCGCTTTCGCGACGCGCTGGCCGAGAAAGTCGCGTGGTTCGGCTCGAGCATGCTCGAGCCCTCGTTCGTTCCGCCGGACGAGATCAGCCTGCACGATGCGATGCGCGGCCTCCTCGCCGCGGGCGCCGGCCTGCTGGCGCTCGCCGGGACCAAGGCGATGGACCCGCTCGATCCGTCTTGGCTGGCCCTCGCGCGGCTCGGCGTGACGATCGAGCGGTTCGGCGTGCCCGCGCATCCGGGAAGCTTGTTCTGGATCGCGTGGCACGGCGACGTTCCAATTCTCGGAATGCCGACGTGCGGACTGTTCGCGCAGGCCACGGTGTTCGACCTCGTGCTGCCGCGCATCCTCGCCGGTGAGCGCGTCGGCCGCGCCGAGCTCGCGGAGCTGGGGCACGGCGGATTTCTCACGCGCGAGCTGGCGTTTCGCTTTCCGCGCTATCGCGGCGGCGATGTCGTGCGCGGGGCAGTCGAGGAGGACTGAGTCTCCCGGCTACGTTGCGAGCTCGGCCTGGATCGCTCGGGCCACGTTGATCAGTTGGTCGCCGATGCCGGGCGCCAACTGATTGCTCCGCACCAGCGCCTCCACTTGGTGGATGAACGCGTCGATCTGGCTCACCGCCGCGTTGTCGTTCCCTCGCGCGACGCTGGCCAGGGCCGCCTCGAGCTTCGAGGTCAGTGCGTTGCCGTTGCCGGAGTCCAACGTCCCGGCGTCTATCAGGGCGGCAATCTCGGCCATCAGATCGGTGGTTTCCGCGCTGGGGTCGTAGACGCGGAACGTTGTGGAGTGCGTTCCGGCGTAGTAGCTCCCGCCGGGCGCGGCGATCACCTCCAACGCGACCTGATAGACCTCGGCCGCCAGCCCTGGAGTGTCGCAGCTGAAGGGTCGTACCTGCGCGTATCCAGTGCCCGTGACCGATCCTCCCACGCAGGCCAGCGTGATCGGAGCTCCGCCGCCGGACGGCGTGAAGACCGCCCGCGCTCGCGTGAGCGTCAGATCGCCGGCGAGGGCCAGGCTCGGATCGGAGTTCAGCTCCGGCGACACTTCCCTGACCGTGAAGGCAAAGGTCAGCGGGCCGCTGGTGCCGGAGGGTGCCGTGACTCTGGCTTCCGCCGGGAAGACCGCGTCGGGCGTTACCGCCGCGTTTTCGGCGACGACGGTGACGGCCCCGTCAGTGGTGGTGCCGGACACGAAGTTGGCATTCGCGCTCGCGAACGAGGCGCTGACCGCGTAGCTGCCCGCCGGGACGGCCAGCGTGTGCGGCGCCGTGAGCGTGACCGTGATCGGCAGCGTCGCCGCGTTGACCGCAGCGGTGCCGACCGCGACACCGCCGAACGAGAACGTCACCAGGCCGGTCAGCGTCTCCCCCTGCAGCGCCCCGCTCTCGAGCGCGAGCTGCACGCTCAACACGACTTGGTCGCTATACTGCTGCGTCGAAGGCGTGGCCGCGGCGACGAGGCCGACCGGCGCCGGATGCACCGTCTGAATCACCGAGCCTTCGCTCGGGTCGTAGCGCGGCGCCGTCGTGGTACCATCATAACAGGCGCGCACGGCATATGGACTGCTCCCCGCAAGAAACGCGTGGCTTGCGGCGGCTTGTCCGCTCGCATCGAGCGGCAGCGGACCCGCGAGTACGACCGGTGCGTCGGCGCAGGTGGTGCCGCCGAGCCGCAAGGTCACCGCCCCGACCGTGACGGGCGTGCTCCCGCTGGTGACGGTGGCCGTGAACAGCACCGCCTGCCCAGTGACCGACGGATCGGCAGAGGATGTGATCGCCGTGGTCGTGGGCTGACTCGGCGGCGTGTAGGGCGCGAAGCTGATACCCGCGGCTGGATAGGTGACCGGGATGCTGGCGACGACGGCAAGCGTCTGCGCATCGAGCACCGCGACGGCGCCCGATCCGGGTCGTGTGACGAAGACCCAGCGACCGTCCGGAGTGACTTGCGGGTAGTACGCGTTCACGAGCGAAACGGTGCCGACGACCTGATTCGTCGCAACGCTGATCACGACGACGTTGTTGTTGTTCGGGTTCGCGACGAACACGCGCTGGTTGTCCGGCGTGACCGACAGCCCGACCGGCATACCTCCGAGGGTGATCGTGGCGACGACCGTGTTGGTGGCCGTGCTGATCTTGCTGACCGTACCACCGCGATTCGCGACGTAGACGAATTGACCATCGTTCGTCACGTCCACGCTCCACGGCCGATACCCGACCGCCACGGTGGTCTCCACAGTCCGCGTCGTGGTGTTCACGACCGCGACCCGGTTGTCGGCGTTGTCTCCGACATAGAGGTGCGTGCCGTCCGGTGTGAGATCGAGCATGAACGGCGAAATGCCAGCCACGGGGATTTGATATAAAATCTGTAGTGTGGTGGCATCGAGGACCGAGACGGTTCCTTCACGGTTTCCGACGTAGATCCGCCGATTGTCGGGTGACACCACCACGCCCGCCGACCCGGAGCCACCGAGCGGGACCTTGGCCAGCAGGGTGTTGTCCGATGTCCGGATGACCGCCAGCTTCTCGACGTATCCAAGGACGACGTAGACGCGCGTGCCGTCCGGACTGCTGGCGCTGCTGCCCGGGTAATCGCCGAGCGGAATCACGGCGATCGTGTCGTGGCTGACCTCGCCGACGACAAGAATCGAATTCGTCGTGAAATCCGAGATGTAGGCAGCTCGCTCGTCGCCGGCCATCACGTCCGCCGACGCCGCTCGCGGGCTCAGCGCGCGACCGCGTCCATCCGGGGTGATGATCTCCGAGTCGCGGCACGCGACCGCGGCGACGGCCGCCAGCGCCAGCACGCTCAGGCGCGTCATGGTTCCCTCCCATTGATGTCAACAGTCTGACTGCGGGCGGGGGAACGGCGAACCATGCACCAGGTCGGGCCGGCCGAGCCGCCAGCAAGACCACTATACGCGGGCGGAATGGGGACTTCGTCAGGGCCGAGCCGACAGACCGTCAGGGAGTCGGAATGGCGGACATCGAGGTCTTCGTATGCGCGAGACTCCGGGCCGCGCGCCGCGGAAGAGCCGGTCGAGTGGATTGACGAACGCCGCGCGGATGTAACGGCCGTTCTCTCGCAAACGCCCGCGCCGGCGACGTTCGATACAGGCGTTCGCGTGCAGGGCTGACGGGCCACCGTACCGCGGTCCGGCCGACTCCTTGTGCGGCCGCCGGCTGACGTGGATCATAGGGCGATTGGCGGAGCGCTTCCCGTCGGCTCCTGTGACCAGGTGGAGGAATGATGAGTGATCGCCACAGCCGCAGAGAGTTCATGGGCCTGACCGCGGCCGGCGTCGCCGGCATGCTCACCCGGCCACGGCTCGGCGACGCGCGCGCCCTCTTCGCGGCCCTCACGCGGAGCGCGGACCCCGACGTCGTCGTGCTCAACGCCAGGGTCTACACCATGGACGCCGCCGTGCCACGAGCGGATGCGTTCGCGGTGAGCGCCGGACGTTTCGTCGCCGTCGGGACCACCGCCGACATCAAAGGCCTGGCCGGAAAGCGCACGCAGACCCTGGACGCGAGGCAAATGACCGTCGTGCCGGGGTTCACGGACTGCCACAACCACGCCGGCGGAACGACGCTACTCTACGAAGTCCTCGTCGGTAATCCGTTCGAAGTCGAATTCGTCACCATCGCCAGCATCGTCGACAAGCTCCGGGCGAAGGCGCGCCAGACGCCGGCGGGCATGTGGGTCGAGGGATTCTTCTTCGACGACACGAAGCTCAAGGACAAGCGCGCGCTCGACGTCCGCGATCTCGACCAGGTGTCCACCGAGCACCCGGTCGTCGTGCGGCATCGCGGCGGCCATACGTCGTTCTACAACAGCAAGGCGCTCGAGCTGGCGAAGGTCACGAAGGACACGCCGAACCCGCCCGGCGGAACGTTCGATCGCGACGCGAACGGTGAGCTCAACGGCCGCGTCACGGATCGCGCGCGCAACGTCTTCAACGGCGTTGGCCGGCGGCCGGCGTTCACCGCCGCGCAGCGCGACCAGCGCGAGCGCGACGGGCTGGCGCACATCTCGAAAGAGTTCGTTCGCTACGGCCTGACCAGCGTGCATCACGAAGGCGGCGACCTGTCCGCGTTGCAGGAGGTCCGCGCCCGCGGGGACCTCCATCACCGCGTGAGCTACGAGGCCAGCGGCCGAGTGCTGGACTCGATGATCGCGAGCGGCATCAAGACGGGGTTCGGCGACGAGTGGATCAAGTTGGGCGCGACGTCCGAGCACACCGTGGACGGATCGTTCTCGGAGCGGACGATGGCGCTCAGCACGCCGTATCCCGGCACGTCGTACACGGGCAACGTCACCGAGACGCAGGACGACCTCAATGCCTGGGTCGAGCGCGTGCATCGCGCCGGCATTCAGGTGAACTGCCACGCCAACGGGGACGTCGCCATCGACATGTACCTCACGGCGTTCGAGCGCGCGCAGAAGATCAATCCGCGCGCCGACGCACGTCCCAAGATCACGCACTGCACGCTGATCAACGACGACCTCGTGCGCCGCATCAAGGCGGCGGGCGCCGTTCCCGCGATGTTCACGACATACGCCTACTACAACAGCGACAAGTTCCCGTTCTATGGCGAGGCGTTGATGAAGCGGAGCATGGCGTACCGCACGCTGCTCGACGCCGGCGTGCATGCCGCCGCGGGCTCAGATTTCAGCCCCGGGCCCTTCGCGCCGCTGATGGGCATTCAGGGCATGGTGACGCGCACCGGATGGGACGGCACGACCTGGGGCGCCAATCAGCGCATCAGCGTGGACGAGGCGATCAAGGTGAATACGATCAACGGCGCGCATGCCTCGGGCGAAGAATCACTCAAGGGGTCCATCACCGAGGGCAAGCTGGCGGACTTCGTCGTGCTGGCGGACGACCCGCACACGGTGAGCCCGGACAGGATCAAGGACATTGAGATCGTTCGCACGGTGGTCGGCGGGGCCTCGGTGTATCAGGCGTAGGCCGGCGAGTCGCCCGGAGCAAGCTCGGCTCGGCGGCGACCCCAACGGCGTCACTGCTCGCTGGCCGAACCCATTCGCCCGCGCACCGCGGCGGGCTTGTCCCGCAGGATGTTCCGGTGGCAATCCAGGCACTGGGTGCCCTTCACCTTCCACGTGTGCGCCACGTGGCAGGACAGACAATTCGCGAGATCTCCCGCGTGCAGGCCGCGATGGAACGCGGTGAGCGTGTCGGGGCGCGCGTGGCAGCCCGCGTTCGTGCACGTTTTCACCGCCTCGCGCGGCGTGGTCTGCTTATGAGGATCGTGACACGACCCGCACTTGCCCTCGTGCGGATCATTGGCCGGCACGAACGTGGCGAGGCGCTGCTGCATGGCGTGACATTGCAGGCACTGGCGGCCCGACGGCACGAGGGGCTGGCGCGCCAGCGCCACCATGTTCGTCTCGTTCACCGGCGCCGTGAACTGGTGACAGACCGTGCAATGCAGCATCGTCTGGTCCGCCATCTTGCCGAGCCGGATCTGCGCCTTCACATGACACCCGCTCTGCTCGCACGTCTGCGCCGCCGGCACGAATCGGTGCGCGCTCACGCCGTGGCAGGTGAGGCAGTCGATGTGAAGCTTCGCCGCCGTGTCCGACAGCACGTGCACGGAATGGCCGGCGGTCGCCACGATGCGCTGCCACGTCGAGTCGGCGTTCCGCTGGATGTGGCACTTGGCGCAGACCTCGCGCGGCACGGGCGCGTGCGGTCCCACCGCCCTTGGCCGCAACATCACCCAGAACGCGACCTGCCGAGCCTCGGCCAGCAGCGGCTCGTCGTGGCAGTCGTGGCAGCGAAGTCCGGCAACGGTGTGATGCTTTCCCTGCTCGAACCGCTGGAACACCTCGTCGTGCAGCGTGTGGCACGAAAGGCAGAACTGGTTGTTGTTCTGAGAATAGAGAAAGAAGCTCGTGCCGCCCGCCGTCATCGCCGCCAGGACGCCCACCGCCGTCGCGCCGAGCGCGATCTTCCACGCCAATGGCGTCGTGAGATGCCGCGTGCGCACCCACTCGAGGAACGAGCGCCGTTGCCGCCACAGTACGACCAGCGCCACCAGGCCAATGAGGGCGGCGAGCACGGCGCCCGAGACCTCGACCCACTGCGGGACGCTGAAGAACCACCGGAACACCCGCTCGACGGGCGTGATGTCGCGCGGCGGGTGGAATACCGTCATCGTGTCGCCCGGGGCCCGGACGTCCACGTGCAGTTGTTGGACCGATAGCAGCATCACGACGAGCGCGCGAGTCCGATGAGGCAACGCCCGGCCGCCGACGCGGCGCTGGCGCGACTGTCGGGAAGTTCATCGCCCCAGCCGCGACGTCAAGTGCGGCGTCGCCTCGAGGCCGCCGTCGAGCGCCGCCCGCACGACGGGGATCGCCGCCCCGGGACGCCCGAGCGCGAACAGGCTCCGCTCGCGGTGACCCGTCGGGGATTTCCCTGCACGACTCCTGAGGTCGGCTGACAGCGACGTCGGGCGCGCGCGACGAGGTTGGCGGAACTTCTTCGCCTCCGTCCGTGAAATTCAAGACCATCATCGAGCCGTTCCGCATCAAGACGGTCGAGCCGATTCGCCAGACCACCGAAGCGCAGCGAGCGGCGGCGATCCGCGCGGCGCACTACAACGTCTTCCAGCTCGACGCCGAAGACGTGCTCATCGACCTCCTCACCGACTCGGGCACGGGGGCGATGTCGATCTACCAGTGGGCCGGGATGATGAAGGGCGACGAGTCCTACGCCGGCGGCCGGTCGTTTCACGCGTTCGTCAAGTCGGTGCGGAACATCACCGGGTTCAAGCACGTCATCCCCACCCATCAGGGACGCGCCGCCGAGCACATCCTCACGAGCGCCATGCTCGCGCCCGGGGCAGTCGTTCCCAACAATACGCATTTCGACACCACGCGGGCCAACGTCGAGCACCGCGGCGCGATCGCCCTCGACCTGCCAATCGCCGAAGGGCACGAGCCGCAGACCATCCATCCGTTCAAGGGGAACATCGACGTCGCCGCTCTCGAGCGGGTGCTTCGCGAGCACGCCGGGAACGTGCCGCTCGTGATGATCACCGTGACCAACAACTCCGAAGGCGGCCAGCCGGTGAGCATGGAGAACGTCCGGCAGACGTCGGCACTGTGCCGCGCGCACGGCGTGCCGTTCTTCATCGACGCGTGCCGGTTCGCCGAGAATGCGTGGTTCATCAAGACCCGCGAGCCAGGCTATGCCGAGAAGTCGCCGCTGGAGATCGCGCAGGAGATGTTCTCGCTCGCCGACGGCTGCACGATGAGCGCGAAGAAGGACGGCATGGCGAATATCGGCGGCTTCCTCGCGATGAACGACGACGCGCTCGCGCTCAACTGCCGCAACTCGCTCATCCTCACCGAAGGATTCCCGACCTACGGTGGCCTGGCCGGCTACGACCTGGAGGCCATCGCCGTCGGACTGAATGAGGCGCTCGATCCCGACTATCTGCAGTACCGCATCCGGTCGGTGGAGTATCTCGCCGACAAGATGGTCGCGGCCGGAATCCCCATCGTGCGTCCGGCCGGGGGCCATGCGCTTTACCTCGACGCCCGGAGCTGGCTGTCGCACATTCCGTGGCACGAGTACCCGGGGTGGGCGCTGTCCGTGGCGCTGTACGTCGAGGGAGGCATTCGGGCGTGCGAGATCGGCTCGGTGATGTTCGGGATGCAGCCCGATGGCAGCGAGCGCGCCGCGGACCTGGAGCTGGTGCGCCTCGCGATTCCCCGCCGGGTGTACACGCAGAGCCACATGGATTACGTGGCCGAGGTGCTGTTGCACGTGAACACGATCGCGCGCGACATCCGGGGAGTTCGCATCGTGGAGCAGCCGCGGGCGCTCCGGCACTTCACCGCGAAGTTCGAGCCCCTCTGATCATGAGCTCCGTATCAGGAAAGGCACGATGGACTTCGACCTCTGGCCAGGCAGTGTCGCGAGGCGATCCGGCCGTGGCGCGCCTAGCTTCCGATCATGGACAATTGAGGATACAAGCCCATGAATATCGAAACGATCAAGCGCATCAGTCGACGCCCGTTCGTGCTTGGCGGGCTGCTCCTGACCCTCACGTCGCTGGCCAGAGCGCGGTCTCCGGGCCAACCGCCAGCCAACGCAACGGCGGCCGCGGAGGCGGATTCCCTGACGGGTTCGTGGGAGTCGCGTTCCCGAAACCCCGCCTACAACGGCCAGCTCACTCTCAGGATGACCCTCAG
>Ga0316628_100004281_pt1 | contig 11161 bp, 8 predicted proteins | sample OWC_Aug_M2_C1_D5_FD_207648 | JGI IMG/M metagenome (GOLD analysis project Ga0316628, IMG submission 207648) | Wetland soil microbial communities from Old Woman Creek delta, Ohio, United States - OWC_Aug_M2_C1_D5_C | ecosystem: Environmental > Terrestrial > Soil > Wetlands | place: USA: Ohio... | reverse complement strand
CTCATGTTCGTCCGCATCGATTACGATTTTCTCGAAACGTTCGGGATCGGCTTGGCGGCGGGCCGCAACTTCTCACCTAAGTTTCCGGCCGACGCGGCGGACGGAACGGATCCCAAGTTCCCGCGGGCCATCATCCTCAACGAGGAGGCGGCCCGGCGCATGGGCTGGGCCGATCCCATCGGCAAATTGGTCATCGAGGACTACGGCGACGAACGGACCTACTTGACCGTCGTCGGCGTGGTCAAGAATTTCCATTTCACGTCGCTCCGGACCGCGATCCGGCCCATGAATTTTTTTCTCAGCACGAGACAAAACAGATTTGTCTCCATTAAGATTCAAGGCGGAGACCTGCCGGGGACCGTGGGATTCGTCGAGTCTGCCTGGAAGAGCCTTTATCCCGACCTGCCCTTCGATTCCTTCTTCCTCGACACCGTCTTCGATCGATATTACCGGTCGGAGGAAAGACAGCGGCAGCTTTTCGGAATCCTGAGTCTTCTGGCGGTCTTCATCGCCAGCCTCGGGCTTTTCGGCCTGGCCGCCTACGCCGCCGAACAGCGAACCAAGGAGATCGGCATCCGCAAGACGCTCGGCGCTTCGACGCCGGGGATCGTCCGGCTCCTCTCCTGGGAATTCACCCTCTGGATTCTGATCGCGAACCTGCTGGCCTGGCCCGTCGCCTATCTGTTTTTGAACCGCTGGCTCCAGGGCTTCGCTTATAGGATCCAGCTCTCCAACCAACTTGGGTGGTTCATATTCGCCGGGGGACTCTCGCTCATCATCGCCTGGCTGACCGTCGGCGTCCAGGCCGTAAAGGCCGCCTCCGCGAACCCGGTCCAGTCCCTCCGCTACGAGTAGGAGGCAGGGCGGAAAAGGGCGGCCTTGGACGCCGTCTTTTGAATTAAATCCGGGAGAAGCAATTCGGCGTCGGGATCCATGCCCGTGCCCGCATCTGCCCCAACATGCTCGAGGCGGAAAAAGCCTTCGGAACGGTCGATATTGAGCCATTCGCCGAGCAGACCCGGCCGTCGTTCGGCCCGTCTTCATTCCGGGAGTTTGAAAAAATAAAAAACGAGGGCAACCCTTTATGCCTACGGAACGTATATTAATGAGAGGGCGAACATATGAAACTTCTCACCCTTATGGAAGAAATCATCCTGATCTCGATTTGGCGCCTGAAAGACAACGCCTACGGCATCACGATTCGAAAAGAGGTCGGGAAAGCGACCGGGAAAGAATGGGCGTTGGGGGCCATCTATCCCTTTTTGAGCCGCCTTAATAAGGGAGGCTACGTGATGACCGTCACCAGCCAGGCGACCCAGGAACGAGGCGGGAGGCATAAGATCCTGTACCGGCTGACCGACACGGGCCGGGATGCCTTGGCCGAGGTCCGGCGGGTCCACGAACGCACCTGGGACGGGATCGCCGCTTGGGCGTTCAAGAAGGCGGAATGAAGAACACGGCCTCGCCGCCTCGTCTCGCCCGCTGGCTTCTGAATCGGTTCAGCGGCTGGGGGGACGACTTTGGCGCCGCCGGCGACTTCGAGGAATTTTACCGCGACCTTGCGGCCGAACGCGGGATCCGGAAAGCCCGCCGGGCCTGCTGGAAACAGGTCGGCGCCGTTTTTCCGGGCCACCTCAAAAACGTCATCCTCTGGAGCGATGCCATGCTCAAACACTATCTTCGGGTCGCCGGCCGGAATCTTTGGAAACACAAGGGCTATTCCTTCATCAACATCGCCGGATTGGCGATGGGGATGGCCTGCGCGTTTCTCGTTCTCCTTTGGGTCCAGGACGAATTGAGCTACGACCGTTTCCACGCCGACGCCGGAACCCTCTATAGGCTCGAACAGGAGAGCGATTCCGGGCAGGGCCTCTTTCGACATGCGGCCTCGCCCTACGCCCTGGGACCGATCATGAAGGCCGAGATTCCGGAAATTCTCGATGCGGTCCGGCTCGCGTCGCCGGGGAGCCTGCTCGCCCGCGCCGGAGAGAAGGCCTTTTTTGAAAGCCGGGTCTACGCCGCCGATCCCCAGATCTTTCGCCAGTTCACATTCCCCCTGCTCAAAGGCGATCCGGCGACGGCCCTCGCCCTACCGGGGACGCTGGTCGTGACCGAGGAGACGGCCCGCAAATATTTCGGCGAAGCCGACCCGATGGGAAAGACCGTGATCTTTAACGATGCGCATCCGTTCACTATCACCGGCATCTTGAAAACGATTCCGCCGAATTCGTCCCTGTCCTTCGACATGCTCGTTCCCTTCGACTTCGTGAAAACCCTCGGGAAATACACCGATTCCCTGACGGGCAGCGACATCACGACCTTTGTCCGGCTTTACGCCCAAAGCGGCGCCGCGACGGCCGCGCCGAAGATCACCCGCCTGGTCATGGACAGAGCCTTGAGCGAGGTTCAAGCCAACCATGAGGCAGCGAAGTTCCTCCAAAGCAATCCCGCTGTTCTTCGTCGCTTTCAATCCCGGACATTCCTCCTCCGCCCAATCGTCGACATCCATCTGTACGGCAGCCGTCAAGCCATCCGGAACGTCGCGATCTATAGCGCCTTTTCTCTTTCCATTCTCCTGATCGCCTGCATCAATTTCATGAATCTGGCCACGGCCCGCTCGGCGGTCCGATCCAGAGAGATCGGACTTCGGAAGGTCGTAGGCGCCCAAAGGAAGAGTCTCATCGGCCAGTTCTACGGCGAATCGCTCCTCACCGCGTTCCTGGCGGGGGCGGCATCGCTCGTTTTCGTGATATTCCTGTTGCCGCCGTTCAATGGCCTGACCGGAAAAATGATGGGCCCTGAGGTCCTCCTGAAAGCGAGATCCCTCCTGGGGATCCTGGCCGTCATCCTCTTCAGCGGCATCGTCGCCGGCAGCTATCCGGCCCTCTTCCTCTCCGCCTTCCGCCCCGTCAAAATCCTGCAAGGCCGTTTGGGCGGGGCCAGAAGCTCGGTCTTCCGCAAAACGATGGTGGTTCTTCAATTCGGCCTGTCCATCCTTTTCCTCATCGGATTCGGTGTCGTCCTGCGCCAGGTGGACTATATGAGGGCGAAGAATCTCGGTTACGACAAGGAGCGGATGATCTACCTGCCGATGCGCGACAAGGCGCCCCTGTCCTACGCCGCCTTTAAGGAACGGCTCCTCAAGAGCCCCTGCATCGCCGGCGTTACGGCGACCCGCCATCCGCCGACGGCCATCACCGCCAACTCCGCCTCCGCCGATTGGGACGGGAAGAATCCCGACGCTCGCTTCACGATCAGCTTCGCCTCCGTTGATTTTGACTTTCCGGAAACCATGAAAATCGAGATGATCGCCGGACGGACCTTCTCCCGAACTGCGGCCTCGGACATCCGCCGGGCGTTTCTGGTCAACGAGGACGTCCCGAAGCTGATGGGGCTGGATCCGGTCTCGGCTCTGGGGCGCAGGTTTGTTTTTCGAGGGTACGAAGGGACGATCGTCGGCGTGATGAAGAATTTCCATTATCGGTCGGTACGCTACGCGACCGAGCCCCTGGCCGTGGTCGTAGATCCGAAGGAGTTCCGCTACGCCGTCATCCGCCTGGCCGCGGGCGGGATCCCCGCTTCCCTGGAAGAGGTGCAAAAAACCTGGCGGCAGGTTTATCCCCAATACCCTTTCGAGTTCCGATTCTTCGATCAGGATTTCGATCTGATGTACCGGCAGGAGGAGAGATTGGGAGCTTTTATAAAGGCGCTTTCCGTTTTAGCCGTCTTCATCGCCTGCCTGGGATTGTTCGGATTGGCGTCGTATATGGCGGAACGGCGGACAAAGGAGATCGGCGTCCGCAAGATCCTGGGAGCCTCCCCGTCGAGCATTGTCCTGCTCCTGTCCAAGGAGTTCGCCCGATGGGTGGCGGCGGCGAATCTTTTCGCCTGGCCCGCGGCCTATTTTCTCATGGACAAATGGCTCCGGCAATTCGCCTACCGCCAAGAAATCGCCGGGTGGCTGTTTGTCGCGGCCGGAGCGGGAGCCTTGGCGATCGCCCTTGCGACCGTGAGCTTCCAAGCGATCCGGGCCGCCCACGCCGCGCCGACGCGCGCCCTGAAGTACGAATAGGCGCCAAAAAAATCTTTTTACCGAGCAACCTTATTAGTTCACTTTTCGTATACATATACGAAAGAGGTCAGCATGAAGCTTATGTCCCGCAAGGAGGAACTGATCCTGCTCGCCGTCTGGAAGCTCCAAGACGCCGAGGGCGCCTACGGCGTCACGATCCGGGAGTATATCGAGCGCCTGACCGGAATCACCTGGCTCTTCGGGGCCATCTACGGCCCCCTGGCCCGTCTCGTCAGGAACGGGCTGGTCGAAGCCTGGGAGAGCGACCCGCTCCCGGAACGGGGCGGCCGCCGGAAGATCCTCTACCGGCTGACCGAGGATGGGAAGGACGCCCTGCGCGCGGCGAAGGAATTGAATGCTTCGCTCTGGGCGGACGCCCCTTCGCTGGTCAAGGACGACAAGCCGTGAAAGCCCGCCGCGCCCGGCCGCCCCGCCTGATGCGGCTTTGCCTGGAGAAGCTCCTGGACGAGGTTGTGCGCGCAAGCGCGGTGGACGATTTCACGGAAAAATTCGAATGGCTTTCGCGGGAGCGGAGCCGCTCCGCGGCCCTGGCCTGGGGGCTCGGCCAAATGGCCTATCTCATCCCCGTGGCCATAAAAGATTCCTTTTATTGGAGTGCCGTTATGATTCAAAACTACGCCCTCACCGCCATCCGGAATGTCCGCAAGCACAAGACCTATTCCCTGATCAACGTGGCCGGCCTGGCCATCGGCATCGCCGTCTCCCTGTTCATTTTCCTCTGGATCCGGGATGAGATGAGCTTTGACCGATTCCATGCCAATTTCCCGAATATCTACCGGCTGACCGAGGACCAGAAGGGTGCCGACGGGACGATCTTCCCCGTCGCGGTCACTCCCGAGCTCCTGGGGGCCGGTCTCAAGGCCGATTTCCCGGAGGTCCTCGAGTTCGCCCGCTTCAGGCCGATGGGCCGGAACCTGGTCGCCTACGGCGAGAAGCGGTTCTATGAAAACGGCTTGGCCTTTGCCGACCCGTCCTTCCTCCGCATGTTCAGCTTCCCCCTTGTTAAAGGTGATCCGAAGACCGCCCTCGCCGGCCTCGAATCCGTCGTCATCACGGAATCGACAGCCCGGAAATACTTCGGGAACGAAGATCCCGTCGGCCGCACCCTGCGGCTTGCCGACGCCCTGGACTTCATGGTTACGGGAGTCGCGCGCGACGTCCCGCAAAACTCCCATCTCCGGTTCGGCATCCTCGGGAATTTCGACTTCGTCATGAAGAGGCTCGGCTACGGCGGAGGCTGGTGGAACAACAATTTCTACACGTACGTTCGGCTCGCCCCGACCGCCGACCTGGCGAAGCTATCACCGGCAGTCTACAAATATCTCACCAAGATCAATCCCACCACGAGAATCTCCATCCGGCTCCAGCCTCTCCGGGACATCCATCTCCGCTCGGCCTTCGCCATCGACCTCTACGGCGCGACCCAGGTCACGGCCCAATACGTCCAGATTTTCGCCGGGATCGCGCTCGCCGTCCTGCTCATCGCCTGCATCAACTATATGAACCTGGCCACGGCCCGGGCCGGGCTCCGGTCGAGGGAAGTCGGAGTGCGCAAGGTCATCGGGGCCTCGAGGCCCGAGATCATGCGCCAGTTCTTCGCCGAGTCGCTTCTCTTCGCGGCCGTTTCGAGCCTGATCGCGGCCGGGCTCGTCCGGCTTCTTCTGCCCTGGTTCAACGCGTTGACCGGCAAGGCCGTCGCGCCGAGAGAGCTCGCCGATCCGATGGTCGTTCTCGTCCTGGCGGGAACGGCTCTCGCCGCCGGTCTTCTGTCCGGCGTCTATCCGGCTCTTTTCCTGTCGGCGTTCCGGCCCGCGTCCATCTTCCGCGGCGGCGCGCTGACGGGGACAAAAAGCGCCCTGTTCCGGAAATCCCTCGTCGTTCTCCAGTTCGGCTTGTCCACCGTTTTTATCGCCGGGACGCTCGTCGTCGCGTCGCAGATCCGCTTTATGCGGACGAAGAACCTCGGGTACGACCGCGAGTCCATCGTCCATTTCCGCCTCCGGGGAGATCTGGCAAAGAACTACCAGGCCTTCAAGGATGAGCTGTCGCGGACTGCGGGAATCCTCGGCGTCACGAGCTCCTCGGACATCCCGACCTATACGGTCCATTCGACCAGCGATTTCGGCTGGGAGGGCCAGGCGGCCGGGGATTATCTTCTCATCCATCAGTTCTCCGTCGATTACGATTACTTCGAGACGCTGGGCATGGCGATGGCCAAGGGGCGGAGCTTCTCGCGCGAATTCCCTTCCGACAAGGACGGCTTCATCATCAACGAGGCGGCGGCGCGCCGGATGGGCCTCGTCGAGCCGCTCGGCAAATGGGCCCGTCTTTACGACCGAAAAGGCCCCATCGTCGGAGTCGTGAGGGACTTTAACTTCAAATCCCTCCACACGGCCGTCGAACCGCTCGTCCTGCGCATCGAGCCCGGAAGGAACAGCTATGTCATGGTCAAGATGCGGTTCGACAACATGGCCGCGGGTTTGGAGACGCTCCGCCGCGTGCACGCCAAGTACAATCCCCGCCATCCTCTGGACTACGAATTCCTGGACGACTCCCTCGGAGAGCTCTACCGGTCCGACCAGCGGTTCGGGGCGATCGCGGGGATTTTCACGGGACTGGCCATCCTGATCTCGGCCTTGGGGCTCTTCGGCCTGGCCTCGTTCCTTATCGAACGGCGGACGAAGGAGATCGGCATCCGCAAGATCCTCGGCGCGGATACGGGCCGGATTGTCTCTCTCCTGTCCAGAGATTTTCTCCGCTGGGTCGCCGTGGCGAACGTGATCGCCGTGCCCGTCGCGGCCTATGCGATGAGCCGCTGGCTCCAAAGCTTCGCCTACCGGACGTCCCTCTCGGTCTGGGTCTTTGTCGCGGCGGCGGGCCTGGCGATCGGGATCGCCATCCTGACGATCAGCCTCCACTGCGTCCGCGCGGCCGCCGCCAATCCGGCGGAATCCCTGCGCTTCGAATGAGCCGGATCATTCCGGGGCCGCTCATTTCGGCTTGGAGACATTCCCGCGAAAGTCGATCGGCCTGCCGCGGAGACGCCGAGGCTCTGCCGATGGCCGTCGCGACATCGATTTTTCCGGTAAAGCGCCGGGGAGGGGAAAAAAGCTTGCAGGCGCCCAATCAATATTTCGAATTCCGGATAGGCTGCCTATCTTTTTCTCTTATTGCCTTACGGCTTTGACTCGATTTCCATTTGTATAGAGCAAAAGCGCCGTCATATTTTGATTTTTATCCTTTTCAAAGCTCACCCTGACAAAATGGACTTTTTCCAAAGCAAATAGGCGCTCTGACAAAGGAATAAGCTTGGAAAAAAAGCCCGGATATTCGATATTTGACGAATGTTCTCTAATGCATAAGGAGCCGTTTTCAAAATATATATCAAACTTCTCGTCGTATCGTCCAACGTACGTTCCGTATATGCTGGAGTCGAACTTCGAAGGATTATACTTAGCTTCAATCCAATCCTTTATCCAATTCAACTCCTGATCAGGTTTTAAGGGCTTGGCTTTTTCTATGGACGCATTTATAGCCAGCAAATGAGCAGCAAGAAGAGCTTGGCCTGCCGGAACCTCGAGATGGGGTTGAATTCCCTTCCCCTCGATGTCGATGCATTCATTCGTCAGCGGATTCATGCTTTTGTATTTCGGCACGAATATGACGAAGCTGTCGTTTATGACCTCCCATTCACCCGCGGTTCCGCCTCCTTGAGTTTTCTCTCCGATCAAGGTCGCCCTCTTGAGGGTTTTCATGTTATACGAAAAACCTTCCGCCGCTGAAAACGTGGATGGACTCGTGAGAATATACAATTTTTTTTCAAAGAGCGTTCTTCCCGGAACAAAAGGCAGGCTCCAGTGCTGTTCGATCTTCGCTTTGCCTTCCTCTTGCCATTCGAGGTTCACTAAGTTAGTGTCATCTTCGATAAAATAACTGCTGATCAGTTTTAGCATAAAGGGAGAACCGCCAGAGTTGCTTCTCAAATCAAGAATAACGGCATCCGCATTGGCCAGATAATTCATCGCTGCTACGCATGTCTCGCCAGCGGATCTCAGGCTTGAAAAAAAATCCAACTTAAGATAACCGACGTTGCCTTCTAATAGCTTTAGCTCCTTGAATCCATAATTTTGTCCGCGTTCTCGGGCGATCTTTTCCTCCAGTGCTTTCTTCTTCACTTCAACGCTTTGAGATCGATTGGCTCTGATCCTGCGAACAGTCGCCGGCGCATAGGCCACTTGAAGATGCAAATCATTTTTTATTTTTCGCAAATCATTGGTTACGATCCGTCCAAATTCAATGGCGTTCTTGATATTTTGGTATTCCCCCTTGTTCAGTCTGTCAGCTATGAATATTTGCATTTCCTTAGCGGCATCGGGAAAGGCGTAGCCGTTGACCAGGATCTCGCCGACTTTTTCAACGATTTGTTTTATTGTCTCTGCGTCCAACACGCGTCCGTCAAATCGTTTTTCCGTTTCTTGAGAAAAAGAAGGGGGAACAAAAAATAAGGCAAGGATTATGAAAATATTTTTGGCTATCGAATTCATTCGGTTTAATATTTTCATGAATCGACTCCTTTGAGATTTGAAATTTCAAGCCTCGTCTTTATCCGCCTTCCAGAGATCATTATCCAGAATGGGTCCCTTTATCAAGTTCTATCGTGCCATTTCTATCGCCTTCTCTAAAGATTTCAAGCCTCGAATTAAGAGAAGAGGCCGTCGCCGGCTCTCGGCGCCGGCGACGGCTATTCGTACTTCAAGTTGGAGGCCGGATCGGCCTTGGCCGCCCTCAGCCTCCACGCCCTCCGGACGGCCCGGGCCGACCCGGTGAAGGCATTGCGGCACGAATGACGCGTTCTTGTGCAATGCTGTCAAGCCGCGAGTCGCGGAAGTCAACCATGAAACGAGCGGAGGCGCCGAGCGATATCTATTTCTGCTTCAACAGATCGAGGGCATAGAGAATGACCGCGTTGGGGTCGAAGCCGCAGCTTTTCAGCTTCTTGCGGGATGGATGTTTCCCAGGTAGCTCAGAAGCTGCCGGCAATCCTCGATGAGCTGAGGCTTGGAATACAGGCCCGATGACTCATCACTTTTTTTCTTGTCTTGGACTTTCCCTGCGTCCTCGGATTGTTTGTCAAAGACCATGGGCTGCGGCCATTTCCCTCCCTTGCCGTCCCAATGCTCCTCGTGGGCGATGGATAAGGTCTTCCCGTCGGCGGAAACGGAAAGCTCGTCTTTCATCTCCAGAATGACCCATTTCCCGCTCCGCATTTGCTTGCTTTGATAGGCGAGCATGAATTTTCCGTCGCGGAAAACTCCGGAACACTTCAGCTTGTCGCCGAGCCTATGCGTATAGCTGCCCTCCTTGCCGTCCGCCGCCAAATCCATCTGGGTCAGCCATTCATTCTGGGAATCCTTCACCGTTTGCCGGTAATGGATGACGCCGCCGGCCTGGGATATTTCGATCGTATTGTCCGGGATATTGGGGATCTTGGTTTTGTCATGATTCAAGACCCATCGGCCCATGAAGCGGTTGTCCTGGGCGCCGAGATGATAACAGAGAAACAGGAAACCCAGAATCACCCAGAATCACCGCATGTTTTTTGATGCTCTTCACTGATCGGCTCCTTTTTAATGCCTTAAAACACGAGATGCCTTGAACCGAATTCCTTCCGGGCGCCCGGCCGAGCATTCCTACTCATACCGGATGGCGTCGACGGGATTGGCCATGGCCGCTTTGACCGACTGGAAGCTGACGGTGGCCAGGGCCACCAGTAGGGCGAAACCGGAGGCCAGCAGGAACGGCCCGATTCCGAGCCGGATCCTGTAGGCGAATTCCTGCAGCCACTTTTCCGTCAGGAAGTAGGCCGCCGGCCAGGTGAATACATTCGCCAGAAGCACCCACTTGGAGAAATCTTTTAACAAAAGGACGACGATTTTCGAGGCCCGCGCGCCGAGGACTTTGCGGATGCCGATCTCCTTGGTCTTTTGCCGGGCGACCTAGGAGGACAATCCGAAGAGGCCGAGGCAGGACAGCAAAACGGCGAGGATGACGAACACCTTCAAGATCCGGGACAAACGGGTTTCCGCCGCATAGAGCTTTCCGACGGTCTCGTCCATGAACGTGTAGCTGAAGGGAGCCTGGGGATTGACCTCTCTCCAGACGTTCCGGACGTGAGCGACCGCCCCGGCGATGTTCGTTCCCGAAGCTTTGATCATGGCCGTAGAGGTCCACGCGTCGAACCAAACGATGGCCATGGGCCCGATCTTCCGGTGCAGCGATCGAAAATGAAAATTCTTGACGACTCCGACGACCCGGCTTTGCCCGAAGTCGGCCCTGAACGTTTCTCCGAACAGCGGATTCAGGCGGAGGAAAGGCACGGCTTCCTCGTTGACGATGTAGCTCAAGCCCATATCGGACGCCATGTTCCAGGAAGGTTCCGTCCATCGACCAGCTTGAGGCCCATGACGTCGAGGACGTCAGGATCCGCGTTCATGATGATCATCGGCTTTCTCTCTTCCCGGACGGTCCAGGTGTTGGTGCTGGTCAATTCGCCCGGGGGCTGGCCGATGAACGTGACTCCCCGGATGTCGGGATTCTGGAGAAGACGCCGCTTGAAAACGCCTTTGGCCTCGCCGAAGGTCTTCTTTTCCTTGAGGCGGGCGCGAAGGACCCCGATCGTTTCCGTCAGCTCTCAGGAGGTGAGAAATGGTTGCTTAAATGGTTGCTTGGCTTAAGTAACATACAGATTAAAAAACAATTTCAGGATCCCCAAGCTGAATCCGATTGCTTAGAACACCCTTTTTCCCTCGAAAATAGCCCTTGTAAGGATTCTCCCCCTCCCAGAGGACAAAGCTTACATTTCCTTCCCTTTTATTCGCTCGGGCGATCTCTCTCGATACTGCCCGAACACCCAATCTCTCCTTGATCTCCGCGACAAAGCCCTTGCCGCCCACAGCGATACTCTCCGTCCATTCTGGCTCCCGTTCGGTTGTCCCGCGAGACAGCTTCTCCCTTATCCAGCTGTCGTGGGCGGATTTCAGGAGTTCGCGACTGCTGATGCCAAGGAGT
>Ga0316628_100004280_pt1 | contig 11163 bp, 7 predicted proteins | sample OWC_Aug_M2_C1_D5_FD_207648 | JGI IMG/M metagenome (GOLD analysis project Ga0316628, IMG submission 207648) | Wetland soil microbial communities from Old Woman Creek delta, Ohio, United States - OWC_Aug_M2_C1_D5_C | ecosystem: Environmental > Terrestrial > Soil > Wetlands | place: USA: Ohio... | reverse complement strand
CTTGATCGTGATCGCGCCGAAGAGCGCGGCCGACAGCCCGTAGCCGATCCCGCCTTCCATCTGCGCGCGCACGACGTCGGGGTTGACCGCCAGCCCGCAGTTGACCGCGCAGACGACGCGATCGACGGTGAACGACGACTGGTCGGCGTTGACCGTGACCTCGACGACCTGCGCGACTGCGGTGTCGAACGATTCGTGGACGGCGATTCCGCGCGCGCGTTTCGCGCCGTTGCGGCCGGGTGCGAGCGGCTGCCCCCAGCCGGCCTTGTCGGCGGCGAGCTCGAGCACCGACAGGTGCTTCGGCTGCTTCGCGAGCAGCGTCTTGCGGAATGCCACCGGGTCCTTGCCGGCGGTCGCGGCCAGCTCGTCGATGAACGTCTCGGTCGAGTACGCCGTGTGTGTCGAGCCGACCGAGCGCCACCATTGCACCGGTACGCCGATCTGCGGCGAATGCAGGTCGACATGGAGGTTGGCGATCGCGTACGGCAGGTTCGCGGCACCCTCGACCGAGGTCGGGTCGATGCCGTCCTTGATCATGCCGGCCATCGGCGTCCCATCCAGGATCGACTGGCCGACGATCCGCTGCTGCCAGGCGACGATGTTGCCGTCGGCGTCGAGCCCTGCCTGCAGCGTGTGGTGATACGCCGGCCGGAAGTAGCCGGCCTGCATGTCGTCCTCGCGCGTCCACACGAGCTTGACGGGAATCCCGCGCCGGCCCTGGGCGGCGAGTCCCTTGACGATCGCCGCGGCCTCGAGCACGTAATCGGAATGCGGATTCGCCCGACGACCGAAGCTGCCGCCGGCATAGAGCTGGTGGATCGTGACCTGGGCAGGCTCGAGGCCGAGGGCCTTGGCGATGGCCGCCTGGTCGACCGTCTGGAACTGCTCGCCGTTCCACACTTCGGCGCGGTCGGCGTCGAGCCGGATCACGCAGTTCATCGGCTCCATCGCCGCGTGCGCGAGATAGGGGAACTCGTAGGCGGCATCGAGCTTGTGCGCAGCCTTGGCGAGCGCACCCGCGGCGTCGCCGTCGTTGCGCGCGACCGTGCCCGGCTTGCCGGCGAGGCGCTTGTACTCGGCCAGGATGTCGGACGACGAATACTTGAAGCCCGTCGCCTCGTCCCAGTCGATCTTCAGCGCGTCGCGTCCGCGCCGGGCGTCCCAGAAGCCGTTGCCCACCACCGCGACGCCGTTCGGCACCTCGACGACGAAGCGGATGCCCGGCAGGCCCTTCAGCCCGTCGGCGCCGATGTTCTTCACCTTCGCGCCGAAGCGCGGCGGATGCGCGACCACCGCGGTCAGCATGCCCGGCAGCTTGACGTCCTGCGTGTAGATCGCGGTGCCGGTCGATTTCGCCCTGGCGTCGCTGCGCGGAACGTGCTTGCCGATGTAGACGAAGTCCTTCGGATCCTTGAGCTTGGGCGACGCCGGCACCGGTTCCTTCGCGGCAGCCGCCGCGAGCTCGCCGAAGCTCGCCTTCCTGCCGCCGTGGGAGGCAACCGAGACGACGCCGTTCTTCACGGTGATCGCCTCGGCCGGCACCTTCCAGCGCGCCGCCGCAGCCGCGACGAGCATCGCGCGCGCCGCCGCCCCGGCCTGGCGGTACTGCTCGAACGAATTGGCCATCGAGCTCGAGCCGCCGGTGCCCTGCATCGGGCCCCACTGGAGATTGTTGTAGAGCTTCGCGTCGGCGGGGGCACCTTCGACCTTCACCTGCGACCACGCGGCGTCGAGCTCCTCGGCGACCAGCGTGGGCAGGCCGGTGTACGTGCCCTGGCCCATCTCGAGGTGCTTGACGATCACCGTCACCGAGCTGTCCGCTGCGATCCGCAGGAAGGCATTGGGGGCGAATTCGGGGCCCGGTGTCCCTGCCTTCGCGGTCTTCGCCGTCGCGGCCAGCGCCGCGTCGACGCTGAAGATGCCCAGCGTCAGGCCGCCGGCTGCCGCTGCCGTCACCTTGAGGAACACGCGGCGGCTCGCGCCGTCGGCCGGGGGCTGCGATGTGAACATGCGCATGGGATTCATCGTCGGCTCCTTCAGCCCAGGCTCTTGCCCGCGTCCTTGATCGCGGCGCGGATGCGCGCGTAGGTCGCGCAGCGGCAGATGTTTCCTGCCATCGCGTTGTCGATGTCGGCATCGCTGGGATGCCGGTTCTTGGCGAGCAGCGCCGCCGCCGACATCAGCTGTCCCGACTGGCAGTAGCCGCACTGGGGAACGTCGAGCCGCTCCCAGGTCGCCTGCAGCGCCTGCGCTTCGCGGGTCTTCAGCCCCTCGATGGTCGTGACGTCCGTGCCCATCTTGAGCGACGACAGCGGAACCTGGCAGGAACGCACCGGCTGTCCCTCGACCAGCACCGTGCACGCGCCGCACAGCGCCTTTCCGCAGCCGTACTTGGTGCCGGTGAGATTGAGCGAATCGCGCAGGATCCACAGCAGGGGCGTGTCGCCCGGGACGCTGGCCGCGATGTCGACGCGTACCTTGTTGACGAATAGGATCGGCATGGAGTGCTCCGAGGGTGCCTGGGTCGATGCGAAACCCGCAATCTTAGGCGATTTCCGGTCGCACCGGCAGGGCGGGCATGCCTTGGCGGGTCCGCCGCGCCGTTCGGCATCGGTCCGGGATGCGGAAAAGGGACATGCGAAACGCTATAATGTGCGGTTCACATGAATTCGACGGGAAAGCACGATGGAAGCCGAACACCTGAATGCGATCGGCAACGCGATCGCAGGCCTGAAGGACAGGACCGCGCAACTTCGGAGGTATCTTTGACTTCGAAGTGAAAGCGGCACGCCTGGCCGCGGTCGACCGCGAGCTCGAGGACCCCAGGATCTGGGACAACCCGCAGCGCGCCCAGGAGCTCGGGAAGGAGAAGAAGGAGCTCGACGGCGTCGTGCTGACGCTGACCGCGCTGCAATCGGGCCTCGAGGACAGCAGCGAGCTCTATGAGCTGGCTCGTGCGGAGGGCGACGACGCCACGCTCGGCTCGATCGAGGGCGACGTCGCCGGGCTCGAGCGCACGGTCGCGGGCCTCGAGTTCCGGCGGATGTTCCACAATCCGCTCGACCCCGGCAACGCGTTCATCGACATCCAGGCAGGCAGCGGCGGGACCGAGGCGCAGGACTGGGCGTCGATGCTGCTGCGGATGTACCTGCGCTACTGCGAGCGCAAGGGCTACAGGGTCGAGGTGCTCGAGGAATCGCCGGGCGAAGTCGCCGGCATCAAGAGCGCATCGATCAAGGTCGACGGCGAATACGCGTACGGCTACCTGCGCAGCGAGACCGGCGTGCATCGACTGGTGCGCAAGAGTCCCTTCGACTCCAACGCGCGGCGCCACACGTCGTTCGCCAGCGTCTTCGTCTACCCCGAGGTCGACGAGTCGATCGAGGTCGAGATCAATCCCGCCGACCTGCGGATCGACACCTACCGGGCGTCGGGCGCGGGTGGCCAGCACATCAACAAGACCGATTCAGCCGTCCGCATCACCCACCTGCCGACCAACATCGTCGTGCAGTGCCAGAACGACCGTTCGCAGCATCGCAACCGCGCCGAGGCGTTCTCGATGCTGAAGTCCAAGCTCTACGAGCTCGAGCTGCGCAAGCGCCAGGAACAGCAGGCGAAGCTCGAGGACTCGAAGACGGACATCGGCTGGGGGCACCAGATCCGCTCGTACGTGCTCGACCAGTCGCGGATCAAGGACCTGCGGACCAATTACGAGGTCGGCAACACCCAGGCGGTGCTCGACGGCGATCTCGACGATTTCATCGCAGCGAGCCTCAAGCAGGGAGTCTGATTTGAACGAACAGGAACCGCGCGACGAGAACCAGGTCATTGCCGAGCGGCGGGCGAAGCTCGCCGCGCTGCGGTCGGCAGGCCAGGCCTACCCGAACGACTTCCGGCGCGACGCGCTCGCCGGCGAGCTGCACGCCGCCCACGACGCGAAGGAGAACGCCGAGCTCGAGCCCGCCGCGATGCGGGTCGCGGTGGCGGGACGCATGCTGCTGAAACGGGTGATGGGCAAGGCCTGCTTTGCGACGATTTCCGACATGTCGGGGCGCCTCCAGCTCTACGTGACGCTCGACGGCGTCGGTGCCGGGACGCTGGAGGCGTTCAAGCACTGGGACCTGGGCGACATCGTCGGCGCGACCGGCACGCTGTTCAAGACCAAGACCGGCGAGCTGTCGGTCAAGTGCGATTCGGTGCGGTTGCTCGCCAAGGCGCTGCGCCCGCTGCCGGAGAAGTTCCACGGCATGACCGACCAGGAGCAGCGCTACCGGCAGCGCCACGTCGACCTGATCACCAACCCGGGCTCGCGCGAGGTCTTCGTGCGGCGCTCCCAGATCGTGCAGGCGATCCGCGAGTTCTTCGTCGCGCGCGGCTACCTCGAAGTCGAGACGCCGATGATGCACCCGATCCCGGGCGGCGCCGCGGCGCGTCCGTTCGTCACGCATCACAACGCGCTCGACATGCAGCTCTACCTGCGGATCGCGCCCGAGCTGTATCTCAAGCGGCTGGTCGTCGGGGGCCTCGAGAAGGTGTTCGAGATCAACCGCAATTTCCGCAACGAAGGCATCTCGACCCGGCACAACCCCGAGTTCACGATGCTGGAGTTCTACGAGGCCTACCGCGATTACGGCTACCTGATGGACCTGACCGAGGAGCTGCTGCGCACGGTCGCGCAGCGCGTCCTCGGCACGACCAGCGTCACCTACCAGGGCGAGACCATCGACCTCGGACGCCGGTTCGACCGGCTGACCATGGCCGAGGCGATCCACAAGCACAATCCGCAGTACCCGCTGCACGAGCTCGCGAAGCCCGAGTACCTGCGCGTGGCGCTCGCCCCGTTCGACGAGGAGGTGTTCGCGACCGACGGCGTGGGGCTGCTGCAGCTGAAGCTCTTCGAGCAGACCACCGAGGAGAAGCTCGTCCAGCCGACGTTCATCGTTGCACATCCGACCGACGTCTCGCCGCTGGCGCGTGCGAACGACGCGAACCCGGCGATCACCGACCGCTTCGAGCTTTTCATCACGCGGCGCGAGATCGCGAACGGATTCTCGGAGCTCAACGATCCCGAGGACCAGGCGGCGCGCTTCGCCGCGCAGGCCGCGGCCAAGGAGGCGGGCGACGAGGAAGCGATGTTCTACGACACCGACTACGTGCGCGCGCTCGAATACGGCCTGCCGCCGACTGCCGGCGAGGGCATCGGCATCGACCGCCTGGTGATGCTCCTGACCGACAGCCCGTCGATCCGCGACGTGGTCCTGTTCCCGCAGCTCAAGCCCGAGGCGTAGCGTCGACTCCACCGCATACCGGGACCATACCGGGACCGGGTATGTTGATTTATACCCGGTGGGGGTATAGCATGCGGCGATGGATACGACGGTCAGGCAGGCGGATGTCACGCCCGACGGCGGAGTCGCGGGTCGGTTGAACCCGGCGCACGGGAGCCCGGTGGGCGAGGCCTGCGAGCTCGACGCCCGCGCCGATCTCGCGCTCGAGGGCATGACCTGCGCCGCCTGCGCGACGCGCATCGAAAAGGTCCTTAACCGCATCGACGGCGTCGAGGCTGCCGTCAATTTCGCCACCGAATCGGCGACCGTGCATTACGACCGCGCGCGCGCCGATGTCGAGGCGCTGCTCGCTGCCGTCGCCCGGGCAGGTTACGGAGCGCACCTCAAGGTCGACGACGGCGCCGAGCGCGAGCTCGAGTCATCGCGTCGCGAGACCGCATGGCGGGCATTGCGCCGCGAGCTCGTGATCGCCATTGCACTGACGGCGCCGCTGCTGCTGCAGATGGTCGCGATGCTCGTACCGGGCATGACGCATGGCCACGAGGATCTGCTGCCGCGCTGGATGCAATTCGCCCTGGCCACGCCGGTGCAGTTCGCAATCGGGCGCCGTTTCTACGTCGGCGCATGGCATGCGCTGCGCGGCGGCGGTGCGAACATGGACGTGCTGATCGCGCTGGGGACGTCGATCGCCTGGATCTTCAGCGCGGTGGTCACCGTCCTGGGATTGCACCAGCACGTCTATTTCGAGGCGTCGGCTGCGATCATCACCCTGGTGCTGCTCGGCAAGGCGCTCGAAGCGCGCGCGAAGGCGCGCACGTCCGCTGCGCTCGAAGGATTGCTGCGTCTGCAGCCGGCGATCGCGCACGTCGAGCGGGGCGGCGAGATCGTCGACGTGGCGCTTGCCGACGTGAAGGTCGGCGACCGCTATGTCGTGCGGGCAGGCGAAGCGGTCCCGGTCGACGGCGTCGTCGTCGATGGCGCATCATCGGTCGACGAAAGCATGCTGACCGGCGAGAGCCTGCCGGTGGTCAAGGCCTCCGCGGCCAGGGTCTACGCAGGCACGCTCAATCACGACGGCTTCCTGCGCTGCCGGGCCACCGGCGTCGGCAGCGCGACGCTGCTTGCCGGAATCGTGCGCCTGGTCGGGGAGGCGCAGGGCACCAAGGCGCCGATCCAGAAGCTCGCCGACCGCGTGTCGGGGGTGTTCGTCCCGGTCGTCGTCGCGATCGCGTTGCTGACCTTCCTGCTCGCCTGGTGGATCGTCGGCGATCCGACGGTCGCGCTGGTGAACGCGGTCGCGGTGCTGGTCATCGCCTGCCCCTGCGCGCTGGGCCTCGCCACGCCGACGGCGATCATCGTCGGCACCGGGCGCGGCGCGCAGCTCGGCGTGCTGATCCGCAATGCCGTCGCGCTCGAGAACGCCGGCCGCCTGACGACGCTGGTCGTCGACAAGACCGGCACGGTGACGGCGGGCACGCCCGCGGTGACCGACCTGCGGCCCGTCGGCGCAGCGACGCGCAACGACGTTCTCGCCACCGCGGCTGCGCTGGAGCAGCGCGCGCTGCATCCGCTGGCGCAGGCGATCGCTGCCAGGGCGCGCGACGAAGGCGTGGCGCTGCCGGTGGTCGAGGAATTTGTCTCGGTGCCGGGCAGGGGTGCGCGCGGGCGGGTCGGTGCCGACCGCCGACCCGCGCTGGTCGGATCGCTGCAGTTCCTGGCCGACGAGGGCATCGCCATCGAATCGCGCGAGGTCGATGCGCTCCACGCGCCGGGCGACACCGTCGTTGCGGTGGCGGTCGGCGGAGCGCTCGCCGGGCTCATCGCGCTGGCCGATCGCGTGCGACCGACGTCGGCCAGCGCGATCGCGCGGCTCGCCAGCCACGGCATCGACGTGGTGATGATGTCGGGCGACAACCCGGCAACCGTCGCGGCGATCGCAGGCCAGGTCGGCATCGTCGATCACCGCGGCGGCATGACGCCTGCTGCCAAGGCGCAGGCCATTCGCGACCTGCAGGCGCAAGGCCGGATCGTCGGCATGGTCGGTGACGGTGTCAACGACGCGCCGGCACTCGCGGCGGCGGACGTGAGCTTCGCGATCGGCGCCGGTTCGGCGATCGCCATCGAGGCGGCGGACGTCACCGTCGTGCGCGACGACCTCGGCGCGGTCGTCGATGCGATCCTCCTGTCGCGCGCGACGCGCAGCAAGATCCGGCAGAACCTGTTCTTCGCTTTCGGCTACAACGTGCTCGGCATTCCGCTGGCGGCCCTCGGCCTGCTCAATCCGGTGATCGCCGGCGCGGCGATGGCGATGAGCTCGGTGTCCGTCGTCAGCAACGCGCTGCTCTTGCGGCGCTTCCGCCCCAACCGCTAGAACTGCAGAAGGAGCGTTGCATGGAAACCGTGAAACTCGACGTCCAGGGCATGACCTGCCAGGGTTGCGTGGCCAGCGTCACCCGGGTGCTGAAATCCGTCCCCGGCGTGGCCGAGGCCGCGGTGACGCTGCAACCGGGAGCCGCGACGGTGACGTTCGATCCGGCGCGCACCAATGTCGCCGCACTGGGCACGGCGATCCGCGATGCGGGCTATGACGTCGGCGCCTGATTCTCGGCTGGCGCCCGTCGTGGCGGCGGCCGATGTGGCGGCCGATGAGGCAGATGAGGCGGGCGCTGCGCCCGACGCATCGAGCGCGATAGCGGGTGGGCACTGCGCACATCCGGCGCATCCCGCTGTGCCTCGCTCCGCCGAGGACGCCAGGGCGCTTGCAGCGCGCGTCAACCGGATCGAAGGTCAGATCCGCGGCATCGGCAGGATGATCGACGAGGACCGCTACTGTGTCGACGTCCTGACGCAGGTCGCCGCCGTGCAATCGGCGCTCGATGCGCTGGGCATGAAGCTGCTCGAGCACCATCTGCACGGCTGCGTTGCGCACGCGATCGAGTCCGGCGACGGCGCGCACGCGATCGACGAGGCGCTTGCCGTCATTCGCAAGTTCGGACGCTGAGCAGGCCCTCACCCCGACCCTCTCCCGCTTGCGGGAGAGGGTGACGAGCGACAGCGGGGCGGGAGAGGGTGACGAGCGACAGCGAGGCGGGAGAGGGTGACGAGCGACAGCGAGGCGGGAGAGGGTGAAGACTATTTCGCCGCGTTCCTCTCTGCCCACGCCGCGAACGCATCGACGAACTTCTTCAGGAAGTCGCGCGTGGAGTCGCTGGTGAGCTTGCCCTGCGCATCGAACATTGCGGCGACGCTGCCGATGTAGGCCTCAGGCTGCTGCATCGCCGGCATGTTGAGGGAGACCAGCGACTGCCGCAGGTGATGGTTGGCACCGAAGGCCGAAAGCTGGCCCGGCGAATTGCTGACGATGCCGCAAGGCTTTCCGCTCCACGCGCTCTTGCCGGGCGGGCGCGACCCGACGTCGATCGCGTTCTTCAGGAACCCGGGCACCGAGCGGTTGTATTCAGGCGTGACGAACAGGACGGCGTCGGCCCTGGCGATGCGGGCGCGGAACGCTGCCCATTCGGCGGGCGGGCCGCCTTCCTCGAGATCCGGGTTGTAGTGCGGCAACAGGCCGATCTCGACGATCTCGAGCGCAAGCGATGAGGGTGCAAGCTCGCGCAGCGCGTTCGCCATCTTGCGGCTGAACGATTCCTTGCGGAGGCTTCCGACGAGTACGACGACGTCGCGGGGTGCGGTCATTGGGGGAATCCGTGGTGGTCGAGGCGGTGAATCGCGGTCTGCGCTAACGGCAGCAGCGCGCGGGGTAAGAGGCTACCTTACGAGATTACCAGCACGGTGGGAGTTCCATGCGGCGCGACTTGCCAGCAGATGTTGCCTGAGGTGGGGCGCAAGGCGGGCGTGCCGGCAGCCGGTGGCATAATGAGCAAGTTCGGGGTGTAGCGCAGCCCGGTAGCGCGCTTGCTTTGGGAGCAAGATGTCGGAGGTTCGAATCCTCTCACCCCGACCACCAGAATCCTGCCGTTCGAACCGTTCACGCGGCCGCCACTGACGCCCGGCACCGAGCCGGATTCCAGATTCTGCTGTGCTTGCGCATCCCCTGCCCATCAACCGAGAGCTGTCCACGCTCGCGTTCAATCGCCGGGTGCTGGCGCTCGCCACCGATGCGCGGGTCCCGCTGCTCGAGCGCCTGCGGTTCCTCTGCATCGTGGGCAGCAACCTCGACGAGTTCTTCGAGATCCGGGTTGCGGGGCTCAAGGAGCAGCTGAGCGAAAACGCGCCGAGCTTCGGCATCTCGGTCCAGGAAGCGCGGGCGCTGCTGGGCCAGATCGGCATCGAAGTCCGGGCGTTGATCGCGGACCAGTACCGCGTCCTGAACGATGAGGTGCTGCCGGCGCTGGAGCGCTCGGGCGTGCGCCTGATCAGGCGGGCCGAGTGGACGCCGGAACAGCGTGCCTGGGCGGCCGGCTACTTCACGAGCGAGGTGCGCCCGCTGCTGACGCCGATCGGGCTCGATCCGGCGCATCCGTTTCCGCAGGTCGTCAACAAGTCGCTCAATTTCGTCGTCGAGCTCTCCGGCTCGGATGCCTTCGGACGCGAGACCTCGATTGCCATCCTGCGCGCGCCGCGCGTTCTGCCGCGGGTCATCCCGGTGCCCGGGCACGGCGACAACGCCCGGCACGACTTCATCCTGCTCTCGTCGATCATCCACACGCACATCTCCGAGCTCTTCCCCGGGAGGGAGGTGATTGCCGACTCGCAGTTCCGCGTCACCCGCGATGCCGACGTGTGGATCGACGAGGAGGAGGTGAAGAACCTGAGGCAGGCGCTGCGAGGAGAGCTTTCGCACCGGCGTTTCGGCCGCGCGGTGCGCCTCGAGCTGCCCGAGGGCTGCCCGAAGCAGCTCGCCGATTTCCTGCTGCGCCATTTCGAGCTTGCGCCCGACGACCTCTATCACTGCAACGGTCCAGTCAACATCATGCGGCTCGAGTCGCTGATCGACCAGGTCGACATCGACGCTCTCAAGTACCCGCCGTTTCGTCCGGGGCTGCCGGCGCGGCTTCCCGCGACCATGGACGTCCTGGTCGCGATGCGCCAGCGTGACATCCTGCTGCATCACCCCTACCAGTCGTTCGAGCCGGTCGTCGAGTTCATCCGCAAGGCGGTGCAGGATCCCGACGTCCTCGCGATCAAGCAGACCGTCTACCGAACGGGCGTCAACTCGGCGCTGATGGAGGCGCTGGTGGACGCGGCGCAGCAGGGGAAAGAGGTGACGGTCGTCGTCGAATTGATGGCGCGATTCGACGAGGAGACCAACATCGACTGGGCGGAGCGGCTCGAGCAGGCCGGCGCGCAGGTGGTCTACGGCGTCTTCGGGCTCAAGACGCACGCCAAGCTGGTGTTGATCACCCGCCGCGAACCCGACGCCCGCGGGCGACCCAGGCTCGTTTCCTACGCGCATCTGGGCACCGGCAACTACCACCCCCGCACGACACGCCTGTACACCGATTTCGGCCTGCTGACTGCGGATCAGGGGATCTGCGCGGACGTTGCGGAAGTCTTCCTGCACATCACGAGCCTCGCGAAAGCGAACCGGCTGCGGCACATGCTGCTCGCGCCCTTCACGATGCAGTCGCGCATCATCGCAATGATCCGGCGCGAGGCGCGGCATGCCCGCAGCGGCCGTCCGTCCGGCATCAAGGCCAAGATGAATGCCCTCGTCGACGATGGCGTCATCCAGGCGCTCTACGCTGCGTCGAAGGCCGGCGTGCCGATCGAGCTGATCATCCGCGGCGCATGCTCGCTGCGCCCCGGCGTGCCGGGCGTCTCGGAGACCATCCGCGTGCGCTCGATCCTGGGACGATTCCTCGAGCATCACCGCGTCTGGTGTTTCGAGAACGGCGGCACCCCCTCCGTCTGG
>Ga0316628_100004279_pt1 | contig 11163 bp, 10 predicted proteins | sample OWC_Aug_M2_C1_D5_FD_207648 | JGI IMG/M metagenome (GOLD analysis project Ga0316628, IMG submission 207648) | Wetland soil microbial communities from Old Woman Creek delta, Ohio, United States - OWC_Aug_M2_C1_D5_C | ecosystem: Environmental > Terrestrial > Soil > Wetlands | place: USA: Ohio... | reverse complement strand
AATACGGGGAATCACGCACGTAACCGCGGCTGGGGAGCGGCAACGCGCTTTATCCAGCGTTCCAAAATACCGCTGCGCTTTGGCCAGCTAAGCGACTGAGTTTTAGGACCCATTGTTTGTGTCAATAGGCGTTTCGAAAAGAGATGATTTTAGAACCCGTCTATTACCGGTCTCTTTTGGGGGCACTGCTGGTACCAGAGTTGTCCGATCGGCTTATTGCCGGCAAGGGTCTCTTACACCTGCTCTGGGCGATGATGAGCCCAGATTTTTTGGGCCGTGAATCTGGAGCTTGCCCGGTGACCTGTGCGTCACAGACTCATTTCAGAACACGTTTCGACCGAAGCTCATTTCTTGACCATCGCTTCCTCGTAGTGTTCTCTCACGACCGTGCCGCTTTTGGTGTGCTGCTCTACATCAATCAGAAACTTTACTGGGCATCCTTCAGCAGTAACCCAGGCAGAGCCCTTAACGAAGCCGTGCGGTCCCAGGACGTTCTTGATCAAAGAAGCATCTGCCGCTGAATCGCAGGTGGTGTCAATGGAGTACTTGACAGTATCTTCGCCATTCACCTTCTCCGCGCCGGCACGCTCGGTTGCCGATGAATTCGTGACCAGCGCGAATGTGCTTGCAGGCAGGGGGCCCGCCAACATCAATACAGCCGTGCTCCACCCCGTTGTATCCGAGCGTATCGCATGAATAGGCCGTGAACCGGAACTGTCTGCGAGGATGCCGGTTATTGAATCCGGAGTGATGTCCGCCTCCCAGGTTGAGTCTCCAAAGTCGGATACGTTTTTCTTGAATGACCAGTGAAAGGGCGCGGAGGGGTTTTGGATCCGGTCGGCCGCGCACTGAAGGATGATGCGCGGATCATCCCTCATGGAAGAGGGCGCGGCGCCTTTCGACGGTGCGTCGGTTGCTGTTGCTTGACTCCCGTGATGGGCCGAATTGCAACCCGCAAGAGCGACGATCAGCAGGCCGGACGCCGCTGCCGCGAACACTCGGGCGATTCGAAGCACATGAATCATGCCATCTGCCTTTCCGGTAGCGAGCGATCGTTCGAATGCTCCGCATCGTTTCTCGCGTTGCTGAAGCTGTGACCAACGATCGCCCGGTCTTGTGGTCGTTATTTGTTGCCGGCCGGGCAAGAGGCGGAGATCCACTTGGAATCCAATTTCATTTCCGAGTTCATCGTGTGCCCGCCCACGATCGCGGTTGTAGTTCCTGACCCAGTGACGTGTTCCGGGCTGTCGGCATGAAAGGAAAGATGAGTGTCGCTTTTTGAACTGCCGTCGGTGCAGCGTTCGCGTACCTCGAGATCGGTGCCGGTGGATTTAATGATGGTCTCCTGGCACTTGATGTTGTCACCGTGCTGTCTATCCGTAAACGGGTCTTCGGCGAGATTTTCCTGTGTCAGACAACCTTTGTGGGTCAACGTTCTTGGAGCGCCGCTGGCCTGTTTCTTCATCGCCGCTTCAAATCGGGCGCGCTGGGCCGGAGTCAACCTGGCTGCCATCTCCGGCGGAATACCCATGCTGCCATGGACTGTGTTCGTGCTCGTGGTCTGCCAAAGACCGGTTTTAACATTCAGTTTTATCTTCCCACCTGCCCAGAGAACGGAAGCACACAGGCAGGCAACACTCAAAGCAATAAGTTTTCTCATTGTTTCTCCTCTCAATCTCGCGCAATCTGTTCGATCTGTTATCTGGCGATTTCAATTTCCACGCGCCTGTTCAGCGCCCTCCCGTTCGCCGTGTCGTTGTCGGCCACGGGCCTCGTGGCGCCAAATCCCTGAGGTTCGAGCTTGCTTTCCGGCACACCATGCGCCTTGAGCCAGGAAACAACCGATCCTGCCCGCGCTTCAGAAAGAGGCTGATTGTGTCCCGAGCTGCCCTGATTGTCTGTGTGCCCGGCGATGATCCAGCGTGATTCAGGGTGATGGTTGATCAGCCCGAGGACTGCAGCCAGCGCGGGCGCGCTGTCCGGCCGCAGCTTGGACGAGTCCGTGTCGAAGTGGATCCCGTAAATCGTGGCTGTGCCGGTCTGCGCAATCGAGCGTTCGAGAGATGCCGTGCCCTCGTCATGGCGATGCAGTTGGAGCACAGCGTTGCCGGTTTGCCCGGCCACGAGATCCACGGTAACGGAGTCCTCGTCATACCCCGGAGCGGCGGCAGTGGCGACTACGAGACCTGCAGGGAGTCCTTTCAATCCGCATTTCCCCATCCTGTCTGTTGCGGCAGACCGGAGCGCAGCGGTGACGGTCGCGCCGGCGATCGGGATGTGCTTATCTGCGTCCATTACTGACGCTTCAAGCGACACCTGGTACTTGAAGGCATGCGGGTTCACGAGAACGCGAACGAAATCAACTGCGTAGCCGTCAGGCATGTGGGTGGTCGGATCATCGATCAACAGGGTGATTGTCCCGGAGCGCAGCAATGGCCAATACTCGGGCAGAAGCTTGAGCGTAATGAGCTTTCCGATGGGCCCGGTCTGATTGAGAGCGTTGATGGCATATTCAAAGCCTGGAATCCGCGTTCCGTTCAAGCTGACCTGAAAATGGGAATGGAAGACCGGCGACTGGAAATCATCGACAAAAATCTGAAACACCACTGCGTCGATCTTCGCGGGCAAGCTGCCGACCGAGAGAGTGACGGGTTGCGGCATGGTTTCCAGGCGCTCTTTGCAAACAGGCGTGTTGGGTACGGGACCGTAGCAGCCCAAGCCACTGCTGTAACCATCATGAGTGTGAGCGTATGAGTCCGCGTCTGTTACGGCGGAGCCGATCATGATGAGGTCTGTTCCGGCGGGAGATCCCGCGGGTGGCTTCCATGGATAACGATGAACAGGAGTTGATTTGCCGGAAAAAGGATCGAACCCTGGCGGCCATCCGAAGCCGAGGTTGTTAATGTCGCCGGTGCGTACCACCAGGTCCGCTTCCGGCCCGGCTTCTGTGCGTTCATATGGCAGGGCCCAATCCTTTGCCTGGTCGCCAGTAGCAGCAACAGGCACTATGGGCGCGGGTACGGCAGGCGCAGCAGGGCCAGTAGATGCGGAATCGTTCGCAACCGGCACAGTCGATGCGGCATGCGACATTGTCGCGGCTGGAGACGCGGCAGGTTTGTCAGCCGGATCGGCAGCATTTTGCTTGCTCTTACAACCCCCCGCCAGGGCGAGAACGAGCGCTACTGCCATGGAAGCAGCAATCAGGCCGTTCTTCGGAATTGAATCTCTGCCCTTCGGAGAGGGAGTTCGGCCCGAGGATGCCGTTTGGGAAGCTCCGCTTTCTTTGCAGACCGTTGTCATTACTCTTCTCCCATCACTCTACTTTTGCCCGCAGGCCGGGATATCCGGTTCCCTGGCAACTTTGCTTGTCTTGAAGAGATCAAGGCGCGGTGAGCCCGCCGAAAGCGCCAGCAGCGTGGCATCGGCTCCTGCCTGGGCCATCATGTTCAAGTGGGTCATCGAGCAGGGAACAAGGCTCAGCGGTCCGGAACCGGCATAATCAAATTCCGTGACTAATTGAAGGTAGGCGCCACCTTTTATGGTGAAAAAGTTTTCCTGAGCGTCCTTGAACAGAGCGGCGAATGGTCCGCCTTCCAGTCCCTCAGCCGCCTTGTCGAGCAACCCTTTTGGCGCCACTTTTTTGAGCGCCTCAAGGAAGCTATCAGTGCCCAAAGACATGGTTACCTTGGGGGCAGCGACCGCAATGACCACTCCATGGGCCGCCATGGATTCCGAGGTGGTTTTTTCCATGTTGGGTTCGCCGCTCATCTGTCCCTGCGGAGTGCTTTGGTTTCCGTGGACGCTCAGGCCACCGCTGCCGTGGTAGTTGATATCAAAGCCTCCGCTTGCAGCGTCGTGCTTGCCGCCAAAGCCGGGCTTGAAGATGAGGTTGCCGTTGGCTTGAAACAGGAATGGCAGCCCGTATATATCGATCACGTCCTTCCAGAATGGCGGGAACTTGAGCCGGGCTTCACCGATGCCGGCTCCCGCACCGCTGGTGAGTGCGGCCCAGGTTACGGCCAGCTTGCCGTCAATTGGCGACTCGTATTCGAAATCCTGCATTTTGCCGCCATGAATCACTGCCTTAAACGTGGTATTGATGTGTTCCAACTCGCCCTTGGCTTTGACGCTGGCGGTAAGGCTTGAGAGCTTTTTCGCGGCATTGAAACAGAACAGCAGATTGCCGCCTTCCGGCTCACCCTCCACTTCGAATTCCCAGTTATCAACTTCCCCCTTGAACTGCAGGCCGGCTCGAGATTCTTTTGGGTTGCCGCAGGCGCCGTCCGCGTGGACAACGCCCTGCAATCCAAGAGAGTCCCAGATACGAGCCAACGGATTCCGCTCCGCGCGCGGCGACATAGCTTGTGCGTGAGCCATCTGGAGATCCAGCGGAGCGGAGAACTCGATCCGGCCATCCTGGATAAAATCCGTGAGCCCCGCGTTATCCGTCGCTAGCGCGATCTGAGAACCCTGTTTGAGGACGCCCAGGATTTTGCGTACTCCAACATGCTCCAGGAGCAGCACTTTGCCTTTTTCAAGGCTGACAAGACGCGGGTCGGAAGCCTCGAAAACCATCACGCGTCCATCATTGCTCACGCTGCGCAGAGTCTTTTGAACTGTGGCCAGATCGATTCGGACCGTGTTATCGGTGTACTTCACATCGAACACGGCCCCTTTGGGAACGTAAAACTGGGAAGGAGTGTCAGAAAGAGGAGCGGTAACAGAATCGGTATTGGCGGCTGATGCGCCAGTGCCGGCTTTTTTGGAACAAGACAACAAGCCGCACAGGGGCAGCAGAAGAGCAGCCAATATGAAACTTGCCTTGAGCTTGCGGGGAAACCTCATAACCGTCTCCTCAAGAGTCTGAATAACGCCGAACACCTGCATGGCCAGGCTGTTTATCGCGTCCTGTCCGCTTTTTCCGTGTGTGTGCCGCAATCTAGTGTTTCGTCACATTGCCTTCGTAATACGTTTCTTTGGCATTGCCGTCTTTGCCGTCCTGGTGGAGATCCACGGCCCACTTGACCAGACAACCGGTGTCATTCGTCGTCCAGGCCGCCCCCTTAATGCGGTAGTCTTTGGCCCGGAGCAACGCGAGAAAGGTGGATTTCTCCGGAAGTGGTTCCAGAGCGCTGTCGAACGAATATTTCGTTGTGTTGTATCCGTTAACGCGTTCGGAGCCAGCTGGTTTTGCGGTGCTCTGCACGGGAGCGAGTTCTCCGTGCCACGGAACTGGTCCCATGATGGCGAAATCGATTTCCAGCTCGGTCAACTGGTTCCTTGCCCAATGCTTCTCTTTGGCAGTCGTGTTTCCATTGCTGCTTTCCCGTAGCTTGTAGTTAACAAGGGCCGATGTAACGTCGCCTTCCACACTCGAGGATTGGCCATCAGAAGACTTCTCAGTGAAAGAAAGATGAAAAGGGTTGGGAGGCTCCTTAATCATCTTTTGCAGGCAGATGGCCGCACCCGTGGGCTGAAAGGTCCTGCCGTCTGGTTGATTCACCGCATTTGATCCCGCACTGCTGCCGTTTACTTTGTTGGAGGAGCATCCTGACATGATGGCCAAAAGCAGTCCTGTCGCGCAGGTGATGTGGCAAATCAGGCGGTTTCGGCTTGTTCTCACCTCAAAACTCCTGGTTGAGTCACATTCATCTGCCGTGATGGCTTGACAACGACAAGCTCTCTGGAGCAATCACCGATACGTGTTCCGCGGACCGTGAGTGTGAGGAAGACGTCCCCACCCGCTTTGGGCCTGACGCTCCTGACTACTGAGAACTGCGTCCCGCCTGCCGTACCTGCCACGTGCACGAGCCGATTGGAGTAATTCGCATCGTAAGAGACCTTTCCACTCCCGATGCTGAGAGCGGTCACCGCGCACGTTTCTTCGGGAGTTGCGGTCGAGGAGGTGTTGTCGCTAAAGATCCGTTCCGGATTTCCCAGATCGTTGTAGGCAATGCATCGACTGGCGTGCCTGGACTGGTTTTGCCTCTGTTCCTGGACCGCATAAGTGACAGTGACGGCGTAACGACCGGGTTGTATTTGCAGGTTCTCTTTAGCTGCTCCAGGCGTCAGAGCACAGTGACCGGCAAGGGCAGCCATGAACGCGACATTTCGGATGTGTTTTCGTTTTGTCATTTTCTTTTGGCCGGGCGTTTCTCTTTTTAGGACTCATTCGCCCGGACCGCTTTTAGCGAGCGGTGGTGTCCTGCGGCACCTGAAATGACCAAACGGAATCGAAGAGCATTCCATCGCCCTGATTCCGTGCCACATCGCCGCCTGAGAATTTCTTGGTTGGGGCGAGCGGACGAAGGACGATGCCATACTCGCCGGGCATCAGCGGAGAAGCTGGTGAAATCCGGTATTTCCCCCGCGCGAGCTTTTTGGAGGTAACAGCGACACGGTCTTCCAGAAAATGGGAGTAGACCTGCCAGTCTGCAGCGGGATCGGAGGCAGCGTCCTGCTTGCCCTCCGTTGCGCCAACAAGGCGATACGAGTTTTGCGCCGGCGTGAGTTTAACGATCGCAGGCTCAAACTCGTCCGGGTTTGCACCGGCGACGCGCGAAAAATCCACGGTGAATGCCGGCGTGCTTACCGGTGCGGTATTCGCGGAGCTGGGATTAGAAATTGCCCAGACGAAGGTCATGGCCGATTTACGACGAGCCAGCAGTCCCCCGAACATGCCACCAGCCTGCTGGACAGCCGTATTACCCGCCATTGATCGAATGTGGCTTGTGGCTTCCACCGATGCTGTGTTTACACCGGCTTGCAAGGCTACTCCCAGCGCCGAATCTGACGCGAGGCGATTCATGGACGTGGGTTTCGTCTTGGTCTGTACCATCTGCGTTGTCTCAATCGGGAGTTTCTGCTTCGCGCCGCGATGGAGCAAAGCCACCGTGGGAAGATGCGGCGCGGCAGACGAAGGTGTGGGCGAAAAATCGTCCCCTGGCGTGCCTTTGTTGGCAGCTTCCATCACAGCGTCCATTTCGCTTTTAGACAGCCCCGCTTTATGAAGCGCCACCAGAGCCTTGGGTGACAGATCGAAGTTTGTGGGGCTTGAGTGGATCTTGGCCACCACCACCGATTCAGGTACACCACCCTTCACCATGGCGATCACATCATCGTTGGCCAGCGGCTTTTTCGATCGCTGCGCCCACAATGCTGAGCAGGAAACCATCAGCAGCGCGCATCCCGCGAGTCTCGTGAACTGTCTCAGTCTCATAGCGATTCTCCTTATTGATTCATGCAGTCGCACAACCGCCAGCACACGCATCCAGACATCTCAAACGCCTGCAAGTCACATGTGAGGTAGTTGAGACTCCATTCCACGCGGCCCGGTCACCCAGACCTTGAGCGCGTAATTGGATTCTGTGTGGTTCTGATAAACGTTTGTCGGAAATCCCAGGACGGGATTGGGCCAGAACCCGGAACAAGAGGTGTCTGTCCACTCAAACTTAATCCTGGATGCGTTCCATTGAAGATTCCAGTGTCCAAAATCTTCTTTGTAGGTAACGATGTCCGGACAGATGGCGGGATAGCTGGTCCATGTTGCGGAGTCAAGGACCCAGCCACGCGGAAGCTGGCTGAAATCGAATGAGTCGCTCGTGGGCGTGAACTTGTCGAGCAGGAAGCGGCTTACAAAAATGGTTGTTCCGGCTGCCTGAGAAGGGACATGCGGACCACTGACCGGGGAATTGCTCTGAAGGGCAGGATGCTTAAAATGCTGGCTCTGTCCGTATATATTGGTGTCCAGTTTTCGCCATGCGGGCGGGATGTACTTCAGCAGCACGCGCTCACGGGCGGCGTAGAACTTAAAGCCATCAGCCTGCGCCTCTTTGCCGTCAGCGCGATGGACGACCAGGTGCAGGTTATCGAGGTCCGGGACGCCGCTGATGTTCTCGCCGAGCTTTACCGCGATTGAGTCATCCGTCCATTCTTCAACGGTGAAATCGGCATGAAACCCAGGCCCATAAATCCAGGCCTTGTTGCCGGTCTTGGCATCGCCGAAATTGCAGCCATGGATGGTGTACAGGTTGTATTGAGCGATTGGGGTGAAGACGAGTACTTGCGACTGGCCAGCCACTTTCCCGATTGTCACCTGCCCATTGGAGAGAGCGTAGCAGCCGTTAATCTGCGTGTTTGATCCTGGCAAGCGTCCAAAGCGCGAGCCGGCTGTTTGTTCTGCATTGATCTTTTCACTGCCAAGCTTCGGTTGCGGCGCAGCCTTGACCGCTACCCGCGGCGCAGGGGCGGGCCGCACACCCGCTGAGTGCCCGGCCCGTATCTTCAAAAGCTCAGCATCCGCAGTCTGTCTCTGTCGGGCGAGATCCATCAACACGGATCCCTGTGTGGATGCGTTCGGATTCTTGATCAACCCAGATTCAATACCCCGGGAAGGGGCAGAGGGAGACTTGGCGACCAGGTTCTTGAACTCTTCCTCGGTTACCAGGCGTACCTTGGCGCCGCGAGGAAGCTTGCGCATGATTGCGGGGTCAACTTCCTGGGCCATCAAAGCTGAACCAAAGAAGGCCATCGCCAAACTGAGCAATGCAATTTTTCTATACATTTGTGTTCTCCACTTCGTGAAATCTGGGCACCGTTCTAATTCACGATTTCCAGGGTGCCGGTGCTAACCGATGGGTCAACGCCACGAGGGCCTGTCACCGTTATGTCCAGCGCGTATGCGGAAATGCTTCCGCTGCTTACGTTGGGCCCGCTCGTGCTTTGTGTCGCGCAACTCTGTTCCTGCCACAAGATCATGTATGCGCCGCCACCGGTCGCGGTGACATTCCAAGTCCCGTTGGTAGTGAAGTGACCCCCACCGGGCGGGATGGATTGGCACGCAGCACTGGTCAGAGCTGCATTGAACTGCTGAACGCCAATTACCTGAAATCCGGGCGGTAGTGATCTGGATAAGTCCAGCGTGTCGGCCCCGCCCGGGAATGGAGCTGAATTGTCCTCGCGCACCACGGCAACTGTGTGTCCAGGCAGGACCACCGAGGCCGCCGAAGGCGAGAGGATGTTTGCAACGGTTGCGTGTCCTGCTGTGTCGTACGACTGCCCTGGAGTTATCGCTCTTGTGGGAATCGAGGCCAGTTTCCGCTGTTCACGAGCGGCGAAGAAGCGGAAGCCGGCGGCTTTGTATTCCTGGCCGCTGGCGGTCTTCACCACCAGCGCAACGTTGTTCGTATCGAAGAAGCCGCTCGCGTTGGGATCCATCCTGACGACGATTTGCCGGTCGCTCCAGCCAAGCTGCCAATTGCCCTGTCCAGGCTGGCCGCCGGTAAAGCCATTCTGCGCAATCTGCAGTGAGAGGCGATCGGGGAACATGCGAATGATTCTTCTTCCGGTCGGCGAAGAAGGCGGATACTGCAGGCCGCTCAGATAAACTTCCCCGGGCTTGGCGCCAAACCCGCACCCCTGAATTACAAACGTACCTTCGGGTCCCGCGATAGGCATAAAAACGACGCCGGATTTCTTCCCATCGACGGTGGCGATCCCGTTCATGCAGAACTGCGTTGGAGCGGGTGCTCTCACAGCCGCAGGCTGGGGAGCACGGTCGGCCCCGGGATTCTGGTGCCGTACCGGTCCCGTTTGCGGAGACGAAGCCCGGGCTTGCGGCACAGAAGAAAGGTTCGGCTTCCCCGGCGAAGACATTGTCTGCCCCGGGCCGATTTGCGGTGCGGAGCCCCGAGGCGGCAAAGGCTGCGGATTTAGTTCGTCGGCTCTGGTGGAACCTCCACTGGACGCGGCAACCAGAGACCGGGCAGCCGAGCTTTGCTGACGAAGCACGGCAATGATCGCAGGGTTGGAGCCGTCGGCCATTCCGCCCGGCGCTCCCGCCTTTGCTCCCGGCCGCGCGTTCTGGCCAAGGGACTGGACTAACCGTTGGTTCACATGCCAGCGGAATTGCGCAGATCTTTCAGTTACGGATCCCTTCAGAACCTGGGCACTGGCCGCTCCGGAGCTGAGTGCAATGGCCATTGCCCCGACGAATGTGAAATCCTTCGCTGATTTAATCGTTCGCCCCATATGCGTCGTCTCCTTCTTTTTCAAAACCGGGCTTCATCGCAATAGCCGGTTCGCCTCCATCCCAAGGTTGATTTCAAGCTCCGAGCTGATGCCACCGGCGTATGTGGGCCGGTTTTAGTAGAGTTCCGGCGAGCAGTCAAAGGACGGGGTGGAGACGAGTTTATGACCTGCTAAGTCATTGTCCTTTCGTGGCTTACAAGGGCGTCTGACTTCTTCCACACGTGCCGCAAGGCGTGTGCTATACTCCCCGCCAACCAAAGCACGTCGACGCTTCCATGCTGCGCTCAAATACATCCTCTGCACGGGTGTTTCGTTTCGGCCTTTTTGTGGCAGATGCAGGGAATTCCCTGCTGACCCGCAAGGGCGTGCGTATTTCTTTACAAGACCAGCCGTTCCGTATTTTGGCGATTCTGCTGGAGCGCGCCGGACAAACCGTCACCCGGGAGGAATTGCGGGAAGAGCTCTGGCCGTCGGGCACATACGTTGATTTCGATGGGAGCCTGAATGCGGCGCTCAAGAGGCTAAGGGCCGCGTTAGGCGATGACGCGGACAATCCACGGTTTATTGAGACGGTGCCGAAAAAAGGCTACCGGTTCATTGCACCGGTTGCAGTTGAAGACCTGAATGCCTCTCCGGTTGTGGAACCGCAGCCTCCAGTTGTGCTGCCGGTGTTGCGGGAGACGAACCGACGTAAAATACATCTGCCCGGAGTACCGGGCACCCGTTTTCGTTGGGGGCGAAAGCGGTCTGCAGTTGCGGCCGGAATCGTCCTGCTCGCCGCGGCCGGTGTGATCGTTGTTGTCATGCACTACCGAAGTGCAGTGAAGACTGAGACGGTTCGTGTTCCTGCCGGTTCTGAGATCAGCCGCCGGTCCATCGCCATCCTGGGTTTTCAAAATGCTTCCGGCCGGGCTGATGAAGCCTGGCTCTCCACGGCGCTTACGGAGATGCTGCGCACAGAGCTGGCTGCGGGCAACAGAGTGCGTGTGGTACCTGGGGAAAACGTAGCGCAGTTCCGGCTATCGGCCCCGTGGTCGGAAACCGATTCTTTGAGTCCGGAGACCGCTTCTCGAATCGGAAAGGTGCTGGATGGCGACACGCTCCTGCTGGGCTCTTACGTGACTGTGGGTGAAT
>Ga0316628_100004278_pt1 | contig 11167 bp, 2 predicted proteins | sample OWC_Aug_M2_C1_D5_FD_207648 | JGI IMG/M metagenome (GOLD analysis project Ga0316628, IMG submission 207648) | Wetland soil microbial communities from Old Woman Creek delta, Ohio, United States - OWC_Aug_M2_C1_D5_C | ecosystem: Environmental > Terrestrial > Soil > Wetlands | place: USA: Ohio... | reverse complement strand
CGGGGCGGGCGCCTCGTATTGCTGCTCTGGGGCGTACTTGGGAGCCGCGGGCGTTTCTAATTGGGGCGGCTGGGAATACTGGGGAGCCGTGGGCGCCTCGTACGGCGGCGCCGGTGCCTGCCCTGCCGGTGCCGGTTCGTCGGAGACGGCCTGCCATCTCCCGGTGTCGGCGGACCACTCGGAGATGAGCCGCGGCTCGACCGGCTGCTCCGTGCCGTCGGCGCGCACTATCACGTCCCCCTCGCGCAGCTGCACGGGCGCGGGGGGCGCCTGGGCCGCCGGAGCAGACGCGGCCAGCTGCTCCTGGAGGGCCGAGTAGGGCGCCTGCGGTTGTGGTGCAGGTGCCCATGGGCCGGGCGATATTTGCTCGGGCTCGACCTGGTAGGCGGGCCCGGGCTGTTCGGTGAAGGTGTACTCCCGCTGTTCTTGGGCTGGTTGCTCCTGTGGGGCTTGCTCCGCGGGTTGCTCCCCCCGGCCGGCTGCGGTTGCGGCTGCCTCGTCCCCCGGCCAGGGCTCGCGCTCGGGCCGGACCTTCTCCTCCGGTCGCTCGTCCGGCGGCGCCCCTTCTGACGGCGGACGCGTCCGCCTCTTTGTTTCCGGCGTCCCTGCCGGGCCGTGCGACTCTCTGAGGTGCGCCGCCACCATCCGGTGCGTGCGGATGCTGACCACCAGCACGACGATGACGAGCAGTATTGCGACTATCGCCAGCATCAGCACGAGCGAATTGTCGGTCCCGCCCGCAAGGCCGGCCCCGGGCGTCCTCCACACTGTTTTCGTCAGTGTCTGCGAGTTGCCGGCCGGGTCCTGCACCGTCACGGTGATGACGTTGGAGCCCTCCGCCAGCGACACCAGGCGGCTGAAAGAGCCGTCGGCCCCGACAGCCACCTGCTCCCCGTTCACGAACACCCGCGAGCCGGGCTCCACGCGGGACGACACGGTCGTCTGCTTGTCCAGGGTCTCGGTCCCGGCCGACGAGCCGAGCTTGAACGGCGTCACGGTCGTGTCCAGGGTTATCGAGGCCGAGAACACAGCGGATTCCTGGCCGGCCCGGTCCCGGAACATGGCATAGACCGTCTTGACGCCGTCGGTCCCGGACAGCGTCCAGCTCCGGGTGCGGGCGAAGGGCTCCCACGACGAGCCCGAAAGGCCCTCGTCGGAGCCTACCTTCATCTCGTACACGTCGGTCGTGCCGCTGGAGATGGTCAGCATCACGGACTGCCTCGAGGTGGCGGCGGCGCCGCCCTCGATGGTCAACGACCCGGTGGGCGCCGCGAGGTCCACGGTGACGCCCGTGGTCCCCGTGACGAAGTCGCCGAGGTTGCCGGCATTGTCCCGGGCCCGGAGCTTGATGTAGTAGGTCTTCCCGTCGGCGCCGTTATTAAACGTATAGCTGGTCTTTTGCGTCCACATGTCCCGGACGATATCGTCGCCGCCAAGGAAAGTCCCCAGGCTCACGAAATAGCCGGCGACGCCCGAGGGCGAGTCGGTCGACGGCGCCCAGCTCCAGGTGATGTTGGGATACATCGAGTAGGCGGAGGGCGCGACGGGCGGGTAGGCCGAGGGAAGGGAGGTGTCCACCGTTGCGCCCTCGGAGGGCGGCGAATCCGGCCCGGTGTTCTGGGCCAGGTCCACCGCCCGGACGAACGCGTAGTAGGTCACGCCGCTCAGGCCGCCGATGAACGTGTACGACGGCTGGGCGGTCCAGGCGCCGTCGATGATGTCGCTGCCGCCGGGCGTCGTGCCGACGCTTACGTAGTAGCCCCGTATGCCCGACTCGGCGTCCGTGGACGCGTTCCACATCCAGGTGATAATCGATCGGTTCACGAAGGTGCCCGGGGGCTCCGGGGCCGACGCGGAAGGCGCCACCTCGTCGATGGTGACCGGGTCACCGGTCGAAACGTTGCCCAGGAGCCCGGCGGCATTTTTGGCCCGGACCGAAACGAAATAGGCCCGTCCGTTCTGGAGCTCCAGGCCGGTGAGCGGGACGCTCACGCGCAGCCCGGCGCCGGTCCAGCCGACGAGCTCCGACCCGCCGGCGGTGGTCCCGACGGCGTAGAGGTACTCCACGACGGGCGACTCCGGGTCGATGGCGAGGCTCCAGGAGAGGTCCATCGAGGTGGTCCCGCGCTGGTAGCCGCCGCCGTACACGGCCACGTCGCCCGGCGGCGAGAGGTCCACCGCGATGCCGTCGCTGGGAGCGCTGTACGGCCCGGCGTTGCCGGCGTTGTCCACGGCCTGGAGCTTGGCGTAGTAGGTACGGCCCGAGACGGCGTTCGCCAGCGAATACGAGAGGCCACTGGTGCTGAGGTCCTTAAGCACGTCGCTGCCGCCGGGGGTCGTGCCTATCGAGAGCAGATAGGACGCGATGCCCGAGGGCGAATCCTCCACGGCCGCCCAGCTGAACAGCAGGGCGGTCTTCGTGCTGTAGGCGCCCTCGTCCGACGGCGCCGGCGCCTGCGGGACCGAGATGTCCACCTGGGTCCCGGCGCTGTCGGGGCTGTAGGCGCCGACGTTTTCGGCGTTGTCGGCGGCCTTGACCTTGGCATAGTAGGTCCTGCCGTTCTGTCCCGACGGGAAGGTGTACGACGGCTCGGGCGTGAATGCGTCGCGGACGACGTCCGTGCCCCCGGCCGCGGTGCCGATGCAGATGTAGTATCCCCTTATCCCCGACGGCACGTCGCTTGCGGCCGGCCAGCTCCAGGTTATCGAGGTGGAGGTGGCCCAGCCGCTCTCCGTCGACGGCGCGGAGGCGGCCGGCACGGTCATATCGACAGTGATGCCGTCCGTCGTGGCATTGTTCGACCACAGCCCGGCGCCGTTGCGCGCCCGGACCGTGATGTAGTACTTCACGCCGTTTTGCAGCGAGAGGCCCTTGCGCGTGACCGAGGTGGCGCCGCCGGCGGTTGTCCAGCCCAGAACGTCGGTCCCGTTGGGAGCGGTGCCGATGGCAAAGCGGTACTCCAGCACGCCCGATATCTCGTCTTGGGAGCTCGTCCAGCTGGCGCGCAGGACGGTGTTCCCGCGGCTCCAGTCGCCCTCGTCGTCGACCGAGAAGTCGTCCGGCGGGGTCGTGTCCACGGTTATGCCGTCGCTGGAGGCGCTGAAGGGGCCGGTGTTCCCGGCGTTGTCGACGGCGTACACGCGGCAGTAGTAGGCCGTCCCGTCGACGCCGCCCGGCAGCGAGAAGCCCGTGGAGGTGGTGTACTGGTCGGCGACGGTGTCGTTGGCGCCGTAGGACGTTCCCACCGATACATAGTAGCCGGCGATGCCCGACGGGCTGTCCCAGGACGGCGGCCAGTACCAGTAGAGCGTGCTCGTGTTCGAAAAGGTCCCGTTGTCGACCGGCGCGTAGGTCGTCGGTACCGAGGTGTCGACCGTGATGCCATCGCTGTTTGAACCGTAGTCGCCGACGTTGGAGGCGGCGTCTTTGGCCTTGACCTTGGCGTAGTAGGTGACGCCGTTGAGGCCGCCGGCGTAGGTGTACGATGCCGAGGAGGCGAAGAAGTCCTTCACGAGGTCGTCCAGCCCGGCGGCGCTGCCCACGCATATGTAGTACCCGGCGATGCCCGACGGATAATCCGTGGAATCGGCCCAGGTGAACTTCACGAGCGAGGAGTTCGTGTACAGGCCCGTGTCCGACGGGGTCGCGGCCGTCGGGACGGTTACGTCCACGGTGATGCCATCGCTGTTCGGGCCGAAGCTGCCGCTGTTGGTGGCGTTGTCCTGGGCCTTGATCCTGGCGTAGTACGTCGTGCCGTTGGTGCCGCCGGTCATCGTGTAGTTGGCCGTTGCCGTCCATCCATCGGAGACGATGTCGCTGCCCCCGGCCAAGGTGCCGATGCAGATGAAGTACCCGGCGATGCCCGACACGTTGTCCGAGGAGGGCGTCCAGGTGAAATTGACCGTCGAGGAGATGGACCAGGCGCCGTCGTCCATGGGGGTCCCGGCGCCCGGGGCCGTGTAGTCTATCTTGATCAGCCGGCCGGGGGAGTACGGCCCCCAGGCGCCGCCCTTGTCCCGGGTCTTGCACCGCCAGTAGAACTGTCCCTCGGAAAGCGAGGAGGCGGGCGTGTGCGACGACGTGGTGGACACCACGACGCCGGAATCATAGACCGTGGTCGAAAAGCCGCTCGAGGCCGAAAGCTGGAGCTGGAAGGCGCCCTGCGTGTCGCTCGAGTTGACATCCTTGAAGTTCCACGAGAAGGCCGGCTTGTCGGCGTTGACCCAGCTCTCGTTTGACGGGGTCGTAAGCTCCGGGGCAAAGGGCGGGACGTTCAGCGGCCGGTCGTAGAATATGTCCACATTGGTGTTCCGGTCGTCGTCCCAGACCACGCTGGGCACGCTGTTGGGATCGACGGTGATGACGGGGTGGTTGCAGTTGGCCGTGGAGGTATTGTCCACCCGGACGCTGGTGATGAACGTCGACCCGCCCGCCGAGGTCAGCTCGCTGTAATAGATGCGGTAGTACCCGCTCCCGGGGCGCTTGTCCTGCCAGACGATGCGCGCGATGTCGCCGGAGTCCACCGCGATGGACGAGGCCTGTGGCGTCGATATCCCCGTGTCCGTATCGTTGACGGGCGTCCCGGAGAAGCTCTTCCCGTCGGCGGTGGGCGACCAGAATATGCTGGTATTGCCGAAGCGGTTGTCGTTCCACACGAGATTGAGGTTGCTCTGGCTGTCGCAAGCAAGCCGGGGCAGGGTCTGGGACGAGGTGCCGGTGTCCTTGGTGGCGTTGACCTCCGAGCCGAAGTTCTGGGCGCCGTCCGTAGAGGTCACCAGGAAGATGTCCCAGTTCGAGTTCCTCGAATCCTGCCAGGCGACCGTGAGGTTGTCGTTGGAGGCGACACAGATGGCGGGGTTCCGGGCCTGACCGGAACTGGAGTCGAGCTTGGCCGAGGCGCCAAACGAGCTGCCGCCGGCGGAGGACTTGGACATGTATATGTGGTAGCCGCTGCGCAGGTCCTCCCAGACGATGTAAATGTTGTTGCTTGAATCCACGGCGATGCCCGGATTGACCTGGGAGCCCGCCCCCGTGGCGTTGACCCCCACGCTGGCCGACCAGGTCGTCCCGTTGTCGGTCGAATTGGCATAGTATATCTTTGAGTAGCTGCCGAGCCGGGCGTCCGACCAGGCGACATGCAACTTTCCGGAGGAATCGATCGCCATCCTGGGCATGACCTGGTCCGTGCTGGCGGCGGCGTCGTCGACCCTGGTGACCCCCGAAAAGCTCGTCCCGTTGTCCGTCGAGCGGGCAAAGTAGATGTCGGACGAGGAGCCGGCGTGGTTCCGGTCGTCCTGCCAGACCACGAATATCGTGCCCCCGGCGCCCACCGCCACGCAGGGGTTCTCCTGGCGGTTGGAGTTGTTGACGATCTGCACGTCGGTGCCGAACTCCATGGAGGACGCCGGCTGCGGAAGGAGCAGGAACGAGACAGCCAGCACCGCAATCGCCGCAATAAGGCTACTGCCAACAACGGGCCTTTCCATGGAAATCCCTTCGATGTTATATTAACCGGTTCTCGGCTTATATGGCTTTTGGTCTGCTGCTAGAATTAATAACGAGGTTTTCACCCCCCCCAGGGAAAAAGATATCATCGGCCACCCGCATCAAGGGTGCCGCAGGGGCCTGCATGGAAGACGTCTGGGTCGAGAAGTACCGGCCGAAGAACCTTTCGCAGGTGGTCGGGCAGGACGACATAGTGGCCCGGCTCAAGGGTTATGTGAAGGTGGGCAACCTGCCCCACCTGCTTTTCGCCGGCCCGGCCGGCACCGGCAAGACCACCTGCGCCATCGCGCTGGCCCGCGAGCTCTACGGCGAGCTCTGGCGCCAGCGCTTCCTCGAGCTGAACGCCTCGGACGAGCGCGGCATCGGCGTGGTGCGGACCAAGATAAAGGAGTTCGCCCGGACGGCCTCGATGGGCGACCAGCTGTTCAAGATAATATTCCTCGACGAGGCGGACGCCCTGACGCCGGAGGCGCAGGCGGCTCTCCGGCGCACGATGGAGCGGTACACCCAGACCTGCCGGTTCATCCTCTCCTGCAACTATTCTTCGCGCATCATCGAGCCCATCCAGTCCCGCTGCTCCGTGTTCCGCTTCAGGCCCATAAAGCAGGAGGACATGGGCAAGCACCTTCGCGTACTCGCCGGCAAGGAGGGATTGCGCCTCACCGATGACGGCCTGGACGCGCTCGTCTACATAGCCGAGGGCGACCTGCGCAAGGCCATCAACTCGCTCCAGGTGGCCGCCTCATTGGGCGGCAAGGTCGACGCCGAGACGCTCTACAAGGTGACCTCGACTGCGCGTCCCGAAGAAGTGAAAGCGCTGATAGAGACCGCCCTGGGCGGCGACTTCCTGAAGGCCCGGGGCGAGCTCGACGACCTGCTTTTGCAATACGGGCTCTCGGGCGAGGACATCATCCGGCAGCTGCACAAGAGCGTCTTCGACACCGGGATACCCGACCGGCTGAAGGTCCAGCTGGTAGACCACATAGGCGAGGTGGAGTTCCGCATGGTCGAGGGCGCCAACGAGCGCATCCAGCTCGAAGCCCTTCTGGCGCACCTGGTCTCGGTCGGGGCGAAGATGAAGGAAGCTGAATAAGGCGCAGGGCGCAAGGGGCGAGGGCGCAAGGAACAAGGCGCAAGGGACGAAAAGTGCTGCGACATAGCTCAATGTTCTTCCGTTGCTTTCTCTCTTCACTATCGTTCCGTGAAGAGTTTGCGGGACCGGGGACCCTTGAGCAATATCATATAAACTTTGCGATTTTGCATCTTGCCTCATGTAGCTTGCGCCCTGCTCCTTGTGTCTTCGCCCCTTGCGCCTTGCTCCTTGCACCATGTGCCTTGATGTCATTTATGTGAGTCTCACAAAATATACCATAAACTTTATATTGGATAATGATACCCTACTAGACTAGGTGTAAAATGAAGGTCAAGGTCGTCCTGGCGCTCGTATTGACCGTCCTGGCCCTACAGCTGCCACTCTCGCTCTTGGTCCCCGCTCCCCAGAAGCCCGTCGAGATTCCCTGGTTCTACGACGACATGCGGCCCCCGGACAACCCGCCCCCGGGGTTCGTGATGCCGGGCATACGGTCCCATGGGGAGGATGCACCGGATTATTCGGTCTTCCCGGACTACGCCGCGAGGACGGTCACCGACGAGCAGCTCGAGGGCCCGGCGGGCGCCCGGACCGTCTACCCGCTCATCCGCAATGTGACGATGTCCGTTTCGTTCGAGTTCGAGGCCACCGTGAACGAGTTCCAGGCGATGGACGGCGGCCTCCGCCGCTTCGCCAACCTGGTCTACGACTACACCGACGGCCAATTCTTCGTCAGTCAGTTCGACATCTACAACAATCAGGTGAACTGGAACACGGCCGACATCCATGTGCTGAACCAGCCCAACTACCGCGCCAACGCCCAGTACGGGGGCATCTCCTACGGGGGCATCATCCAGGTCGGCCGGGACGCCTGGGGCCAGACCTGGGACAGCTCGATGGGCGCGATAATCTTCGCCCACGAGTTCGGCCACTGGGGGCTGTTCCTCCCGGACGAGTACGACGACTACGACTCGTCCATAACATGCTACAACAGCGCCGCCGGCACCTGCATAATGTCCAACCCGTACGATTTCTACGAGATCTGCACCGACGAGAGCCACAACCCCACGACCTCGGGCATCGCGCAGTCCTGCTGGAGCTACATCAAGGAATACTACCCGGCCGTGACCGAGGTGCACAACACCCCGGACCCCGGGCCGAGCTCCGGTCCCGGGACCACGGTCCGCTGGCACTACCCGGACCTCTATGTACTCAATGGCGAGATGACCGTGACGCCGTCCGGCGCCAACGAGGGCGACAACCTCTCGGTCACGATGCCGGTGCACAACCCCGAAAGGCTTGTCTCGGGCTCCGTCGCGCTGAGGTTCTACCTGGACCAGTCCCAGCCGCAAAACCTCATCCAGATGGTCAACGTGAGCGTCACCGGCGTCGAATCCGTCTCGGCCAACTTCAAATGGAAGGCGACCGGCGGCACCCACACCGTCATAGGCGTGGTGGACCCCGACAACGCCATCAAGGAGATGAACAAGTACAACAACACGGCGTCCAAGACGGTCACGGTGAACAGCCGGCCGGTGATCTCCCAGACGCTGGGCGGCTTCCTGTCGAAGGAGGACGTCCCCGTAACCGTCCGGATGACCCAGTACGCCACCGACGCCGAGGACACCGCCTCGGCGCTCAAGTGGGGCGTGGTGAAGTTCAACAACCGCCAGATAGCCTCGGTCACCAGCGGCGCCAACCAGACGCTGATATTCAACCCGGTCATGCACTGGTGGGGCACGACGCCCGTGACCGTTTCCGTGGCGGATTCGGCCGGCCTGGCGGCCACCAAGCAGGTTAACCTCACGTTCACCTTCGTCAACTACGCCCCGGAGGCGGTGGACCCGTCGTTCTCGGCGCCGTCCGTGCTGAGAGGACGCACCGTCGAGCTCTCGGCCGCCGCCGTCGACGTCGAGGACCACCCCGACATGCTCGTGCCCAGGTTCGAGTGGCTGCCCCCGGGGTCCGAGCAATGGATCGAGCTCGACACGACCTACGACGGCAGCCGCTTCTCGGCCAACATCACGGCGCCCCTGGGCGCCGCCGTGGGCCGGGCGGACGCCCGCATCGCCTTCCTCGACACCGGGATGCTGCAGGGCGAGTGGTACTACCTCAACTCGTCTCTGGCGATACTCAACAACAAGCCCGCCGTCACGGACCTGGAGCTTTCGGCCGGATCCGTCATGAGGGGCGAACTGCTCCTGCTCACCTTCAACGCCACGGACCTGGAGACGGCCGAAAAGGACCTGCGCCCGACCATAGAGTACCGGAACGCCGACGGCGAATGGAGGGCTCTGCCGGACGCACCGGAGTTCTTCGCCGGGACCTGGCAGGCCAGCCTGAGCGTGGACGCCTCCTGGGCCACCGGCAGCCACGACTTCAGGGTGCTCGTCAACGACAGCGACGGCTCGGTGAGCAGCTGGCTAATCGATTCGGACGCGCTAACGGTCCTCAACTCGCCCCCGAAGATGGACTACGGCAAGATATCGCGGGTGAGGATGCCGCGCAACGACACCGCCACCCTGACCATCTCGGCCGCCGACTACGAGACGCCTGTGCAGGCGCTTATGCTCGAGTTCAAGGTGCGCGACTCCAAGGGCCGGGAGCAGAACAGCTTCGTTTCGGCCCCGGAGCTTACGGGCAACCTGTGGCTGGCCAGGTTCCAACCTCCGTATTCAGCGCTGGCCGGGAAGTTCACCATCCTCGTGCGCGTCGGCGACGCCGACGGCGGCTGGAGCGCCTGGTACGAATCGATACCGTCCGTGGAGGTCCAAAACAACATGCCGACGGCGGCGATGTGGGGGCCGGACACGGCCGTCCAGGGCGACGTGCTGTGGTTCGACGCCTCCAACTCCACCGATCCGGAGAACCACCTGGACGCGCTGAGCTTCAGCTGGAACTTCGGCGACGGCACGCCCGCCGGAACGGGCGCCAGGCCCTCGCACACCTTCACGAGGCCGGGCACCTACCGGGTGACGGTCACGCTCACCGACCGCGACGGGGCCGTGTCCACGGCGGAGAGGTCCGTGGCGGTGGCGGCGCGCCCCGTGAAGGCCACGGACCTGGGCGCCGGCGGTCTCGGCATCTACCTGATATTCGCCATCGTCATCGCCGTCGTGCTGGGCGCGGTCGGCGTTTACGCCTATACAAGAAAGCGCCGGAGGGGCGGGCCGGAAAGCGCCGCGCCGGCCGGGGCGGCGCCCGTCGCCGCTGCAGTGCCGCCGGAAGCCGGGCGCATCGACCAGCCGCCGGCCTACTATCCAGAGCAGTCCCAGCCGCACGAGTACCAGCAGCCATACCAGTACCAGCAGGAGCCCCAGAACATGTACGAGGTCGCAACGGTCGAGCCCGAGCAATATGTGGACCCAGCCGGCCAGCCCTACCCCGAAAGCGATGCCGGGCAGGCCCAGCCGAACCCGTTCCCGTCGCCGCCGGTGCCCCAGCCGGATCCGGACCCCCTGAGGCCGGACGAGCCGGAGCCGGGACCGGGACCGTATCCGGACCCGGAGCCGGACGACGACGAGGAAGACTGAACGGCCCTTTGCGGTCCGTCCGGCCGCTTCGGCTATTTATATCCTGTCGGTGTTCTACAAAGCTTTTAAACGGGCGGGGGCATCATCAAGGCGTGCGCCGCTCCAGCGGGGCCAGGCCCCTTGTATCGATATTGCTGGTACTCGCCTTCCTCACGAGCGGGCTGGATGCGGCGGGGCTCGGCGCTTGGATGGATTCCCAAGACGGGTTTCTGGCCGGAGAGTTCGATGGAACCGCCCTCCTTGGCGGCTCCGTCGGGCTGGACGGGCAGCCCGGGCCGGCGAGATATTGGAAGAAATCGTCGCAGGTCTCCCCTTCGTTCTCGACGGCCGCGTTCGATAAGAAGAACGATATGGTCGTGGCGTTCGGAGGGTACACCTCCGGGAACCAGACCTGGGTCTACGACATGAAATCGTCCGTTTGGTCCCAGCGCTTTCCCGAGCCAAGCCCTCCGGATGCAAGGCTGGCTCCCACGATGTGCTACGATGAAAAGAGCGGAAAAATACTCCTGATTTCACAAGGCGAGTTCTGGTCATACGATGCCGCGAACGATACATGGCAGTACCTATGTCCCAGCAGCCTATCGATATTCCCGGGCGACGACGCGAGCATGTTCCGCGACAGGGCTGCAGATGCCCTTTTGACCGTCGGATGGGTGGTCGATGTCCTGAATGATTCCAACCGGCTGAATGTGTTCTATTATTCAGAAGACGACAATTACTGGTACAGGAACATGTTCTCGAACTCCCCCGGAATAAAAAATGATACCAGTTGGGCAGAGTGGGGAGTCGTCTATGACAGCCGGTGCCAGCGCATCATCGTGTTGGTTTGCACAAATGATACCGGGATGGAGGATTCGGTCACTTACGGCTACGATCTTGGCACCAACAACTGGACCGATCTTCAGGCCAACAAGCCGACCGCGTTCCGGAGATTCTCATTCGTATATGATGAATCCGCCGGTGTCGCCGTCCTCCAAGGGGCCCGCGATCCCTACGATTTTTCAACGATCGACGAGACCTGGACATTCGATTCGGGGA
>Ga0316628_100004277_pt1 | contig 11168 bp, 7 predicted proteins | sample OWC_Aug_M2_C1_D5_FD_207648 | JGI IMG/M metagenome (GOLD analysis project Ga0316628, IMG submission 207648) | Wetland soil microbial communities from Old Woman Creek delta, Ohio, United States - OWC_Aug_M2_C1_D5_C | ecosystem: Environmental > Terrestrial > Soil > Wetlands | place: USA: Ohio... | reverse complement strand
TCCCGAAATTCCGGAAATAACAATAAGCGATAGGCCCCAGGATGATAGTAGTGACAGCCATCGCCAGCAGATTCGCCCAAAATGAATCCCAGCAATGGAATATGTAGGCTGCCGTTATAATGATAAAGAAATTCATGAGAATGAAGACCCACCACGGCGCACGTCCGGGCTGCAAGCCCTGTAACAAGGTATGCACGGCATTGCCATGGATAAACATTCCCGGCATAATGCCCACCGGCGTGGGATGAACATCTCCCATGTTGGGGTCTGAATTGCCGATAATAACAATTTTGTCTTTAAAGCGATCGCCGGTAAGATTTTCTATAGTGGGAAGCCGGGTATTTCCCTCCGGGTACGCCGGGATACAATCTTTTGGGATTAAACGACAGCGAATCCGCTGCAGGTAAAGATCATCATCTCCAATTGGCAACAGGAATTTTTTATTATTCTTCCGGTTCATTTCAACAGCATAAATGCCGCTTCGCTTCCCTGCCCGGATTTTATTTTCTATCTCCTTTAATGCGTTCATTTTTCCTTCATGCAGGGCAACAGTCAAAACAGGGATGCTCCAGAGAATTTTTTTATTACCATATTCCCGGAAGGCCTTCCAATACCTCCCGATGGAGTCCGACGAAGAGGCATAGAAGTCGGGAATCGCCCGGAAATAATTGGGGTTATTATCGATCTCAGGGTCGAAAATAAGGGGTCTTGGCGCTCGATTGTAAACATTGACCGGGAAAATCACTTTTGTTTGAGTGCTATTATTTGACAGCACACTGCGCAGCGCGTCGTCTCTTTTGGGGTCGCAGCAGTCATCTTCCTCGAAGAAAAAATCCAGCACAATGATTTTAGCACCTCCGTCAAATGCCATTTTTAACAGGTGGGCAATGGTATCGCGGGGAGAGAGGTAGCTGATTTTAGTGGTGTTCTTTTGGCCTTTTTCGGTGTCTCTTCCTCTATTTATATTATGCCCAATGTCAACCAGGAAGATATCGCCCATATCCGCATCGGATTTCACGGCTTTTTTTGCCTCCATGCGGATAAAACAGTCAAATGCACTATTAAGCGCACCTTCTCCCCACTGTGTAGACTCCAACCAATACATCAGAAATACAATCAGTAATCCGGTCACTATATTCAGGTAAAATTGTGTCCGTTTGGCGTCTGGTTTGAAGTTCCAAAAATCAAGGACGGACCATACCTTTTTTATTGACTTTCTCGAACTCTTAAAAAGCCATCTAAACAGCCAATAGATTTCGAAGTCCCCTTTTAACAACCACCAGGCCTTTACACTCACGGGTTTCTTTTTCATATTTTTATCCATGTTCTACGTTGATATTTTAACAGAAATCCTTTGGAATTGCAAGAGAACGGAAATTCCCTAAATCCACCGCCACCGAACGGATCGTAGGGGCGATCCTTGTGATCGCCTGGTTTAATCCTTTAGCGGTTTTTTTGCCTGTCCCGTATTTTCTTTAACAATTAGCAATTAACAATTGACAATTAAAAATTTTATCGCGAGTTTCTCTTTTCTAAAAAGGAGTGCGTCGAGCTTCTGGAAGTGCTTCTTAATGTTTCAAAGGAAAAATAGCGACAAGGCATGCAAGTAAAAAACAGCACGCTGCGTGCGAATGTTTCAATGTTCACACGTACATGCACTATTCTCAGTTTTAAAGTTCAAGCATATTTATTACCAGATGCCGGGTACTAAACGGTATTTTACTCTTTCTGCATATTCTTTGTATCCATCAAGTTCTCTTTTAAGAGTACAGTCCTCAAATGCTGTTCTTATTACTAAAAGAATTAATACACATCCCCCTGCTATCAGGGCCCAAAGAGAACCGAGAATTAAGGGTGTTGCAAAACTATAGATGATAATGAATCCCACATAACCTGGATGTCGAACAAAAGAATAAGGCCCACCAGTAGAAACAGTATGGTTTCTTTCGATCTGGATTCTTACCAGGGTAGAAAAGTATTTATTTGGTATCATCGACCAGGATATAAGGGCATTCCCGAAGATCATTAACAAAATACCTGCTATATGGATTATTAAAGATAATCCCTGTGACCAACTAAAACGGAAATCCAGCCCGGACACTACCATTATACCACCTATTGAAGGTCCAACAAGCAGCGCCGTAATTATTTTATCCCATTTTTTAGCATTTGTTTTTTTCTTCCCTCTTTCTACAACTACATCTTTTGGAATTAAGAATGAATTGACTACCAATATTAATAGGTTTATCCCTATATAAATCCAGGCCCAAACCCATGCTAACTTACCGGCTGAAATAAATAGCATAAGAATAAGAACGATGAAATTGATTACTATTTGAATAGCACGTCTTTGAACATTCTTTCTTGATTCAGATTCATTTTGTTCTTCCATGTGATCATTCACATTCATGTACTACCTTCTCTGTTTTTTTCTTCTGGTACGTAGGTACCAGGGCTCCGTTTCGAGACGGTTAAGCTGACGCCCTTAGAGGGTGTCGCTCTAACTTTTACCCTCATTAACCCGGCCAACTCAGGTATTATCCATTTAAACATCGCCGATATTTTTGGAAAAATATTTTTACCACACTTTAAGAATGAAAGTCAACCCCTTTTCAGTAATTTTAATTTTGGAGTAATGGAGTAGTGGATTTCCTGGCCTGTCTCCTTTTTTTATTCCCCAAAAACTTTTAATAATCAAAAGCTTTGGGAAGTCCAGGAACCTTTTCTCGAAAAGGTTTCTGGCCGCCGGAGGCAAAAAGTTTAATCGCTTCCCGGGTAGAGCAGGGCGTTGTAGAGGAATTTATAGGTCCCGTGGGTTTGGGCCCGGTGTTGACAGCGAAAGCCGATAAGAATGATATGCCCCTTCTTGTACTTGATATCTACCAGTGCCGGCTTTCGGGCAATGATATTTTCTCCTAAGAGCCAACCGCTCATAAGGATATTTTCTTTGGGATAACTGGCCACTACCTGTCGGTCCCATTCCCCTGAAGGTACGCTGGTACTGAATGCCGGGCTTCGTGAGAACATTACGGCAGCTTCCTGGGGCATGCCATACCCGATGGGAGATTTATTATCGACGTTTACTTTCAGAAGAGAGGTGGGACAGAAAAATTTGCTGCGTTCGACTTTTTCCAGTATATTGCTGGCGGGTATTTGTTTAAATTCTTTTAATACCAACCTACCGGCATTATTCATACATACGAGGATACCGCCGTCGGCTACAAAATTCTTTAAGGCTTCTACCCCTTCTTTTTCAATGCCGCCCTGGTAAGGCGGGGGCATTTCGGTAAAGCGACTGGCCCAGTGGGATTTGGGGTCGGGTTTCCCTGATTTAATCTCCTCCGGGCTTTCATCGGCAAACACGATGACATCGAAGCTTTTTCGCAGGTCTGCCTTCTTCTGCTTTGTGCCTTTGATGTCTTGATTATGAAGGGTGGTATAAGGTATGCCTGTTTCGTCGAAAACATACCGGGTCCAGCCTTCATCCATATTGGCACTCCATGATTGATAAAGCCCGAAGCGATACCTGGTTAAAGGAGTCTTTGCGATATTATCGGCATTATTAAGTTCATAAGCAGTAAGATACCATTTTTTCAACAGGTCGGGAAGTTTTTTTTGCACTGGCGGGGTATTTTTGATGATAAAACTCCCGGCACAGGCGTGGAAATCATCTGTTTTGATGCAATCTTTAGAGCGGTAGACTTCTGCTTTTTCCTGCATTAGAGGAAAAACCACCGCATAGGAGGCATTTTTCCTGGAATCAAGGATGATATAAGAGGCATTTTCGTTTTCTTTTGGCGGAGTTATCCCAGGATACGGTACTTGTTCCAGTTTTTCCAGTGTGGTTTTAAAGGGTTTTTCAATAGGGTCGCAAGCAACTCCCATTTGCAGCGGTAATGTCCATCCGGCATTATCATAGGGAGGGGTGGGGTCTTGACTGGGGCTTTCACGCAGGTCCGGGTACTTCTGCCTTTCAAGTAGTGCCTGGGCATAAGGCCGGTAAGGCTGGGACAGCAAGACCACAAACGAGCCGGCCGGGTACAACTTGCCGTCGGCGACGAAATCTTCTTTTGCCTGGTGAATTTCAATGCCGCCGAACATAAGAATGTCCAGCATCTTGAGGGCAATGGCATAATCGTGCTGTTCTTTGGGGATTATAAAAGCATAGGGCTGTCCTTCGGGTCTTTTTTCAATGGATTCTTTGCACATTTTGTAAAAGTTATAGAGGAAATCTTCTTTGTGTAGGTAAGCGGTTTTTACCAGGCTCAGGGAAAGTATCAATTCGTAGTCTACCAGGTTTCTCAGTCTCCACCAGCCCCCGGGCCAGGGGTCCGGGAATTGGATGCGTTTTTCTATCGAGGAGTTGGGGATTTCAGTGGGATCGATATAAATAGGGGTGGCGGTTTTCACCGATGCCATTTCGCTTAAGAGTCCGATGGAGTTATGGAGCCAGGAGGTATCGTCGCAGGCACCGATCCACCAACCGGTAAAATTTCTTCCGTAAACGACACCTTTACAACCTTGCTGCTGGAGATCATAGGCCATGTTTGTCCCGCACAAGGCGATTCCGCGCCAGACCAGCGGATGAATCGTTGGAACCGGCGGGTCCATAAAGGGGGGTAAAAAAAGACGGGCCTCGGTGGAACCCATCTGGTGTTCATCGATGTGCACCTGGGGTATCCAGTCGTGGTACAATACTTTAGTCACCGCTTTTGTCTCGGCTAGATTAAACATGAACCAATCCCGGTTGTTGTCATGACCGGCATAATGATGATACAGCCAGGGCATACGGCCGCCTTCATAGGGGGTGCCCACATATTTTCGATACCACTCCGTTACCATTTGCTCGCCGTCCGGGTTGATGGTGGGGGCCAGGAGAACGATGACATCATTAAGCACTTTATCGGCATTAAACGGCGTATCCCCGGTTACCATTTTATAAGCAAACTCCATGGACATTTGCGATGCGGCTATTTCCGCGGCGTGGACACCGCATGTGATCAGGACAATCGCTTTACCTTGCCGGGACAACTGTTTTGCTTGTTCATCGGTGAGTCCTCTTGCATCTCTCAATTGTTTCGAGATGTTACGGTAAGTATCCAGGTTTGCCATATTTTCTTCCGAGGTAATCACGGCCATGATCATGGGTTTGTTCAAAGTGGTTTTACCGATGGTCAGTACTTTGATCTTTCCTGATTCCTGGTCAAGTTTTTGAAAGTAAGCCTGTATCTGGTTATAATCGGCAAGTTTGCGATCAGCGCCGACTTCATGGCCCAGGAATTTTCCAGGTGGGGTCTGGGCCGGGATTAAAGATGAAATTAACAGGAATACCAGGATGCTGCATAAAACTGAAATCTTTTTCATTTGACACTCCTTGTTTGGAATTAAATTCTTTTGTAACATTTATATAATCTTTTGTCAACCCCTCGAGGCCTAAATTCACCGCCTAATTTTAGCCACAAAGATACACAAAGGGACACAAAGAAAAGAAGACAATAAAAATCATTTTAATAAAAAGTTTTTGCGGATGTTTCACGGGTCCAGGGGGGCAGTTTTTTCAAAAAGCGCCCCCCTGGCCGCCGGAGGCAAGAGTCGAAGTCTCTATTGTCCGGCTATTTCGATGGCTTTTTCTAAGAATTCATCACGTCCTGCTTTGACACCTTTAATGGTGCGTTCTACTAAAACATGGGGGATAATCCCCACACCATGATGGGTTGTTCCATCGTGTTTCAACACCCGCATGCCGGTCCAGGTCACGCTGTACTCCCCGGGTAATGTAAACGAATTAACATTTCCATTGGTGCCGGCCGTGGGCTGGCCCACGATAGTTGCCAATTGAAAACCTTCAATATAGCCCATAAAGGACTCAGCATAGCTAATCGCCCTGCCGTTGGTAATGAAGATAACTTTAGCCCTTAAGGTTGGCCTGGCGGGTTCCATTTCCCACCCCAACTTCTGGTAGGTTACTTTTTCATAATCCGGGTAAATGACCTGCGGGGCCCACATCCACTGCGAGTTCTCTTTCTCTTTTAAAAGATGATTAATCAAACCGTGGTTGCCCCTGGGGTAACCCCGTAAATCGCAAATAATGGCCCCGGCTTTTTCCAGTTCAGGCATTAACCGGTTGATTTCATCCATGGTAAGTTGGTCCAGGTTCAAGTAGTGAATCCCTTCCGCTATTTTTTTGTATGGAACCGTATCTTTTTGTGCTGCTTGATTGAGCTCCATCCAGGTAAAAGAACGGGGCAGCGTAACTTGATGGTTTTCTCCATTTCTTTCTATATTCAACCGGATGGTCGAGTCCTTTGGTCCTTCTAACAATTCCCTGAGGATACGATAGCGTTTCCAACCCTCAGTGGCTGCGGAAATATAACGTGCCTGGTTTTGATATGCCTCTTCTGCCTTTACTCCATCCAGGGCAGTTACCACATCCCCAATATGAAGATTCTCCGGTTTGTGGTCATAAATCCCGGTAATCACCAGTTTATTTTCGATCCAATCCCACCGGACAGGGGCACAGTAACCGGAGGATTTGTCCCCGGTTAACATTACCCTGACATGACCGTCCTGTAAACCGGCGGTGAATTTTCTCAGGGTTTTTAAGAATTCCTGTTTGTTTTTATCCCGGTAGGCATCTTGCAATGCTTCGGTCAAAGAGGCTTTCCAGTCGGTTTTCACCACATCGAAATAAGGAAAAAAATGCTGGAAAATATTCCAGGCTATGGCAATATCTGCCAGGCGCACGTATCGATCATCCCCGGAGAACTGGGCCGGGACCTCTTTTTTGATGGCAGTTTGCAGTTGGTCCAGGTCTTTTTGTGCCGGCTGCGGGTAAGTATACTCGTCGGTTCCATATAAGGCAATGGGCATAATACATGAAAGACCGCTGCCCAATTCCCTGGCAATATATTCCCCGATTACAGGCCGCGGCTGAAAACCCGGCAAAGGACCTGTTATCGTGATGGCCTGACTTTTTATCGAAATACTTTTACTGCCGTTTGCTGCGGTTTCCGAAGTGACCTGGAATATATAGCCCGGTTCAATACTCCCCGTACCCCATTCTTTAGGGGCCTGTCCTTCCATGTCCTGTTCAAAGCCGGGATTTTTTATGGTTACCGGTTTCCATTGGTCACTTTGGTCACCGGTTTTATTTTCCCTGGTATACATTTGAAAATCGTCTGCCCATAATCCGCCACCACCTCTCAAGAAACAACCAAATACCACCTGTTGAGCATCCCTGTCTACCGTTCCTATAATTTCATAATACTTCCATTGATCGGATTTGATGGGGCGGTCATCCATATTATCGAAGAACCCCATTTGTTGTCTTTCTCTATCCACTCGCAGCCACAACTGCCCGATGCCTTCCGCCACTCTTACCGCCGCCTTCATTTTTATTTCTTTTCCCCGGTAAGGGGCGGCACCGATCCGGTTGATAATGTTGCCAAAGTTATTTGCGCTGCTAAGTACGGTTTTCCTGTTTATTCGGACACTTTGATAGATACTATTTACATTTCCACATCCTACCCCCAGGTGCTGCCAGGCTACCAATTTCATCCCCGTTGGATTGGGAGGAGTTATGCTGGCAATGGAAAATCCGGTTTTTTCGTGGGATTCATGGATCACCAATGCCGGTGCGATAGGCAAAAACAGCTCTTCCAGCACTTTTTTTAATTCTACCGAACCGGGGGCGTTTTCCACCCGCTTGATCCCATAGAGGGCAAAACGCTCCCAATCCATGGCCGCAGCCTCATCTCCGGGGTAAAAATATTTCACATAACCATACAAACGGGTAAAGGTCTCGATGTTTTTTATCGACCGCTGCGATTGATTGGAACAAATTGTTGAGAAAGAAAAAAATACCGATAAAATCAAAAATGCCCATATACATATACATCTTGTTGCAGTAAATGTTCGATTTTTGGTTATCATTTATTTATCCTCCTTTTTTTAGTACGGTAACCACCGCATGTTTTGGATTTGTATGCATATAAAATAATAAAAAGTTTTTACGGGGAGTCCAGGGCCCCGCGGTGCGGGGTGCCCAAGAAGGCCCTTCGGGCCATCTCGTGAGCTGCTTAATTGCAGATCACAACTCCTTGCTCAGTGCTTGAACCTCTCCTAAGAGCTAAGAGCCAGGAGCTAACCCAAAGAGCCCCGTGAAGCATCTGGCCGCCGGAGGCAAAGTATTTTCATGGTTGATTAAATTATTTTTTTATGATTTCCAGGGCTTGTGTTAATGCCCGGCCCAGGAAGATGGTGTCGATACCAACAGCAATCAGTGTGTACCCTTTCTTAATCAATGACTTTACTTCTTCCGGGTTAGTGGTAAATATTCCCACGGGCATACCGGTATCCAGGCACACCTGTCTTACTTTCTCCACTTGCGCTTGCACCTCCGGGTGGTTGACCTGGCCGATCTTGCCCATGGTGCCTGACAAATCATAAGGTCCAATCATCAGGGCGTCGATCCCCGGTACTTTCACGATATTTTCGATCTCCTTTACTGCTGCGATATCTTCGATTTGCATGATCACAGCAACGTTTTGATTGGCAGTGGCTAGATATTCATCGAACCGCATGCCATACCCATGGGCACGGGAGAGCCCCACACTTCGAGTACCTTCCGGGGGATACCGGCAAAATTGGACAATCCCGGCTGCTTCCCGGGCTGATCTCACCAGGGGAATAATCACCCCGGCCGGTCCGATGTCCAGCAGTTTCTTGATCCATACCTGGTCACCGGAAGGAACTCGAATAACACACGGACAATTGCTGCCGGCAGCCTGGAGAATGCGCTGCGCACCCTCTGCATCGATGGTGGAGTGCTCCAAATCGACCCATAACCAATCAAACCCTGCCGCCACCAACATCTCCGTCACTTCCGGGGAATTCAAGGCCTGGAGCGTACCGATTAGCGGCTTTCCTTCTTTTAGCTTCTGCCTGAAATTAAACATAAATACCATGAATCATCTCCTTACCAGTAATTCCGGTCTGTATTCAAAGTGCATGGTATCGTAATGATACCATTTGCCTCCCCAGATAAAACCGTGTTTTTCAAATATTTCCACGATTTCCCAGGGAATCCTATCCTGGTACTCGAGGTTTTTATTTTTTTCGCCGGTTTGATTCCATTGCCAGTAGTCGGCATATGGTTTTGCATTAATATCGATGGCGATGCCGAAACAGTGGGGGCTTAGACGTCGGGTACCGCTTATTTTACGCCATTTATAAGTTCCAGCCGGGTTATCGATATATTTGTGCAAGTACGGTTTTTTTCCCAATTGGTCTGAAATCTCTTGCAGCTTTTTATCAACGCCGTTTACAGAGGTAACCATGAGTATTTTGTTAACGGTTTTCGGCAGCCAGCGGACCGGGACCAATTTTTTCTCTACTTCCTGGGGATTCCTGCCGTACATTTTTTTAAAGAAAAGTTCAACCCGAATGCGGCCCGGATCGAAATCCTTTTGAAATACAACATCTTTCCCTGGCGGATATTCCATATGGAACATGTCTTCCAGGTCCGGTTCATTCAATAGGGTCTCGAAGTCTTTAGGCGTTATCCCGTCATCGAAAATCATGCGGGTGCCGTCTTTCCATATTAACGTGTTTTGTTCCCCGGCATTGACCAGATGATCCGGGTAAGCCGTTAGAAGTCTTTGTAAACCCACCGGTATATGATGACCGGGTTGGCTGTCGGCTGCAAAAAGCACAAATATGAATATCAAAAATGAACAGAACCGCGAACCATAGGTTAAAGGTTTCTTTTTCATCCGTGATTACGTGTCAGGCAAGAAATAAACTACCTTACACCGGGAAATTAGGAAATCACGAATCCCTCTTTTTCCCAATATTTACTCTTCAATGCTCTTAAAACATGGAGCTCATAAAGCATTCGATCGGAAGGAAATTCTTCTCTCACTTCCTTTTCTATCCTTTTGATAATTGTAGGGGAGACCTTCATTTCTCTTGCTACCTTCATGTAATCGAAAAATTTTATTTTTTCCATAACTCCTCCTTATAATTCTTGAGGGGATATAATTTCAATGTTCCCATATCCATTTAAAACATTAACTGAATTCACCAACTTCCTGGTCTTTACCTTGACAAGATGCTCGAAGTTCCAGGAGACCAGGTAAGCGATATCATAAAAAGAGGCAATAGCCACATGAAGAGCATCATCAAAATATTTCTCCGAAACAATATTATGAACTATATACGCCTGTGCTAAACTTTTGACCGCCTCATTGGACTTTAATATTTTAAAACCCTCAACCAGGTTTTTCAGCCGACTTTTTAAGGTTTTATTTCTCGTATTTTCCAACTCTGCTAATGTGATTTCAGATATATAAACCTGGTAATCTGGGATAACCGTATTCCAGAATTTGATTGTTGCTTCCCGGCGTTCTTTCGTTCTTTCGTCAAAATAAGCACTGGGCACCGATGTATCAAGATAAAGACTATCTCTTTTCAATTCAAATCTCCTTTTCTGATTTTACACCAATCACTTTATGCATTTAAAAACTCCTCTTAAATATATTATTACAAATAGGTAAATATTTCAATAGCAAAAGGCAAATAACCTGGTAACCTGGGGACCTGGGGACAGGCAAACTCTTTCTTTGAACTATTCCATGAGAAAAACGATCTTGAAATCTTTTTTTATTTTTGTTAAGATAAAATTTAACTATGAAGAGTGGCAATGAAACATCCGATAATATTTTTTATATGGTTGATAGGTTTCGCGGCGGGGTGTGATCAGTTAGAAAGATCGAACCGGGCCCAGGCTCAAACCCCACCCGATGATACAGCAAAAGAAAAGAATACTGCCCGGATCAACCCGGGAGGCACCACGATAGAGAGTAGATTTATTTTGCCTGGGGGTTTTGAAAGAGTCGTTGTCCCGGCGGATTCATTTGCCTGGTATTTGAGAAGTTTACCTTTAAAACCCCACGGTTCCATGGTTAAATTTTATAATGGCTCTACCAAAAATAACTATGACGTATATGATGCAGTGGTGGATATGGATATCGGGACCGAGAATTTGCAGCAATGCGCGGACGCCATTATGAGATTAAGGGGCGAATACCTGTTTAAACAAAAGAGATACAATGAAATTCATTTTAATTTCACCAATGGGTTTCGTGTTGACTTTTCACGATGGACCC
>Ga0316628_100004276_pt1 | contig 11170 bp, 7 predicted proteins | sample OWC_Aug_M2_C1_D5_FD_207648 | JGI IMG/M metagenome (GOLD analysis project Ga0316628, IMG submission 207648) | Wetland soil microbial communities from Old Woman Creek delta, Ohio, United States - OWC_Aug_M2_C1_D5_C | ecosystem: Environmental > Terrestrial > Soil > Wetlands | place: USA: Ohio... | reverse complement strand
CAGTTTCATCAACGAAGCGGTTTCTGCGAGGTTTGGAGATTCCGCCGGGTCGAGTGAAAGAACCTGCGATTGCACCTTCACCCGCAGCGTGCCTCCGTACCTGGGACGAGCGGCGGCAGTGGCGGCTGATGCAACGAGCAGCAGGCTACTGGCCGCAAGTAATGGATAGAGTAAACGCCTCATATCTCTGTTTCTCGAGGTTTCGCACGACGGCCGTGGCACTGGCGCCATCCACGCCCGGCCACAGGGAAACAATTGGGCCGGGGAAATCCACGGGCGTTCCCACGCTCACCGCCTTCCGATTGACGATCTCGAACGCCTCGACGGTGTCGGATGCCGTGAAGTCCGCGGCATGAGACACAAGGGCTTGCCATCCGCTACCGCACCCGCTTTTCAGGCCCACCACGTCGCTTCCCCAACCTTCGAAATCGGCAAGCTGTTTGGGGCCCTTGCCGAAAAGCCGCGCGTGACCATCCACCCCGGCGAGCAGCCAAATTGTCTCGCGCCCCTCGGCCAAACGCGCCGCGGAGAAGAACGGAGGCAGGGTTTTGTTCTCTCCCGACTCCATTGTGAATTGTCCTTCAAAGGAATTGCGATCGGGCGCGAGATAGGCCTTCGCGCTGCTGCCGGGGCCGGATTCGAGTGGCCAGGGGTCGTCACTTTCGTGGCACTCGGCGCTGAAGTTGGGGAGGACCCTGCCATCACATTTGATCCCCGGCAGATAGACTTCAAAGCCTCCTTCGAGGCGCGCAATGAGCCGTCCGCGAGTGTCGCGCGGTGAAGGCCGGCGGCGGGTGATGGGAACGGACTGATTGAATGTCCAACTTGTGCTCTGCTTTTCGAAGAGAGTGATTCTCTCCGCTTGAAGGACCAGCAGAGATGGTCCCACTTCGGTGGAATCATTCAACAATGCCACGTCGAGGATCAGTTCCCCGGCCGCGAACAACGGAACTTTTCGGATCACCAGGGTCTCCGCGCTGGCGGGGGGAATGGTGCTGTTCACGCGGGGCAGGGAAATCATTTTGACTTCCTGGGTCTCCCCGCGTCGGATTTCGGCTACCCACACGTATCCCTGCGAATTCTCGGAAAGCGTGACGCGGACTTCAACGGTCGCGCGCTGGCGAGCCACGGAACGCCATCCCAGACTGCGCAACTGCGCGCGCAGCTCCTGCCGTACTTCGGCCACATCACTGTCCCCGAGCGAGGAGAGGTTTCGTATGCTGAGCGCCATCGCGGTCCGAGTCCCGGACTGTGACGCGATCTTCCGGGCCAGTTCGCCGGCGGCGTCGTTCCACGAGTTCGCCCCGGTCGCGGCGGCCACTGCAACGAAGAGTACCGAAAAGATTGAAAGGGCAGCCGGGAAGACCCAGCGGGGGGATGCCAAGATAGGTATCGGTAACATCGTGCGGCGACAGGATTATAGCATGCCACTCTCCGGGCATCCGCGCACACGTTAACAAGAGAGTTGATGGACCAACGCAGCCTCGTCATGGTCCAGTTGATCCGTCGGTACGGCCGGTTTCACATTGCCGGCTGGAGGGCCCCGTTGCGGCGGTGGCAAGGCCCTCCAACGCGGCGTCCGCTAGCGGGAAGCGCTCCTGCCGGCATGGACTGGTTCTGGCGGATCGTCCGATTCCTCAGGTTGCGAATTGTCCGTGGGAACGGGCGCCCCGCGCAGCAGGTCGTTGGTCAGGAAGAACTTTCCCTCGCTCGGGACCATCATGATTTGGACCTTGTCGGAAAGTTTCTCCGCGATGATCTTGTTGATGAGCAGTGGATTCTGTTTGAGCACGACGGCCTCACTTTTCAGCCGCTCGGCGTTAGCGCTGGCAGTCACTCGAATGCGGTTTGCCTCCGCGCCGGCGAGCAGGTTGCGGCGCTCGAGCTCCGCCTTGCTGTCGATTACCTTGGCCTGCGCCGCGGCTTCCGCGGACTTCACCGTGGCCTCCTTGCGCGCCTCCGACTCGAGCCGTGTCTGCTGAATTTGTTTTTCTTTGAGGGGCAGGGTGTACTGCATGGCGTCCGACTCCGCTTTGGCCTGCAACACGCGGACCTGCGCCTGGCCTTCGGCGTGTTTGGTCTCCCGCACTTTCGCGGCTTCCGCTTCCAGCTCCGCAATGCGCACCTGCTTCTGCTTGATTTCAGTTTCGAAAGTCAGCCGGTCGTTCTCTTGCTCCTTCAACAACATCCCCTCCAGGCCCCGGGCGTACTCATCCGGGAGCTTGATGTCGCGAAGCATGATCTCCTTCACCAGGATGCCGTCCGCGCCGAGTTTGCGGGTAATCTCACCGGTGGCGCGCTGCTGGATCTCCTCGCGCCGCGCCGCGAAAACCTCCCGCACGGTGTAGTTGGGGATGACTTCGCGAAAAACGCTGGCCACGACGGGCGGGACGATTTCGGCCTCCACGGGCTGAGGCAAATTGCTTTGGATGTAGTCGAGCCGCTTGGGATCCAGGCGGTATCGGACAGTAATCGCCAGACCGATCATCAACCCCTCGCGAGCCTGGACGGTCAGGATTTCGGCCTTCTGCGGCCCCACGGCAGCGGTTTCCGTCTTCAAAACACGGTCGCGAATGTCGAAGAGCGCGACGGTTTCGATCAGCGGTTTGACGAAGTGAATGCCCGGATAGAGCGTCCCCGGACGCGTGCCGGATATCTGGCTGACGCGCACGCCAGCGTAGCCGCTGGGGACGATCACGATGCTGAGTCCTAGCAGGAGCGGGAGCAATCCTGCCGCGGCCAGCTTCCAGGCGAGACCCCAGCGGGTCGGCTTCGGCGCGGGAACTTCCTCAATGGAGCCTTCCGTGAGCAATCGCCGCGCCTGCGTGGCAAAGTACAGATCAAAGGCTACGACCGCCACGCCTGCCAGGAATGCGGCGACGCCCATCGTCATCAAGAGATACTTGAGTAGGAACATAGTCTCCTCCTTTGGATTTCACGCTTTTTCCTTTCAAGACTTCACCGCCGGCGCGTCATGACTCGAGGCCGGCTTGGGAGCCATGCGTTGGCTCGTCGAAAAGACTTGAACGAACCACCGCAACAAAAGCCACCCAACCAGAAACGAAATTGCGAACGAGATCAGCATGGGCGCCAGCAAGCCGGCCAAACCGTAGATGCTTTCCATGGTCTATCTCCTTTCAAGGGACGTGCCGTCCGCCAAAGCGGAGCGCCTCGCTACAGCGGCGCTCCGCCCAAGGCCGCTAGAACTGATCCGTCATCGCTGCGACAACCAGAGCCGAAGAGGCGTGACGCGGGACGTTGGACGCGACCACGGCGCCTTCTTCAGCATGCTCGGGATCGCTGAAAAACTTTGCGACCTCAGCGTTGCGGGTGCCGAAAATCTGGACCGAGTCGCCCACGCGCACGAGTTCGAACAACTCTTCCACGTCGCGCTTTCTCATGCGGATGCACCCGTGCGACGCGGCCTTGCCAATGGAATCCGGAGCGTTGGTGCCGTGGATGCCGTAGCTCTTCTTGTTGAGGCCCATCCAGCGGCTGCCCAGAGGGTTGTTCTTTCCGGGCTTGGTCACGTTGCCTTCGTGGTAGTAGGCGGGGCCAACCACACGATTGATGACCTGGAATTCCCCAGTGGGGCTGGGGCTTTCGGAGGCGCCCACCGCCACCGGGTAGACCTTCAGAAGGCGGCCGTCTTCGAGCAACGCCAGCTTTCGGTCGGGGATGCTCACGACGATGCGGCGATGGGTCGCTTCGTTCACCGAAGGCGTCGCCGGGCCGGGAGCGGTCTCGTTCCCGCCCGCGAACGCCTTAGTCGCTGCGTACAGCACCAGCGCCACGAGCAAAACCCACTGGGCTTCGTTGCCTCGCTTGGAATCCTGCCGCTTCCAGTCCGATTCGATCCGCCGCATGGTTTGTGCACCTCTCAGCCAAACCATTGGCAGGTCGACGACCAGTGCTTATTGTGTTGATTTCAAACGACTTGAAGATTGTTGTCGAAGGGAAAGTCGTGTCCAGCAGAAACGGGTGTGTCTCTTATGACACGATCGGAGGATTTGCAGGGTCTTTCAACTTGCTTTCAACAACATCCTAGCTTCCTATAGTAAATGGAGATGTAAAGTGCTGATTATAAACAATATGCTAGCTTCGTATCCTCCGAACTATTAGGGCCACCCGGGCCACCGAACGGCAAGGGAGCCCCATCGCCTCTCCAAAGGGGGAAGCCCCCAAGCTACGCGTGTTCCGCCTCTCGCGGCTATTCCGGTCGTTTCAGGAGGTGTTACTCCCGCGCCCGTTCGAGCTCGGAAAGGCGCTCAGCGAAAGCGCTTAATTGCTCGCTGAGCTTTCCGACCTCAGCTTTCAGGTTTTCGTTCTCGGCTTGCTGCACCCCGACTCGCTGCTTAAGCTCATCGTTCTCGGTCTTCAGTTCGCGGATGCCCTGCAGCATGAGGAAGGGAAGTTGGTGGTATTTCACCGCCCTAAAGCCTTCCGCATCCCGGATCACCATGTCGGGAAAGACTTTCTCGACTTCCTGCGCGATCAGACCGAAGCTGCGCCTGGCTCCGAAGTGCCGCTCGGGAAACTCCGCCGCCCGCCAGTCGAAGGTCACGGGAGTCAGCAAGGCCAACTTTGAAAGGACTGCCGGGAACGGCAGAACATTGCTCTTCAGGCGCAGGTCGGAAGAGCATACCCCCGCGATGACTGTCGCGTCGGCGTCCATGACGCAGCCCGTTGAGCCCGTGCCGACGCGAATGTCGCCCGCCACGTGCAACTTGTTCAAGGGTACTATCGTCCCGATCCCGACGTTCCCCCCCGATCTGTACATGGCGATCACGTCGGTAACAGTCGCCCCGCCGTTATCGGATTGGATTTTGAAAAGGTTGGCGTCCCCGTCAAAAGTCACCCGGAACCCGAAGGCGTCGGTTCCGAAGGTTGATTCGCCTTCCAGGAAGTCGATTGTTCCCGAATTGACTTGGTTGATGTCAGTGTTCGCCATTCGCATGGTGATGTTGTTTTGCCCGTGCAAGTGGAGCAGCGCGGTTGGCGCCTCCACTCCGATGCCCACGTTGACGGCGTTCCCGCCCGTGCCTCCCAGCACCAGTGAATTACTTGCGGACACCAAGGCATTCGAACCGAAAGCTGCGGCGTTGTTGAGTTGTGTAGACGTCCCGGGGCCGCTGTAGGATCCGATGAACGTGTTGTTGCCGCCGGTGGTGTTGGCATTAGCGGGGGTGGCGGTCAACCCGGCTTCGGCTCCGATGGCCACGTTGTTGCCTCCCGTCGTGTTGCTTTGCAGCGCATGGGACCCCACCGCGGTATTGAAGGACGCGTTGCTGTCGCGAAGAGCCCAATAACCAAGAGCGGAGCTGTAATGCGAATCCAAGTTCACGTTGAGTGCCCCGGTTCCAACTGCCGTGTTGCCGCCGCCAATGGTGTTGGTTTGGAGGGCGGTATAACCGACCGCAGTGTTGCCTGTCCCGGTGGTGTCAGACTGCAGAGCATCCGTCCCGATTCCGACGCTCGCCGATCCGTTCAGGGTAAAGTTCCCAGCCCCGATGCCGGCGAAGAAATTACTCGCGTTGCAGCAGGCGTGGATGAAAGAGCCGCCACCCATTCTAATGACTCCTACCGCGTCGTTGGCCGTCGCCGGGATGCCGATGAACTCCGCTGTGCTCAGGTACCCGCCGGCCTCAATTACACCGTTCGCGCTTAAGGCTCCGCTGGTCACAATGTTGCCGTTGCTTGCGACGCTAAATTTTTCGACGTAGCCGGTGGTGCGGGCGCTGATCAGTTTCCCTCCGCCCAGGTTGTCGAAGATGGCCGCGGTGCCGTTGGGCGATTGGACCACCGCCCGGACGCCGATGGTGTTCCCCGTCAGCGACGACGCCGATCCGCTCAGCCCCGTCCCCGACGTGCTCAGGTTCGAGCCCAGGACGCCGTAGGTCGCCCCCGTGGCGGAAGTGGCGTAACCAAAGGCTCCGACTCCGCTCGGGCTCGCGGACTGGCCTCGTACTCCGTACGCCGTCCCGCTCCCCGCCGTCGCCACGCCGAAAACCGCCGCCCCGCTCGTCGCCGCGTAGGCGTTGGCCAGGAGCGCGCCGCCCGCCCACACGTTGCCGCCGCCGTCCACGTAGAACTTCTCCGCGTACCCGGTGGTGCGGCCGGAGAGGATCTTCCCCCCGCCCAGGTTGTCAAAGATCGCCCCGGTGCCGGTTGCCGACCCGGTCGCGGCACGCAAGGCGATGCCTCCCGCCCCGCTCTGGGTGGACTGCACGCAGACCCCGCTCGTCGCACAGGTGAACGTCGCTGGACTCGTCTCCGCGATCACCTGCGGCGTGGGCGAAGTGCCGACAAGCGTGCGCGTGCCTTGTGCCGCACCCGCCTGGGCTGTCTGAGCTTGCACAACGCTCTGCACTTGGTCCTTTAGCTGGTCCGACGCGACAAAGGCCGTCGCCGGTTTGCCGCCCAACGTGTCAGCATCAGCGGCCTTCAACGCATAGGGAACAGCCACGAGCAAGATGCGCGCTTCCTCGCTGCGACCTTCGACCTGGACTCCCAGCCAGCGTGCCCCGGCGGTTGAGAAGAGTTCGGCGGGCAGGCCGTCGCTCGACGCGGCTCCGAGCAGAACAGAATACCGTCCCTGCGCGTCGTGCCGAACGTCCTGGACTTCACTCCAGAGAGCCGCTCCACCCGCCTGCTCCTCGTAAACTGCAAAAGTGACCCGCGCGGCGGCGGCGGCCGTCGCCGGACTCGCGCCTCGACGCTCCGGCAGCGTCCCGCTGAACCGCACCAGGCGAGGGAAGGTATTCGACGCCGAGCTTTGGCTCGAAACGTCGGCCTGTTGCGCCTGCACAACCGACGCAATGATTAGAGACACAAATACACCGAGCAGCGACTTTAGAATTCGGCTCATGGAATGTCCTCCAAAGGGCTGAATTGGGAAAACGATGCGGGAGACATTACGTCACTTGCGACATTTTGTCAATCTGGTATGCAGCAAATCCATGCCTGTAGTGCCTCCCTCTAAGACTGGACACGCCACTCTGGAGGCAGTCTGAACCCGGCAGCTTCACCCATTTCCCGGAACGAACTTGCCGTGGCCCGCCCGGAAGCACAGGGCGCGTGACACGAGAACGACGCACTGACCTGGCCGATGTCTTAATAACGCTGCGGCGTTCGCGCCCACCAGAATTTGAACGGAAGCATTCCCAAACGGCAACGTGGAGTGTACACTCGCCCCCGAAGTCAGGACCTGGAAATCCTGCCGCGGATTCGCATGTCTCAAGGCTCACGACGGACGGCGTCTCGGATTCGCCATCCTTTGCCGTCTGAGATTCCTGCTCGTAGGTGGAGGTCTCGAATGCTCAGGTTGATCACGATTGTCGCCTGCTGCCTGGCGCTGGTGCCAGGCCTGCTGCAGGCCGAAGAGTCCAAGCCAGCGCAGTTTCTATTCGGCGCGAGCGTTTACCCGGACCTTCAGACCCGGGAGGAGTGGAACAAAATGCTGGATGAATTCCAGAGGGCCCACATGAACGTGGTGCGGGTCGGCGAGTCCTCCTGGGGCAATCTGGAAACGGCGCGCGGCGAGTACACCTTCAGTTGGTTGCACGATTTCCTGGACGACCTCGGTCGACGCAACATGAAGGCAGTTCTCGGGACTTCGTCGTACATCCCTCCCCAGTGGTTGGCCGGCGGAAATCCCGAAATCCTGATCCAGCTTCATCCTGGCGTGCGCGGCCACCCCATGGCCCGCCATGCAGCATGCCTGAACCATCCCCTCTATCGGGAGGCCCTCCGCGAGTACATCCTGGCGCTGGGCCGCGAATTCAGGGACCATCCCACGGTCATTGGGTGGCAATTGGGCAACGAAATGGAGGGATTGATCAACGTGCTCGACTACAACCCCGCCTGCGAGCGTGCGTGGCGTGAATGGCTGAAGAAAACCTATCACACACCGGAGGAGTTCAACCGGCGATTGGGCCTGGTCAGTTGGGGAATGAAGGTTCGCTCTCTCGATGAAATCCCGCAACCGGGAGAGGGCGTCGAGGAGAGCGGAAAGCAATTGGCGGCTCTGACTCTTGCGCACCGCCATTTCCGCCGCGATGTGTTGTTGAACTTTCTCGTCGAACAGACTCAGACCCTGCGCGAGGCAGGTGTCAAGCAGCCGATCACAACGGATTGGAATACGGTTTGGCACGCCATTGCCGACGACCCGCTCGCGTCAATAGCACTCGACATTGCGGGTCTGAATTTCTATCACCCCGGAGGCGATGCCCCGGATTTCTGGAGGGACCTCGCTTGGCATCATGACATGCATCGGTCGGCGTACGGCCTCGGTAACTTTTGGGTTACGGAGACGACCATCGGGACGTCGGGCTACACGTTCATGGAAAATACTTTTCCATCGCGCGAACAGTTCCGCCTGTGGATGCTTCAGCCTGCCGCCTTTGGGGCCAGCATGCTGATGTATTGGTCCGGCAATCGCTGGCACGGCGGCCATTGGCCGCACTGGGGCGGGGTTCTGGATTGGACCGGGCAGACGGAAATTGACTTCCCGTGGGTGGTTGAGACTGGCGAGTTCTTCAAGAAATGGGGGGCGCGCCTTTTGCAGTATCCGGTCGAGGCGCGAGCCGTCGTCTTGACCGACTTCGACCAGCGTGCCGCCCTCGAGGTTTATCCTCATACTCATGGTAGCCAAGCTCTCCTCGCCGAGAGCTTCGACGCATTCCACCGGTTGGGCATCGGAGTCGACAGCATCAATCTGACAGCGGCCGAAGATGCTTCCCTCCTCGAAAGCTACTCTCTGGTCGTTATACCGGCTGCAACCGCGCTCGACAGCCCCGCCCTGCCCATCGCACTCAAGCAATACGTCGAGGCGGGCGGCAATGTTCTGATCACTCCTTTCACCGCCTATCAGTCCTGGGACGGAGTCTTTCGCCGTGACGGGTTTGGCGCCAACTTGGCGGAACTGACCGGCGTTCGGGTGCGAACCGCACGGAAGATGGGAACCTCGGGCGATCCGGGGCGGAGGAACCAACAAGTTGCATGGATGGGGAGCGGAATGACAGGGTCTTCTCCCGTCGGTGTCGCGGGCTATTGCGAGATCATGGATGTTCAGCCGGAGGCGGAGATCATCGCTACGTTCCAAAGCGAAGAACCCCTACTTAACGGCAGGCCGGCGGCAACAAGAAAGAGACTCGGAAAGGGCGCTGTCTTCAAGCTCGCTTTTTGGCCCAAGGACGACAGCGTCCCACGCCTGATCCGCGGGTTGATACCTGATCCGAAGTGTCCCCTGGCTGCGGCAGCGCCGCCCGGCGTCCAAGCCGTGCCCCGCACCGATGGCAGCATGTTCCTGATTAACACCACGTCCAGCCCGTTGAGAGTCCAGCTAACGAGAGCAGTTTCTGATCGAATCTCAGGCCGAAAAATGGACAGCCTGATGCACATAAAAGGTTATGAAATTCTCTGGTTCGAATAGCCGCCATGGAGGCCGTGGAAGAGTTCAAGGTCGAAACCAGCGGGTTCCGGGCCGAGGATGCGCACACAGGCGGTGGCGTCTTCAAGTTCACCATCAAATCCGGAACAAACAAATTTCACGGCAGCGCTTTCGGGATCATGCGGAATGAAATCTTCGACGCCAACGACTGGAATAACAACCTGCGCATGGCCGACTCAATTGCCAGGGACCCTGCCAACCGGGCCGCTTACGGAGAAGTACGGTCACTGGGCAAACTTCAACTACACGAAAATGAACAACACCCTGGGCATCCCTGGGGCGCTCGATTTTGCCGGGGACGGCAAGACGTCGTTCATGACGAACCGTGACTGGAAAGAGTTTTCCCCGCACGTCGGAGTGGCCTATCAATTGACACCCCGCAGCGTCCTGCGGGCATCCTACGGGATCTTCTACATCTTACTGGGCCGGAGGCCTGTACAACATTCGGAGCTCCCTCCCGGGTTGAGTGGGTCGGAAGCGGCCCTCGATCCCTCGCACAATTGCGAGGCTTCGGAGCAGCACGGGAGAACATTTGTGTCCTGAAGAACTTCCCGATCACCGAGAAAATGCGGCGCCAATTCCGCATGGAGGTCTTCAATATCTTCAACCGGCACGAGTTCTGGAACCCTGAGATGTACCCCACAAGCGGTTCCTTCGGCAACGTTACTACAGTGGGAAGCTCACCCCGCATTGGGCAATTCGGTGCTCGATTCGAATGGTAGTTTTCTGACCCGGGTAGGGGCAGGTTTCAAACCTGCCCCTGCTTCTTTTCCTCTTATCTCTAAATTGGAAGGGGACACCCACCTTGGTTCACGACGGCTCAACCCATTTCAAATACATCCGTGCGCGGGGCGGCATTGTCTGGGCGCTCCTCCTGGTTTTGGTTTGGACGTGCAGGCCCGGCTTCGCAGCTCGGTACTACGTCGACTCAACGAATGGAGACGATGCGCGCTCGGGGAACGCTCGGGATCAGGTCTGGAAGTCTTTTCAGAAGGTCAACGCCACAACGTTCAATCCTGGGGACGAAATCCTGCTAAAGCGAGGCGCCCGATGGAAAGGGACGCTGCACCCGCTTGGGTCGGGGACGCCGGATAACCCGATCCGCATCGGCGCGTTCGGCGACGGTCCGCGGCCGTTCATCGATGGCGGCGAAGGCCCCGCCGTGCTCATCTACAATCAAGACGCATGGGTCATTGAGAGCCTTGAGGTCACCAACAGTAAAACGGGCAAAGAAGACGCGCTCAAGGCCTGGGCTGGCCCGCGGTGGCCCCACTATCGCTTCATCCGCATTCGAGACTGCGTCGCGCACGATTCGGGCGGCAGCGGAATCCGCGTCGGGCAATACACCTACGGGAACTACGACGACGTGCTGATCGAAGACTGCGTTTCCTACAATAACGTGTTTACGGGAATTGTTGTCGAAGCGAAGGATTTCGCCGAGATTCGGGGCGTCGCTATCCGCCGGTCAATCGCTTATGGCAACGGCTGGGACGGAATCAAGATTCACTGCGCCCGCGATGGAGTGATTGAGTATTGCACCGCCTACCGCAACGGATGGAAGGAGGACGGACGCATCGGCATCTGGTGCTGGAATTCGGAGAACATCGTCATCCAGTTCTGCGAATCCTACGAGAACGTCAATACTCACGGGCCCAAAGCCTACGATGGCGGGGGTTTCGACATCGATTGGTCTTGCATCAACTGCGTCATTCAATATTG